>Ga0114946_10000919_pt1 | contig 20299 bp, 6 predicted proteins | sample WalLakDeSediment_FD_88676 | JGI IMG/M metagenome (GOLD analysis project Ga0114946, IMG submission 88676) | Lake sediment microbial communities from Walker lake, Nevada to study Microbial Dark Matter (Phase II) - Walker Lake 11/02/13 Deep Sediment | ecosystem: Environmental > Aquatic > Freshwater...
ACAGATTTATGTCCAACCTACCGAAGCGGAAATGGCCCGTCGAGTTAGTCAGATTGATCTTAATGCCTATGCCCGATAGCCGAAAATGTGGCGGCTGGTGACAGCATTGTTTGTTTTACCCCTATAGCGTTTGCAATTGCGCTGGGCTGCAAGCAGAGTACGCAAACCAACGCTGGACATATATTCCAATTCGCTTATGTCAATCACGATTTTGTAGCGCCCGGCGTTAATAATGTCATCGAGGGCTTCAACCAGTTTAGGCGTGGTTGCGCTATCCACTCGTCCTTTTAGGCAGTTCCAGAAAAATAATGATCCCAAAATCAGGGAGAAAGTGGGCGGATAAGGGGAAGTTCCCTGTCTAAACCAACTACAGATTGAGCGACTACATCACTTTTTTGGGATCATTTAATTCTTGGAACTGCCTTACTGTGAGCAAGTCACAGCGCTTTGGTTGTTGGGTTGTGATGTCCATTCTGCCTCCGTTAAGAATTAGATGATATGGGAATTCATTGCTCAATGTGCAGTTTACGCAAAAGTCAAGTGGCGATTTTTTCTTGCAGCATTGCAAGGTTGCGTTGTTTTTGGGCGTTTCGCAAGGCTTGCGCCGAGCGAGTAAAGTATTGGTGAGCGCGCAGGAAATTGGCCTGCCCGGTGTACCACTCCGAATCAGTAAATTCGCGCCCAAAGTAGCGCAGCTCCTGGCGCAGCGCTTCGTTACACAGCATAAAATCCTCGCGTCCGAGCACATCCAGGTCGGCATCTGCCATGATTTCTTCCAGCAGGGATTTTGGTGACTGGGGCAACTTGGTTGCCATGATTGCCGCTTGCACGGTTTCAATCTGCCCGGCATGGTAGCCAAAACCGGGCAAAATTTCGCCAGCCATCGTGGCGCTCAGGTTTTCGTGGCCTGCCATTTTGTAGGCCAGGCCGACATCGTGAAGCCAGGCCGCGGTCAGCAGGAGCAGACGCGATTCGCCGGTAAGCCCTTCCATGTCTGCCAGGCGTTCAGCGGCCGGGACAACATCATCGCAGGTGTGCGCCAGGTTGTGATAAAGCAACTCCAAAGCAAGCTCACGCTCAAGGAAGCGGTAAACATAGTCGCGGAGTTGTTCTAAATTTGGCGTTGTCATCAGATGGGGTTTTCCGGGAGTCTAAGAAGCCTGTTTAGCTTAGTACTACAACGAGATTTCGGCTAAAGAAGATGAAATGGGACGCAGATGAACACGGATTGACACAGATTTTTAGCGGCTTTTAGGCCAAAATCTGTGTTTATCTGTGAAAATCTGTGTCCCATTTATCAAAGTCTTGTTGTAGTATTAGCTTAGGTTCTGTTGACATGTGGAGGAAGCGTTTTATGTAGATCAAATAGTCGTCTGCAATAATGAAAGTATGACGACGATAAAAAATGAGCAATGGACAAAGATTTATCAGTTCTTGCGTCAATGCCCCAGTGTTTATGCCGGTCAAGAAGCTGACTGCCGTCTGTTTATCGAGGGCGCACACTGGATTATGCGTGCTGGAGTCCAATGGCGCGAACTGCCAGAGAAATATGGCAAATGGAACAGCGTGTACAAACGTTTCGCTCGCTGGAGTGATAAAGATATTTGGGAAAAGATGCATCATTACTTTGCTGATGACCCCGATATGGAAAACCTGATACTGGGTAGCGCCATTATTCGTGCCCATCCCTGCGCGGCTGGAGCATTAAAAGAAAGCGGGGGTCAAGCAAAACAGGTCTTGGGACGCAGTCGCGGGGGCTTCAGCGCCAAAGTCTATGTTAATGTCGATGCCTTAGGCAATCCTCTGCGTTTCATTCTCACCGGTGGTCAGCGGCATGACTGTACGCAAGCGGAAGCACTGATAGACGGATATGAATACGAGCGATTATTGGCGGACAAGTCGTATGATACAGACGATATCCTCCAACTTGTTGCAGAGCAAGAGGCAAAGGCGGTTATTCCACCGCGAGCCAACCGATTGGAGCAACGTGACTATGATGAGCATTGGTACAAAGAGCGTCATCTGGTCGAGTGCTTCATTAACAAAATCAAACATTATCGCCGAATTTTTTCTCGTTTTGAGAAGCTGGCGAAACGATATTTGGCTTTTTTAAGTTTCGCTGGCACCCTCATTTGGTTGCGGTGAAATGTCAACAGAACCTAGGCTGGTTGAGCTACAGCCGCTCTCTCTGTTCGCAACTCACGCAAGACATTTTGATCTAGCGTAAGCATCTTGGGCATTTCGATCATGTTCATGCGGATCATACGCTCTGTCATTTTACTCATAAAGATGCGGTTTAGATCAGGTACGCTAGACAATTCGCGCAGGGTGCTGGCTGGCACCCGAATCAAGCTGGTTGGTTGGTCTACCACGACATTGGCGGTGCGAGGAATGCCGGTCAGGGCCGCAATTTCGCCAAAAAAGTCGCCTGCATTTAAAATTTCTAGCACTTTTTCCTGGTTTCCTTCAACGCGTCCGGCAATGGCACGGCCGTTTACAATGAAATAAGCCGCATCACTTACCTCGCCATGATGCACAATGATGTTTCCTTCCACCGCGTTGATATATCGAGCGCCTTGGATCAACCGATCTACGATCTGAGCGCTCAAGCCAGCGATAGCCGGCAAATGCACCTGCAAGCGCTCGAAATCGGCGGCAACTGCTGGACGCCCTGGTTCCATGGAGGTCGCGCTGGAAGGCGCGCTTTCCGCTTTGCGCAGCAGGCTAATAGCCCGCAGCCATTCTGCGGCAGGCTGGCCAATGCCCGGAGCTACCAGCGCGGCAACTCCGATAAGCCCGGTCAAAACCACTACCATAATCGTTGTTTCTCGAATGCCAATAAAATCGGCGAGCCCGGCAATACCCATGCCAATGAGCATGAACACATAGCCAATGGTCATGAGCGCCCCAAAAATTCGTCCGCGCATTTCTCGTTCGGTATTTCGCTGTAGCAACGTTCGTCGGGCGACATAATACCAGGCATTTAAGAATCCCGTCACCATCAACATTATCGTAGCCACTGGCACACTATTAGAAAAGGCGTAAACCATACCAAATGCCATGGTTAGCAACAGGCTTAGGCTTATCCAGACGCCTTCGCGCAGCCTTTCTGCATATCGCGCGACAAAAAAGCTGCCAAGCACAAAGCCCACCGATGTAACCGCCTCCTGGATACCATATTGAAATTCGGTGGCGCCTAACACTTCAGTGGCAAAAGGCAGCGTCAAAGTATTCCACACACCCGCAACCAGCGCATAAGCGGCCCCTATCCACAACAAGGAACGCAGCAGAGAATTGCTCCACAGATCCTGCAGCCCTTCCCTTAAATTGCGAAACACGACGGCTACAGTTGTTTTTTCTTGCGTTTCAATGCTGGTCACTTTCAGACCCATCAACAATACGGCCGAAACCAAAAAAGTAAAGGCATCAATATAAAAGGCCCATTCAATAGAAAAAGAAGAAACGATCAGGCCGGCTACGGCGAAACCGATGGCAGTAGAGCCGAATGAGCTAATGGCAATCATAGAATTGGCAGCGGTTAGCGCCTCATCTGAGGCTGTTTCAGGCAGTACGCTATCAAACGCCGGGTGAAAAAATGTGCCAATACCGCTAACAAGCATCACCAACACATACAACCAGGCAACATTATAAGGCAGCAAAATGGGAATAAGAAAAACCAAAACGGCTTGTGACAGAAGGGCCGCCACCATTATCTTTTTGCGATCATACCGGTCAGCAAAAACACCGGCAAACAAGCCTAGCAGCATGGTGGGTACTGAAGTTGCAATGAGTAGCAACCCCACTTGCAGGGTAGACCCAGTTAGCCTGAATATGAAGATTCCGGCGGCAATTATGGTAAATGCATCGCCAATCGTGGATATGAATTGCGCAAACCATAATCTGGTAAAGGATGGATTACGAAACACAGCAAAGGGAGAAATCTTGTTCTCGGTAGGTGCCTGGGTCACTTTGTCGCCTCCATAGGGGGATACCCGTTAACGATTTATCAATTCAATCTGCAAGCGGTTCACCTGATGCAGATCAAGTTGAGCTTCTAACTGAGTAAAAATGGGTTCGCAATGGTCTAAAGCCTGCCGGGATTCTTGTGTACGGCCGTATTCCCCATGCAGTTGAGCCAATGCCAATTGTGTCTTGGCGCTCTCATAAATATCACCAGCCTGCATCAATACCTCATAGCTCTGCTGGAAATATGCCTCAGCCTCCTCTGGCTGCTGCCGGGTGCGCAAAATCTCACCCGTAATGCGCAAGTTGTGCCCTTCTTCACGCGGCATTTGCAGCTCTCTGGCCAAACCCACCGCTTGCTCGGCGTATGATTCAGCCTCAGATAGCTCATTTTGCCGCCAGTAAAGTTCGGCAAATAAGCCATACAGTTCTGGCAACAAATCCCTTAGCTGGGCTTGTTCGAAATAAACCAACGCCATTTGCAACGCCGTTTCCGCCTGGTTCAACGCCCGCTGGCGCAAATAGGTATGCCCCAAATTTAAGTGCAGCGCGCCAAAAACCCACAACGAACCGCCCGTCTGCTCCAGCAGGCGCAGGGCACGCTGGTAATAGCCCAGCGCGGCTTCTAGTCGCCCCTGCCTGAGGGCAATGCCGCCCAGGTTGTTGTTCACCAAAACCTGGCTGTATATGCTGCCAATCTGCGTGAAATAATCCAGTGAGCTGCGGTAATGTTGGTCAGCTTGAGACCATAACCCCAGGGCAAACTGGCCGTTGGCAATCAGGTTGTGCGAAGTTGCCTGGCCGTATATATTTTGCAGTTGTTCATATTGGGTCAGGGAGTGCTGGAATTGTTCAATTGCGGCCGCGCTGTCCTGGCGTAAGGTGATGATGCCCATCAGGTTGAATGTGCGGGCGCGGATGGCGGCATCGTCTAATTTTCGGCCCACTTCCAGACTGCGTTGGCACAATTGCATCGCCTGATCAAAGTTCGCTTGCCGGTAATTTACCAGACCAGCAATGAGCGATATTTCGGCATCTTCAGTGGAGGTATGACCGTTGAGGATTTTGAATCCTTTGTTTAACCAAACGAGCGCTAATTGATATTCGCCACGCCGTTCGTAGGAACGGCCGTACCACCGGTAACACAAAGCCTCAGCTTTCCAATCCTGCTCGCCCTGCGCCAGCGACAAGCCGGCGGCCAGGTGCTTGTGCGCCTCATCATACCGGCTGGTGGTAACAAATAATTCACCCAACGCCAGATGAATCCGCTTCAGCTGGTTACCTGTTTGAGTATCCGGCAATGCCTGGGCACACAGCAGCGCTTTCTGCAAAAATCCAATCGCTTGCTGGTTGGCATACAGCTGTTTCGCCCTTTCTCCCGCCCGCAAATTGTAGTCCAGCGCCAGCGGCCACAGTTCCGCCATCAGTGCATGGTGGGCAATTTCGGTCAGCGCCTCCGGCTGCTGTTCAGCCAAAGCGTTCGCCACCAGCCGGTGCAGCTGCTGCCGTTGCTCATGCAGGAGTGTTTCATAGGCTACCTCTTGCGTGGTTTGCTGCCGAAAAGCATAAATTTTGCGATCCGGCATCTCCTCATGCACCACTTCTTCCGCTTCCATGTAGGCCGCTTCCGATTCAATCTGAGCCACATCTTTTTCTTCGGGATGCACTTCCGCTACCAGCACCAAATCGATGTAATAGCCGAGGACACTGCTGATTTTCAGCGTTAATTTATGGCTTTCTGGCAGGCGGTCTAGATGGGCCAGCACCATGTCATGAATCGAATCAGGTATCCCCAGCTTGACGGAAGACAAATCTACATTCGGTCGTAAGAACCAACGGCCGTTTACCTGTGTTACAAACTCAGCCCGGTGCAGCAGCTGCACAAGATCAGTCGAAACCTCCCACACGCCCTCCTGCTGCTCAATCTTCCCCGATGCCTGCATGGCCATCACCAACTCGTGAATAAAGTAAGGATTCCCTTGGGCCAATGTTTGCACAACTGCCAATAATAAAGGCGAAACAGCGCCATTCAGGAATTGCTCTAACAAATGCTCTGTTTGGGCATCTTTCATTTCAGCCAGAGATAATGTTGCAAAATAGGGCAGTCGAATCAGCTCAGTCAGCGAGGTGGAACTGCCGACCAGGGCTGGACGGGTTAACAGCAGCAGCATAACGGGGGCAGTGCTCACGGCTTGCTGCCCCAGTAATTGAGTTAATGCCTCAGAGGCCTCATCCATCCAGTGAGCGCCATCGATGATGAGAACCAATGGTTGGATTTGGGCCCAGGTTTGAATCATTTCGACCAGCAAGGAGAAGAGCGCTTTTTGGCGCAGGTCGCTTTCCAAGGCGACGGTCGTGGGGTTGTCTGGAATAGGCAAGCTGAACAAATCACCAAGCAAAGGCAGACGCAACTGCCAATCGGGGTGCATTTGTTCGATAAAGGTAGTTAGCTGGGCAATGGCGTTGGTTTCGCTGCTGTCATCCAGTTCCAATAAATTGTAAAAGATGTCACGCCAGGGTTGGTATTGACTGTTGCGGGTCAGGCTGTGGCAGGTACCCAGAGCAAGACGCACATTTTGAGTGTGGGCACGGCGGCTAAATTCGGCCGCGATGTGAGTTTTGCCCATACCAGCATCTCCCGCTAAACGGATAATCTGCCCTTTTCCCTGATGCAAACGGGCAATGGCGCTATCTAGCTGGGCCAATGTTTCTTCACGGCCAAGCGGCGGGTTGGGGTACAGGGTATTCAGGGAGCGCAGGGCACGATGGGTTTGGATGCCGACTAACCTGTTGAGGGTGATGAGGTCACTTTTTCCCTTTACGCGGATAGCGGGTAAGGCTTCCCACAAAAAAGTGTCGCTGGCTTTGGCATAGGCTTCGTCATTCACCAGAATTTGACCAGGCTGGGCAGCCTGCATGAGGCGTGCCGCAAGGTTAACGGCGTCGCCGAGAACGCCGTAAGTGCGCCGGGCACGGCTGCCATAAGCTCCGGCATACATACGGCCGTATGTCACCCCAATCTGTACCGGTTCAATAAACGACAGCTGGCCAGACATCTTTTGAATTTCCCAGGCAACTCGTAAATGGCGGTCTACATTGTCTTCATGAGCCAGGGGAGCCCCCATCGCGGCATAGAGGTAGCTGCCTTTGTCACCAATGGTCAGTTGCACCAAGCTGCCTTCATACCGGGCCAATATCTGGCTGATCCCCCGGATATAGGTATCCAGCTTCTGGGGGGCGTCGGGGTCATCGTCGTAATCAATGCCGCTAAACCGCAGGAAGAGGGCGGCTGCAGGGCGCAGTTCTGCCAGATAGGCTCCTTGGGCAGCCTGTAAGCGGCGATAAACGCTTGTCAACAGCCACGAGCGAGATTGTTCATCAGTGATGCTGTCATCTGGCAGCTCTGGCCACGGCCGGGGAGGCACAACGGCCGTGTAACCATCTACTACAGCATAGCGCTCGCCACTCTCGTGATCGGTGCGCCATTCGCGGATTTGCAGCGCCGTCCCCAGGATTTGGGCAATAGCTGCATCCACAATGACCTCCCCTTTTTCAGCCTGATGTTCCGCACCGGCCAGGCGATTCAGGGTTTGTCCCGCCATCACGTCCAGCAGCAGGTAGCTGGGATCGCCCACCACAAAGCGGCGAACCGGCCCCCGCACAACGGCCGTTTTCAACCCCAGCGACACAGTTTCCTCGCCAAATCGAATCCGGCTGAACGCTTGCATGGCGGTTTGCATGGCCACGGCCGTTACCGTCCCCCGTCGCCCATCATCCCCATCCAGCCAACAAGTCACCGCATCGCCGCTAAAGCCAATAACAGTGCCGCCATACTGGTGTAGCACCGTAATCAGCGCATCATAGACCCGGTTCAATTGCCGCGTCAGCTCCTCTGCCCCACGCCGCGCCCCCAATTGGCGGGCCAACATTTCCGTCAGCGGCGTAAAGCCAGAGATGTCGGCGAACAGGGCTGTGCCGTGCATCTGTTCGGGTAAATCCACACCGGCGGCTAACGCCAGCCGCCGGTCTATGGGGATATAGGCGGAGACAGTTTCCATGCTTATCCTCAGCGAAACGCAGCTAATTTTGGTGTATCTTGATGTTGCCGCCGCCAATTTGTACATTGACACCGGTTTCGTAAACGGCCGTTTCTACGCCATTGTTCACCCACCAGATTTTGATGCGGAACACGTCAGGATTTGTGTCCCCTGCCCAGATCATGAATTGGTACGCATTGCCGTTCGGGTCAAGCTGCCCATTGATTGTGCCACTCCCCTTAAACTGGGCATTGGTGCTGCCTTGATTGATGACCAGCCATTCGTAAGTGTTGGAGTGGAAGTTAAAGTTCCCTGCCTGAAACTGGAATTGGGTGTTACCACTGGGTACGTTCGCTCCTTTCTGGTATTTGGAGACAAAGCCGAAGTTGGCGCGGCCACTGGCCTGGGCGCAGGCGGCATTGAAGCTGCACCAACCCGCCTGGGAATCAATCCAGCCACCGCCAGTGACGAAGCCGCCGTTGGGATCGTAGATGACAATGTATTGGTAGATGGTAACGGCCGTTTCCCCCGCAGTGTCACTGATCGTAACCTCGACAGTATACACGCCGGGCTGGGTATAGATGTGGTTGGCTGTAGCCGTACCGGAAAGGGTCTCTAAGGTATATGTGGTGCTGGTGGTATCGCCCCAATTCCAGGTGATGGTCAACGTATCGTCTGTATCCACATCGGCATAGCTCACCGAAGCGACAACGGACGTACCCATTTGCATTGGTTCCACCGGCGCAGCAATTGTCCCAACGGTCGGCGCATTGTTGTCCGATAAACAGTCATCCAGGCTGGTAGAGCCAGTTGCTGCTGTGGTGGTTCCAACCGGGCATTGAGTCTGGCTGCTGGCAGCTGTCGTGTCAACATAGAAGCCAATGCCCGCCTCAGAGCAGGCAACTGACCCGCTAAACTCGCTGTAGGTGCCAACAGCACAAGCTGTTTGCACCACCGAAGTGGAATTGTTTACATAGTAGCCAGGGTCAGCCAATGTACAGGCCAGCGAACCGCTTACGGCACTGTATGTCCCCAACGCACAAGCCGTTTGCGCGACTGAACCCGAATCGGCAACGAAGTAACCAGGATCAGCCAGGGTGCAGGCAGCTTGACCACTCAGGGGATTGTAAGTGCCAGGAGCGCAGGCTGTGGGCGAGGTTGCGGCCGTTGTGTCTACAAAGTAGCCGGGGTCGGCAGCAGTACAAGCAGACTGACCCGCATTGGGATTGTAAAAACCGGGCGCACAGGCTGTTTGCTCGGTTGCGGCAATCGCGTCCACGTAGAAACCTGGATCGGCCACAGTACAGGCAACTGAGCCACTTACATCACTATATGTGCCAGGGTTACAAGTTGTTTGGGCAGTTGAACCAGGTGCGGCCACAAAGTAGCCAGGGCTTGCATTTGTACAGGCTGTGGCGCCACTGGTGGCACTATATTTGCCTGCCGGACAGGCTGATTGCCCGGTGGCCGCGGTTGTATCTACAAAGTAGCCTGGATCGGCCTCAGTGCAGGCCAATGAACCGCTGGTGGCACTGTAGGTACCCACAGCACAAGCTGTTTGGGTAATTGAACCAGAAGTAGCGACGAAGTAGCCAGGAGCAGCCAGGGTACAAGCTGTTGCCCCTAAGGTATCGGAATAGCTGCCTGGCGCACAGAGCGTTGCCGTCAATTGTCCAGCGATAGGCACATAAGTACCTGGTGGAGCCGGCGTACACGAGAAAGCCCCATACTGACCGGCCAGGCAGGTGACCGCCCGTGAACTATCAAGCGGGAAGTCGTCGAAGGCGTTGGGGATGCCATCATTGTCCATATCCAGGTCACAGGCATCGCCAATGCCGTCGCCATCAAAATCGGCTTGATCAGGATTATAGGTGTAGACGCAGTTGTCAATATCGTCGTCGATCCCATCGTTGTCGCTGTCATTATCGGCGTTGTCGCCAATGCCATCGCCATCAATATCCCACCACTCGGTCGGATCGTCGGGGAACATGTCAATGATGTCGGCGATGTTGTCGCCATCTTTGTCGAAGTCGCAGGCATCGCCGAGGCCATCGCCGTCCAGGTCAGCCTGGTCGGGGTTGGGTGTGAGGAGGCAGTTGTCGTAGAGGTCGGGGATGCCATCATTGTCCATATCGGATAGGGCTGAGAGGATGCGGAAGGGTTGGCCGTGATCCAGAACCAGGGCCACGTTGCCGGCGTTGTCTACGGCTTGCACGAAGTATTCGACGGTGCCAGCGATGAGGGGGATGCTGCCGGTGGCGAATCCGGTGGCAGCGTTGTAGCTGAGGTCCAGATTTGACCAGGTGGAAACGGCCGTATTTCGATACAACACCACCGTCCGATACAGCCCGGCATCATCATCACTCACCTCTACAGTAAACTCAATGTTGGCAGGTGTGGCATCGGCCATTACCGACCAGATGCGCGGCGGCAAGAAATCCGTTTCTGTGAAGGAAGCCGTGTAGACCAGCAAATCCAGCGAATCATAGAGGCGCATAATGCCTACGGTTGGTGTGGTCGTGTTCGTTGTCTGGAATTGGGCTGGCACCACCACCAGCCGTTGGGCTATCTCACCCACCGTGAGGAAGCGGTTGATGCTGGCCGGGGCGAGGGGGTAGAGTTGACGCACCGGGTAGAAGCCTTCATTGTCCAGTTTCACCTCTTGCGTAATGAACTCGGTGATGATGGGGTCGAAGTTGGGCATATCGGTAAAGCTGCCACCGAGCATGAGAACACCATGGGCCACTTCGGTTTGGGAGCTGAAGTTGCGGTTGGTCTGGGGCAGCACCGGCCGGGAGCCAGTCGTGAGCAGACCATCTTCCCCTTGAATGGTGTGGTAAGTGCCAGCGCGGTAGGGGGCGTTGTTGATGGTGTGGCTGTCATAGCTGAAGTTGAGGTTCACTTCCCAGATAGTCGTCTCACCAGGGCCGATAGATTGGGGAATGCCGCCCAGGATGGATTCGCCGCCGGGCAGTTCGTCAGTCTGGGTGGGCATGTTGATTTTGAGCATAGGCAGACCGTAGATGGTCATCTGGCCTAAGACCTTTTCATCGTAGTTGGTGAGGCCGCCGTTACCCAGGCTGTTGAGGTAACGCTGCTTGGCTTCGAGCAGGGCTATGCCGATGGTGGGCAGGCTGCTGGCCTGGCCGGGAACGGGATTATAGCCAAGTTCCTGGGTAAAGTTGAGCATGAGCCGCTCGGAGTAGGCCAGCAGGTCGCCATCGCCATAACCAAAGCCGGTGTTGCCCAGGTAGGTAGCGCCGTGGCGGGCAAAGATTTGGGCGTAGTCGCCGCCGGTGAAGCTGAATTTGGCGCCAGTATCATCCACATTCAGGCCGGAGTGGCAGCCGACGGAGAAGATGAGGGTGTTGCTGAAGTTGCTGCCAACAGCATCGAATTCAGCGGCCGTTATGTTGTCATGGTCGTTGGGAAAGAAGCGGAAATGATCGAAGTGAGAGTTGAGGGAGATGAGGTCGTAGCTTTGGGCGTTGAAGGTGGCATTGCGGAAGTCAGCGGCCGTCCAGCTGTTATCTATCAGGGTGGTCACAGCGGCCGGGGCCAGACCTTGCTCCAGGAAGGTGCTATTGATGGCCTCAGCCTGGTCTACCAGGAAGTCGTAGCCGGTGATGAGGGCGCTTTGGGGCGAGAGGGTGGGTTGGCCGAGGAAGGTGTTAATCATGGTGACGATTTCGGCGGGGGTTTCGACAAGACGGCCGATACCATATTGGGGTATATACAGTTCCCGGCCCACGATACCGATGGGTAGGCTGGCGGCGTAATAGTCGTCGCTGAGGAAGTAGCGGTACTTACTGCTGCTGGCCAGCCGCTCGCCATCATAAAAGCGATAGACGCGCTCGTTAGCCACCAGGGTCGTGTCCTGGATGCGGCGGTGGGGGATGATTGTGTCGCCGCCGATGACGACGATGTATTTGGCGTTGGGATAGGCGGGCAGCAAGTTGTAGAGCAGGGCTTTGATGCTGCGGGCGACGTAGTTGGCGGCCTGGGGGTTGCCCGGTTCAGCATCCCAGCGATCATAAGCGTTGTTGATGTCAGGGTAGCTGTCCAGGTTGATGACAACACCGTTGACGTTGGGATCGGCGGCCAGAGTATTGACTTTGTTGATGAGGTCGGCATTGGCAACGGCCGTTCCATACACATCCACCATCCGCGAAGGATTAAAGAGAATCAACGTCTCCTTAAGCGGGGCCGGCGAGGGCATGATGTAGTTCGTCTGCACCGGGTCGGTGACGATAGGCATCGGCTCAACAGGTTCAATGAGGCTGGTTTTTAGGGTGAAAGGCTGGCCGATTGCGGCAGAATTTGCTGGTAATACAGCCAGGAACCAGGGGCCGGCCAACTCATGCACATTGTGGAGGATGTATTCCAGTTTGATGGGCAGCGGATGGGCTGAGATTTTCACCAGCGTATCAATGCCACCGTCGCCGCTGATGTCGCTCAGTTGGGCAATATCGCTCAGTTGAGCAATATCGCTCAGTTGAGCAATGTCGCTGAGTTGGGCAATGTCACTCAGTTGGGCAATGTCGCTGAGCTGCGCCAGGGCATAGAGCAGCGAGATGTCGCTGAGTTGGGTAATGTCACTGAGTTGGGCAATGTCACTGAGTTGGGCAATGTCACTGAGTTGGGCAATGTCACTGAGTTGGGCAATGTCACTGAGTTGGGCAATGTCACTCAACTGGGCCAGCGCATAGAGCATAGCGATGTCACTCAATTGGGCGATGTCGCTCAGTTGGGCAATGTCACTCAGTTGGGCAATATCGCTCAGTTGGGCCAGTCTTTGGAGGAGGGCAATGTCACTCAGCTGGGCGATGTCACTTAGCTGGGCAATATCACTTAGCTGGGCAATATCACTTAGTTGGGCAATGTCGCTTAGTTGGGCAATGTCGCTCAGTTGGGCCAGATCGTAGAGGCGGGCGATGTCACTCAGTTGGGCGATGTCACTCAATTGAGCGATGTCGCTCAGTTGAGCAATGTCGCTCAACTGGGCCAGCTCGACCAAACGGCCGATGTCCCGCAGCTGTCCATACTCCTGGTCAATACGGGGGGCGAAGAGGTATAGGTTATAGTCATAATGGCTGAACATGGTGGCGCTGATGATGGAGCCGGGGACGGTGACATCGAGGCGATACCAGTTGGCATCTTGCATGGAAACGGCCGTGTCCACCACAGGCGTCCCTGCCACAATCGTCACGCTATCTTCGCGCCGCCCATTGCTAAATTCAAACGCACCGATGTCCGGCGCCGCGCCTTGAGGCCGCGACTTGCCATCCAAGTCCGTGGTGACGCCAAGGTTTGTGCCCGCGTCAACGGCGGCGCTGCTTGCAGTCAGGTGATAATCACCCGTAGCCGGATTGACAAACTGCGGATTACCAACGACTGAATTGCCGCCACTGGTAACTGTGCCCACCAAATCGGCCGTATTGCCAAAGAAGAGATTGTAATTCTCGCTAACCGTACCCCCTACCTGCTCAATGCCGGTGGTATGTGCGGTGATAATCGAATTTTGTACGTCAACGGGACCATTCGCCACATAAACGGCCGAACCGACAATGGAGGTGTCATTGCCAATGGTTACATGGTACATGTCAAAGGAGGATGCATTCGCTACGTGAATCGCTTCCCCGGTAGCGGCCGTGTTGCCATCAAATACAGAGTTCGTGACGGTGCGGGCAAACGCCTGATTAAAGTAAGCGCCACCACCAGCATTGGCATTATTGTTACGGAATGTGGATCCGGTAACGGTAGCTGCCCCACTGAAGTAAGCGCCACCACCTTGACCGGCTGGTCTGGAGTTCCCTTCAAAAATCGAATTGGTGACAATGGCGGTGTTATTGAAAAACGCACCGCTGCCAAAAGCAGCAGAATTATTGGCAAAGTAGGAACCGGTGACCGTAGCGGGGCCTGTGGTTGTATAAAGACCACCGCCATAGGTATTGCTACCGGCCGTATTGTTTGTAAAGGCAGAATTCGTGATGTTGGCTCCAAAACCAGTTTCAATGTGAACGCCAGCGGCACTGCCACCAGAGGTGTTACCATCAACCGTCATATTGGTCAAGTCGTTGGCTACTCGTATATGCAAACCTCCACCATTGCTTGTGGCCGCATTGCTGGCAATGGTCACAGAGTCTATGGTGATAGAACCTGTGGCAAAATAGCCACCAGCTCCAATATCCGCTGCATTGTCCCGCAGGGTAACGTTGGTGAGGGTCAACTCGCCATCGCTGTAAATGCCACCACCATTACCTATCGTCGTTCCATACCGGATGGTGAGGTCGCTCATGTGCACGGCGATACCTGAGTTGACCACCTCAAAGACGCGGTCAATGCCAGCGCCTTCAGCTGCTCCTGCCTGAATAATCGTCGTCGCTTCGTCTGCACCCAAAATAGTTAAATCATCGGTGATGTCCAGGTCACCTGTAGCCGCCGCGTCTTCATCTGTGCCAGCCAGGGACAGGGTATAGGTTCCGGCGGGCAGGGTGATGGTGTTGGAGCCTGCCAGGGCGTTGGCTTCCTGAATGGCCGCACGCAGGGTGCATTCGCCGGGGGTAGCCGTTTCACACACGCCATCACCTGGATTGGCATCTATGCCATCGGCACTGCTGTTTACGTTGATAATGTACTCAAGTTCAAACGCGCCAATGTCATAAGCCGCTCCTTGTGGACGGCTAACGCCACGAATGTCTACTGCGGGTGCACCAACGGCCGTTCCCGCATCAATAGCCGCACTGCCTGTTCCCAATGGGAAGTAGGCCGGGCTGCCGGTCATTGACCCGAGTAACGCATTGCCGGTCGTCAGGCTGTCACAAGAACCGCCGCTGGCCAGGTTATTCCCGCTGTTGGTAAGTGTGCCTGCACATCCGCCACCTTGCACGATTGTATTTTTGAGAGTGATGGGGCCGCCGCTCCAGCGGTAGATGTTCGGGCCACCTTGGGTAGCTGTGTTGTACGCAATGGTGCTGTTGGTGATGGTGACACCACCGGCACCCGTACTGAATAGGCCACCACCCTTACTGCAACAACCAGTACCAAGCGCCTGGTTATACGCTAGAGTGGAATTGACCAATATCATCGTTCCTTGATTATAGAGTGCCCCACCATCACCACCGGAGCTGCTGCTATTGTTGTGAATGGCTGAAGCAGTAATGTTAACGGTTCCAAAGTTAACGATTGCACCACCACCACCGCCAGCAATTTGTTGGTTATTGCTTAATGTCGATGACGTAATGGTCATCGTACTGCCGCTGTTTCCTTGGCTGATCGCAGCACCACTACCCGCTTGATTACCATCCAACAGCGATTGAATAATAGAAACAGTGCCACCATTTTGAGCAACTGCACCACCATTAGCCGTGGTTTGGTTACTGGTCATCACTAAATTAGAAAGGGTGACATTTGTGGAGTTTGTGCTTCGAATCCCGCCCCCATCGCTACTCACACTGCCATTTTGTATGGTTACTCCCGAAATTGTGACAGGATTTGTTACATTGATGATGTCGAAAATGCGGTCAATACCAGCTGCGTCAATAATCGTCGTACCTGCTCCAGCCCCATTGATAGTAAGTTCACTGGTAATGTCCAAATCACCAGTGGCGGCGGCATCTTCACCTGTTCCAGTCAGGGACAGGGTGTAGGTTCCGGCGGGCAGGGTGATGGTGTCGGCGCCCGCCAGGGCGTTGGCTTCTTGAATGGCGGCGCGGAGGGTGCATTCGCCGAGCGAGGTGGCACAGACGCCGTCGCCGGGGTTGGCATCAACCGCGTCGGCCGTGCTGTTGACGGTGAAGTTGGCGGCGTAAACGGCCGTTGGTCCAACGGACCAGGATGAGGCTACCGCCATTAAAAACAAAACAAAAATGATTTTCAGCCAGCGTTTGAGGGATTGGGTACGAAACATGGCAAGGTCTCCTGTGTTATTTGTCGCGATTATGTTGATTTCGGAATATTACAGAACGATACTTCTTTGTTTTTCTACTATGAGCCTGATATAGCGTAACCCTGCAATACAACTGGTTAGCGTGAAGTTATCAACGAAAGTTGACCGAGCCTGGTACAGGCAACAGCCGGGCAGGTTCAAATAATGCTTCATTCAAAAAAGAAAACACCTCGATCGCAAAAGAATTTTAGAGGATCAAGGAAAAACTATCCCCCCCCAAATGGGGTGAAAGATAAAATCGGGGTGGGCAAAAAGCAGCGGATTTTTTCAGGAGGTAGTTGTTTTTATAACGAGGTTTGTAAAATGTTCTGGAGAATCTTGTTCTGCTCTGCTAGTAACGCTTTCTCTGGGTGTATCTTTGCAGCTTTTAGACCCGAACGGTTCAGCAAGTCATGAATTTCCTCTTGTAAATCAAAGGAAGTGGCGGGGTGGTTTAAAACCAAACAGAACAAGGACAATCCTTCAGCCTGACGACCTTCGGCCAGTCGCAGCCTGCCTAGCACATGCGCCAGGTGCAGCAAAAGTGGCACTGTCGTTACGCGGCGTGCCGACTCAATGCCAGCTTGTAGCTGTTTGCGGGCGGTTGGTAAATCGTTGCGGGCCAGGGCTACGCAGGACAGGCAGGTGTGAAGAATGGCGATCTGGCGATACAGCCCAATATCCGTGACCAAGGTCAGAGCCTCTTCATAATAATCCTGGGCACGGGAAAAATCGTCTCGCCGCTCGAATATTTTCCCCAAATCTGTTAGTAAACCAGCGCGCAAACCTTTGCTGGTTGTTGAAGGCAACATTTTCAGAACGTCTTCGAGCATTTGTTGGGCGACATCCAGATTGCCCTGAAAAATATGTACCGCCCCCAGACGGATGGCAAGATAAGGCGCCAGATCAGGATTTTCGGCAACAGTAGCTTGATCAGCAAAGGCCAGGGCCTGTTCACAAAAATCGCGGGCGGCGGCCATATTGCCTAGCCGCCAGTTGTGGTCGGCCAGACCAGCCAGAGATTCCATTAAAATAAAGATGTCGCCGCTCGCTTCTGCCTGCGCGCAACATTGCAAAAGCAATTGCTCGGCCTGGGCATAGTCACCAGCGGCGGCCACAGCCTGACTGAGCCAATATACGGCTCTGTTAGCGATTTTGACAGCCCCGTGTAATTCGGCTGTTTCCCACGCCAGGTTTAGGGTTTCGCGAGCGATGGGGATTTCGCCCAAGCGGTAGTGGGCTTCGCCAATTCTTTGCAAGAGGCTGATAAACGCCTCTTGATCAGACAGAGAGGGAAACGGCCGTTCCCCTCCCTCTATCTTTTGGCGAGCCGTCGTTAGCAGCACAGCCGGATCGTTTGGATTGGCTGGCGGTAAACCCAACAGCCGAGCTATTGTGCGCCAGCCCAGCCGGATCACTTCTGCATAATTAAAAATACGGAGCAGTTGGTGGACGGCAATTGGGGCATAAGCCGTTTCCCGCTCTTCGTCCCCGGCTTCCTGCCAATGTCTTACCAGAGCGGGGGACCATTCCATCTGCTGTGGATAGGTGGCTTCGATGGTTTCGGCGATATGGCGATGCAGGTACGACTGCTCTGTCACCGACTGGGTTGCCAGAACGCCTTCCCGCAGTTTGTCATGGGAAAAGCGCCACTGACCATCTTTCAGTTCCAGAACGGCCGTATTCGCACAGTAGCTCAACCAGGTCTCCATATCGATTGGCATGGTTACTTTCGCGAGGGAAATGAGCATCTGCAACACGTTCAAATCAAGCTGCCGTCCGGCAATGGCGGCACAATTCAGCAAGGGTCGGGCCACCTCCGGTACGCGGTCCAAGCGACGTTGCACTAACTGTTGCACCCCACCGGTGGTGATGTGGGTTGGCAGCGGCTGTTTCCCAACAGCGCTTAAACGTCCCGTTTCCAGGGCTAACGATCGCATCATTTCTACCAAAAAAAAAGTGTTGCCCTCAGTCTCTTGCTGCAGCAGCTTGATGAGGTGTGGCTGCCGACCCTGTTCCCCCAAAATAGCGGTGCACAGTTCAGCCACCTCCGCCTGGGCCAATCTGCCTAATTTCAGAACCTGGCTCCCGGGCAGCTCGGTGGGTAAATCGGATATTTCATCGTCCCGATAGCTGATTAGAATGAGAAGAGGCAAGGCCGCTACATTTTGAATCAGCGCTTTTAAAGGTTCCAGCCCTTCAGCCGCCCACTGGACATCCTCCACAATCAAAATGGCTGGTTGCGCTACCTGCTGAAAAAGGGTCACAATGATTTCAACCAATTGCTGCTTTCTTAGCACATCAGGTTGGTCTGGTACACGACGTGAAAGCAATTGTTCAATATCAGGCGCCACCGCTTTGAGGATGCTGGCCTGATCATCATCTGGATTGGCAATAAGAATCAGCCAGCGCAGCAAGCTGCGCCAAAGCTGATAGGGTAGGCCGCCTTCCTCCACAGCCTGCCCGGTAAAGAGTAACGTACCGGCAACCAACGCTTCGGTTTGCATTTCAGCCAGAAGTCTGGATTTGCCCACGCCTGATTCCCCGCCTACCAGCCAGGCGCTGCCCTTTCCCTGTATCGCCTCTGCAAGCGCATGGGATAACTGTTGGCGCTCCGATTTTCTGCCGACAAATCGGGCAGCCTGGAGGTAGCTTTCACGAATGAGGTCGGTTTCGGGCGGCGGTGATTGGCCGATGGCCTTGAAAAGCTGGCGGATAGCCTGGGCGGCAGAAGCCGGCCGTTGCGCTGGATTTTTTGCCAGCATACAGGTCAGGAATTTTTGCAGAGGCTTGTCTAAGGGCAAAGCCGTTACGTCTGGCGAGTTGTAGAGAATGTCTAATAACAAGAGATTGGGATTGCTTGTGTCAAATGGATAATGACCGGCCAATATCTCATAGGCAATCAAGCCACCCGCAAAGAGGTCGGCGGCAATTGAGGGGGCCGCCCCCTGTAACAGCTCGGGGGCCAGGTAAGCAACGGTGCCCTGCAACTGGTTCTCACCCTGCTCATACAGGCGCGAAAGACCAAAATCCAGCAGCTTCACCTGACCATTAAAGACCAGGACATTGCCTGGCTTCAAATCGCGGTGCAAGATGTTGTGCCGATGTAAATAATCCAGGGCTTGCAAAAGCTGCAAAATCAGATCAAGTTTAAGCTCAAGCGGTTTTTCGCGGGCAAAGTCCACGATGGTGCGGGCCTCCGGCAGATAATCCATGGTGAAGAAGGGATTGCCGAAGCCATCGAAGCCATAGTCACGGACATTGATGATGTGAGGATGATGCAGGGAGGCAAGCAGTTGGAACTCGTTGGCCAGGGTCAGGCGGGTTGAGCTCAACGCTTCAGGGGTGGTAAACGGCCGTTCTTCACCCAGCAAAATCATCTGTTTCAGGGCAACAGTCTGGCCCGTCAGCTTATCGACAGCCTGCAAAACTTCCCCCATGTTGCCCCGGCCCAGAACCTGTAAAATCTCGTACCGTTTAGTTATCAATGAAGGCTCCTCTGCGAAGCCACGTCACAACTCATTATGACATTGTTCCCCACTAATTCGTCAACTTTACACTTGTTTGCAGAACAAGCCCCAAAACCGCACATTATTTATCGGCAGCCATGCGCGGGTTACTGGCGCAAGCGTGCAAAATTGTCTTTATCTGAAATGGGGTTAAGTTTGGATGTTTGGCGCAAATCAGCGCCACAATCCCGGCAAGGTGGGGCGCGGCAAAGCTGTTTCCGGTTGTGGTAATGTAGCTCTTGTTTGCCCAGGCAACCCGCACGTCAATTCCCGGCGCGCCAAACTCAACAGGCGGTTTGGGATTGTAATAAAAGGTAAAGGGGTCCTGCTTTTCGTGCGCCGCCACCGAAATTACCGAGGAGTAAAGCGAGGGGTAACTGGGCACCCGATCATTATTTACGGCCGAAACCACCGTAACGCCGTGGAAATAGGCTTCATCCGCCAATTGGTGAAAAAGGGCAAAATATTCTTCACTGGAGGTGGACAGGCTCATATTGACAACCTGCATCCCATTTTTGATAGCCCAGTCAATACCAGCCGCAAACTGTAATGACCGACCCCGGCCATCTCCCCCCAAAACCCGAACGCTGTAAAGCTCCGCTTCCGGCGCCAAGGCATGGATGATGCCGGCACAGGCAGTGCCATGCCCAAAAACGTCTTGGGGAGTTTGCTCCTCAACATAGCGCAAAGAATCCGGGGCTGAAGGATCATGTTCAATGCCTACCCCGCCACGCACAGCTCCCGCCAATGCGGGATGGTCGGAGTCGATGCCGCTGTCAACAACGGCTACCCGGACTCCTTTTCCCGCGCTGCCGCCCCAGGCCCATTCTCGCGTAATGGCGCTCAAGGCTCCGGTTAGCGGC
>Ga0114946_10000920_pt1 | contig 20273 bp, 18 predicted proteins | sample WalLakDeSediment_FD_88676 | JGI IMG/M metagenome (GOLD analysis project Ga0114946, IMG submission 88676) | Lake sediment microbial communities from Walker lake, Nevada to study Microbial Dark Matter (Phase II) - Walker Lake 11/02/13 Deep Sediment | ecosystem: Environmental > Aquatic >...
AATATATTCAGGAAGCAAAATTAGAGGCAAAGGCGCTTTTGGACCAGGTAAATAAAAAAATTGAAGCTTCTATAAGGGAAATAAAGGAAACCAAAGCCGATAAGGAAGTAGCAAAGCGCGTCAGAGAAGAAATTGAAGAGCTAAAAGTACGGGTAAAACCAGAGAAAAAAGTCATCCATTCACCTGAAATAAAAATTTTGGAGGGAGAAATACAAGTAGGCGATTATGTCAGATTGAAGGATAACGGAGCTATTGCCCAGGTTATTTCTTTAAAGAAAAAAGAGGCAGAAATCAGCATAGGGGATCTAAAGTCAACTGTAAAAATCAGCCGCTTGGAAAAAATCTCCCTTGGTGAGATGAAAAAAGAAAAGAAATTATTTGCAAAGAGGACGGGCTATGACACCAATTCAAAAATGATGGACTTTTCACCCAATCTGGATATCAGAGGAAAAAGGGGAGAAGAGATTTTGCCCATTATACAGAATTTTGTGGATGATGGGTTTATGTTAGGTTTAAGAGACCTGAGAATTGTGCATGGGAAGGGAGATGGTATTCTAAGGGAAATCACAAGAAATCTATTAAGGGGAATGAACCAGGTGGCAAAAATTGAAGATGAGCATGCAGATAGGGGAGGTTCAGGAGTTTCCCTGATTACCCTTAAAGAATAAAAAAAGAGGCTTTCACTAATAAAATCTAAATGACGGTAACATTTTTTCCATCATTGTTTTCTTTTTAAGTTGAATACGTAGTTTCCTGCCACTGCCCCTGTACTGGAACTGGGCATTGGAATTGAAAATTGCAGTCTTAGGTCATTTCCTGTTCTGGTAAAGGAAATCTCTTGCCCTGAGGCGGGTGCTGAACCGGATAGGATAATTTTATCTATACTAGAGCCTGCAAAGACCCAGTTTCCACTTCCTTCAAATAAGCTGTTGTTATTAAAAGTCTGATAGGTACGACTGGTTTCATTGGCAGCAAAAATTATTTCAAAGGTTTGGTAAATATTGGTTTCTGAACCTCCGTCCCTTATAACAGACCCTCCGCCAGCAACGGTCCAAGCCTGGGAAGATCCTCCTGTCAAATCTTCGGTGGCAAGTTCTTCAGGAGTCTTTTGAGTAGGGGGATCACTGGTTTTTTCTTCACAAGAGGATAAAAGGACAGCTGAAAGAAACAAAATGAGGATGTTAAAAAACAAATTTTTCATAAGAATCCAAATGTAATAATGATGTAAAATTAATCATTAGAAGGAAGAATCAAAGTTTTTGTGAAAGCTTATAATCTTCAATATGAATACGTTGTTTGCAGAATGCATATTCTTTGGAATCATTGGAACAAACCAGTATGGTTTTTTTTTGACCGAATTCACCTATCATTTCAAGATACCAATGAATACCCTTTTCATCTAAATTGGAGGTTGGCTCGTCCAAAAGGGCAAGAGGAACTTCAGAAAATAAACATAGTCCCAATTTTAATCTTTGTTTCATACCGGAGCTGAATTGATTGATTGGTTTGTTTCTATGCTCATGGAGGTACATTTTTTGCATCATACCTTCAAAATCCATTCCTTCGATTGGTTTTTTGAATTTGAAATGAAAATCCAATAATTCATTTAAACTGAATTCCTCAGGCAGCTCAAGATAGGGGGCGCTGATAACCAGGTGATTGAATATGTCAGATTCGGGAATCTCCCTGTTATTAAGGAAATATTCAATTTTTCCTTCTGTAAATGGATTAATGGCGGAAATACATTTCAATAAAGTGGATTTTCCTGAACCATTTCCCCCAGTGATGGCACAGCTTGACCCACTTGGAATACAGGTTGATAGATTTTTAAAAATCCAATCATACTGGAAGCGCTTGCCAAGACCTTTCAGTTGGATTTCTATCATTTTCAGCTAATGTATCCTTTCATAACGCCCCGTTCTGAAGATCTGATGAAATTGATTATTTCATCCCTTTCCTTGGTGGCAGGTAAATTTATTTCAATTTCCTCTAAAGCTCGGCTATTGTTCAGACTATTAAGAAAAAGGTATCTATATACTTCCTGAATCAAGCTGATCGTTTCACTGGAAAACCCTCTTCTTCTTAATCCAAGGCTGTTTACACCTGCATAGCTAAGCGGTTCCCTGGCAGCTTTGGTAAAAGGAGGAACATCTTTCCTTACCAAAGATCCTCCTGAGATCATGGCATGCATTCCTACCTTGACAAATTGATGTATGGCACTGCTTCCTCCAACAATTGCCCAGTCATCTATGGAAACATGACCGGCTACTTGAACGGCATTGGCAATAATGACATTGTTTCCAACCACACAGTCATGGGCAATATGTACATAAGCCATCAATAGACAGTTGCTACCCACTTTTGTAGTTCTTTTGTCCATAGTACCCCTGCTTATGGTTACACACTCACGTATGGTTGTATTGTCACCAATCTCAACAGTTGATTCTTCACCTTGAAATTTCAGGTCTTGAGGAATGGCCGAAATTACCGATCCTGGAAAAACCTTACAGTTGTTTCCGATCCTTGCACCAGGATAGATGGTCACATTGGAGCCAATCCATGTTCCATCCCCAATTTCCACATTTTCATGTATCATGGTGAAGGGGTCTATTTGGACACCTTTTCCTATCTTTGTTTTTTCGTGGATATGGGACAAATTGCTTATCATAATTCTTTTCTTACAATGCTGGCTGTCATTACGGCTTCACAAACAAGGGTGTTTCCTACAAATGCTTCACCTTTCATTTTGGCAATACCTCTTCTGATAGGGGCCAATAATTCACATTTAAAAACCAAAGTATCTCCCGGTAATACCATTTTCCTGAATTTGCAGTTTTCGATTCCAAGAAAATAGGTCCAGTAATTTTCCGGATCCGCTACTGTACTCAAAACCAGAATCCCACCTGTTTGAGCCATGGCTTCAACTTGCAATACTCCTGGCATGACAGGGTTGTTTGGGAAGTGTCCCATAAAAAATGGTTCGTTGATGGTTACATTTTTCACCCCGGCCACCACCGTTTCATCGAGGTATATCACCTTGTCCAATAGTTGGAAAGGATACCTATGTGGCAATATATTACTAATTTGCCCAATATCCATTACCGGCGGAAGTTTTGGATCATAGTGGGGAATATGGGTCGGGCCAATTTTTTCCCAGGCCCTTTTCAATTTCTTTGCAAAGGCCACATTGGCAGCATGACCTGGCCTAGCTGCTAATATTTGGGCTTTCAATGGTCTACCTACCAAAGCAAGATCACCAACTACATCCAATAATTTATGCCTGGCTGGTTCATTTTTATATCTTAGCTCTACATTGTTTAAAATGCCTTCTTTTCTTACTTCTACCTTGTCCTTATTGAACATTTTGGCCAAATGTTCCAGTTCTGAATCTTCCACTACCCTGTCAACTACAACAATTGCATTGTTCAAATCCCCACCTTTGATCAGGTTTTGGTTATAGAGCATTTCCAGCTCATGAAGGAAACAAAAAGTCCTGCAGGAAGCGATCTCAGTTTTAAACTGGTTGATATTGGTGATTGATGCATGTTGACTGCCCAAAACCGGCGAATTGTAATCCACCATTACAGTTACTCTGTAATCATCTAAAGGCAGAGCGGCAAGTTCAACTTCTCTTGCCGGGTCCCTATAGGTTATGCTTTCAGTTACTTCAAAGAATCTCCTTAAGGCATTTTGTTCCTCAACACCAGCCTCTTCAAGGATATTGATGAACTGAATGGAAGAACCGTCCAATATAGGTGGTTCCGGTCCGTCAATCTGCATCAAAACATTATCAATTTCCAAACCTACTAGTGCGGCTAGAACATGTTCCACTGTAAAAACTCTGGCCCCACTTTGCTCCAAGGTAGTTCCTCTTGATACATCCACCACATTATCAACATCCGCATCAATGGTAGGCATTCCCTCAATATCCACTCTCTGGAATTTGAAACCATGATTTGGAGGGGCGGGTAAAAATGTAAGATTCGAAATAACTCCAGTATGCAGGCCTACACCTGATACAGTTACTTGTTTTTTAATCGTATGTTGCTTTGCCCTCATCGGATTTCAATCAATTCTTTGGTAATTAGCCTGCAAAGTTAAAGTTTTTTTTCCAGTTCTTTGATTCTATCCTGAAGTTGAGGAAGATTTTTAAATAATGAATAAGATTTCAGGAAGTCTTTTATTTCAAATCCAATAAAGCCAAAGATAGTTTTTCCCGGATCTTCGATATTTCTGGAGATTCCGGTTTTTGCCCCTATAATTGTTTTATCTGCGATTTTGATATGACCTACAATGCCTACTTGACCCGCGATGACACAATTTTTTCCAATTTCTGTTGAACCTGAAATTCCCGTCAGAGAGGCAATTACGGTGTTGTCCCCAATAATAACATTATGTGCAATTTGAACTAAGTTGTCAATTTTAACTCCTTTTTTAATAATTGTACTTCCCATAGTAGCACAGTCAATTGTGGTATTGGAACCGATACTGACAAAATCTTCAAGTATTACATTTCCAATTTGCGGGATTGTTTTATAGCTTCCATCTGCCTGTGGGGCAAAACCAAACCCATCTGAGCCAATAACCGCACCGGGATGGATTTCACAATGATTACCAATAACAGAATCACTACAGATTTTTGCACCAGGGTGTATAATGGTGCTGTCTCCAATTTTAACATTATTTCCTATATAGGATTGGGGATGGATTTGAACATTTTTCCCTATAACACAGTTTTTTCCCACATAAGAGAAAGCTCCTCTATAACCACCATCACCTTGGATACTTGATTCTGCAAAGAAAGAGGGTTGCTCGACACCTTCGAAACTCATTTTTGTCATCTGGGAATAAGCCTCCAATAATTGGGTAAATCCCGTGTATGCGTTTTTAACTCTAATCAGGTTACAGGAAATTGGCCTGGAAGGAACAAAGTCTTCTGATACTATAACAGCTGTAGCCTGTGTTTCATATAGATAGTGCTCATATTTTTCATTGGATAAAAAACTGATGCCGCCCGGCTGGCCTTCCTGAATCTTATCAATTCTATTTACCTTTTGGTTACCATCTCCCTCTACCTTTCCATGTATTAATCCGGCGATTTGGTTTAAGTTAAATTCCATTATTAAAATTTGAGATATGAATTTACAAAATTAAGCTTTTAGCCTGGCATAAATAATGCTTCTTTACAATTTTACTCATGGCTTTTATATTTGGTAAATCAGCAGCTTGGGCAACATCTATGATTTTCCCTTTTTTGGTTAGGATCAGGATTCTTTCTTTTGTCAGATAAGCATGATTGCTGATGGATCCATAAGTGAAGAAATAGTGAAGATCTTTCTCAGGGATTGATAATTTTTTGAGTAATTTTTCCTTAGAACTGTTAATTTCTGTCTCACTGAACTCTTCATTCCTCAAATTGATTTTAAACAATTGTCTGGTTAAAAACATCTCAGAAATATTTCTAAGGATATAATCTGATTCATTTTTCCATAACTTAATTGCTCCCCATATATCAAAGTCATCCAAGGCCAGGAAAACTTTCAATAAATCCGGGGAGTTTTTAAAATCAAAAAATCTGAAATCATTCTCAAGAAAATGAAGTAATTCCTCAGTTGCCTTAAGTTTCCCTCTGCCTTGTTGGATTTCTTTGGCTCTAATAATCAGGTTGATGAGCATTTTTTCGGCAGAAACAGTGGTTTTATGAAGATAAACCTGCCAATACATAAGCCTCCGTGCGCTCAGAAAATTTTCAATACTGTAAAGTCCCTTTTCTTCAACTACTATCTGGTCGTTTTTGATGTCCATCATTTTGATGATTCGATCAGCTCCAATTGTTCCTTCTGAAACTCCTGTGAAAAAGCAATCCCTCTGTAGGTAATCCAATCGGTCTATGTCCAACTGGCTGGCAACAAGTTGGTGAAAAAATCTTCTTTCATATTGGTTCTTAAAAATTTTTATTGCCAGGTCAAGTTGGCCCCCAAATTGTTTATTTAATTCTTCTATGACTAAAAGGGATAGAGATTCATGTGGAATATTCTGCAACAGACTGAACTCCAAAGCATGTGAAAAAGGGCCATGTCCCACATCATGCAGCAGAATGGCAATTAAAGCTGCTTCATATTCTTCATTAGTGATATCATTCCCTTTATTTCGTAAATTGTCCAAGGTTATGCTCATTAGGTGCATAGCGCCAATAGCATGGTGAAAACGGGTATGTAAAGCACCCGGATATACAAAATCAGTTAAACCAAGTTGCTTGATACGCCGTAATCTTTGAAAGTAAGGATGGTCAATGATGGTAAAAATAAGTTCGCTTGGTATAGTGATGAATCCGTAGACCGGATCATTCAGAATTTTGTGACTTTTCAATGTCTTTGACATTTGATTGGTTCCAAAAGTAATTATAATTTTAAAAGAAATAAACTGAAAATTATGCAAAAATCTAAAATACTATGGGCGGATGATGAGATAGACCTCCTTAAACCACATATTCTTTTTTTGACACAGAGGGGCTATGAAATTGTCACAGTCAATAGCGGTTTAGATGCTATCGATATGGTGGAAGAGCAGAATTTTGATGTTATTTTTCTGGATGAGATGATGCCAGGTATGACAGGGCTTGAGACCCTTCAGCAGATAAAATTAGTCAAACCTCAGATACCGGTTGTCATGATCACCAAAAGCGAGGAAGAACATATTATGGATGATGCTATCGGGGGCCAGATTGCTGACTACCTTATTAAACCTATCAATCCCAATCAGATTCTTCTTTCGGTAAAAAAAATACTTCAGAATAAACAGTTGATTTCAGAAAAAACCAACCTTTCCTATAGACAGGATTTTATGAATATAAGTATGGCCTGTGATGAAGCTTCCAATCACCGGGAATGGACTGACATTTATAAAAGGTTGACTTATTGGGAACTTGAGATTGACAAAACTGAAAATAAGAGTATGCAGGAGGTTCTGGACTCCCAAAAAACGGAGGCCAACTCAACTTTCGCTAAATTTATCAAAAACAATTACCTGGATTGGCTTAATGATTCAAAATCAGATGCACCTGTTTTGTCCCATAAACTCATGAAAGAAAAGGTTTTCCCAAATCTGAAGACCGGAAAACCCCTGTTCTTTGTCGTAATTGATAACCTGAGACTGGACCAATGGGAGGTAATCAGGCCTTTGATCACAAATTATTTTAATGTGAAAGAAGACAGTACCTACTTTAGTATACTACCAACAACTACTGCTTATGCCAGGAATGCTCTCTTTAGTGGCTTGATGCCCTCTGAGATGGCCCGGTTCCATCCCGATTTATGGGAAGGGGAGGATACCGATGAAGGAAAGAACAATAAGGAAGAAGAATTTTTAAGTGAAAATCTGCATAAAAACAGGTTAAATGTAAAATTCAGCTATCATAAAATACTTCAGGCCTATCAAGGGAAGACTGTATTGGATCATTTCCATAGCCTTCTTAATAATGATCTAAATGTGCTGGTATATAATTTTGTGGACATGATGTCCCATGCCCGTACAGACATGAAAATGATAAGAGAATTGGCCCCTAATGAATCTGCGTATAGGTCACTCACCAAAAGCTGGTTTGAACATTCCACACTTTTCGAATTGTTCAAAAAGATAAATGATGCCCACGCAGAAGTGATAGTGACCACAGATCATGGAACCAAAAGGGTGAACAAACCCTACAAAATCGTGGGGGACAAGACGGTAACCACAAATCTCAGATACAAACAAGGGAAGAACCTAAATTTTGAAAGTGGAAAGGTTTTTGAAGTATTAAAACCAGAAGAAGCCAAACTCCCGAAATTTAATGTTTCCACCAGCTATGTTTTTGCAGTGGAAGATTATTTCTTTGCATATCCAAACAATTACAATTATTATGTAAATTACTACAAAGATACCTTTCAACATGGAGGCGTGTCTTTGGAAGAAATAATTGTTCCTGTAGTACATCTTGTTCCAAAGAATATCTGATCGGTTTTGAAAATCATCCAATATGAAAGCCTCCATCAAATTGATGTTGTAGCAAGGGAAATAATAAGCTATTGTGCAGCAGATCGCATATGGATTTTCAAGGGTGAAATGGGAGCAGGTAAAACTACTCTTATCAAAGCAATTTCCAGATGTTTTGGAATTGGTGATTTAGTATCAAGTCCCACCTTTTCCATTGTGAACGAGTATAGAAATTATAATAACGAAGTATTTTATCATTTTGATTTTTACAGAATTGATGACCCTAAGGAGGTTTTGGAAATCGGAATTGATGAATATTTTTACAGTGGTAACTTATGTTGGTTGGAGTGGGCGGAAAAAATTGCTGAATATTTGCCCATGGATTTTGCATTAATTAGCATAAGGATGAATGAAGACGGTTCAAGAACCATCAGTTTAGAAAAGGTCGTAAACGGCGAGAGAAATGGTTGAATTAACAGAAGCTATTGGCATTTATCCAAAAGAGGCAATGTCGAAGGTGAAAACCTCAAAAAACTCATTGGTCATTGGACTTCCAAAAGAAACTGCATTGCAGGAAAAAAGGGTAGTGCTGACCCCTGAGGCTGTTGGCCTCTTGGTAAATAATGGACAGCAGGTAATTGTGGAGACCAATGCCGGGGTCAAATCTAAATTTACCGACAAGGAGTATTCTGATGCCGGGGCCAAAGTTGTTTATTCGGCAAAAGAAGCATTTGATGCAGAGGTAATCCTAAAGGTTGAACCCCCAAGCAATGAAGAAATTGAATTTATGAAACCAGGGTCATGCCTTATTTCAGCCCTGCAATTGGGAAAGCAGAATGCAGACTACATTCATGGTCTAAATAGAAAAAGAGTAACGGCGGTAGCTTTTGAAAACCTGGAAGATAAAGTGGGCGGCATGCCGGTCGTGAGGGCAATGAGCGAGATAGCAGGGAGTACAGTGATGCTGATTGCAGCAGAATACCTAAGCAGTGTCCATGATGGAAAAGGACTGATTCTCGGAGGTATTACAGGTGTTCCTCCAACAGAAGTGGTAATTGTCGGTGCCGGTACCGTGGCCGAATATGCAGCAAGAACAGCCTTGGGCTTAGGGGCCAGTATCAAAATATTTGATAACCACATTTATAAGCTCAGACGGATCAAACAACTTCTCGGACAACAGGTTTATACATCTACCATTGATAATTATACTTTGGGACAGGCTTTGAAAGAGGCTGATGTGGTAATAGGGGCTTTAAGAGCGGAAAAAGGGAAAAATAAAATTGTTGTAAGCGAAGAAATGGTAGCTGCCATGATGGATGGAAGTATCATTATTGATGTAAGTATAGACCAAGGCGGTTGTATAGAAACTGCAGACATGACTTCTCATGATAATCCTACCTATGTCAAACATGGTGTCATCCATTATTGTGTACCGAATATAGCATCCCGTGTTGCAAGAACAGCTTCTGCAGCTTTGAGCAATATATTTACGCCCATACTTCTTCAAATGGCTGATTTAAGAGGGGCCGAGGAAATGATTTTTAATTATAAATGGTTTATGAAAGGTGTTTATACCTATAGGGGAAGTTTGACTAACGCCTATTTGGGAAGGAAATTCTCCATGAACCATAAGGAACTGCAGTTGCTACTGGCCGCCAGATATTAAGACAGTTCATTTTCCTTGGAAAATGCCGCCAACTGTTGCCTGGCTTCAGCAAGTTCCATAGCCAATCTCTTATTTTGCTTTCGCAGGGAATAAACTTCAAAGGCATTCTGAATGATATTCTTAAAATATCCTTCATCCCAAGGTTTAGTTAAATAATGGTATATCAGTTTCTTTTCAATTGCTTCAGTTACCAAAAGCATGTCTGTATAGGCAGTTAGCAATATTCGGATCGGATCGGGATATTTTGTCCAAATTGAGTCTAAAAAGTCAAGACCTGTTTCAACTGGCATTCTTTGGTCTGTTATAATGATATCTACCTCGTTGTCAGCAAGAATTTTCCGTGCTTCCTTTGCTGAAACGGCAAGGAAGATGGCATAATCTCTCTTAAATGTAGACCTAAAGGCCTGAAGATTGATCTCCTCATCATCTACATATAAAATCCGTATTTTTCCTTGCTTCAATTCAGACATCATAGACTTTTTTACAATAAAGAAATAAAGTGGGTTACATTAGATTTTCTTTCTTTTTAAGCAATCTGGGGCACTTATGGTTCAAATATCGAAATATTTATGAAATACATACACCATTTTCAGCATTTATTGAAGCTGGGATGCTTTAAATATTGATATTCAGGATGATACAATAAGAATGAAAATATTACCGCACAAGTTCCCATACCTCATTTACCTAATCAAGGAAAACCACCCTATTCAATACAAAGATTTAACTAATGCAAAAAAATCGATTAATTTATTAGATTATACCAATATGAGAAGGTTTTCCGAACTTTGAAATTGTTTCAAAACAAATTTCAGAAAAGAAATTATTACCTGACATAGGTTCAAAAACAGCCTCTTAACTTTGTTGTCAAGTGAATTGGCAGTAATTTGCAATGAGTATTGTAAATCTTAACAGTTTTTAATTATGATAAATCCATGGCACGATGTGCAAATAGGTAGGGAAGCTCCAGAATATGTAATGGGCGTGATAGAGATACCGAAAGGAAGCAAGGGGAAGTATGAGTTGGACAAAAAGACGGGTATGTTGCTTTTAGACAGGGTCCTTTTTTCTGCAGTACATTATCCTGCAAATTACGGTTTCATTCCCCAGACATTTTGTGAGGATAAAGATCCCTTGGATATTTTGATTATTTCCCAAATAGATATACCCTCCATGACTTTGGTGAAGGCAAAAGTCATTGGAGTTATGCGTATGGTGGACGGGGGAGAGGCAGATGATAAAATAATCGCTGTTGCAGCAGGTGACCAATCTGTTAATTATATCAATGATATTGACGAATTGCCACCACATTTGATGAAAGAGGTTCACAGGTTCTTTGAGGATTATAAAAAACTGGAAAGTAAAGAAGTGAAGGTTGAGGACTTCCTTGGGAAAGAAGAAGCTTATAAAATTATCAAGGAAGGTATTGATTTATATGATTTGAACTTCAGAACTAAGAGATGATAAATAACCCTGGAATTGTTTCAGGGTTATTTTTTTAAGAAATATGAAAAAAAATATCCTTCTTTTAATTTTCATAATTCCCTTAGCCGGCTTTCCACAAAATGATGAAAAAGGCAAGGTTACTTTTTCCGGATATGTTGAAGCTTATTATTCATATGATTTTAACAATCCTGAAAATAACCAAAGACCTGATTTTCTTTATAATTTTTCCAGGCATAACGAATTCAGCATCAACTTAGGCGTGCTGAAAGCGAATTACCAAGCAGAGACCATCAGGGCCAATTTGGCCTTCATGGGCGGGAATTATGCCCAATATAATCTCTCAAATGAACCTATTTGGGGACAAATCATCAATGAGGCTTCTGTAGGTGTCAGATTGCATAAGAAAATTTGGTTTGATATGGGGATAATGCCTTCCCATATTGGTTTCGAAAGCTGGTACGGGATGGATTGCTGGCATTTATCCCGCAGTATATTAGCTGATAATTCCCCGTATTTTTTTACAGGTGCAAGAATCAATTATGAGGTTAACCAAAAACTTGATCTTGTTTTTTGGGCAACAAATGGATGGCAAAATATCCAAAGAGAAGATAAAAAAAGGGGTATAGGATTGGGATTGGGAGTAGACCATAGGCCTGTGAAAGGTTTGTTGATTCATTATGCCAATTATTTGGGTAACGAAGGAGCAGATCCACAGCGACTGCTAAGATTTTTTAATAATTTTTATACACAATATGAGAAAAATAAATGGGGAATAACAATCGGAGTTGATTATGGTATTCAACAAGCTGAATTTGTTGATTTTAATGAGTGGTATGGGGTTACTGCTTCTCTCAAAAGGTCTTTAGGCCAAAAATTCTATATTGCCGGAAGGTATGAGTATTATTCCGACCCTAAAGCGATTATTGTGAATGAGGCAATGAAAGTTTCGGGATTTTCGGCTAATTTGGATTACCAATTGTTTGAAAGTGCCCTGTTTCGCTTAGAGCTCCGTCAATTCACAAGTTCCGAAGCAATTTTTCCTTTACCGGCAGGCAAGTTCAGTGGGGGAAATACTGCAATTACCGGATCTTTTGCTGTTAGATTTTAAGGTTTCTTTATCTTATTCACATTCTTTTTGGGAATTTTTTTACCCAAATAACTGGCAAACTCATCATAATTCACATGCTCATGATTGCTCATGGTAAAAGAATCCTTGTTTTCAAAAACCAGGGTCAGCTGTTTGAATTCCCTTTTGTTGGTAATTACCTTTTCTTCATCCCAAAGCATCACCTGATCCAATCGATAAGAGATTTTTTTCCTTCTTAGGGGTAGGTTGATGGTTATTTTTTCTTTTCCTATAGAAATAAATTTATAAGCAGCCATCATTTTTACTAAAAGAAGTAAGATAACCAAAGTCAATAACACCGAAGCGACAAGGTAAAATGCTATTCCAAAACTTCCTTGGGTTGCAAAGTGGTTAAGAATATAAATCAATCCGCTGATCAAAATCACCACAATCAGCCCCAATGCCAGATAAGTTTTGGTTTTTGGACTGCAGTGAATCATACCGGTTTAAATTCTGATTTCAGTTCACTGAGTTTGTCTCTGCTGTGACTTACCAAATCCTCAAAGAAATCTCCGAAGTGAATTCGGAGAAATTCATGGTGCTCATCTAAGAAGATATGCGCAGTTTCCAAATTGGATTGAAACTTGGTCCTTTTGGCCATGCCTGTCATTGCCCTGCGTATTCCATCCAATTCCCCATATCCTCCCAACCAATTATAATATCTCATATAGGCAAAGGTTTTCAGGAATTTTTCGGGAACAACATTCCGAAAACTGTCTATGGTTTCATATACATCCTGAACAAAATCCTCTAAAGGCAAGTGATGGTAGTTTTTCCAATATTTGGCAAGAAAATAATCGAAATACATATCGGTGATTACGGTTGAATATCTTCCGTACTCAGGTTTCAAGATCTCCTGGGCTTCCTTTACCACAGGATGATTGTCGGTATATTTATCTATGGCCCAATGAAGTTTGACACCTATGACAATTTCCTTTTCATAGGATTTTTCAATTGATCCTCTTACAAAATCTCCGATGAAGTTTCCGACCAGAACTTTTGGTTCCCCAAAAGAAAGGTATGCATGCGCTAGATAATTCACAGTATTATAAAAACAGAGTTCGTGGGGTGATCTTTTATAATTAATATTACAGTTAAATATAAATAATCATGCCAAATATCCACGAAGAATTAAAAATTTCTTTAAAACTTTTAAAACAGGAATGGGAAGAAGATGTGGAGCAATTTAAAAAGAAGTTCTTATATACCTCTATTTCAGATAAAAAGGAAGAAGGGATTTGTTGGTATCCTGTACAATTAAAAAAATCAAAGTTAGGGTTTGGAGAGCGATGGATTGTGGATATGGAAAGGTTTGATACAAGCCAAGGCCATATGTTCCAATCGGGGAAATCTGTTTCGGTTTTCTCCAACTTTGAAAACCATGGCTCTCCTGGGATGAGAATCAATGGGGTTATCAATCAGGTGAAAAAAGATGTGATGACCATTACCCTACAGGTGGAGGAGTTGCCTGATTGGCTGCATAGAGGAAAAACAGGAATAGATCTCCTGTTCGACGAGGCGAGTTACAGGGAAATGGAATCGGCATTGAATGCTGTGATCAAATCCGAGAAAAGTAGGCTAGGGGAATTAAAAGAAGTTTTATTAGGCGAGAAAGAGGCTTCATTTTTTGAACAACCTGTTGTTTTGAATGATGAATTAAATCCCATTCAGGTAGAGGCTTTACAACTTGTATCATCAGCAAAAGATGTGGCTATTATTCATGGTCCTCCGGGGACAGGCAAAACCACCACATTGGTTGCCTCGGTAAAAGAAGCTGTAGAAAGATATAAACAAGTCCTTGTCTGTGCCCCAAGTAATGCCGCGGTAGATTTATTGGTGGAAAAAATAAGTGCTGCCGGAGTAAGTACACTTAGGATTGGACATCCGGCCAGGGTGGAAGATCATATTCTGAGCCAGACCCTGGATGCTAAAATTGCTATGCATGATAGCTATAAAGACTTGAAAAAACTGAAGAAGAGTGCAGAGGAATACCGGAAACTTGGACAAAAATACAAAAGAACTTTTGGACCTGATGAGCGTATGCAAAAAAGGAGACTCTTAGATGAAGCCAAACGATTCAAAGATGAAGCGGGACATCTGGAGGAATATATTATTTATGATGTTTTTCAGCAGACAAGGGTTATTGCGTCTACCTTGGTCGGGGCGTCCAGTTCAGTATTAAAAGGAATAAAATTTCCGGTGGTTTTTATTGATGAAGCAGCTCAGGGACTCGAGGCCGCTACCTGGATACCTATCCAAAAGGCCGAAAAGGTGGTTATGACAGGTGATCATTGCCAATTGCCTCCTACTATCAAATCTTATGAAGCCGCCAAAGGAGGGTTAAGCCAAACCCTTTTTGAAAAAGTGATAAAAAGACAGCCTAAAGCATCCAAAATGCTGAGAATTCAGTACAGAATGCCAGAGCTGATAATGGGTTTTTCCAATGCTTATTTTTATGGTGGGGAATTATTGGCTGCAGAAAACACCCAAGATCACCATTTGAATGCTGATGAACCGGTGTTGGAATATATTGATACTGCTGGAAGTGGTTACCAGGAGCAAGTGGAGGAGGAATCTCTCAGCACTTTTAATACAGAGGAGGCAAACTTTACTTTAAAATACCTGGAAGAGTTGATCAAAAGGATCGGTATTGCTAAAATCAAAACGAATAATTGGAATATTGGGCTGATTGCCCCCTACAAGGCCCAGGTGAGAAAATTTAATGAGCTGCTTTTTGAAACTTATAATTTTCCAAATCTGAGATCATTTTCGGACTTATTGACCATTGATTCCATAGATGGATTCCAGGGCCAGGAAAGAGACATTATTTTAATCAGCTTGGTCCGTTCCAATACAAAGGGAGAAATTGGATTTTTATCTGACACAAGAAGGATGAACGTTGCACTGACACGGGCAAAAAGAAAACTGGTAGTCATTGGAGACAGTTCCACGCTGAGCATTCATCCGTTTTACCATGCTTTTTTTGATTATATGGATGATAAAGGATGTTATAGAAGTATTTATGAATTTATGCCGTAAGTCATTTTTTACGTTATCCATCATTATTTTTTTGAAAATAAGCCCAATTGAGGTAACTCAAAACATCCCCAAAAGCATCTGTTGCTTTCAGGATGTTTTCCGGAACTTCCCTTCCCCTCAACCTTGTGAGCAAAAGTCCATAAACCGCATTGATACATATTTGGATTTCGTGTCCGGGATTTGTTGAACCTGCCTCCAGCACCAGTTCAATGACATAAGGTTTGGCCTTTTGATAAATAATGAAATAATCGTTATCTGTTTTTAAAAGGGACCAATGTAATTCCGCCAATTGGTTTACAATATTCTGTATACTTTCTAAATGTCCCTTTTGGGTTATTTTTTCAAATTGCATTTCAGAAGCCAATTCATTAAACCAGACCAAAGTATTCTCTTTTTCATCTTCTGAAATCGGATAGTGGGATATAACGTATTGTTTGATATCATTTAAATTGAATTCATAAGATCTGAGTAGGTCTTCCATTTGATACATATAAAGTATGTATTCATTAATGTTATTCTGCTTTTTCTTTTCTGCTACTGCTTTCATGCTCACCTTGATTAACCAATGACCAAATAAAATAAGAATCTTTCGTAAAATATAAATCATAGGAAGCGATTTAGGTCATAAAAAAGCAGTCTATTATTATTATCGGGAGAAAACAAAGGGTTTCATAAAGCCTTATCATAACATGAATCAATTTTTAGGACGAGTTCTTTGGAAAATTACCAGGATACTTTAAAGGTATATCGATAAAACCCGCAATTTTATCTAATTTTGCGGCCAGTATGAAAATGCAAAAAATTAGAAACTTCTGTATCATCGCCCATATAGATCATGGGAAAAGTACATTGGCAGATCGTCTCCTTGAATTTACCCATACGGTAAGTGGCAGAGAGATGCAGAATCAATTGTTGGACAACATGGATTTGGAGCGTGAGCGCGGAATCACCATCAAGTCCCATGCCATCCAGATGAAATATATGTATAAAGGGGAGGAATACACCCTCAACCTGATAGATACTCCAGGACATGTGGATTTTTCTTATGAAGTTTCCAGATCCATTGCTGCCTGTGAAGGGGCATTATTGATTGTGGATGCCTCCCAAGGGATAGAAGCACAGACCATTTCCAACTTGTACTTGGCTATAGGGCATGACCTCGAAATCATCCCGGTATTGAACAAAATTGATTTACCTGGGGCAGATCCAGAGGTGGTTGCAGATGAGGTGATTGACCTGATTGGTTGTGACAGAGAAGATATTGTTTTGGCTTCCGGTAAGGAGGGGATAGGCATTGAAGATATCCTGAATGCTGTTGTAGAACGAATTCCAGCCCCGAAAGGAGACCCGGAGGCGCCATTGCAGGCCATGATATTTGACTCGGTTTATAATCCTTTCAGAGGGGTTGAAGTAATTTTTAGAATTTTCAACGGGAGTATTAATAAGGGGGATAGAATCAAGTTTGTCAATACCAATAAAGAATACTTCGCTGATGAAATCGGTGTTTTGGGTATGAATCAGATTCCGCAACAGACCATGTCTGCAGGAAATGTAGGTTACCTGATTTCCGGTATCAAAGTAGCTAAGGAAGTTAAAGTCGGCGACACAATTACCCATGTTAAAAACCCTTGTACAACAATGATCAAGGGTTTTGAGAATGTGAAGCCAATGGTTTTTGCAGGGATTTATCCTGTTGAAACCACGGAATTTGAAGAGTTAAGGGCTTCCATGGAAAAGCTCCAACTCAATGACGCATCTTTGGTATGGGAACCTGAGACATCAGCTGCTTTGGGATTTGGATTCCGTTGCGGCTTCTTAGGAATGCTTCATATGGAAATCATTCAGGAGCGCTTGGAGCGGGAATTTGACATGACAGTCATCACCACTGTTCCTTCTGTGCAGTTCAAAGCCCTGATGAACAACAATGAATACAAGCTTGTAAATGCACCTTCTGATATGCCTGACCCGACTCTTTTTAAGCATATTGAGGAGCCATTTGTCAAAGCCACCATCATTACCGCAGCTGAGTTTGTAGGTCCTGTCATCCAACTTTGTATGGACAAAAGAGGATTAATCAAAAACCAGGTTTACCTGACATCTGACCGGGTTGAATTGTCTTTTGATATGCCTTTGGCAGAAATTGTTTTTGATTTCTTTGACCGGCTGAAAACCATTTCAAGAGGATACGCTTCATTGGATTATGAAATGATCGGTTTCAAACAATCCCACATGGTGCGCTTGGACGTGATGCTCAACGGTGAAATTGTAGATGCCTTGTCAGCTATTGTCCACAGGGACAAAGCATACGAATGGGGAAAAAGACTCTGTGAAAAACTGAAGGAACTGGTACCGAGACAAATGTTTGAGATTGCTATCCAGGCAGCAATAGGAGCCAAAATCATCGCAAGGGAGACGGTGAAAGCCATGCGTAAAAATGTTCTGGCCAAATGTTATGGCGGTGATATATCCCGAAAACGCAAACTCCTCGAAAAGCAGAAAAAAGGAAAGAAACGGATGAGGCAGGTAGGAAACGTAGAGATTCCTCAAGAGGCTTTTATGGCAGTCTTGAAATTAGATTAAATTTTCCCACAAAGGCGCAAAGGCACAAAGAATATGTTTGTAGTTTTTGCGCTTTTTTTCATCTTATATAAACTCAGTTAGAACCTATAAATCCAATTTTGCTATGAGTATCGTGATCGATGGAAAAAAAACCTCTGAGGAAATCAAAGGAGAAATTGCCCAACGGGTAACGGAAATTAAGGTCGAAGGAGGGAAAGTTCCTCATTTGGCAGCAATCCTTGTAGGCAATGACGGGGCAAGTCAAACGTATGTTGGTGCTAAAGTAAAAGCCTGTGAACAGGTGGGATTTGAATCAACATTAGTAAGGTTGGAGGAAACTGTAACAGAGGAAGAATTATTGAAAGTGGTGGAGGATATCAATCAGAATCCATCTATAGATGGGTTGATTGTACAGTTACCTTTGCCCAATCAAATTTCAGTAGAGAAAGTGACCAACAAGATCAAACCTGAAAAAGATGTGGACGGTTTTACACCGGCCAATGTGGGTAGGATGACTTTGGGATGGCCGGCCTATGTGGCAGCTACGCCTTATGGTATCGTCGAGTTGTTGAAAAGATACAAAATAGAAACTTCCGGAAAACACTGCGTAGTGATAGGTAGAAGCCATATTGTAGGCTCTCCCATGAGTATCCTGATGGCAAGAAATGAATATCCGGGCAACTGCACAGTAACTTTAACCCACAGTAGGACCAAGAATCTTCCGGAGATAGCCAAAACAGCCGATATACTAATTGTAGCATTGGGCAAACCTGAATTTGTTACCGCAGATATGGTCAAAGAAGGAGCGGTTGTGATTGATGTGGGAATTCACAGGATTGAAGATTCCAGCAAAAAATCCGGATTCAGGCTGATTGGAGATGTTAAATTTGACGAGGTTTCCGCCAAGGCTTCTTCAATCACCCCTGTACCAGGTGGTGTTGGGCCAATGACAATAGCTTCTTTGCTGTATAACACTTTGTTGGCAGCTGAAAAGAAAATTTATTCCTGAATATCAGTCGTTCATTTTATATGATCTAATACTTTTTACCATATTGATACTATGACTCAAAGTCATAGGATCAATGGCTAAATAAATTGCGAAAGTTTTGGATTTCCCTTGCAGGGATTGGCAAAGCTTTCTACTTTTGCAGACCTCTAATAAGCGCACGTGGTGAAATTGGTAGACACGCCACTTTGAGGGGGTGGTGCCCTTACGGGTGTGGAAGTTCGAATCTTCTCGTGCGCACAAAGCCCCGGAAATCCAGGGGCTTTTTTCATTTGGGTTTTTTGAATTCTACACCTTTATAACTTTTTTACTAATCTTTTCGTAATTTCCTGAATGGGAAAATTCACAATTCTTAGCAAAGAAACCTTATTTTTAATTTTTCTAAATTTTCTGGTGTTTTCATGTTTTGTGGATGCATTGTTTGCTCAGACCATTTCAGGTAGGGTTTTAGATGACCGGACCGGCAAACCATTGCCTTTTTCCAATGTGTTTATCAGCAATACAACATTGGGTTCCATTACTGATATCAATGGGTTTTATACCATTTCAGGCCAGCTGCCTCAGAATTTTGAATTGGTGGGTTCATTTATGGGGTATTTTACAAAAGTTAAGAATGTCGAGGTCTTTGGTAGAACTAATATCTATATAGATTTTGAGTTGGTTCCTAAAGTTGACCAATTGGAAGAGGTCGAGTTAAAGGCCAAAAGAGATAAGAAGTGGGAAAGGAATTATAAGAGATTTGAGAAGGTTTTTTTGGCTGTACCAGATGATCCGTTCCTAAAAGAAAACCGAATCTTGAATCCTTGGGTTTTAAATTTTGAGGAGTACAATGAAAAAGGCGTGAAGTATTTTACGGCTTCGGCGCAAGAGCCTATTCATATTGAAAACAGGTCCTTAGGTTACAATGTTAACTATTACTTACAGTACTTTCTTGAGTCAAGGAGGGGGTTTCATTACAATGGATTGGTCAATTTCCAGGAAATGAAAGGAATTGAAGGAGTTGAGTTAGTAAGGAATTCAACATATCAAGGCTCTCTGAGACATTTTATTCAATCTTTGATAAATAATAAAATCGATACCCTTGAATTTGAAATATATCAGGTTTTACCCGAAAAATTTGACAACAAAAGGACCAATAATTTTGATTTGGAATTGGGGAAATCGATTGCGAGAATTTCAAGAGATTCTCTTTACATCTGTGAATTGTCCAATAGCAGGATAAAGATTAATTTGCCATACAGAATTGAAGTTCATAATCTGAAAATGCCATGGCCAAGTGATTATTATCAACAAATGAGCCACAGTATTTTCTGGTTAGAGGCCCCCAAAGGATATTTTATTGCAGATGAATTTGGGATTTTGCGTGACCCTAATCAGTTGGTAAGATCAGGCTTTATAGGTCGGGAACGGTTAGCCAGGTTTTTACCACATGACTTCAAACCCTCTACTGAGTTTGGCGA
>Ga0114946_10000922_pt1 | contig 20263 bp, 12 predicted proteins | sample WalLakDeSediment_FD_88676 | JGI IMG/M metagenome (GOLD analysis project Ga0114946, IMG submission 88676) | Lake sediment microbial communities from Walker lake, Nevada to study Microbial Dark Matter (Phase II) - Walker Lake 11/02/13 Deep Sediment | ecosystem: Environmental > Aquatic >...
AAGAGACAGAGATGCTGTTTTCGAACGGTTTGAAATCCCCTCCCACGCCGAATGCACATTCGGCATCTGGGAGGGGATTTCACTTCCAAGGTGCGTATCACGGCATTCCAACGCACCGAAGGAAGGAAGTGAGAGAACAGCATCTCTGTCTCCTCTTCCCACGACGGTTTGTCTCTGGATCGGGTTCACTGAATATTTACCAATTCGAAGTGGTCTGGGTCACCTATAAAATACGAAAATTTCGTTGCATATATAGAAGAGCTCTTCCTGGAAAGTCTTTTGCTTACCTTGCATAGAACTTTTGACACCCCAATTGGGCTCCCTTGCCTCCTGGGGGAAGAAGGGGAGTGAGGAACACGGCTTCGCTGTGTTCTTTCACACCTGTTGGGTTGCGGACAAAGGCCGCGTTGAATTCATGTTATTGCAAGGAGGTTTGCATGAAACTGATCATCGCTCTCATTCAGCCACATAAGCTGCCGGATGTGAAGAAGGCCCTGTGTGAGGCAGAGGTCTTCAAGATGACGGTGACCAATGTTTTGGGATGTGGACAACAGCGAGGATACACGGAAACCTACAGAGGCGTGACGGAAGAGGTCAACCTTCTCAAGAAGATACGTTTAGATATCGCTGTCAATGAGGATTTCGTGGAACCGACCCTGGAAGCCATCATGAAAGGGGCAAGGACAGGAGAAATCGGGGACGGCAAGATCTTTGTTCTCGATTTGCCTCAGTGCGTTCGCATCCGTACGGGAGAAAGGGGAAACGAAGCCATTGGTTGATCAAAGCGGATTCTTCGGTGTGAAAGCTTTGAAATATCTTTGAAAAGAGGTCGTACATCATGGACATTGCGGAATTACAAACAGGGATTGACACCGTGTGGGTTTTGTTGGGAGCCTTCTTGGTTTTCTTTATGCAGGCCGGATTCGGTATGGTGGAGGCGGGCTTCATTCGGGCCAAGAACACCTGCAACATTCTGACCAAGAATTTTCTGGATTTTTGCATGGCTTCCTTGGGTTTCTTTGCCTTTGGGTATGCCATCATGTTTGGAGAAGGCAATGCCTTCATGGGTTGGAAAGGATGGTTTTTGCAAGGGGCCGAATCGGCGGCGGATGTGCCTCTGTACGCTTTTTGGCTCTTTCAGGCCGCCTTCTGTGGTGCGGCGGCCACGATTGTGGCCGGAGGCATGGCCGAGCGCATGAGGTTTCCGGCCTATTTGATCTACTCCTTTGTCATTTCTGCTTTCATCTATCCGATCGTGGGACATTGGGTGTGGGGTGGAGGCTGGCTCTCTGAACGAGGATTCATGGATTTCGCTGGGTCTACCGTGGTTCACGCGGTAGGAGGTTCTGCGGCGTTGATCGGAACGATTCTCCTCAAACCTCGCATTGGGAAATACGGACCCAATGGAAGTGTTCATGCCATACTCGGGCATTCCATTCCCCTGGCATCTTTAGGGGTATTTATCCTGTGGTTTGGGTGGTTTGGTTTCAATCCAGGCTCTACGTTGGGCGTGGGAAACGGTGAACTGATTGGCCTGGTGGCCATGAATACCAATCTGGCCGCGGCGGCCGGTGGGGTCATGGCCATGGTGACTGTATGGATCTGTTTCGGAAAACCAGATCTTTCCATGGCCATGAACGGCGCCTTGGCCGGCCTGGTGGCCATCACCGCGCCATGTGCCTTTGTGGCCCCCTTGAGCTCTATCTTGATTGGAGCTGTGGGAGGGGTGATCGTGGTGCTGGGCGTGATTTTTCTGGATTGGGTCAGAGTGGATGATCCAGTTGGCGCGGTTCCCGTGCACGGATTGAATGGGATCTGGGGAACTTTGGCTGTGGGTTTGTTTGGAAGAGAAGCCTTGGGATTGCCACGGGAAGGCCTTTTCTTCGGAGGAGGGTTTGCTCAACTTGGGATCCAGGCCACAGGCGCGGTGGCCACGGTGCTATTCATTCTTGTTTCCATGGGAATCCTTTTCAAAATCATTGATAGGACCGTTGGACTGCGCGTGAGCCGGGACGAGGAATTGAAGGGATTGGATATTGTGGAGCACGGCATGGAATCCTACGCCGGGTTCCAGGTCTTTACGACGCAATGATTCTTCGAGATCTCTGAAAGCAGCGACTGAGCTGATGCGCGGTCGCTGCTTTTCATTTCCCTCCCACAGATCGGGTTGACTGCACCTGTGTCGGACCTTATCATCGACCTTCGGTCCTTGTTGCGTGAAAGACGTGGCGTTAACGGTTTCCTGGTATGGTTTCCTGGTATGGTCGATCAGAGGAAGGACGGTAAATGATTGGGATAATGGGAAGGATCATCATGACTTTCATGCTGGCCGAATCTTGCCTCCAGGCCATGCCTCTTGAGGAGTCATTGTCTGCCTATGAGGGTTTGTCCACTCAAGGAGTGGATGCGACGAGCCTCCGAGGGAAGGTCATGTGCGGCTATCAGGGCTGGTTCATGGCCAAGGGAGACGGGTTTGGACAAGGATACGTGCATTGGGGGGGCGTCGATCAGGAGCCGCCAGTTTGTGCGGTCGATTTCTGGCCTGATTTGAGTGAGTACGACGAGGACGAGCTTTTCCCAACGAACTACAGACACGCCAATGGGACAACAGCCTTTGTCTTCAGCTCTACGGTGAAGAAGACGGTCCTGAGACATTTTTCGTGGATGAGGGATTACGGCATCGATGGCGTTTTCGTCCAGCGATTTGGATCCTATATCGGCGATCAGGAAAATTGGAACTACAAGAGGGCCTGCGCAGTACTCAGTCATTGCCGAGAGGGAGCCAATCGTTACGGAAGGACCTTTGCCGTCATGTATGATGTGAGCTTCGACCGAGGCAGTGTCGATCGAATCATGGCGGATTGGACACGTCTCATCGAAGAGATGAAACTCACGCAGACGCCAGCTTATCAGAAGCATCGCGGCAGACCTGTCGTATCCCTCTGGGGATATGGCTTTGGCCACAGGGGCTTCGAGGCAGAAGCGGCGAGAGACCTCTTGGAATTCTTCAAACGAGAAGAGAACGGCGCTTGCACCATCATGTTGGGGGTTCCCAACGACTGGGTGTCCTGGGAGGACGAGAAGATGGCGCTTCTGAAGGAGTTTGCCACCATCATCAGCCCTTGGAACGTAGGGCGCTATAGGTCGCCTGAGGAGGCTCGCGGCCATTTCAAGATGCGCTGGCCCAAGGATCTCGCCTTCTGCAAGGAGTACGATAAGGACTATTACGCTGTGATCTTCCCTGGCTTCAGTTGGGCCAACCTGAAGGAAGGGTCCAGCCCCCTGAACAGTATTCCCAGGAGAGGTGGCCGTTTCTTCTGGGAGCAGGTGAAGGAAGTACGTCGATACGGAATGGATATGGCCTACGTGGCTATGTTCGATGAGGTGGATGAGGGTACGGCCATTTTCAAGTGCACCAACGATCCTCCTATAGGACGTTTTTGTACCTACGAGGGACTACCTTCTGACATCTATCTGACCCTCACCGGACTGGCAGGGCAATATCTTAGAGGGAAGGATGTGTCCTTCCCTGAAGTGCTTCCAGATCCAAATCAGCAAACATATGAGCCGATGTCGCAATTGACGTATTATAAGAGACCCAGTGAGTTCTCCGCTGAGACGAGAGAGAGATGGCGGCGTCTCTTCGAAGGGATGCAGGTGACGATTCATGAGGAACCCCACAGCGAGTGGATCGGCAACCTTTACGATGCTGAAGCGCTGCATATAACCCTTTCCACCTGGAATGAAATCATCGCTTCTCCGTCGAATTTCCCCCTGTTCATTATTGGAACGGCGGGAGAGGGTTACAACGAGGGAACGACACCGGTGCAGAGCATTGTCTCCTTCCTCCAGTCTTACCTATCTCAAGGTGGAACTCTACTGGTCCTCTCCTCGGGGCGATATCCACTCTTCCACCCGGGTTTGGGGCAGCAGGCAGCCAAATTCGGCTTCAAGCTCAGGATGTTCGAGTCCCTCGGAAAGAGACAGATCACATTCGCCGAGGAACTGGGGGCCAATGTAGCTCCATGGACCATGGAAGGCGGGAAAGGCTTGTCCCTCATGGACTCGTCTATGTACGAGAGTGCTACCTCCTACACATCCCTTGCCAGCGTATCCCTCGCCGATGGAACTCATCTGGGCGATGCCATCGCGATGGTCCAACCTGGGGGCGCGATGAGAGAGGGGCGGATCTTTTATGTTACAGAGGATCTGCTGGGCTATCCGGACAGAGAGGGCTTGTTGGACGCAGTTCTGGGATGTGTTGCGAAATGCGTGCGCTAGAGACTATACCTGCCGCGCCCAACGCAAATCGCGCGGCACCAAGGCCCAATGACGCTAAAAACGCCCGTCTGCTTCATGAATCCATCGGTTACTTCTCCTCCTTATGCCACTTTCTCATACTATAAGATTCAGGCTCCTTGTTTAAACCTTTAAGGCGTTGGTTTGTGTGTGATACCCTTTGCCTGTTCATGGAGGGTCTATGGGACTGTACATAACAAATCAAGCATGCACGTAAGAAAGGGAGAAGAATGAGAGCTTTGCTGGGCATTGCGTTGTCTTTCATGAATATAGGTGTGGCGGATGCCGAAGTCCTTGACTACCTGGCAAAGATGCCCATTCCAAGGACCATCTACATGACGCCGGACATAGATACTTTCCCTGCATTGTATGAAGGGGACCGGGCCGGGTCCTTCGGCGCGTGGAGTTTTGCCCTTCTTTCACTGGCGGGTTTAGCGGCGCTGGATGCCCGTGAACATGACGGCGATTCGCTCGTGTGGATACACAGCCCCGGCATTGTCAGTTACACCATCATGCTCGACGATATTCTCGCGCGCACCGGCGCAGCACGAGTGGACGTTCCAACCGTGGAAGACGCGGTGAAACTGGGGTTGGACAAGGGCTGGGTCAAGGGATACATCCTTTATCGCGCTGAGGCGAGCGATCGGCGGGTCTATGACAAGATAGACTTGAACGACCCGGCATACAACAATTCCGCCAACGTTGCCACGAACATGGCACCCGATATGGCCGGGATTATTGTGGAGGAACGAGCGGAGCAGGTTTTTCGCGCCATGGGACTGGAACTCCTGCTGGATGTGCGCGACAGGGACGAGCGATGGTGCTTTGAAAACCACAAGGACCGGTTTTCCAGAAGATCTTTGCACCTGCTCGACCCGAAAGCGCCGCACATGCGCGATTACGCCATTGCCACGCGCTCCATGTGCGTTTTCGGCGTGACACCGCTGGTGGACGAAGTACTGCATTGGCTGGAACCCAATGCGCCCACGCTGGGCTGGAACGCCGGGGATGAACACACCTTCGTGGCGCAACTCAGCCGCTTTGCCCATTTCACCACCGCGTCCAACTGGATTATGAACCTGCCCGTCATGAGTTGCGTGGCGGTGGGCGCGCACGCAGACTGGGAGGAACTGCGGGTCAACCGCCGCGCCAAAACGGACCCGCTGCTGCTTGACTGGGTGGAGGATCTTCACTACACCAGCTTTGTTTTGAGCGACGGCGACAACGTACAATGGTTTCTCGGTAACTTCATCAACCATCCCGACGCCTATTGGCAGGCGGAGAATCGGGGCGCGTTTCCCTTCGGATGGACCATGCCTGTGGACCACTTGAGTCAGGTGGGCGTGCCGTTGCTGGCACATCTGGCCCGGACCGCATCGCCCAACGATCAGATGCTTTCCTTTCCCGGCGGCTATTACTATCCCGACCGTTATGGACAGGGCAGAGGCTCGGGGACCGACTGGTATGCCGGGCGCGTGGCCATGTTTGGTGAGCGCTTCGCAAAACTCGGCGCGCGCGTGGTCATCAACATCGCCGAAGACTGGCTGGGCGAGGGCGCCATGCACGGTTATGCCTGTTTTGCACGCCAGATCCCGGAGCTCGTTGGTGTTTTAGCCATGCAGTATCATCCCTATAATGCGGGACGTGGCGACCTGCGTTGGGTGGAAGACAAGCGTGGCCGCCCCATTCCCGTGCTTTCTCCCCGGTTCGCCATCTGGAGCGGACTGTCCCGGGTGCCAGGAAACGGAACGCCCGCGCTTGTCGCGGGCATGATAAATGAACAGCCGCATGCGGGGCTTCCCGATGGCCTGGAGCATTTCGACTGGACCATCGTTCATGCGTGGTCGCCTTTCCAGCGGGCCGACGCCACGAGCGACCCTCTGGCCGAAGAGGTGGAACAGCGCCGGCCCCGGCTACAACAAGACGGTGCCGTTGTACGCAATGCCTATGAACCCACCCTGTGGTGTGTGAAGCGGCTTGAGCCGCATGTCCGCGTTGTCGCGCCGGAAGAACTGTTGTGGCGCATCCGAATCCAGTTCAAACCCAGGGAAACTCTCGATGCGCTCGCGGAAGACTTGATGGAGAACCCCGACACGCCGCCGTACCAGCGGGCGCTGTTGGTCGAGTACCGCGCGAAACTTGTCAAGGCGGATTTTGACACGCCCGAAGCGATCCGAGCTGCATATCGCTGGCTTCAGGATATCTATCTGGCAAAAGTGATACGCATGGGGGAAATGCCGGAAGCCATACACAAGGAGTAAATATTCAGTGAAAGCGATCCAGAGACAAACCGTCGTGGGAAGAGGAGACAGAGATGCTGTTCTTTCACTTCCTTCCTTGGGTGCGTTCGAAAACAGCATCTCTGTCTCTTCTCCGCCAAGGGCTGCGTTTGGATCGCTTTCACTGAATATTTACTCTTCATCTATCCGCCCATGTTCCCCAGGAAGATGAAACTGAAAAGCAATGTGTTCCATCATGTTGGAAGACATCGAGAAACAAGGAGACCCCATGAATATACTGCATCTCGTGCCAGGCAGCGGCGGTACCTTTTATTGCCAGAACTGCCTGCGAGATCATCTCTTGATTCGGGTGTTGCGGCAACAGGGACACGATGTCACCCTCGCGCCGTTATACCTGCCCATGTATGGTGGCGAACAAGCCGCGGAGACAAACGCTCCGCTTTTCTTCGGCGGAATCAGTGTTTATGTGCGCGAAAAGGTTCCCTTTCTGCGAAGGATGCCTGCCTGGATGATCCGCCTGTTGAACGCGCCCTTGCTGTTGCGGAAGGCCGCCAAGCGGGAAGGATCCACCAATTCCGCTGAATTGGGAGCCATGACCTTGTCCATGCTTGAAGGCCCCCAAGGTAACCAGAAGCAGGAGTTTGGCCGGTTTCTCGACTGGCTGCGCACACAGGAAAAACCCGATATCGTGCACATATCTAACGCGCTCCTGCTGGGTTTCGTCCCGGCATTGCGCGAGGCATTCGACGCTGCAATGATATGCAGCCTGCAGGATGAAGAACCGTGGGTGAACGCCATGAACGCGCCTTATGACCAACTCTGCTGGGCCGCCATGACGCGGCAGGCGAAAAACGTTTCGCGTTTTGTCGCCACAAGCCGTTGGTACGCCGGGCGGATGCGGGCACGCATGGCACTGGATCCGGAACGGCTGCGCGTGATTTATCCCGGGGTGGACGTGCCCAATTCCGCTCCTACACTGTTCAACGCGGAACCGCCTGTCATCGGATATCTGTCGCGCCTGAACCCGGCCCAGGGGTTTGAAGACGTGGTGAACGCTTTTATCGCGTTGAAGAAGGAAAGCGGCCTGAAAGGGCTGCGCTTGCGCGCAACGGGTGGCGTCACGCCGGCGGACACCGCGTTTGTGGACAGGATCCAGCAGCGGCTGCGGGAAGCGGGAGTCGTGGAGTCTGCGGATATTCGGCGGGAATTCGATGCCGCCCCGGACGCATCGTTCTACGGTGGGCTGACCGTCATGTCCGCGCCGGCGCGAGACGGCGAAGCCTTTGGCATGCATATTGTCGAATCCATGTCGCGGGGAATCCCCGTTGTACAGCCGGCGATCACGGCGTATCCGGAAATCATTGGCGAATCAGGCGGCGGGCTGCTCTATGAGCCCGAGGAAAAGGACGGGCTCGAAAACGCGCTGAGGACAGTACTGTCCAACGCTGACCAAGCCCGCCAGATGGGGCGCGAAGGCTATAAATATGCCCGCGAGAGGTTCAGTGTCGAACGCATGGCGAAGGACATGATAGCCCTTTACGAAGAGGTGTCGCTTTACTCTTCGGGCGGCTCGTTTGTTGTTCGCCAAGGTTGACGGAACCTGTGCAGGGCTTTATCATCAATCTTCGGTCTTTACCGCGCAAAAGCCGCGGCGCATATATTCCCTGAGGGCCATAGGTGTACAAAAAGGCCTGCATCACTTTTGGGGAACTCTCTTAGCCTAGGAAGGGAAAATCAAGGTTTGTCCTATGGACATGGAATTCACGAAACTTTCGGTCAGCGGAAACGATTTTATCTGCGTGGACAACAGGGAAGGGCGATGGGACGAGATTCTATCCTCGGGCCAGGTTCATGGCCTGGCGAAATATCTCTGCCGAAGGGGTCTTTCTGTGGGCGCGGATGGAATCATCTTTGCCGGGGCGTTGGGGCATGGCACCGGAGTGGATATCTCCGCGCGGTTTTTCGAACCGGATGGCAGCGAGGTGGATTTGTGCGGGAATGGCGTGGGCGCTTTTGTAAACTGGGTCTTCATGAATCGATGGTTTCCCATGGAAGAGATTCGCGTGTTGACTTCCGCCGGCGTGGTTCGGGGCAAGGAGGTGGACAAGCAGCAGGTGATGGTATGTATTCCTACCCCGGTGGATCTACAAAGAAATCTGAAGATAGAGGTGGAGGGAAAGGAATGGTTGTGCGATTTCATGGTCGTAGGCATTCCCCATCTTGTGATCTATGTCGAGGATCTGGAAGGATTTGACGTACAGCATTTCGGTCCCTTGTTTCGGCATCACCAGCGTTTTCAGCCCATGGGGATCAACGCCAATTTTTGCCAGATCTTGTCTGAAGGCGTCATTGCCATTCGCACCTTCGAATTCGGGGTTGAGAATGAAACCCTGGCTTGTGGCACCGGTTCTTCCGCCTCGGCCATAGCTTCTTTCATGAGATCCGATTGGTCCGACCGGTATGGACACGAGATGCCGGTCCAGGTGCGGGTTCAGGGCGGTGAGACCTTGAAGGTCTGGTTTAGAGTGGACGCACAGGGAAAGCCCTTCGATGTGTGTCTGGAAACGAGGGTGCGCCGCGTTTATACCGGCATGTTGGATCCAGAACGGCTCTCAGAGGCCCTTCAGGGCGATACGAATGCCTGATCGGAATATGATAAGCATAGATCAGAACAGCCACAGCCTCTGGGATACCCTTCCGAAGTTGCGCACGACCATAGGCCGAGGATTTCGCGTTCTACATTGGGTGGAGGACGTAGATGTCGCTTATACCCGTTTGGGTTCTTCGGTAGAAAACCAGGAACTCAAATTGGCAGCGGAAAGATACCATTGGAGTGGAGGAGCGGACTGGGGTTCCGCCTTGTTCTATAGCGAATTCCTGGGCAAAGTAGCCCTGGATCCTCGTTCCTGGGAACCGTTCACCGGGATCAAGACGAATCTTCTGGCCAGACAATTGGGTCTTTCCCTGGAAGCGTTATACGATCGCTACGCCGCGGGGGACAACTGGCAGTTGATCGGTTCCAGCTATGTTGGGGACAAGGAACATCACCAGGTGTTGGGGGATCTTCGGGTCGGTCCTCTGGCTCCCTTTCTGCGGGAGATTCTTCAATTGGCTCAGAAGGACTTGTGGAACAGGTTTCCGGAAAGAGAGGCGCGGGACAGGATCGATCCATGGTTTCAGCGAGAGAAAGACCTGGTGGAGAGTCTATTGTCCCGCCACGTATCAGGGAACTTGAGCGAACTGTACCAGAGCTGGATCACGCACCATCTACCCGAAGGATTGGATGTTGGGTTGGCATCCGAAGGCTTTTCTTGTCCAAATCCTGTGACGGATGATGAACCGCTTCGACTGTTCCTTCAGGATTATTCCAGGCTGAGCCGGCTTTACAACGAATCGATCGACGAGACGGGTCTGTCGGTTCGACACCTGGACATGAAGCGGGGTGAAATGCCCTGTTTTGCCATGAAAAGGTTCAAGGATCATTGGGTACGAACCCATGTGTTTTGGGATGGAAACCATCTTGTGACGGATGGGGATGCCTTTGATGTCGGGCCTTCTCGCGAGATCCCCAGAGAGCAGATGTCCCGTGCAGGTATACGCGCCCTGTCTCCCAAGGCGATCCTCCTGGTGATCCAGGTGCGTTGGGGATCCAAGGGAAGGCGCTTGGTCTTGCCTTATAGGGGTTCCCTCTATACCCCGGCTTCGGATCGTTTTCTGGCCAAGTTGAAGGAAGAAGGACTTCTTTCCACGAGGATCCATCCCATTGTCCGGGTGCGTTTCAGACTGTTTGACAGGATGCGTGGCCTTCGAACTCGGATTCACTTGCCCGAACATCTGGTCCCCTATTTCGGTCAAGAAGAGATTTCTGCTTCTGATCTGGGAGAGGACATGGTTCGTCTATGGAAAGAGGCACAGGGTCGTCTGGAGAGAATGAGGGATGTACGAACACGCGTCGCCTGGCAAAAAAGGGTGTACCCTGTCCTGTGGGAAGAGATCCAGGAAGGGACTCGAAAGAAGCGGGAACTGGGTCTGGCGAAGGGCTCCCGAGAAGAGAAACGGGAGGTCTGGGAATCTCTCAAGGCCAGCGAACTGCGGATGCTCGAAAACACGGTCCATCAGATCCATTCGGACCTTCAGATGGTACAGATGGAATATTGGGATTCCCGAGGCGCGATTCTGCCCTGGTGTGTGGCGTTGGGGGGCGAAGCTTTCTATGAGAGGGTTTGCGATATGGCGGAGATGTATGAAGAGCCTGTGGGTTTGGCTGGACAGGCAGGTGGGTGAGGAAAGGGTCTTTTGTGAAGATTTTACTCAAGGTCTCTTGGATGTTGTGTTTCTCGATGTCTATGGTGGGAATGAGCTTTTCCGATCCTGGCGAACCTGTCCTTGTCCCCTATATCCTACATGGAGAGGTGGACGCTCGTTTGGTGCGGTGGGCCATGCAGGGGATCCAACAGAACTTCAACATGGAACTGGATCATGCGCAAGAGACCTTTCAGCGCATGATCGATGAGTTTCCTCAACATCCTTCAGGATACATGTGTATGGCGGGATTGTTAGGGTTCCGGATGGAGATGGAAAGAAGCAATGAACACCAAAAACAATTCGACGACATGGTAAAGTCCAGCCTGCAGGCCTGTAAACGCGAAGAAAGAGAGGGTAGAGCGGTCTCGGCGTTTTTCTTTCGAGGAGGGACCTTGGGCTACAGAGGATACGATCGCGCCAGGAGGAAGAATTTCCTGGCCGCGGTTCGGGATGGCCAAGGCATGGCCAGATCCTTGAGACAGGCTTTGAAACTGGATCCCTTCTGCTATGACGCCTATTTTGGGTTGGGATTGTATGAGTATTACGCGAGCAAATACAAGAGCAAACTGGATTTTCTGCCCTTTATTGGAGACAAGCGAGAGGAAGGGATCAAGGCCTTGCAGGTCTGCATCGAAAGAGCCCCGTTGACAGCCATCCCTGCCCGCGCGTTCTTGATGCGGATCTATTACGAGGAGGAAAGGTACAACGAGGCCTGTGTTCTGGCGCGATGGTTTATGGAGCATTGTCCAGGATATTGGGATGCATATAGCGTGAAAGGATCGAGTCTGAGGAAGTTGGACCGTCCTCAAGAGGCTTGTCTCGCTTACAGGGCCGGAATCGAGGTCTTAGATCCTTCCTTTCCGCAACAGGAATATGAGCAGGTGCGTATTCACATGAAACTGGCAGAAACGCTGGAGGAAATGGATTCCTGGGAGGAAGCCATCGTCGAATATTCCATGGTCGTTCGATGGATCGTCGCCCATCCCGAGGCCAATACGCAGCGAATCGATCGTATCCAACGCAAGGCGCAGCGGCAGATCCAAAGATTGCAGTCCCAACGCGAGGAAGCGTTGCCATGAATAGAGTTGTCCCCCGGATCTTCCCCTGGTTGTTGTGGGGAGTCTCTTTCTCGCTTTGTTGTGGTGGAGCATGTTTTTCCGATTCGTACGGGCCTGTCCGTACGCCCTATATCCTGGCTGGAGAAGTGGAAGACCCCCTTGTACGGCTGGCCATGCGAGGAATTCGGCAGAATTACAACATGGATCTGGATGGAGCGGAAGAGATATTCCAGCGCATGATCGATACATTCCCGGACCATCCTTCCGGGTATATGTGCATGGCAGGCCTTTTGGAGTTCCGAATGGAATTCGAGGATAGGGAGGAATACCAGGAACGGTTCAACGAGATGGTGAAAAGCAGTTTGGATGCCTGCAAGCGGGAAGAAAAAGCCGGCAGAAAGATCTCGGGACTCTTTTTTCGGGGAGGCACACTAGGCTACAGGGGATATAACCGAGGTAGGAGGAAGAATTACCTGGCCGCGGTTCGGGACGGACAAGGCATGGCAAAATCGTTACGAATGGTTCTGAAACTGGATCCCTTCTGCTATGACGCCTATTTTGGCCTGGGATTGTACGAGTATTACGCGAGCAAGTACAAGAGCAAGCTGGATTTTTTGCCCTTCATCGGGGACAAGCGGGAGGAGGGGATCGAGAAACTACAGGTGTGTGTTCAGAGAGCGCCTCTGACGGCCATTCCTGCCCGAGCGTCCCTGATGTGGATCCTGTATGAAGAGGAACAATACGAGGAAGCCTATGGAATGGCCCAATGGATGACGGAGAACTGTCCAGGCTACTGGGACGCCTACAACGTGCAAGGGGCGGCCCGGAGACGACAGGATCGCAAAGAGGAAGCTTGTGCGTGTTACAGACGCGCTATTCAGGCGCTTGAGATTCATCTGCCGGAACTGGAGCATGAGAGGGTTCGATTTCACATGAGACTGGCGGAAACCCTTCAGGAAATGGATCGGTCGGAGGAAGCCATCGAGGAATACAAGATCGTTGTTGGCTGGAGTGCCACTCATTCGAAGGCGAATCTTCATCGTATCGATCGAATGAGAAAAGAGGCGGAAAAGAGGATTCTTGCCCTTTCACAATGAAACACACATAGCTCTCGTTTGTATAGAGATTCAGGGGTGAAGTTCACCTTCCTGCTGGCCAGGAGCGTCCATGAGAACCGAATTCGACAACGTTGTGAAGATGTGGGAAGGCCCATGGATCTTGCCGACCTATCCCATGGAAGCACCGGACAAGATCCCGCTTTTTTTCCGGCCCGAGGAGGTTCAACTCGCGGAGAAGCATGTTTATCCTTATCCCTTCTATGGCGTGAAATCCGGGGAGAAGATCGACAAGGAATACACGGCCATATTCCTGGAGAATGAATATCTCAAGCTTTGTATCACGCCGGAATTGGGAGGGCGTCTCTATTACGCGTTGGACAAGACGAACGGCTATCAGATTGTCTACAAAAACGGAGTCGTGAAGCCCGCTCTCATCGGAATGATCGGCGCGTGGACATCCGGCGGCGTGGAATGGAACACGCCCCACCACCACAGGGCTACCAGCAACATCAAGGTGGACTACAGACTTGTGGAAAACGAGGATGGAAGCAAGACCGTATGGGTGGGTGAATACGAGAAACGAAGTCAGACCCGATGGCTTGCCGGAGTGAGCTTGGAACCCGGTATCGCCCGCGCCAGAATAGATTTCAAAAGCGTCAATGTGACGCCGTATTCCTATCCGGTCCTGTATTTCGCCAATGTTGCGGTGCATGTCCATGAACGATATCAGTTCATCTTTCCCCCGGATGTGGACATGATGAACTTTCATTATGTGACCGAGTACACGAGATGGCCTGTTCTCAACCAGGTCTATCAGTCCACGGATTATACCCATGGAGAGGATCTGTCCTGGTGGGCCGCGGTGAAACAGCCGGTTTCCTTCTTCGTCACCAAGACAGACCATGATTTCATGGCAGGAATCGATCATGACAAAGGTGCGGGAATCGCCATGGTTGGCGATCGAAGGATCTTCAAGGGGAAGAAACTTTGGAACTGGGGCAAGAATGAGGTACAAGAGGTATGGGACCAGAAGCTCACGGATGAAGATGGTCCCTATGCGGAATTGATGATGGGGTTCTATTCCGACAACCAACCGGATTACAACTTTGTCGCCCCATATGAGACCAAGTACGGAACCCTGTACATCTATGGAATCAAGGGTCTGGAAGACATCAAGGAGGCGAACGAAGACTGCGCGATTAACATGGCCCTGGAGAAACAAAGGTTGTCCGTACAAGTCAATGCTACGCGTCCTCGGAGACAAGCGAAAGTCCTTGTCACGCGAAAAGACGATATTGTGCTCCAGGAAACCGTGGACCTTTGCCCGACCGTTTGTTTCCAAACTGGACTGGATGTTCCAGGAGATGCTTCCTTGATGGATTTCAAGATCGCGGTGTATTCCGGGGACGGCGCAGAACTGATTCATTACCAAAGACAGCCTTCCCGCGAAGAACCCTTCCCTGAAACCTATCGCGATCCTTTGGATCCTCAGGACTATTCGTCCAGTCAGGACCTGTTTTTCGAAGGATTGAAGCTCGAGCAGTTTGGGAACACCAATTTCGATTTCATGAAGTACTACCACAGGGCCCTCGAACTCGAACCGAATCATGTTCTCACCAACACCCAGATCGGACAGGTCTATCTCAAGCGCAGAGAGTACGCCCTGGCCGAGGCACATCTGAAAAGAGCGGCAGATGTCGTCACCGGGAACCACAAAAAGGCTCAAGACGCGACCTCCCTTTATTACCTGGGTGTCTGCCACATGAAGCAGGGAAGGGTCGAGGACGCGCTGGAACTTCTCTATCGATCGACGTGGTCTTGTGCATGGACATCGCCGGGATACACCCTCGTGGCGCAATTGGAGGCTTCGCGGGACAACTGGAAACGCGCTCTCGAGGCGGCGCAGAGGGCTTGCACCGCCAACACGCAGAATATCGAAGCCCTCCTCGCGAAGGCCCTCATTCTGCGGCACATGGGCAGGTTCGACGAAGCCAGGACCACAGTGGAAAAGTGTCTGGCAGTGGATCCCCTTTGCTTTGTGGCCATGAACGAATGGAGGTGGCTGAGTGAAAGCGCGGGGGAGGGAAAGGGTGGAGAGGAGGGGCGGGAAACACTGATGAAGCATCTGCGCGATGAGCCTTACAACTATATCGAAACAGCTGCACGCTACAGCGCCTTTGGCCTGTTTGAAGAAGCCGAGGACATCCTGTCTTTGGCCGCGGACTCTGACATGCCTTCTCTGAACACCTATCCCATGGTGTTTTATCACCTGGGCATGTATCAGGCCATGGCTGGAAAACCAAGGGAAGCCGAGGCTTCGCTCCGAATGGCCACTTCCCTTCCCACGGATCTCTGTTTTCCCTACGGCGATGAATCCGTGAAAGCATTGCGATTTGCCATCGCTTGGGATGAACGCGATTCAAGCGCGCATTATCTCCTTGGGTGTGCCCTGGCGGACTGTCGGCACGAGGAAGCGATCCAGTGTTGGACCTTGGCCGCGCGTCAGGACGAAAACAAGGCCATCCTTTATCGGAATATGGCGTATATCCAGGCGAATCATCTTGGTCAGTTGTCCGTCGCCCTGGACAACATCATGAAGGCCATTTCACTGGATCCTTCGGAACCGCGCTATTTCGCCGAGGCTGGTCTGTATATGTCGTACGCGCAGCTTGGGCCGAAGCAGTTGACCGCATTTCTCGCCAAGTATGGGAAAATGGCCAAAACCATGAAGGAGATCCAGCTCATGGAGATCCAGCTCAGCATCTTCAAGGGCGAGTTCGACAGGGCGATCGAGCTGTTGGAAAGCTTGGAGTATCACGTCGAGGAAGGGGCGAATTTCAATCCTCATGTGTATTGGTTTGACGCCCACCTTCATAAGGGACGAACCCAGATGGAAAGAGGGGATCATGAAGGCGCGAAGAGGAGTTTCCTGAGGGCCATGGAATTCCCTGCCAACCTCGAAGCCGAGCGGAATGGCAAGATAGGTATCGCCTACTACGATCTTGGATTGAACAGCAAGGGTGTCGACGACGAAGAAGCCAAGGCGTACTTCCAGAAGATGGTGGACTACACCTACAGCAAGGGATGGGGCGCGGGAGATTTCCCTGAACTTGGCTACTATAAGGCTCTCGCGTCCCTGGAACTCGGAAGAGACCGGGCGGAAGTGAACGCTCTTTTTCAGGCGCTGATCGATGAGGGTGAACAGCGATTCGATCCCGCCAAGGATAGCAGACATATCACCGTGACGGTGGAGCCATCTCATTCCGGCAGAAGGTTTCTCATCGAACGGGAACTCAGGTGCAAGAGCCTGCGTGTATTGTCCTGCTACCTGCAGGGCCTGGGGTATATGGGCTTGGGAGAGGAGGAGAAGGGAAGATCCTTTTTCAGGCAAGCGGTGGAGTTGGATCCTCTTGCCATCGATCCGAAATGGATGTTGAACGCGACAAGCTGTCACGAACCGAATAAGGGAGGATAAAATGGGAGGGCTGGGGATATCTCTCATGCGGAAAGATGGGATCCTCGGTTCGATCGGTTTGGGAGCGAGATCTTTATTCCTGGGTCTTGGATTGTTCCTGATCATGAATGCGGATTCATGGTGCCAGGAACAAAGGGAGAAGATCGTGGTAGGAGGGGGAACTCATTTTCTTCCCATGATCTTTCTGGACAGGGAAGGTCAAGCTATGGGAATGCATATCGACCTGTGGCGACTTTGGTCCGAGAAAACAGGTATTCCGGTGGAGTTTCGGCTCATGGACTGGTCGGAGACGCTTCCCGCGCTTCTAAGAGGGGATGTGGATGTGGTGAATGGAATGTCCTTTACCGAGGAGAGGGCCCAGGTCTTGGATTTCACGGATCCCTTTGATCATTTGGCGGTCTATATCTATTTTCATGAAGACATGGGGTTTATCACCGGGCTGGAGGACTTGATCGCTTCCCCGGTAGGTGTGCTCCAAGGATCGGATAGCGAGGCCTTGATCGAACAAACAGCTCCAAAGGTCAAATGCGTTCCCTATATCAACCATGAAGAAATGATTCGCGCTGCGGTTAGCGGCAAGCTGCGTTTCTTTGTCGGAGAAGAACCGCTTGTTCCCTACTGTTTTGTCCAACATTATCGGGGCAGACCCATTCCTTTCAAAAGAGCCAAGGAACCATTGTTTTCGAGTGATCTGAGGATGGCCGTCAAAAAAGGGAACGTTGAATTGCTCGACATGATCACCCAAGGATTTGGCTTGATCTCAGAGAAAGAAAGCCATGAAATCAGGGATCGATGGATCGGGGTTGCTTTGGAATCCCATTTTCCATGGAAAAACCTGGGAACCATACTTCTTGTCTTGATTGCCGTGTTGCTGACTCTTTTCAGTTGGAACGCGCTCCTTCAAGCCAGGGTACGAAGAATGACCCGGGATCTGTTGCAGAGTCAATCCATGTACAAGACGCTGATGGACAGCAGTCCCATGGGGATATGGCATTCGGACGCGAAAGGAAAAACCTTGTACATCAATGCCGCGATGTGTCGTACCCTGGAGGTGAAAGACGTGGCAGAACTCGATATCAAGGGATTTGCGTCCTTTTTCCCCTCGCAGAGCTTGGAGACGCTGAATCGGGAAAACGCCAAGCGTGCCGGCGGGATCTCTTCGGTCTACGAGATCGAGGTCCTGGGCGCCAAGGGTTCCAAGAGAACCTGCGTGGTCCATGGATCTCCCTTGATGGACAGGAAAGAAATCCTGGAAGGGACCATCGGGATCTTTTTGGACATCACCGAACAAAAGAGATTGCAGGAGGAATTGCTCCAGGCACAGAAGATGGAAGCCATGGGACGTCTTGCCGGCGGGATGGCGCACGATTTCAACAACCACCTGACAGCGATCATGGCGTTGACTTCTATCCTCATAGAATCCTTCGATTCCGAGGACGAAAGGGTCAAGGATGTGGCTTTGATCCTGGAAGCGGCCGAGCGGAGTTCTTCCCTGACCAAAAAACTTCTCGCCTTCAGCAGGAAACACATCATCATGCCGCATCCCATGGCTCTGGGTCGGTCGATCGAGGGCTTGCAGGAGATGTTGCGAAGACTGTTGGGAGAAGATATCGATCTGGAGATGATCCGTGTCGGACCGGATCCATGGATCCTGGCGGACAAGGGTCAAATTGAACAGGTGATCCTCAATCTGGCGGTCAATGCCCGGGATGCCATGCCCCGAGGTGGGCCCTTGAAAATCCTCGTGAGCGAAGTGTATTTAAACGAAGATTTCTGCAAGAAGCATCTTTCCCTGGTACCCGGTCGATACGCGCACATCGTGGTGGAAGACAACGGTATAGGCATGGATCCGGAGGTGCAACAACACATCTTCGAACCGTTCTTTACCACCAAGGAGATGGGAAAAGGCACCGGGTTGGGGCTTTCCACAGTATATGGAATCGTTCAGCAATGCGGGGGTGAGATTTTTGTGAAGAGTCAACCAGGTCAAGGCACGAGATTCCTCATGTATTTCCCTGCCATCGAAAAGCTCGAAGATCAAAAAATCTCCACGGATTCTCGAGTCGAATCTTTGGAAGAGGTCTCGAGAACCGTTCTGGTGACTGAGGACGATCCCTTGACCAGGGCCTCGATTCGCAGGATTCTTGAAGAGGCGGGATATCAGGTATTCGAAGCCGCGTCCGGAGAGGAAGCCTTGACCCAAAGGATCCATGTCGGCGGTTCCTTGGATCTGTTGTTGACGGATGTGGTCATGCCTGGAATCAACGGCAAGGAATTGGCTCAAGAATTGGGACAGCGTTGGCCGGATATGGCGGTTCTCTATATGTCGGGCTATACCAGTAGCATTCTCGGGGAAGAGCAAGAAAGCATGGAATCTTCCTGGTTTCTCCAGAAGCCTTTCGGCAAGGAACAGCTCTTGCGAGCTGTCGAAGAGGCCCTACAAAAACGCCAGGACCCGACGGTCTGAACGAGCCCGGTTCGGGTTCAAGGCCTGGGTTCAAGTCCCAGGTTTCGGAAGAGATAGAGACCTTCTTTCCCTGGCGCCACGATATCCTTCCATCCGTTGCCGTCCACGTCCTCCACCCAGAAATAGATTCCCACACCGGAATGGTGTTCCGCCGGGCCATAATCCACCACGATCTCTTCGAAGAGACCGTTCTTGATCTTGAACAGGTATACTCCCACAGGATCGTCGGCTCCCGGGTCGTTGCCGTTGTGCGCTCTGTATCGTTTCCCGGTGACCAGCTCCAGGGTGCCATCGTTGTCCATGTCCGCCAAAGTCATGTCATGGTATTGGGACTTGTCGGTCACGATATCGTGTTTTTTCCAGCTCCTTGCACCATCCTGGGAAAGGATCTGCTCATACCAGGACAATCCGTAATCGTGGGCTTGCCCCACGATCAGGTCCGCGTGTCCGTTCCCATTGACATCATGCACGAGAATCGGGACGCTGGCTGAGCCCAGTTGGAATTCCGGATGCCAAGTCCACGTTCCGTTCAGGGGATCCTCCGGGGCTTCGCACCAGCCATCCGGGGAGATAAAATCCCCTCTTCCGTCCCCATTAATGTCTCCAAACCCTAACCCATGGCCGCATCCTCCCATCTTTACCACATGGCGGGTAAAACCGGCGGTGGGGTTGCCTTGGGCGTCACGGACCAAGCGGAAGAAAAGGATATTGCCGGCCGCGTTCGGCACGATCTCTTCGAACCCATCTCCGTCTACGTCCCAAAAACGGGTGGTCTCGATGGCGCCCACGTTCTCGATCGCGTGCACCTTCCAGGGAATCTTCTCGCCCTTGGGATTCTCCAGCCATCTGAGAGATCCTCCGAAATATCCTCCAGAAACGATGTCCATGTACCCGTCACCGTTGATGTCCATGGGATAATTGGAAAAGTCATCGAAATACTCACCCACTTGTTGGATGTCGCATATCTTGTGTTTCTCTTGAAAATGGGGACCCGCGTACCAATATTCCCCGGAAACGATGTCGATGTGTCCATCCAAGTCCACATCAAAAGCGGAGGCGGCCTCGAAGGCGGAATCGCTGATCTTGATTCTCTCAAAACGAAGCGATGAGGCGTCTGTGGCGTACAGGTGAGTGGGTAAAAGCCCAGAAAAGATACATGCGATGATCCGATATGGTTTCATGGGGTTCCTTTCGGTTGAGGTCCTCGACGTTGATATTCTGTAAATATTCAGTGAAAGCGATCCAAACGTAGCCCTTGGCGGAGAAGAGACAGAGATGCTGTTTTCGAACGGTTTGAAAGGTGCGTATCACGGCATTCCAATCTGTCTCCTCTTCCCACGACGGTTTGTCTCTGGATCGGG
>Ga0114946_10000923_pt1 | contig 20226 bp, 15 predicted proteins | sample WalLakDeSediment_FD_88676 | JGI IMG/M metagenome (GOLD analysis project Ga0114946, IMG submission 88676) | Lake sediment microbial communities from Walker lake, Nevada to study Microbial Dark Matter (Phase II) - Walker Lake 11/02/13 Deep Sediment | ecosystem: Environmental > Aquatic >...
GGGGGTGATGCTGCATGTCGAAGTTAAGACCTCACCGACAGGGTGGTCAACGGTTCCCATAGCGCTCGGCAGGATTCCATGCATTCGAACGAATTCGGACGTTCTCCGGGATCATCAGGCGGCCGCGTGTCATGGCGAGGCTTGGTATCGGTGATTTGGCCGGCGACCATTGGAGAATGGCAGAATCCAGGGGCAGTCTCCATGTCTCGATGGGCCTGAGTGTATGGCGTCGCCGCACTGGACACGTCAGCCGAGTCCTGGGAAGATCGCCCAATGCTCCCTCACCTTTCCCACCCCACACCCCGGGGGGTACTTTGGGCCTGATCACGAGCCTCGGGGCCGATCCGGGTTCGGACACCGTGGCCGCCTGTTCCGTTTCTCGAACCAGGGGTCGGCCAGTCTCCTTCCCGAACCCCGGGGGCGAGCCAGCCCACCCCCCCAACCAGGAGCCCCCCGCTCTCCATGCCCATCCGCGTCCTTGCCTCCGTCATCGAACGAGACCACCGGCTCCTGGTGTGCCGGCGTCCGCTGCACAAGCGCCACGGGGGGCTCTGGGAGTTCCCGGGGGGGAAGGTGCGGGAGGGCGAGAGCGACCTGGAGGCGGCCCGGCGGGAGCTGTGGGAGGAGTTGGGGATGGAAGTGACGGGGGTTGGGCCGGTGGCGTTCTCGGTGCCGGACCCGGGCTCGGACTTCGTCATCGAGTTCCTGCCGGTGGCCATCCGGGGGGAGCCGGAGTGCCTGGAGCACATGGCGGTGGAGTGGAGGGAAGAGGAGGAGATCCTCTCCCTGCCCCCCAGCGACGGGCGGTAGGTGGAGTCCCTGAGGGCTGGTCTCCCGGGGACGCTGGTCATCACCCGAGTGCCGGTGGGAGAGGGGGGTGGCCCCGGGTTCCGGACTCGGAGCGCGACGTAAGAAACGGATGTCTGACCATGGAAGAGACAGAGCTCGGCAGTGGAGTTGCAGCCCTGCGGGACTTTGCCAAGCGGCGGGAATGGGACCAATTTCACCTTCCAAAGAACCTCGCGGTGGTCCTCATTATGGAGGCGGGTGAGCTACTGGAGGTCTTCCAGAGGATGAAGGAGGAGGACAGCCGGCAGCCTTCCCCTCAGGACTTCGGGGTGGTATGCGACGAATGAGGCGAAGCATCCAGTGGCCGGTGGTCGGGGCCTTCGCCCTGGCTGCATTCCTCCTGGGGTTTGTTGGCTTCTCCCGGTTCTTCTCGGCCCTCGGAGAGCCCCGATCCCCCTGGGACGTGCTCTACCTGACTCTGCAGCTCTTCGTCCTGGAATCCGGATCGGTCTGGGGGCCCGTTCCCTGGGAGCTTCAGGTCGGCCGCCTCCTGGCCCCGGCCGTCGCGGGCTATGCGGCCGTGGGGGCCCTGGCCCTCCTCTTTCGGGAGCAGTTCCATCGGCTAAGGGGCCGCTTCTTCCGCAGGCACGTGATCATCTGTGCCCTGGGTAGGAAGGGCTTTCTCCTGACCAAATCCCTCCGGGCCCGGGGAGAACGAGTGATCGTAATCGAGGAGGATGCCGAGAACGATCGCATGGAGACTGCCCGGGAGCACGGTGCCATCGTCCTTGTGGGAGACGCAAGAGACCCTCGCATGCTCCAGAAGGCCGGGGCGATTCGAGCCCGGCATCTCGTTTCGGTGAGCGGCGAAGATGGAGTAAATGCCGAGGTGGCGGTTCAGGCCCGGTCCCTGGTCTCAGGCAGAAGGACCAGTCCTCTCCACTGCCTTGTGCACGTCGTGGATTCCGACCTCTGCAACCTTCTCAGGATGCAGGAGATCGGCCGACGGAAGGAAGGACCGTTCTGCCTGGATTTCTTCAATGTCTTCGAAGGAGGAGCCAGGGCTCTGCTGAAGGAGTTCCCTATCCAGGAGCACCCGGAAGATCCTTCGGTCTCAGAATGCCGCATGGTGGTGGTGGGTCTCGGGCGTTTCGGCGAGAACCTGATCCAACAGGCTGCCCGGCAGTGGAGGAGGGAGCGGGAAGAGACGAAGATCGCCTTGAGCGTGGTGGTGGTGGATCAGGACGCCACGGCCCGCGTCGATGCTCTCCTTGGGCGATATCCCTGGTTGGCTCAGATCTGTCGGTTCGAGGCCGTGAACGTCTCCACGGAGTCCCGGACCTTCGCCGAAGCCCCTTTCCTTTTTGACGATCAGGGGGCTCCCATGATGTCGTTCGTATTTATCTGCGTGGACGATGACTCCAGGGGTATCTCCGCCGGCCTCACCCTCCATCGACGGTTGAAGCATACCGGAATTCCCATCGTGGTTCGTACGGCGCATGGGCAAGGCCTGGCCTCGCTTCTTCGAGAGGATCGGATCCATGCCGGAGAGTATTCAAACCTCTATGCCTTTGGACTCCTGGAACACACCTGCAACCCCGATCTCCTCTTTGCGGGAGCCAATGAAGTCCTGGCCCGAGCCATGCACGAGGATTACGTGGAAAACCAGGATCGGCTGGGGCAGACACCAGAAACGAATCCCGTCATGGTGCCCTGGGAAGATCTGGGCGATGGTGCACGGGAGTCGAACCGTGCACAGGCCGCCCACATCGGCGTCAAGCTGGCAGCGGTGGGTTGCGACCTGAGCCCCCTGGTGGACTGGGATGCGGAACGGTTCGCTTTCGATCCCGGGGAACTCGAACTCCTGGCCAGGATGGAGCACGACCGCTGGGTGGAGGAGAGACGACGGGATGGATGGAAGCTGGGACCCAGGAAATCCGACAAGAAGACCAGTCCTCACCTGATACCCTGGGAGGACCTGGGCGAAGAGACCCGAGAGCTCGATCGGTCGTTCATCCGGGGACTGCCGCGGTTTCTGGCCCGGGCAGGATTCCAGATCGTGCGGGTGAGGAGAAGTCCTTCGGGCGTCGGACAGAACCCCCAGGGCTCATGAACGAGGACGACACCCCGAGAAAGCTATGGATGGACCCGGACGTGCCGAACCCGAAGGAACTCCCAGACGGCTTCGTGTACTCCAGCGTCCTCTTCCATCGCAATACCCAACCGGTCCTGACTTCAGAAGGCGCCGAGCCGCTCCAGGTCCAGGTCCCAGAAGAGGCCGATGGCCGCCAGCCTCTGCTGCTCGTCTTCTGCGATGGCCTTCTTCCTTCGGAACCAACCTCCCTTCTTCGAGGCTCTGGCGATGTTCAGCAGGTCGATGAACATGCTGCCGATGAATCCCTGGTACTCATCGGAGGTGAGCTTGTCCTTCATCATGGCCTTCACCGCATTGGGATCCCAGCCTCTTGCTCCCGCGGCGGCATTGAAGAACTCGCCGGCGTCTCCGTCGATGATGCCCCGGGCCACCTCCTTGTGCAGGGGATTCTTGTATCCCAATGCACCCTGGGTCGTTCGGTCCAGGAACTCTTTCAGCTCCTCTTTCTGGATCTCCCCGTCCGCCATGGCTACGAGGATGAAGAGGTGAAACGGGAGGATGAGCAGGTCCTCCCATTCGTCCTTACTGAATCGGTTCTTCATCGTTCTATCCAGGGCGAGTGTGGAAGATCTTCCTCTGCTGCGCTGAGGGGGGCGGCATCGGCGATGTCGGGGCCACGGTTCTTCCCGGACAGGTGGGCTCGAACCCGAGGGATGGGTGAATGCCAGCCACCCCGATGGAGCAATCGACACAATGATTAACCGGGTAAAGCTACCGTTGGCGGGAACACCTGTCCAGGCTTGGCCCATGGCGGAGCTGCCTGGCCCAGCTTCCGCCGCCGGTCTATGCTACGAGGGCGGTAGCCACCGGGCCGCCGACACGCGGAGAGGGTCACCGGGCCGGTGACACGGGAAGAGGGCCACTGCGCCATGACGGAGGCCGGGGGTGCGTTGCTTCGCACTCTGGCTGGACAAACCGGACAGGTGGAGTGTGTCGCCATAAGCCCCGACGGGAGAATCGCCGCCCCTGGCTCCTGGGATGGCACGATCAGGATCCGGGAACTGGAGAGCGGCAGGGAAGCCCACGAGTTCGGTGTCAGTTCATTGGCGTTGACGCCTGATGGGCGAATGGCCGTGTCGGCATCGAAGGACGGACGTGCAGTGGCTGCCTTGAACCTCGACGATTCTCTGCACTCCTGCGCCGTGGGTCCCGACGGCCTCCCTTGATGCCGGGCGATAAGGAGGGATGCCTACCTTATCCCTATCCCCCAGTAGCGTCGAACGCCCTCGTCGTTCCGGAAGACGATGTCAAAGTCGTCCATCTCGGCTAGGCCGATCCAGGCCCAGTCACTGGACTCGGGGTTCATCTCCAACTCCCCCGACACCTTGCATTCGAAATAGAAGTTGATGCAATGCATGGAGCCTGGCTCCGGCGGGAGACTGTCCTGGTGGAAGAGGAACCGGGCCTCCAGGCATTCCAGCTTCGTCTCCTCACGGAGCTCCTTCCTCGCCGCCTCCTCCACCGTCTCTCCGTAATCGACTTTGCCCCCCGGCAGGCACCAACCCCTGTCCCCGTATGCGGTCCTGGCTCTTCGAAGGAACAGGACTTCGCCCTGCGCATTCTGAACGATCACTCGCACCACGGGTACGGGCCTACTTGGCGCCGGGACTTCTGCCATCTCGGTCCTCCTCTTTGTGCCCCGTTCAGTAAACCCTCTGGATCCGGAAGCCCTGTCCCTGCAGAAACCGGGGAATCTTCCTTACGGCCTGGCGATCAAGCTCTTTCACCGCCTCGGACAGCTCGGACCAGGGTACCAGATACGGATTGGTCTTCTTCTCCAGATTTCGTTCCTCCCCAAACCGCCAGCCCGCCAGCAACCTCTCCACCACCCAACGACCGTGCTCCAGGCGGGCCAGGGTCTCGATCTCTTCCTCCGTGAACTCCGTTACGGCCTCTCCTTTTGTCGGCTCCCGAGTGAACGCGCAGCCGATGGCGTGGAGCTTCGCCTCGATGTCACGGGCCTGGTCCCTGTTGGAATTCTGGAGATCCGGATGAAGCGCGTCCCACTCCGCCAGGGCTGGATCGGGGGATTGGTGCGAGGCCAACCTCTCCCGCCGGTATTCCTCGTGAATGGCTCGGGCCACAGGCTCCAGGAACTCGTCCGGCATCCCCGTAGGCTCTCCACCCACAAAGGCGCCGACAGTCGCCGCATCGGCAGGCAGCTCCAGCAGACCCTCCGACTCGTCCCAATCCGGATCCCCCACGAGGCGCCCTGCCGCTCGCCCGCTGCCGGCCATGAGGCCGACCCGGGCACCCAGGGCCAGGGCCATGCGGTATTCCGCGCCGGCGATGGCCCCCCCGTTGATCCCCAGTACCCGAACGGAATCGGGTGTTACGCCGGAGGCCATGAGATCAATCCAGCCCTGCAAAGGCTCCAGGGGCGTGAAATCCCGGCCAGGGGTGGTCCGGATCTCCTGGTACCGGGCCGGGTCGTCGTCCTTGGTTGCACCCTCCGGCATCGCCTCCGGGAGATAGCCGATGCAATGGATCCGGCCCGGATAGGTCTGGGCCACCGCGCCCGCCAGCCCGCTGATCCCCTGGGTGGTCCCGCCGGAAATGACGGTACCCTCGAATCCCGCCAGCCCATCCGAGACCATCCGGGAGTACGAGCTGATCAGCTCCTGGACCGACGAATCCGTGCCACCGGCAAGGATCAGCACAGGCTCCCGTATGGGATCGGCGCCACTCGTGGCCAACCGGTGAACGGCCTCGGTTCGCTCCTCCGACGGAAACCGGGCAGCCAACCCCAGGACGAGAAGTCGGCGCACCCACTCGTAACCCGGGAGTTGCGCTTCGACGGACCCCAGGAGCTCCACGGACCTCAACGAGGTTTCCACCATAAACGATGCCCGGCTCACCGAGAGAGCCTTCGCGAAGGCGTCCAAGCTCTCGAAGGGCTCCCCCAGCAGGAGGTAGAACTTCCCCATGTCGTAGTAGGCCCAGGGGAGGTTGATCCGCACGTCCGCATGGGCCCTGCACCGCTCGATGGCGCGCCGGATCAACGGACGCGCTACCGCCAGCACACCCGGATTGTGCCGCAGTTCGTACTCCAGGAAGTTCCCCAGAGAGTAGGTGTCGTAGGGATCCACTTCGAAGGCCCTCCGGTAGAGATCCCGGGCCTTCGCCTCGTCAGTCTCCTTCCACGAACCCGCCAGGGAACAGATGGCGTCTACGTCCCCAAACTCTGGCCTGCTGGCGATCTCCAGGTACCCCTGTCCCAGGGCGTACTCCGCGGACCCCGGGAGGTACTTCTTGCAGAAGGTAATGCCCAACTCCCGGAGGACGGCTTGCGGAGCGCGCTCCACGTCGGCGGCGTCAACGAAAGGAGCGAGAACCCGCTCCGCCCTGTCCCAGTCACCGGCAATATGGGCGAGCTTGGCAAGGCGGACAGCCGTGACCGGGTTCCCGGGGTCGAACTCCAGGACCACCTCCAGGTTCTCCGTCTCCGTCTTCAGCTCGGCCTCGGTAAGATAAGCGCCGTAATTGCTAGCATAAGCGCTCAGCTTCTCCTCGATGCGGGCAAAGGTCTGATCCGCCTCCTCCAGGGCGGCGGCCACGCCGGCCAGCTCTCGTTCCCAGGACAAGGGAAGCCGGAACGCACCCTTGTAGGTGATGTCATGCGCGAAATCCGCATAGGCGTGCTCCACGACCGTTCGGATCTGGATCTCGGCAGGCTTGGAGAGAACTTCCTTGGGGATCTCCATATCGAACCCGGGAATGCCCCCGGCTCGGAGCTTCACGATGTAATGCACCGACCGGTAGCCGAACTCCGCAGGCCCCAGGCGCTGGCTGCAATCGGCGCTGTTCTCCCAGTCGATCTCGAGCCTGTCCTCCACAAAGGCGCTCACGGCTTCGACTTCGGACCGGGTCCGGCAGATCACCCTGGCACCGCACAGGTCTGTGAGCTGGTGGAGGGGGTCGCCGTATCGATGCCGTTTGCGCCACGCCTTCTCGGCGAAGCTGCTGATGGACTTGGGCCGACTCTGGACGATGGCCAGAGGCGCCAGGTCGCGTGCCCCCCACTTGAGGAAGCTTTCCAGGATATGGGCATATCGCTGATAGTGGGGGAATTCCGCCGTGTAGGCGGCGACCTGGGCTCCCAGCCATGCACGGTCCCTGTCATGCATGATTCCTCTCCCGGAAATCCTGAGCCGTTGTGGCCCCTGGGCCCTCTCTCCAGAGCCGCAGTGAACCTGAAGGACACCGGACTGCCCGAGAAGAGGACGGTGCTGAGCCCGGGGGCTCCGGGCTGCCCGACCATGGGGCCGCAGTGAACCTAGGGTGGCACGGAAGCGTGTGTCCAGTCGGACTCGGGGACGCCCCCTGGTCATCCGGAACCAGGGGAAGCTGATCCGGTTGCTGCATCGCGGCGCTAACCCTAGGTTCACACGTTAAGGATTGGCACGTCCGCGAGGCGCCACCGATTCCTCCCGTCCACTTCACGTTTGAAGGGAGGGCCCAATGGAAGGACCGGAAGCCACGCACCGCTACGCTCCGTTCGATTACCACCGTCAATTCAACTCCAGCCCCGATCCCGCAGCCGACCATCGACTGGCAGTGGCGCGGGCCTACGGCGCGCTAGGCGTCGGAATCAACTCAGCCGTGCCCATGGAGGAGCTCCCTCCCGGAGTTGAGAACGACATCTACGCCGTGGAGTTCGTCCTGGGGCCAGAGGCAGTGTTCAACCCGAAAGGCAAACCATGGCTCTGACGCTGGATCCCCGGGCCGAGGCCGCCAGGGACCGGGCCAAGCGCTGCGTCCCCGAGGGGGGGGCTCTGGAGATGAAGGTCCTTCTCTCGGCTCTTCTTCACGGCTCGAAGCTGAAGGATCGATTTCCGCGACTTGAACGGTTCCTTCCGGAGACCGCGGAGCGGCACAAGAAGACTCCCGAATCGGTGCCGCTGGCTGCCGATCTGAAGCCGGTGCTGACCGAGCTCTCGGCGAGGAGCGGCCCGGCGCTGACTCCCGAAGCCTGGTTTCTCGCCCTCCTCCGCAGCCGGGAGGGAAGGGAGTTCGCCCGTTCGGCGGGGATTTCCCCCAAGGAGCTTGAGCCGGTCCTTGAAGAACTTGCTTCCGAGCTCCAGGACCCGGTGGCCCCTGCTTCGGGTCCTTTCTCCCCTGGGGAGCAGCGGAGTTCCAAAGAGACGGGACGCGCTTCCCCCGTGGCCAAGACCGAAAGCGGGGAAGAGGCACGGAAGGTTGCTTCGCCGGGCGGGTGGCGCGAATCGGAGGAGCGCAATCAGGTTGTGGAGGCTCTCAACAGCTTCGGGCGCATGCTCACGGTGGGCGAGCCGCCCCAGAAGGGGATCGTGGAGTTGGAGCGACCTCTCGAGTCCCTCTTTCGTGCCCTGGTCAAGCGGAAGCAGCGAAGTGCCATCGTTATCGGCCAGCCAGGCACCGGCAAGTCGGCCCTGGTCTATGAGTTCGCCCGCCGCCTCACCACCCGCGATCCGTCGGTGCCGAAGCGACTCCGGGACCACGATATCTTCGAGCTTTCCCCCACCTTCCTCCGCTCCGGCGCCTCCTACGTGGGGCAGTACGAGGAGCGGGTGGGATCCCTGATCAAGATCCTGACGGCCAGTCCCAAGGTCCTCCTGTTCATCGATGAGGTCCACTCCATGTTCCAGAGTGGGATTCATCAGCGGGGCCCCTTCACTGATGCCAACGAAGCGTTCAAGCAGGCCATCGCCTTGGGCGAGGTCTCCCTCATCGGCTGCACTACGACGGCGGAATACCGCCACCACATCGAGCCCGACCAGGCCCTGGCCCAGCGCTTCACCACCATCACCATGGAGCCGCCATCGTTGGAAGCCACCCAGACGATCTTGCGGAGTCGGCGGCCCGGGCTGGAGGAGTTCTACGGCATCGGGATCTCGGACGAGATGCTGGATCGAACGGTGCAGCTCACGGAGGAGTATCTCCCGGGCCGGGCCCAGCCAAGGAAGTCCATTCAGCTCCTGGACGAGGCGTGCGCCCATTGTATGATTCAGGACCCCCCCACCGAGCGACTCATGGAGGCCGAGCTCTGGCAAGCCCTTGAAGACACCATCGGTTACAGTGTCGCCAGGAGCGAAGCGCTGTCGGAAGACAGCCTGCTTCAGCGGTTGAAGGGCAGGATCGTCGGTCAGGACGAGGTCCTTTCTGGGATCGCAAAAGCCTTCATATCGGGGTTGGGCGGTTGGAGCAAAGCGACAGGGAAGCCCCGGGGTGTGTTCCTCTTCTCGGGCCCCACGGGCGTCGGGAAGACCGAAACAGCCGTTCTCCTGAGCCAGATCCTGAGGGGTGGGAAAGAGGGTCTTCTCCGGGTGGACTGCAACACCCTGAAGGGCTCCGGTCACGACGGCGGCCCGGCCCAGAACGTCCTCTTCGGACCCCCTCCGGGCTATATCGGCTACGTCCGAGGAAAGGGGGGCATCCTCTCCCGCATCAGAGACACCCCGGAATGCATCGTCCTCTTCGATGAAATCGAAAAGGCGGATCCGAACGTGGGAGAGCTTCTCTTCCGGATCATGGACGATGGCCAGTGCGAGGACAAGGACGGAAACACCCTCGACTTCCGCCGCTCCTTCATCATCTTCACCACCAATGCCGGAGCGGTGTACAAACGTCAGCAGGCCATCGGTTTCGGGTCGGGGTCAGCCAGCGAAGCGGGTGAGCCCGCCACGGACCCGGACGAGATGGAGGCTCATTTCACCCGCATGGGCTTGGGCAAGCCGTTCCTCGGCCGCATCACCCATTTCTTCGATTTCAAGGGCTTGGACCATGACTCGGTCCAGGTGATCCTGCGCAGCCAGCTCCAGAGCCTTGAAGACATGGCCATGGAGAGAGGCTTCGGTCTCGAGTGGGGGGAGGAGGTGGTGAGTCATCTGGTGGCCAAGTGGCAGCCCCAGTTCGGCGTGAGACACCTGGTAAACATCCTCCGGAACCGGGTCGTCGAGCAGTTGAGCGTCGCCGACGCCCAGGGCGAGCTGATGGGGGTGAAGACGATCCGGCTTGAGGTCCTGAAGCCGGAAGCGGCGGGAGCCCTGGGAGAGCTCACGGGGTTGGCGAGGAGGAGTCGCACGAATGACACACTGTTGATCAGTCTGGCCTGAAGAGCCGGATCCATCGGAGGGGAGTGAACGATGGCCTTGACCATGGCTCAGCTCAAGAAGCTCGCCGAAGACGAGGGGTTCAAGTACTTCCTCGACCCAAATCGCGACGTCCTGATGATGAGGGCCAGGGGAGCCTTCGGGGAGTACCAGCTTCTCGTTCTCCTGGAGTTGGATGGCGAATTCCTCCAGTTTCGAAGCATCAGCTACAACACGTGCCCGGTGGACCATCCACACCTGGGTGTGACGCTTCAGCTCCTGGGAAACCTGAACTACCGTCTGCGTTTCCTGAAACTCGGTTGGGACGCAAACGACGGAGAGATCACGCTCTACGGCGACATGTGGATCAAAGACGGTACCGTGACGCAGAAGCAGTTCGGGCAGATGATTCACGCTTACCTGTCCATGATGGACCTGAACAATCGCCGCATCCAGGAGACCATCCGGACCGGTAAAGATCCTGGCGAGATGCTGCCAGGCGGTGCTCCCAAAGGGTCGTCCGGTCTGCCGACCGAAATGCAGGCGCTCCTGGACAAGCTCCTGGAGGGACTGGGGGAAGGGAAGAAGAAGGACGAGGAGAGAGACGAGGACAAGCCGTTGGATCGGATCTGATGGGGATAAGCGGCAGGGCGGTGGATTCGGCTCGGCGGGCAGTCGTGGAGCATCGCTCTGCAGAACCCCAGGCCAGGGGCCGTGATATGACGGCTGCAACGGTCCGTAGCCGTATGCTTGGAACGTCACTGCTCGCTTGTGGACTCTTGGGAGTGACGGCGGGCTTTGTGACCGTCCACTCGCTTGATGCCTCCCAGCTCGACCCGGCAGGACTGTCCCCAACGTCTTATTCTGCCTCAGCCATGACCCACCCTGAAGCCCTCAAAGAGTCGAAGGAGGGCGTGCTCCAGGACCCAAGCCGGAGCAGGACGGATGCGGTGGGAAGGAGTTCGTGGCTCCGCTACGGGATCTGGATCGTGCTGGGGGTCTTTGGGGGCACGGGCCTGGGCATGATCCTCAGCGGCGATCGCAATGGATGGATCAGCTTCCTGTTGGTGCTTGGCTTGGCAGCTTGGTCCCTCTACGGGTCTTGGACCGACGGGACCGGGGTGGGGCCGCCTGTCGTGGCCTTGGCGCTCCTGCTCATCTGGGCTGGTCCGGGAGCAAGAGCTTCGAGAATCGTCGACGACAAGAATCGTCGACGATAGCTGAGCAGTGCGATAGGGCTCGGGTGCAAAGAGCCGCCTGTCAGAGTTAGTGGTGTGCCATGCTGGTATTCGTCAGCTACAAGAGCGAGGACGCCAATCTGGTCCGGGGCGTCACGGAACGCATGAAAGCCAACGGCGTTCCACTCTGGTTCGCCGAATACGAAGTGCTCCCCGAGACCTACGAACGCTTCCAGGAGGCCATCGACGAGGGTATCCAGAACGCAAGTCATGGTCTGGTCTTCACCAACGCACGTTGGGCAGACTCCGAACACTGCAGGTACGAGATGGTCCACCTGCTCGAACGCATCCCTCATGGGAAGATCGTCGAAGTCTGCATCCCCAAGGAGAGTGAACCCAGGAAAATATTCCCGCTCCTGGCGGAGAGCCGTCGCGTGGTGTTCGAAGGTGACCACCTGAACCCGCAGAACCTCGACTTGGACCAACTCGTGGGGGAAATCTGGGCTGAGATGGGACTCGACGGTCCGCAGCTCAATCCGCCCGTGACCTACGGGGACAGGATCTCCCTCCAGGGCTACGGTGTGGAGTTCGACTCGGGCCCCTTTCTCTTCTCTCCGGCAAGAACAGAGCAGTTTCAGCGGATGCAGGCGAGGGCGGGGTTCCGGGCCGCTATCTTTCAGGCTTCTGTGGAAGGCATCGACGTCAATCTCGACCTTCACGTTTGGCCCCTGGACACCGCCGTGGGCGGGCTCTCGGTACTCCAGGGGGGCCAGGCCGACGACCGCGAAGTGTACACGTCATACCGGAAGTATGCCCGGGACTGGCTTCGCTCTGAAGGCCGGAAAAGGGGCGAGGAGTGGGAGGCCAAGGGGCTCCACCTGATCTTCATCGATGGGCGCAGCCATATGGGACTGACCTATGTCAGCAAGCGATTCACCCGGGAGGAAGCCCTCTGGGAGCGGCGCTATGTGATCTCCCTCCCCAGCGAAGGCGACGAGCGTCAGGGGGAGGCGGGGCTGGTCTTTGCTGCCCCAATGAGGGGAGACCCGGAAGCTCAGCTCAGGAAGTTCTGCCGGCTGACGCCACAGATGGACACCATCGCCAGATCCTTTCGAATGATGCCGCGAAAGCGAAAGGAACGCTACTGGAGCTTTCTGCCCCTCGTTGCTGTGCGGTTCATCGTGGTAGTGGCCGTTGCCGCCGGAGGCCTCCATCTCCACGGACGCGGCGCCGGCACGGCGACGATGGTCGCCTTGGCTCTGGTAGCCGGGTACTCCCTGGCGGACCTGGCGAATGTGGTGTTAAGGCCCATGTACCGGAGACTCCTCCTCACCATGCATCCGCTGGCTGACGATGTCGAGGGACCCGCCTTCCCGCGCACCGCCATGGCCCTTGTCCATGAATTCATGGGATGGCCCACCTACTTCTTCTCCAACCTCTTCACCGAGCCTCCGAGGCTGGTGAAACCGCCTGGACTCCGCTGGCTCACCCTTCTTCTCGCCGTGGGTGCCGCTGGCTGGTTTCTGCTCGTTGAGGGTGGAAGGGTCCAGCCGGAGGTCTTCTTGTTCGCTGCAGCCGGGTGCACCGGAGCATTGGTGAGCGTGTCGGCAGTTCAGAATTGGATCAGCTCGAAGCGACGGACTGGAAGAAAAGGGGTGAAGCAGCGCCGGGGCTGAATCGGAACCCACCGGACCTCAGAAGAGGAGACACCTGACCCCCATGGCCCTAACCGAACCCACCAGAATCGATATGGTGGCCGAAGCTCCCGACGGCACGATCGTCTTGGGCCTTGTGGCAGAAGATTGGAACCATCCCCGTAGCGCTGAGCGCCTGACGGACAAGCTCCAGACCTATCTGTCCTATGTCCAGGGCGGCGAATACCGCGCTCGGTTCGGCTCGAAAGGTGCTTCGGTGCACGTCATATCCGAGGCGGAACCGCCAGCCCAGATCCGGGACCTGCTCCGAGCCGTGGAGGCGGCTACCGGAGTGCCTATCCACATCCACAGGATGGGGGCGGAGAGCAAGAGGAACGAGCTGGAGATTCGCCGCAGGGATGTGGAGGGGAAGCAAACGGTTGCGGCGAAGCCCGCGTCACCGGCGCGCCGACAGGATACGATGGCGGCTGGGTCTCAGCCGGATCCGGCCCGCACTCACCGCATCCGCCGAATCTTCAGTGCTCTTGGACTCTTGACGGCCGGATCCGGAGCCCTGTTGGCCTGGTACCTGAGCGGGTCCATCGCACTGGGGATCTTCGTCTTTCTCGGGGCCAACCAACTCGTGGCTCGGGGGATGGCGGATGTGGTCACGGACCCGCAGAAGATCCAAAGAGCCCTATACTTCTCGGTCTATCCCATCGCCTCAACGGCGATCCTGGTTTTGGTCTGGCGTCTGTGGGACATTCCCTGGTTGGCGGCTCTCGCAGGATTCGTGGGCGGCGCAATCCTCACCGAGCTCGTTGGATCAGCCTTCTTCAAGGAAATTCATATCGAGGAAAACCGGGACACGGACGAACGCATGAGGAGGTTCAGGAGGTGGAAGAAGAGCTCGGAGGGGGCTTCGTGAGTCGAGCCGACCGGCGGCCCCGCCTCCTGAATGGGGGCGCTCGATCTTCGCTCAGGCCCCCTCGACCTTGAGTCGATGCGTGGCGCCTGAGCCAGACCCCGATACGTTTGAGAACTTGCCGGACTCAACCATGGAGAGACCCCTGGAGGACCCCGCTTCCGACGACCGGGTTGCTGCTCTGACCGCCCTTCAGAGAGCTCTGGATCGGGAAACACACGTCATGGTGCACCGCCCGGACCTACTCTGGCAGCAGCTCTTCAACCGTTTGCAGTGGGTGGGCGGGCCGCTTCCCTCTCTGGTCGGTCCGGAGTTCGAGCACCGTAGCAGGCCGGGAGCGTCGCCCTGGCTGTGGACCCGAACGCGGTTCCGGGAGTCGGAGACCCTTGCTCGTACCCTTGAGGGTCACGGCTGGTGGGTCACCGCCTGTGCATTCAGCCCCGACGGATCGTGGGTAGTGTCAGGGAGCTGGGACAAGACCCTCAAGGTATGGGATTCCAGGAGCGGCCGTGTGCTCAGCACTTTCGAGGGCCATGGGGAGCCTGTCCATGCCTGTGCCTTCAGCTCCGACGGCTCCCAGGTAATCTCAGCGGCTGAGGATCGGGCCCTCAAGCTCTGGGACGCTGAGACCGGCCGAGAAGTGCGTACCTTTGAGGGTCACCATGGACCTGTGCTAACCTGCGCCCAGAGCCCCGACGGCACTCAACTGGTCTCTGGAAGCTCGGACAATACGCTCAGGATCTGGGAGGCCGGGACCGGCCGAGTGCTCCACGTCCTGGAGGGTCACGGGGGTCCGGTACATGTCTGCGCATTCAGCCCCGATGGAGCTCGGCTCCTCTCGGGAAGCTCCGATGAGACACTCAGGATCTGGGAGGCCGAGACCGGCCGGGTTCTCCACGTCCTGGAGGGCCACGGGGGTGCTGTGAATGCCTGTGCGTTCGGCCCCGACGGGACCCGGCTCCTCTCGGGGAGCTCGGACAGGACGCTCAGGAGCTGGGAGGCCGAGACCGGCCGGGTGCTCCACGTCTTGGAAGGTCACGGGGGTCCCATATTTGCGTGCGCCTACAACCCCCGCGGTGCCCGAGCGATCTCGGCAAGCTCCGACAGGACGCTCCGGAGTTGGGACGTTGAGTCTGGCCGGGCGCTTCATGTCCTCGAAGGCCACAGCGATAGGGTGTCTGCCTGTGCCTACAGCCCGGATGGGACCCGGGCGCTCTCGGCAAGCTGGGATACAACCCTCAAGCTCTGGTACGCTGACACGGACCCGACGCTTTCTACCCTCGAGGGCCGCAGCGACGGGGTCCACGCCTGCGCCTTCAGTCCTGATGGCAGCCGGGTGGTCACCGGGGGCTTGGATCGGACGCTCAGGGTCTGGGATGCCGAGAGTTGGGAGCTTGTGCAGACTCTTGATGGCCACATTCTCCCGGTGGTGGACTGTGTGTTCGGTCGCGACGGTGCCTGGGTAGTCTCGGCGAGCTCGGATCGAACGATCAAGCTCTGGGATGTCGAACGTGGCTCGGAGCTGGAAACCTTCAAGGGCCATACGTTGGAGGTGACCGCTTGTGCGATCAGTCCCGACGACGCTCACATCCTCTCCGCCAGCATTGACCAGACCCTCAGGCTCTGGGACATCGAGACGGGCCGAGAGATTCGCACACTCAGGGGCCACACGGCCCCCCTGGCCGACTGCAGTTACAGCCCCGACGGTACCCGAGCCGTTTCGGGAAGCCTCGACAGGACCATCAGGCTCTGGGACCTCGAGACGGGCCGAGTGCTTCGCACCTTCAGGGGCCACAGGGCCCCTGTGACCGCCTGTGGTTACAGCCCCGACGGTGCCCGCCTGATCTCAGCGAGCTCGGACCATACCCTCAAGCTATGGGACTCCGAGTCCGGCGTGGAGTTGATCACGCTCAGAGGACACGAAAAGGATGTGACTTCCTGTGCCATCAGCCCCGATGGTGCCCGGGCGGTGTCAACGAGCTGGGACAGGACGCTCAAGCTCTGGGACTGCGTGAAGGGCGAGTGCATCGCAACATTGCCCTTGCATGGTGACGCCAACACGGTGTCCCATCACCCCCACCGGGCCTGCATCGTCTGTGGCGACTCAGGTGGCTCCATGTACATGGCTCAGCTTCTGGGGATCACGATGAGTCCAATCGTGGTCCCCGCCCTTCATCATGGGAATGGTCCCGTGATTCGTTGCCCGGTGTGCTTGCGCCGTCACCCCGTTCAAGAGAGGTGGTTGCACAGTGAAATCAGCTGTCCCACGGAGGGTTGCCCAGGATGCATGAGGATCAACCCTCCCATCCCGGGCTCCGATCCCTCGGACACTCTCCTGTCCTGGATTTGAGATTCTCAACCGGCAAGCCCCTCGGCTGGATTGAAGGGTCTCGCGGCCGTTGCGCCTTAAAGGAGGCTGATTGAGGACCGTCATGAACGGACGAAAGGGGACCTCGCGGGAAGCGTTGCGGTTGCTCAGGGACGCTTTGGGATTGTCCTCGTCCGTCGTCTCCATGGACCCATCCCAGCTTCGTGGGCAATTGGGCGGCCGGCTCATGGGGGTCAGGCTGGAGGAAATCAGGACGCTGCTGGACCGCATCAGGGGTACCTCGGGGGGTCCGTGGCTCAGGCCCCTTGCGCCGACGCTGGTCTCTCCGGGAGGCATGCTTCGCTGGGTCCTCCATGACGACTTCTACTCTGTGGCCATCACGCCCGATGACTCCCGCGTCCTGGCTGACGACGGCGGAGTGGTGAAGGTGATGGACCTCCAATCCGGCCGGGAGCTGGCTTCCTTCTCGGGCCCACTCGACGGGGTGGATTGGGTGTCCTTCGCCCCGGACGGTACCCGAGCTGCATTCCTTGACTTCGAGGGAAGGATCCGGGTCTGGGACCTGGAGCGATGGGTCGAGGTGCAGTGCCTGACGGGATCCACCGGGGGCCCAATGGTCCTCAGTCGTGACGGACACCTCGGGCTCGCGCCTGGGGCCGAGGAGTGGAGGAGGATCGATGTCATCGAGGTGTGGGACCTGGACCAGGGGGCGGTCATCAAGATTCTGGAGGGGGGAGGATCGCCCGTCTGCCTCTCCGGGAATTGCGGGCATGTCGCTATTCGGGAGGGTGGCACCCTCAGCCTGGTTTCCCTCACTGAAGGGCAGGAAGTCAGGTCCTTCGACGTGGGCGGCGGAGTTGTCGAGGTCTGCCTGCACCGTATGATCGCACTTGTCAGCAACAAACCGGACGGATGGTCGAAAGACCATGCCATCTCCGTGTGGGATCTGAAGTCCGGGTGCACGGTGGGCGATCTGGTGGGACACCGGGACAGCGTCAATTGCCTGGCCATTTCTGCCGACGGCCGCTCGGCGGTTTCCGGGTCGAGAGATGGAACCGTCAGAGTGTGGGACCTGGACTCTCGTACTACCACGGCCGTCCTTCGGCACGGTCCCGGACCGCGGGATGCCATGGACAGTGGATCCGGATTCCGGACCGGTGGCGTGGCCTCCGTTGCCATGTCAGGCGACGGCCGCACGGTCTTGTCGGTGGGCGGGTCCCAACTGCGGGCGTGGACCCTGCCTGAGATCCGATCCTGTCGTGTTCTCACGGGTCATGAGGGGGAAGTGAAGCACCTCTCCATCGCCCCCGATGGGAAGAGGTTGGCCACGGCCGGTTCGGACTCCCGTCTCCGGATCTGGGATACGGAAACGTGGCGCTCCACGTTGATGACCGAGTTCACCGGAGGCCAGTGCATGGGCATCTCGTTCTTGCCCGGCCGCCGGGACGTTCTGTCGTCCTGGGACAAGGATTTCCTCGCCACTATGGAGGAGAAGGCGACGCGCCGCCCCGCTGCTCGCGGCATCTTCCTGACGGATCCGGAAGAGGGGACAACACGATTGCTGAGCGAGGATGGGCATCTCATCGGTTCCATGAGCGTTGCCTCAGATGGGTCGTGGGTCATGTCCGGAGGGTATGAGCGTTACCTGTGGCGGCTACTGGATGACGGAAGTCTGGAGGTGCTTTCCGACGATGAGGGGTGGGAGCGGCAGGTTCTGGCCGACATTGCGCGTATCGGAGTGGCTACCATCACGCCCGACGGTCGCCGGGCTCTGGCGTCCGACTTCTGCCAGGAGGAGCACGACGTTCCCCTGGTGAGATTATGGAGTATGGAGGACGACCAGGTTGAGCGAGTCTTCGAGGACCACACGGAAAACATCGAGAGCCTCGCGGTAATCCCCGACGGTACTCGATTTCTCTCGGCGTCCAGGGATACCACCGCCCGTCTGTGGAGTCTTGAATCAGGCGAGGTTCTACGGGTGTTGTGGGGCCATGCCGGCGCAGTCAATTCCGTGGCGGTCAGTCCGGATGGTCAACTGGCGGTGACCGGATCTCGAGACGGGACGGTCATGGTCTGGGATCTCGGCACAGGAGAAGCGGTGAGGGTGCTGGAAGGTCACACCGGGGCCGTGAACCAGGTAGCGGTCACTCCCGATGGCCGAAGTGTCGTTTCTGCGTCCGATGACCACACGGTTCGAGTGTGGGATCTCGAATCCAGTGGGGGAAGCCCTGGTCGGGAGAGAGCTCAGGACCCCGTGACGGCAGTGGCGGTGGCGAGGGAGGCGCCCAGGGCTCTGTCCGTTTCTGGGCGAAAGGTCACCGTCTGGGACCTGCGCACCCTATCGATTGTCAGGCAGCGTGAGTACCCGTGGAGGCGGATGGGTGGTGACTCGGCTCTGGGACCCCATGGAAAGACTGCACTCACCCTCGCCTTGGCCTCTCGGGACCAACCAGCGGGGCTCCTGGAATGGGGCTTGGGCGATGATGACGTCATCGAGCACTCCGTCGACGAGATCGTGTGTCACGCTGGTCCAAGGCATGACTACGACATCAAGGCTGCCGCATTTCTACCCGATCTCAGTCTCACCCTATGTGGCTGTAGCGATCATGCGGTTCGTCTGTGGCGCATGCACCGTCGGGCCTGGTTGGTCACCGAATACTCCAGCGGGCTTCATGCGGAGGGCGAGGAGATCTGGTGCGCCAAGGGTCATTCGGAGACGATCCACGCCCTGGCCCTCGCCGAGGCCGGCCGTAAGGGCGTTTCCGGGTCCCGGGACCGAACGGTACGGGTTTGGGACCTCGAGTCCGGTACCCAGTTATGGGCTCTGGAGGGGCACTCTTCCGGTGTTACTGCGGTGGCCATCACTTCTGCTGGAGATCTGGCCCTCTCAGGGGACGCCGGTGGTGTGATCAAAGCTTGGGACCTCGCGCAGCCGTTGGTGGGGGGGAGCACTCATGGGAGGCCGCCTTGTGTTTGGACCATGAGACTTCACAAGGGGTCGGTGACGCGAATCACAATGACCCCGGATGCACGTCACGGCATCTCGGCAAGCAGGGACAAGAGGGTACGGGTCTGGAACCCGAGGACGGGGGAAGCCGTTGCCGCTCTGACGCTTGAGGCTGCGACGCTGGATTGTACGGTCTGCCCCGACAGGAGGACCATCGTCGTGGGAGACGAGACGGGTCACGTTCACTTCCTGGAGCTCTGCGGCCAGCCCCCAGCCCCCAGCCCCCCGGTAGCCCCCCTTCTGTAGGGGCCGAACCCATGAGGCCCCAGCCCACCCCCTGGACAGGCGCTGTCGCCGGCCCGTAGTATCACACGGCCAGATCGCAAGCCAAACGGCCGATGAAGGGTGGACGCACTGCCGGAACGCCCGGTCTGGTGCCCCCGCCCCTTCGGGAGGAGCCGTGGCACTTCATTCGCCGACGCCCCACCCCCCCCTCAGCGCTGCTGCCGAGGAAGCTCTCGCCACCCTCGAGCGGTTGGTCGGCGCCGCGGCCGGATCGCCGGGTGATCTTCTTCCATGGCTCTCCGTCCTCATGGACGAGCATCGTGACGTTCTGCTTGCTCCCGATGTCCAGCCCCAGCTCGATATCCTGCGAACGATGCTAGCGGGACCGGAGGTAGGCACTGGCCGCTTCGAACCCATCACCCGAGCGGAGATCGCAGCCCAGGCCGCGGCGAGGGCCGTCAGGGACGGACGTCCCATCACATCTTCCAAGGATGTGGTGCGGGCCGTGTTGGCACTGATCATCCAGCGAATGGAGAGGGGAACCGGGGACGGCGAACCTGCGGTCACTGCCCCACCCCCTGTCCATGCCTCCGGGGAAGGGGGCGCCGAAGCCGCTCCCCACCCTGCGGACACCCTTCCAGCGAGCATGGCGGCGGAAGAGATGCTTGAGGGGCTTTGCACCGCCCTGAAGATCGAGGGCGACGAGGCTGCGGATGCCCTTCGATGGCTGGATGCCCTTCTTGTACGCCACGGCGGGCTGATAGGCGACGAGGCGGGTGTGGACAAGCTCCGGGAGCTGAAGCGCTGGGGCGAGGAACGCGAACGTTCCGGTCGTCCCAATGGCGGAGTCGGAATCAGCCAGGTCCGTGCGGCCGCTTCCGAGAGCGCGCGGGAGGCCGGGCGCCCTCTCATCA
>Ga0114946_10000924_pt1 | contig 20217 bp, 15 predicted proteins | sample WalLakDeSediment_FD_88676 | JGI IMG/M metagenome (GOLD analysis project Ga0114946, IMG submission 88676) | Lake sediment microbial communities from Walker lake, Nevada to study Microbial Dark Matter (Phase II) - Walker Lake 11/02/13 Deep Sediment | ecosystem: Environmental > Aquatic >...
GGATGTGAAGGTGGGGGGTGAGAAGGTGGGGAATCGGGTGCGGGTGAAGGTGACGAAGAACAAGGTGGCGCCGCCGTTTCGGGAGGCGGAGGTGGAGATCGTGTTCGGTCGGGGGATCGATCGTTTGGGGGACTTGGTGGGCATCGCGAGTGACTTGGATGTGGTGCAGAGGAGTGGTTCGTGGTTCGCGTTCGGGGACGTGCGTTTGGGTCAGGGTAAGGAGAAGGCGGTGGCGTTCTTGGCTGCCGAGCCGCAGTTGGAGGCGGACGTTCGCGCGCGCGTCCTGGAGGCGCTGCACGCGAAGGCCGGCGGCAAGGACGCGCCCACGGGCGCCACCGCCGCGGAGGTCCCGGCATGACCGGCCTGTGGCTCGCGCTCGTTGCCGTCGCCAGCGTCGTCGTCGGTCTTCTGATCGGCAACGCCATCCGTCAGCGGCGCGACCAGGAGGTGCTGGCGGAGGCGGAGGCCAAGGCCAAACGGTTGACCGAGGCAGCAACCGCCGACGCCAAGCGCCTCACGGACGAGGCCACGGCCGAGGCGCGCATCCGCCTTCGGGAGGCCAAGGAGCGCCTGGAGGAGGAGTTCGCCCGCGCACGCGAGCAGCTCGACGCCGAGAGCGAGCGGCGCCGCGCCGCGCTGGAACAGGAGACCGAGCGCGCGCGCCACGACCTCGAAGAGGGCCGCAGCACGCTGCGGGAGGCCCGCGAGGAGCTCCGGCGCGACCGGGAGAAGGTCGAGCAGATCGAGGAGCGTCTGACGCGCCGCGGGGAGCAGCAGGACGCCCGCGCCCTCCGCCTGGACGAGAACGAAGAGCGCCTCGACGCACGCGAGCGCGAGCTGCAGGCCGAGGCCGAGCGGCTGCAGCAGCGCATCGCCGAGGTCGACCGACGGCTCCACGAGGTCGCGCAGCTCAGCCGCGAGCAGGCGACCGAGATGATCCTCGCCAAGCTCGACGGGGAGCTGGAGCGCGAGAAGGCGATGCGCATCCGCGCCGCCCTCGAGCAGGCGGACGCCGAGGCCAAGCGACGGGCCCAGAACGTGCTCGCGCAGGCGGTACAGCGTTCGGCCAGCGAGGTCTCCGCGGCCATCAGCGTGTCGGTCGTACCCATCCCGAGCGATGCGATGAAGGGCCGCATCATCGGACGAGAGGGCCGCAACATCCGCGCCTTCGAGTCCCTGACGGGCGTCGACCTCATCATCGACGACACGCCCGAGGCCGTCCTCCTCTCGTCGTTCAACCCGATCCGACGGGAGGTCGCCAAGCTCGCGCTGGCCGACCTGGTCGGCGACGGTCGCATCCACCCGGCCCGCATCGAGGAGGTGGTGCACAAGGCACAGCAGGAGATGCAGAGCTACATCCGCGATCGCGGCGAGGAGGGCGCACTCGAGGCCGAGGTCGTGGGGCTCAAACCGGGACTGATCCAGCTGCTCGGGCGCATGCACTTCCGCACCAGCTACGGCCAGAACATCCTGAAGCACTCCGTGCAGGTCGCCCACCTCAGTGGCCTCATCGCCGCCGAGCTGGGGCTCGACATCGCGCTGGCGCGGCGGGCCGGCCTGCTGCACGACATCGGCAAGTCCATCGACCGGGAGATCGAGGGCACGCACACGGAGATCGGTGCCCAGCTCGGGCGCCGCTTCGGCGAGCCCGCCGAGGTCCTCGACGCGATCGCCCACCACCACGACCTGGAGCTGTCGGAGACGCTCTACCCGGTGTTGGTCAACGCCGCGGACGCCATCAGCGCCGCGCGGCCCGGTGCCCGCCGCGAGACGCTGGAGAGCTACCTCAAGCGCCTCGAGGGGCTCGAGTCGATCGCCAGCTCGTTCCCCGGCGTCGAGAAGTCGTACGCCATCCAGGCCGGTCGCGAGATCCGCATCATCGTGGAGCCCGAGAAGGTCGACGACGCGTCGGCGGTGCTGCTGGCGCGCGACATCGCCCAGCGAATCGAGCGCGACATGGAGTACCCGGGTCAGGTCCAGGTGACCGTGGTCCGCGAGTCCCGGGCCGTGGAGTACGCGCGCTGATCGACCGCTCACCTCCGCGCCGATGAACGCCAGGGGGCACGGGTTCGATCACCGTGCCCCCGAGCCGTGCCCGTGCCATCGCCCTTGCCCTGGACGCTGCCTGGCGGCGGGCCGTGCGTCCCGACGCGAGGCTTGCGGGCGCGGGTTAGACTCCCCTCGTTCCAGAGTGGCCGGGGGCCGTCCGCGACGGGGTGCCCCTACCGACCTCCGCCCCCGACGCCCCAGCGAGGTACCGCGTGAACCCAACCGCCCGCAGCGAACGGCCCCCGAAGTGAGGGCCGGCGACGACATCAAGCTCTTCGCGGGCGGATCGACGCCGGCGCTGGCCGAGGCGGTCGCTCGGCATCTGGAGCGCCCGCTCGCGCGCGGCTCGGTGTCGCAGTTCCCCGATGGGGAGACGCGCATCACGCTCGAAGAGTCGGTGCGCGGCGCCGACTGCTTCGTCATCCAATCGACCTGCGCGCCGGTCAACCACAATCTCATGGAGCTGCTGGTGCTGGTCGACGCGCTGCGCCGCGCCTCCGCCTGGCGCGTCAACGCGGTCGTCCCCTACTTCGGCTACGCTCGCCAGGACAAGAAGGTCCAGGCGCGTGAGCCCATCACGGCCAAGCTGGTGGCCAACCTGATCGAGACGGCCGGCGCCGACCGCGTGATCACCATCGACCTGCACGCCGGCCAGATCCAGGGCTTCTTCGACCGGCCGGTCGACCACCTGACGGCGCTCAACATCCTCGCGGACCACCTGCGCGCCGGCGACCTGACGAGCTCGGTGGTCGTGTCGCCGGACGTCGGCCGCGCCACCGAGGCCCGCCGACTGGCGAACCTCCTGGGCCTACCGCTGGCGATGCTCTACAAGCGCCGCACGAGTCCGACGGAGACCGAGGTCACCCACGTGATCGGCGACGTGGCGGGCCTGCGACCGATCATGATCGACGACATGATCTCGACCGCCGGCACGATGCGCCGGGGCATCGACGCGCTGCTGCAGCTCGGCGCGGCCCCGGACGTCTGGGTCGCGGCCACCCACGCCGTGTTCACGCCGCCGGCCCTCGAGCGCCTGACGCACGAGGCGATCACGCACGTGTGCGTCACCGACACGATCCCGTTCGCCGGCGGGCACGACCGGGTCGAGGTGCTGTCGGTGGCCCCCCTGCTCGCCAAGGCGATCCACAACGTGCACCACAACGACTCCGTGAGTTCGCTCTTCTCGTCCTGAACGTCGGCGCCGAGGGGCGCCGCGGCTTTGACAGCCGGTGGGCGGCCGTGTAGGCTGGAGCGCTACCGGGTCGACCGCGCGCGGTCACGACCGCATACGGCGTCGACCTCACCCTTGGAAGTCCGGCCCATCGCGGGCCTCGGGAGGACGCATGAAGCTCGAAGCACGCAAGCGCGCCGCGGGCGCCGTCGGGGCGCTCCGCCGCGCCGGCCAGATGCCCGCCATCGTGTACAACGACCACCTCAACCAGCCGATCAGCGTCGACCTGAAGGCCTTCGACCGCGTGTTCCGCAGCCAGGGCACCAGCAGCGTCATCGACCTCGAGGTCGACGGCGAGGTCGTGCCGGCGCTCGTCAAGGCCGTCCAGATGGACAAGCGCCGCCGGCAACCGCAGCACGCCGACTTCTACGCCGTCACCGCCAACCAGCCGGTGGCCGTGTACTTGCCGATCGAACTCAAGGGCGTCGCCATCGGCACCCGCGAGGGCGGCCAACTCGACGTCCAGCGCCGCGAGGTGCACATCAGCATCCTGCCGCGCCTCATCCCCGCATCGGTCGAGGTCGACATCAGCGGCCTCACGATCGGCGACTCGCTGCACGTGAGCGACCTCGAGGCGTTCCTGCCCGCGGAGGCCGAGATCCTCGACGACCTGGAACTGGCGATCGTCGCGGTCGTGCCGCCGCGGTTGGCCGTCGAGGACGAGGAGGAAGCCGAGGAAGAGGCCGAACCCGAGGTCATCACCAAGGGCGCCGAGGACGACGAGGACTGAACCTTGAAGCTCATCGTCGGGCTCGGTAACCCCGGCGCCCGGTACGCGGGAACCCGGCACAACGCCGGGTTCCTCGTCATGGATGAGCTGGCGAGGCGCTGGGGCACTGCCTTCCGCAGCGGCCGGCAGGCGGACGCCGCGAGCGCCTCCGGCGTCGTGCTTCTCAAGCCACGCACCTTCATGAACCTGTCCGGCACTGCGGTGCAGGCGGAGATGGCGCGCGGGCGCATCCCACCCGGTGAGCTGCTCGTCGTGCACGACGACCTCGACCTGCCGCTCGGCCGCCTGCGGCTGCGCCGCGGCGGCGGAGCGGGTGGTCAGCGCGGCGTCCAGGACGTCATCGCGCGCATCGGCCCCGACTTCGACCGACTCAAGGTCGGCATATCGCGTCCGCCCGAGGGCTGGGCGGCCGAGCACTGGGTGCTGTCGCGCTTCCGCGAGGACGAGGCCGATTTGCTGGCCGCCGTGGTCCGCCACGCGGCCGACGCGATCGAGCGGGTGCGCGACGAGGGCTGGGCGAAGGCCGTGACCTGGACGAACGGCCTCGACCTCGCCGCACCACCCCCGGCGACCACCGAGGGCTGAGCCCTCGCCTCAGCCCACCTGCGCCAGGCTCGCCTCGATCGCGGCGATCAGGCGCTCGGCCTCGGCGAGGCGGCGGCGCTCCTCCGCCACGACCTCGGCGGGCGCGCCCGCCACGAAGCGCTCGTTGCCCAGCTTGCCGCGCGATCGCTGCGCCTCTGCGCGCTGGGCCGCCAGACGCTTGTGCTGCTTCGCCGTCCACACCTCCACGTCCACCACGCCGGCGAGCGGCAGGCGCAGGACCAGGTCGTCGACCGGCTGCGACAACGCCGCCCCGGCCGACCCGTCCGGGGGCAGCGGCGTGACGCGCGCGAGCGCGGCGAAGACCTCGGACTCGGCACGCAGGGCGTCGGCGCCCTCGCCCTCCCAGGCGATCGGCACGTTCTGGCCCGGCGGCAGGTCCGCGTCGACACGCAGCGCGCGCACCGCGCCCACCGCGGCCTGCAGTCGCGCGAAGCCGCGCTCCGCCTCGCCATCGATCGCCCCCTCCGCGGGCGCGGGCCACGCCGCCTCGGCGAGCTGCGGGCGATCGGTCTCGCCGGTGGCCCGTCCGACGGCCTCCCACAGCTCGGACGTCACGAACGGCACGATCGGGTGCAGCAGCGTCAGCACCCCCTCGAGGACCGTGCGCAGCGTGTGCCGGGTGCGCGGGTCGCCCTCGCGCAGCGCGGGCTTGGCGGCCTCGAGGTACCAGTCGCAGAACTCCGACCAGGTGAAGTCGTACGCCGCGCGCGTCGCGGCGCCGAGGTCGTAGGCCTCGAGCGCGTCGGTCACGGCACGGGTGGCGGCCGCCAGGCGCGAGAGGATCCAGCGGTCGGCCAGCCGCACGGGGCCACCGGCGTCGGTCGGCCCGTCGAGGTTCCCGAGCGCGAAGCGGGCGGCGTTCCACAGCTTGGTGCAGAAGTTGCGGCCCATCTCGACCCGCCGCGGGTCCCAGCGCACGTCCTGTCCGCCGGTGCTGGCGTGGCTCATCGCGAAGCGCAGCGCGTCGGCACCGCTCTCGGCGATCAGCTCGAGCGGGTCGATGCCGTTGCCCTTCGACTTCGACATCTTCTGGCCGTGCTCGTCGAGCACGAGTCCGTGGAGCACCACCGTGTGGAAGGGCGCTCGATCGGTGAACTCGAAGGCGGCGAGCTGCATGCGCGCGACCCAGAAGAAGAGGATGTCGTAGCCGGTCACCAGCACGGAGGTCGGGTAGAAGCGCCGGTAGAAGGGGTCGTCGGTGTCGGGCCAGCCCAGGGTGCTGAAGGGCCACAGGTTGGAGCTGAACCAGGTGTCGAAGACGTCGGGGTCCTGCGTCAGGGCCTGGCCGGCGTAGCGGGGGTCGTCGGGGGGGTCGAGGAACGGGTCGCTGGGGTCGGGGACGATGACGCGGCCGTCCTCGTCGTACCAGGCCGGGATGCGGTGACCCCACCACAGCTGCCGCGAGACGTTCCAGGGCCGCAGGTTGGCCAGCCAGTCGCGGTTGACCTTGGTGTAGCGCTCGGGCACGAGGCGGATCTCCCCCGCCCCGAGCGAGGCCAGCGCGCGTTCGGCGGCCGCCGAGGTGTCGTAGAACCACTGGGTCGAGAGGAGGGGCTCGACCGGCTCGCCGGTCCGCTGCGACAGGCCGAGGGCGACCGCGTGGTCGGCGATCCCCTTGAGGTCGCCGGCATCGCGCAGGGCGGCGACCACCAGGGCGCGCGCCTCGAAGCGGTCGAGGTCGCGGAACTCGGCCGGCACCAGTTCGCCGTGGAGCCGGCCGTCGAGGCCGATGACGGAGGGGCGAGCGAGCCCGTGGCGCTCACCGATCTCGAAGTCGGTCGGGTCGTGCGCCGGGGTGATCTTGAGCGCGCCGGTGCCGAAGTCGGGCTCGACCGCCGCGTCCGCGATGACGGGGACGAGGCGGTCGGTCAGCGGGATGCGCACGCGGCGCCCCACGAGGTGGGCAAAGCGCGGATCGTCGGGGTGCACCGCGACCGCCTGGTCGGCGAAGATCGTCTCGGGCCGGACGGTCGCGATCTCGAGCGCCTCGCCATCGCCACCGCCTTCCAGCGGGTAGGCGAGGCGGTAGAGGTGGCCGGGCCGCTCCTCGCGGTCGACCTCGAGGTCGGAGAGCGTCGTCCGGCTGAGCGGGTCCCAGTGAACGATGCGCTCGCCGCGGAAGATGTGGCCGCGGTGGTAGAGCTCGACGAACTGCTTGCGCACGGCACGCGACAGCCCCTCGTCGAGCGTGAAGCGCGTGCGCGTCCAGTCGGCCGACACCCCGAGCCGCTGCAGCTGCTCGAGGATGATGCCGCCGTAGCGCTCCTTCCAGGCCCACATGCGCTCGAGGAACGCCTCGCGCCCGAGCCTGTGGCGGTCCGTGCCCTCGGCCTGCAGCGCGCGCTCGACCTGCACCTGCGTCGAGATGCCTGCATGGTCGGTGCCCGGCTGGAAGAGGGCCTCGTACCCTTGAAGGCGCTTGAAGCGGATCAGCGCGTCGATGATCGCGTTGTCGAAGGCGTGGCCAAGGTGGAGGTTGCCGGTGACGTTGGGCGGCGGGATCACGATGGTGAAGGGCGGCTTGCCGCTGTCCGGGTCAGCCGCAAACGGGTGCTCGGCCCAGCGCCGCACCCAGCGGGCCTCGACCTGGGCCGGGTCGTAGCGCGGGGGTAGCTCGAAGCGTTCGTGCGTGGCGGGTTCGGTCATCGGCGGCTCCCTGGGGCGGGCGCCGGACGCGCCCACGCTGCGTGAGGTGAGGCGCGGACGGGGCGTCGGCCCCGCGGTACCACCGCGGTTCCCCGCGCGAACGGGGCGCTCGTGCCCGTGGCAGCCACGGGCTGGGGTTCTAGTGCGGCGCGGGCGCCGGTTCTTCCCCTGGTGGCGTCGGCGGCGCCGGCGCCACACGGGCGTCGGCGGCGCCGACGCCACACGGGCGACGTTCACCCCCTGCGCTGCGGGCTCGGGTCTCAACCACCGACGCCGCGTGCTGCGGGCATCGGGCCCGATCCTCTCTGTCGCGCGGGAGGGGGCTACTCCTCCCGTGGGGGACAGCCTAACGACGGCCCGCGGGCGCGTCAACCAGGTTCGCCGTCGCTGGCACCCCGGCAGCGTCGTGGCGTGGGCGCCGAACGGTGCCCAGGCCACGACACCCGGTCAAGCCATCGGCAGCGTCTGCAGCGCCTGGATCGAGACCTGGCCGGCGACCCGCCGGGCGGTCTCGCGCAGCGCCAGGGCGCTGAAGTCGTCGGGGTCCGAGAGCACCAGCGGCATGCCGGCGTCGCCGCTCTCGCGCAGCCGGCGCGTGATCGGGATCTCGCCCAACAGGGGCAGGTCCTCCTGCTCCGCGAACGCGCGGGCGCCGCCCTCGCCGAAGAGGAAGTCCTTGCTCCCGTCGGGCAGCGCGTAGTAGCTCATGTTCTCGATGACGCCGAGGAGCGGGACGTGGGTCTTGCGGGCCATGGTCGCAGCGCGCTTGACGTCGAGCAGGGCGACGTCCTGCGGGGTGGTGACGAGCACCATGCCGGTCAGGTTGACGAGCTGCGCCAACGACAACTGGACGTCGCCGGTGCCGGGCGGCAGATCGACGATGAGGTAGTCGAGCTCGCCCCACACCGTCTGCTGCAGCATCTGCGTGAGCGTGCCGTGCAGGATGGGCCCTCGCCAGGTCAGGGCTTGGCCGTCCTCCACGAGGTTGGCAATCGACAGGATGCGGACGCCGTAGTTCTTGAGCGGCAGGATGCGCTTCTGCTCGTCGGCCATCAGCCGCCGGCCCTCGACGGAGAACATGCGCGCCTGCGACGGTCCGTAGATATCGGCGTCGAGCAGCCCGACGTCCGCGCCGTCGAGGGCCAGGCTGGCGGCCAGGTTGGCGGCGATCGTCGACTTCCCCACCCCGCCCTTGCCCGAGCCGACGGCGATGACGTGCTTGACGCCGGGCAGGTTGGCCGTGGCGCTGGCCCGGACCTGGGCGCCGAAGCTGAGCTCGACCTCGCCCACGCCGGGCACGCCCGCGAGCGCGGCGCGGACGTCGGACTCGATCTTGGCCTTCATGGGGCAGGCCGGCGTCGTGAGCTGCACCCGGACGACGACCCGGTCGCCGTCGATCGCCAGGTGCTCGATCATGCCGAGGGAGACGAGGTCTTGCTGCAGCTCCGGGTCGAGCACGTTCGCCAGCGCGTCCATGACGGCGCGTTCGGTGAGTTCCATGCCCCACGCTACCAGCGCCGTGGCCCGCGGGGGGCGCCCAAGGCGACGCCGGGACGGGCCAGGAAGGCCCGCCGGGGCTTCCTGCCGCGCCTTGTCCGGCCGCTTCGCCGCTGCGTACCATGGCGGGCATGACCGCCGAAGCGACGACCCCCGGGACGGCCGAGAAGGAAGCGGCCGCCGAACGGGTCGAGCGTGAGCGGGTCACCGATCCCGTCACCGGCTTGCCGGTGCTGCGCTACCGCTTCGCCGGCCCCCCCACCCTGCGGCCTGGCATGGTCGCGCCCACCGGTGCCTGGCGGGTACTGCGCGTCGACGAGCGCGACGGCCGGACGACGCTCGATCTCGAGACGGCGGCCGGCGCCGAGCCCCTCGACCGCCACCCGTCCGCGGTCGACGACGCCGTCGTGGAGGCCGCCCTGGCGACGCTGCGCCTGGCCCGCTCGTGCGGCGCGCTCCACGGCGACCTCGGCCCGCAGCGACTGTGGCGCCGCGGGGAGCAGGTGTGGATCGAGGGTTACGGCGTCCGCTGGCGCGACGACGCGGACGCCGCGAGCGACGCGCGGGACCTCGCCGCGGGCCTGCTGCGACTGCCGGAGACGCGGCTGAGTGCGGCGGCCCGCGCCCGCCTGGCCGCGATCCTCGAGATCGGGGACGTCGACGCCGTCACGGCCGTGGAGCCGCTACCGGCCGAGGAGGTCGTGGCCAGGCCGGCCGCCGGCACGGCCGCGGGGCCGGGCGCGGCCGCCGGCACCGCCGCGGGGCCGGGCGCGGCCGACGTCGCGGCGACCCCGCGCGTGGTGCGCGGTCCCCCGCCGGGCTCCCTCGTGCGGCGCGGCGGGACCGGCTTGCTCGCGCTCGCCGCCCGCGTCGCGCAGCAGTGGCGGAACCGCGCGGCGCAGTCGACCGCCCCCCTCGTCGGGCGTCTGGGTGTGTACGCGCGGCGCCTGCGGGCGCGTGGCCCGGCGCCCGCCGCCCAGCACGCCGCCGATCGGCCGTGGGTCGGCCTGCGCCCCGAGGTGCGCCTCCGCCTGGCGATCGTGCTGGCAATCGCGTCGATGACCTGGATCGGGCTGGCGTCCTGGGGCGAACGCCCGGGGCCGCGCGGACGGCCGCCCGTGGCCGTGAGCGGCCAGGTCGTCGACGTGACCGTGGCACCGGCCGGCCACCCCCCCGTGGGCCTGGTCGTCGTCGCCAGCCCGCCGGGCTCGTCGCTGGCGGTCGGCTCCGTCATCGCCAGCGTGCCCGGTAAGGTGTGGCTCGACCGCGACGGTCGCTGGAGCTTCGAGGCCCGTTTCGGCGAGCGGCGGTCGCCCACCGTCGACCTGATCCTCCCGTTCGAACGCGCTCTGCACTTCGCGTTCCCCAACCCCGCGGCGCCCTGAGCCGCACCGGAGGCCCCATGGCCAGCCTGGTCGTCATCGACTACGGATCGCAGTACACCCGCCTGATCACCCGCCGGTTGCGCGAGCTACAGGTGTTCTCGGTGATCGAGACCCCGAACGTGACGCCGGCCCGGCTGCGCCAGCTCGACGCCCGCGGCGTCGTCCTGTCGGGCGGACCGCAGAGCGTCTACGGCGAGCGGGCGCCGCAGCTGCCCGAAGGCCTGCTCGACGCGGGACTGCCGATCCTGGCGATCTGCTACGGCATGCAGCTGCTCGCGCGTGCACTGGGCGGAGAGGTCGCGCCCTCCTCCGTGCGCGAGTACGGCAAGGCGGTCCTGACGAGCTACGGCGGCGCGCTGTTCGACGGGGTCGAGGGCGAGTTCGTCGCCTGGATGAGCCACGGGGACAGCGTCGAGCGGCCGCCGCGAGGCTTCGCCGTGACGGCGAGCACCTCGGACACGCCGGTGGCCGCGATGGAGGACGTGTCGCGTCACTGGTACGGCCTGCAGTTCCACCCCGAGGTGCGCCACACGCCGAAGGGCCTCTCGCTGCTGGATCGCTTCGTCGACGCGACGGGCGTGCCACGCGATTGGACGGCCGCCCACATCGTCGACGCGGCGGTCGCCGACGTCCGGGCGCAGGTGGGCGAGGAGCGTGTGCTCCTCGGCATCAGCGGCGGGGTCGACTCCACCACCCTGGGGCTGCTGCTCCATCGCGCCCTGGGTGACCGGCTGGTGCCGGTCTTCGTCGACACGGGCATGCTGCGGCTGGGCGAAGGCGACGAGGTCGAGCGTGCGCTGCGCGGCCTGGGGGTCGCACTGGTGCGCGTCGACGCGCAGGAACGCTTCGTCGGCTCGCTGGCGGGCGTCCTCGATCCGGAGGAGAAGCGCAAGGCGATCGGCCGTGCCTTCATCGAGGTGTTCGCGCAGGAGGCGCGCAGGCTGCAGGCCGACGGCGGCCGCATCCGCTTCCTGGCTCAGGGGACGCTCTATCCCGACGTGATCGAGTCCGCGGGGGGACACGGCGCGGCCAACATCAAGTCGCACCACAACGTGGGCGGCCTGCCGGACGACCTCGACTTCGACCTCATCGAGCCCTTCCGCACGCTGTTCAAGGACGAGGTGCGGGAGGTGGCCGAGGCGCTGGGGCTGGCGCCGCACCTGCGCGACCGACACCCGTTCCCCGGACCGGGTCTGGCGATCCGCGTACTCGGCGAGGTGACACCCGAGCGCCTCGCCGTCCTGCAGCGGGTCGACGACATCTTCATCAGCGCCCTGCGGGAGTTCGACCTCTACCAGGACACCTGGCAGGCGCTGGCTGTCCTGACCCCGCTGCGCTCGGTCGGCGTCATGGGCGACGGCCGCACCTATGCCCACACGGTGGCCCTGCGCGCCGTGACCTCGGTCGACGGCATGACCGCCGACTGGGCGCGCCTGCCGCACGAGTTCCTCGCGACGGTGTCGAGCCGCATCGTCAACGCCGTGCCGGAGGTCAACCGCGTCGTGTACGACATCACCTCCAAGCCACCTGGGACGATCGAGTGGGAGTGACACGTCCCAGGTGGCCCCACCTGGGACGATCGAGTGGGAGTGACACGTCCCAGGTGGCCGCGGCCGGGGACCATCGAGTGGGAGTGACGCGATGACCGACACCGCCAGAGCCTGGCTCGTGAAGTCCGAGCCCGACGTGTTCGGCTTCGACGACCTCATGTGCGCACCGGGCCGCACGACGCCCTGGGACGGCGTGCGCAACTATCAGGCGCGCAACTACCTGCGCGACGACATGCGATTGGGCGACGTGGTGCTCTTCTACCACTCGAACGCCGACCCCCCGGGGGTGGCGGGCCTGGCTGAGGTCGCCAGCGAGGCGTACCCCGACCCGACGCAGTTCGACGCCAGCTCCGACTACCACGACGCCGGCAGCGACCGCTCGGCACCGCGGTGGTGGCTCGTGGACGTGCGGGCGACGCGACCGCTGAAGCGCTTGGTCTCACTGGCCGAGATGCGCGACGACCCCGTGCTCGCCGGACTCGACCTCCCCCTGCTGCGCCGCGGCAACCGGCTCTCCGTGATGCCGATCCCCGCGGCAGCGATCGACAGGATCGTGGCGCTGGCCGAGCACTGACGCTGGCCGCGACCGGAACCTGCGAGGCCCAGTCGAGCGGTCGTCGTCGGCGCGTCGCGCGGGCCGCGCAGGTGGTAGCCTCCTGCCCATGCAAGCGCGGTTCGAGCGCATCCTGCACCTCGTCGCCGAAGGCTACGTGCGCACGGCGCGCCCGGTCTCCTCGGCGACGGTCGCCGCGCAGCTCGACGTCTCCAGCGCGACGGTGCGCAACGCCTTCGCGTCGCTCGAGGAGGCAGGCCTGCTGCTGCAGCCGCACGCTTCGGCAGGCCGCATCCCGACGTCGTCGGGCTTCGGCCGCTACGCGAGAGACCTCATCCCGCCCGCGCCGATGGCCCCCGCCCTGCTCGAGGCGTTGCGTCGGCGCTTCGCCAGCAGCCACGGCGACGGGCTGCTGCAGCAGCTCGCGCAGGCTGCGGCCGAACTCTCGGGCTACGCCGTCGTCGTCACGCTGCCGACCGACGACCGGCTGCACGCGCTCGAGATCCACCTCACCCCGATCCACGCGCGAGCACTGATGGCGGTGGTCGTCCTCGAGAACGGCCTGGTCCGCCAGGTGCGGGTCGATCTCGACCCGAACCCCGACGAAGAGGTCCTCGACGACGCCGAGCGTCAACTGCGGCAGCTGACCCTGCCGGTCGCCGCGGTCCCGGCCGCGCTGACGGCGTTGGCGCGTGCGGCCGAACCCGAACTCGCGCGCACGCTGCTCGCGATCCGCACGGCGTGGCCGGCCGTGACGCCCTCGCGCACGGTGACGGCCGGCCTGGCGGGGGTGCTGCAGGAGCCCGAGGCGGAGGACCCCGCGTTCGTCCGCCTGCTCGTCGAACGCGTCGAGCGACCGGCGACCGAGCCCACGCGACCGGCGACCGGGCCCGAGGCGGATGCCGATGGCCTGGAGCTGGCGTGGGACGAGACGCTCGCGTTCGTCTCCACCCACTGGCGCTCCGGTGCCGCCGCGGGCGGGCTCACCCTGATCGGTCCCGCACGCCTGCGCTACCGACCCGCGTTGCAGGTCGTGAGCGGCGTGACCCGCGCGGTACGCGCGGCGGCGTCCTGACGCGACGGCCGGGCAAGTCCTTCGGCGCCGGTGAGGATTTCACAAGCCGCGGCGCGCGCGAAGCCTACGCTGGACGCCATCGGAGGACGCGATGCCCGCGAGGCCAGCTGTGCCGAAGGGGTTCGGGTCCGTCGGTATGATGCGCGCAGCTAGGCGTCGCCGCGTTCAGCGGCCGGCGGCCGGATGGGGGACGATGTTGGCGAACGCGGTCTACGAACGCACCCGGTCGGCGCTGACGGGCCTCTTGCCCCGGCGTGCGGCGACGAGCGTCCTGGACCGTGCGCTGCTGCGTCACCGGCGCTCGCCGAACGAGGTCTCCGGCGAGCAGATGGCGCACGTCCTGCTGCAAGGCGTCTACCGCGAGCTGCGCGGCGTGGTGCCCGATCCCGGCCTGCGCCGCACCCTGCGCAAGCTAGCGCGCGACGCGCGGGCCTGGTCGTTGCCGGGCCGCGGAGCGACACCCAGCGAGGTCGAGGCGGGTCCGGCCCGACCCGGTCCCGTGGTCCTCGCCGCCGCCTCGGTGGAGCCCCAGACGACGCGGGAACTCGACGTCGACGGCTTCGCCGCCGCTCTCGCCGCCCTCGACGGTGTGCACGGTGTCGCCGTGTTCGACGCCGCCGGACGCCCGCTCGACGTCCGCGGCGCGCTGCCCGACGCCGCCGGCCTCGGCGGCCAGGTCGCGGCGGGCGCCGCCCTGATCGGACGCGAGGGGGCCCTCCGCTCGGTCGCCATCGACACCCCCGGGGGTCGGCTCGTCGCCATCCCCGTTCCGCCCCGTTGGATCGCCCTGATGGGTACCGTCGACGTCAACCTTGGCGCCGTCTATGCAGCGCTCGCCGCGCTGGAGGAGGAACGATGAACGCTCGCACCCGTCGACTCGCCCTGAGCGCGCTGATCGCGCTCGCCCTGGCCGCCTCGGCGTGGGCGCAAGAAGAGGACGCGTTCGTCCAGCGCTACGGCCTGGCCATCGAGAACCTGCGCCTGGCGGTCGCGGCCATGCCCGCCGACAACGTCACGGCTCGCGAGAGCGTGGATCGCGCCTTCGCCAGCCTGCTGACGCTGTCGCGCGACGCGGCCGGCAGCAGCCTCGTCACGGGGATGCAGCGCGTCTTCGACCGGGCGCGGACCGCGATCGCGAACGGCAGCCGCGACGACCTGGCCGTGCAGGCCGCCGTCCTGGAAGGCGCGTTCCAGCGGCTGCTGTACGACGCGGCCCTGCGTGCGGCCGTCGACGGCAACCTGCCGCTGGCGCGCGAGCGACTCCTGCGGATCGCCGACGACATCGGGTTCGCCCCCGCCGATCGCGAGCAGCTGGCGAACCCCCAGCAGCCGACCGCCAACCTGCGCTACCTCGTCGAGGTCGGCGTCACCGACGTCATCACGACGCATCTCGCCGTCGCCGAGGAGCTGGCGGCGAGTGATCTCGGGGGGGCGTACCGCTCGTTCGCGCGCGCCTACGGGGCCTTCTTGCTGGTCCAGGACTCGCCCCGCACGGTCGCCACCCTGAACCAGGAGTTCGTCGGGGCCGCGGTCGCCCTCGTCGGCGGCCAGGTCGAGAGCTTCGACGAGGCCATCGCGTCGGTCGGCGAGGAGATCGTCGCCATGGGCACGGCCGCTCGCGAGCGGCGCGCGAGCGTCCCCGGCGGCGGCACCGCCCTCTCTCCGCAGCCGGTCGTCCTTCCCGGAGTCGACGACGTCGGTGAGGCGCCCGAGCCGGCGGAGGGCGCCCCCGAGGACGCCGACGCCGCCAGCCTGCTCGATGCCATCATCGGCGCTGAGGCGGGCGACGCCCTCTCGATCGACATCGCGGCCCTGATCTTCGAGCTCGAGGAGGCCGCCCGCCGCGAGCGGCTGGACGCCCTGGAGGGCGAGCTGGCCGCGGTCGGGATGCCCTTCGCCACCCGCGCCGCGCACGCCGAGCTGCTGCTGAACGCTGGCTTCGAGAACGTCGACGCGATGCTGGCGGCGGTGACCTCACGCGCCGCCACGGTCGTGGCCGCCGCGCACGTCGGCGACGACGCCCGCGCGCATGCCTCGATCGACGCCCTGGCGACCGCGTACGAGACGTGGCTCTCCCCCGTCGTCCGGCCCAGCGACCTGCAGGTCGACGACGCCACCAAGGGTCTCCTGCGCCACCTCGGCGAGGTTTCGCCGCTGCGCGCCCAGGATGCCGTGGTCCTGGCGGGCCAGATCGACGCGGCGGGCGCGGCGCTCCGCGACGCCCCGACGCCCGCGCTGCAGCGCGGCGCCGCCGAGACCACCGCCGTGTGGGCAGGCACCGTGCGCGACGCGGTCACGCTGGCGCTCGGGCTGCTGGCCCTGATCCCGCTGTTCCTCCTGAACCTCGCGTTCGGTGGCGGCAACCGAAACTGGCAGGCGATCGGCGTCGCGCTGTTCCTGCTCTGGCTGCCGGCCCTCTTCGAGGGCGTCATCGGCCTCGGCGGGCTGCTGAACACCTACGCGTCGATCGACACGCTGCTTCCTCTGGCCGCCTACTCCGTGTTCGGCAACGCGGTGGCCCAGACGGTCTGGGCGGCGCTGACGCTCATGGCGGTGCTGTTCGCGATCGCCGGGCTCAGCGGCATCAGCCGGCAGTTCGGGCTCCTTGGCGGCCGCCGCCGGTCGAGGGCGGCGAGCCGCCCCGGCGAGCGCCCGGCCGGCAGCGCCCGGCACACGGAGTCCACCGCGCGGACGGTCGACTGGGACGACGAAGCCTGATGCCGTTGGACGGCTGAACCGAGACCGGGCGGATGCATCCCAACGCTCTGTACCAGGCACTCGTCGAGTCGCTGGAGTCGCAGGTGCCGCCGCGTGTGGTCTCGCGCCTGCTGCGCGAGGGGTTGGCGCCGAGCGGCGCCACGCCCGAGACGCTGACGCACGAGACGGCGGCGGCCGTCCTGCGTGGGCCCGTGTTCCGCCACCTCCAGACGACCCGGACGGTCGAGGCCTCGCGCCAGCTGATCCGCGAGATCGAGGCGTACCTGAGCGAGACCGCCCCGCCCGCGGCCGGCATCGCGGCGACGCCGCCGGCAGCGCCCTCCGCGGAGGCGCCCGAGACGGAAGCCGCGGCGACGCCGGTCGAGGTCGACGCCGACGATCCGCTGCGCATCGCTGTCGCCGAACTGCAGAGCGCGCTGCGCCCGCTCAACCTCTACTTCAGCTGGCCCGAGGTCCGCAAGCTGCGTTCGCTCGTGCAGGTCGCGGAGGACGAACTGACCGCCGGCGGCGATGCGGCCTCCGTGGTCGGCGAGGCCGAGGGGCAGCTGCAGCTGGTCCACCAGAAGCTCGAGGACCAACTCGTGCTGCAGGCGCGCACCCTCGCCGACCTCGAGTCGGTGCTGGAGGTCGTCTCCCCGCTCGGCACCGCCGGCGTCCGCCGGCTCGCCGCCCTCATCGCGGCCGTGCGCGAAGCCCAGCAGCGCCGCACGCTGGTCGAGGCCGAGACCGAGCGCGCCGAGAAGCTCGCCCGCGAGCTGCGCAAGCTGGTCGAATCGACCGTTCTCGGCGAGGACGAGCCGCTCCCCGACCTCGGCCGCGGCGACGGCCGCCCGCGTGCGCCCACGCTAGTCCCGATCGGCGACCGTGACGCCCCGTCGGACGCCATCGTCGACGCAAGCACCGGGCCCCCTGAACCGCCCGTCGGCGACGCCGGGCAGGTGGGCGACGCGGCGCCTGCGGCCGACGCCCGCGACCGGCTGCGCGCCCTCGACCTCGAGGGCGAAGCTCGCGATCTCGACGCGTTGGTCGCTCGCTACGGCGAACTGCTGCGTCACGTTCCGACGCTCAACGACGCCGTGACCGAGCTACGCGCCGAGCACGACGCCGGCCGCGTCGTGAGCGAGCGCCTCGCGCAGCTGGCGCACGACTGGGCGACGCAGACCGAGGCGCGGCGCCAGACACTGCGCCACGAGTTCGAGCAGATCCGTGCCCAGACCGAAGGGCTGCCGGAAGAGGTCGACGCGGTGGACCTGCGGCACGCGCTCACCGTGGCGCTCGACCTGCTCGAGGAGACGCTGCCGGCCGTCGAGGACGTCACCACCGTCCGCGAACTGCACGCGACTGCGGTCGCTCAGGGTGAGCGCATCGAGCGTGAGCGCCACGACCGCGCCGCCCGCTCGGACGAGCAGCGATCGCAGATCGCCGCGGTCCGCGATCGCCTCGAGGCGGCCGCGCGACGGGCGACCGACGAGCCGCTCCTGAGCCGGGCAAGGGAGCGCCTCGACCAAGCGCTGGCCGCGCTGCGCCAAGACACCTTCGCGGAGGAGCAGGGCTCGGCCCTGCTCGAGACGGCGCTCGACGCCGAGGCGGCCTGGCAGCGCGCCATCGCCGAGGCGAGCAACGACCAGTCCGCGCGGCAGATGGCGCGGGTGCGCGAGCTGAGCGCGCGGATGGCGCAGCTCCCCGACATCGCCGGGCTGCGTGCCCGGGTGACCGCCGTGAGGGGCGAGGTCGAAGCGCTCGAGGCGGACGGGAGCACCGACGATGCCCGGCTCCACGCGCTGACCCACCTGGTGGCGCAGCTCACCGCAGACGCCCGCACGGCCGTGGCGAACCGCCTCGACGAACTGGCGCGGGAGGCAGGCGAGCCGGCCCCGGAGACCCTGCTCCGGGCGCTCCAGGCCGCCGCCCGCCAACTCGACGAGGGCGCCTTCCCGGACCTCGACGAGGTCGAGCGCGAGGTGGCCGCCACCCGCGACGTGCGTCGCTCGGCCCTGCGCCGACGCTACCTGCGGGCGCGGCAGGATGCGCAGCGTGCGAGCGACGCCGGCGTGCCGTCCGCCGAGGGGCTCAAAGGGTTGATCGCGACCGCGCGCGAGGCGGTTGCAACGGACGAAGGCGGCGCCGAGGCCGTCGCGGCGCTCGAGGCGCGGCTCGCCCTGGTCGACGCCGAACTGGCGGCGCGGCTGGCTGGCTTCGACGCACGCCTCGACGCCGCGCTGGCCTCGTTCCACAAGGTGGCACGCCTGAACAACGACGACGTCGCCGCCGTGCGCCGGGTGCTCATGCACCTCGACGACCAGCGCGACGCGATCGGTCGCGTCTCGCCGGGCCTGCAGGCGCAGCTGTTCGCCTCGCTCGGCGAGGCCGAGGAGACCCTGCGGCACCTCGAGGCCGCCTTCGAGGCGACGCGAGCGGTCGCCGACCAACTCGTCAGCGGGGGGCGGCTGGACGACGTCCTCGGGGCGTTCGACGGCCTCTTCGGCGAACCCATGGGCGACGCCGAGCCGCCCGCACCCCACGAGCCGGGCGCGGTGTCGGACGAGGTGAGGGCGTGGCTCGACGGCTACCTGCGGTCCGACGAGGTGGCCGGCGCCGCTCTCGTGGCCCCCGGGGGGCGGGTGCTGGCGGGTCGGGTCCCGGCGGACGTCGACGGCGACGCCGTGGGCCCCGCGCTGGGCGCAACGCTCGCCGCCTGGGAGGCGCTCGGCGCGGGCATGGGCGACGAGGCCCCGGACCTGGCACGGATCGATGTCGATGGCCGGCCGACGTGGCTAGCGCCGCTGGCCGAGCAAGGCTGCGCGTTGGTCTGGAGCCACGGCGCGACGCCGAGCGCCGGCCTCGGAGACCGCCTGCGCGACGACCGCCATGCGCTGATGCGGATGCTGCGCCAGCCCGCGGGCGCGCCCACCCCGACGTCGAGCCCGCCCGAGGGCTGAGCGGTGGATCTGCCGGACCTCGCCGCGACCCGGTCGCTCGCCCGAAGCACCGCGGCCGTCCTGCCCAAGGGCCAACTCCTGATCGTCTCTGGACCGCTCGGTGCCGGCAAGACGACGTTCGTGGCCCAGCTCGCCGCTGCGCTGGGCAGCGACGCGGACGTCACCAGCCCGACCTACACCCTGGTCCACGAGTACCCGACACCCACGGGTCCGCTGGTGCACGTCGATGCCTACCGACTCGACGCCTCGGTCGACGTCGCCGCCGCGCTCGACCTCGAGGGTTACCTCGACCGCGCGCGGGCCGTGGTCGTCGAGTGGGGGGATCGCCTGCTCGCGGCGCATCCGGAGGCCTGGCACCTGCAGCTGACGCGCGACGGCGAGCGGCGCACGGCCAACTGGGCGCCGGGCCGGGGACCCGCGTGACGGCGGCGGCCCCGCGGCTGGGGCTCGACACCGCCACGCCGTACTTGTCGCTGGCGCTCTGGTGGCCGGACACGGGCCGCATCGCGCGCGCGGCCTGGCGCCTCGACCGCCGACTGGCCGGCGAGCTGGCCGTCCGCGTCGACGCGTTCATGGCCGAGCACGGCATCGCGGCCGCCGACCTCGGAGGCATCGGCGTCGGCGTGGGTCCCGGCTCGTACACCGGTGCGCGCGTCGGGGTCGCGTGGGCGACGGCGGCGGCCCGCGCCCTCGGGGTGCCGCTGGTGGGTGGCGACACGCTCGCGGCGCGCGCGGCGGCCTGCATCCGCCCGGGCGAACGCGGAGCCGTGGCCACGGAGGCGCGCCGCGGAGAGGCGTGGACCGAGACCTGGCTCCTGGCGGCCGACGGGCGACCGACGGCCGGCGAGGGCCGCCGTCGGATGGCCACCCTCGACCTGCCGGCCGCCGCGGCGGCAAGCCTTCGCAGCGCGCCCGACGCAGCCTTCCACGCTAGATGGGTGGACGCGCCTGAAGCGACGCCCCCGGTCGTCCGCTACGAGGCGGCGGACGTCGCGTGAGACCGCGGGCCGACGGTCCGGGCCGAGGGGTAGGTATACTGCCGCGCGGGGTGCTGGGTACGCCGGTCGACCACCGCGATCGTGCCCCCCGATCGTCACCGAACCGCACCGCCGTCGCACCGGGGCGCACCCCGTCGGGAGCTGATGTCTGATGAGATTCTGGCAGGAGATCGGCGTGGACCTGGGGACGGCGACCGTCCTCATCTACGTCAAGGGCAAGGGCATCATGCTCCGCGAGCC
>Ga0114946_10000925_pt1 | contig 20206 bp, 18 predicted proteins | sample WalLakDeSediment_FD_88676 | JGI IMG/M metagenome (GOLD analysis project Ga0114946, IMG submission 88676) | Lake sediment microbial communities from Walker lake, Nevada to study Microbial Dark Matter (Phase II) - Walker Lake 11/02/13 Deep Sediment | ecosystem: Environmental > Aquatic >...
CACGGTGACTCCGGCCTGGGGCTCGCCCTCCAGCGTGACCAGGAGCCGCAGCTTGTCGCGCGGCCGGAGCGCCAACGGGTCGTTGCGCGGCACCAGCTCCAGTGCGTCGCCGGCCGGCTGCTGCATGGATTCGCTCCACGCGTCGATGCGCTTGACGGTCTCCAGCGTCTGCCAGCTGCGCACCACGCCCGTCAGCCCGTCCGGGGGCTGGTTGCGGGTCCCCTGGGTAGTGGTCGTCCAGGTGCCGCTGGAGACCTCGACCAGCAGCCCGTCGCACGGGCCTGCGAAGCGCGCTGGATAGACCTCGGCCAGCGGCAGGGGCGCGGCGCGCCCGTCCGCGTGCAGGCAAACCGCCCGCCGCGTGAACGACGGATCGTAGGGCACGATTTCCTCGCCGTCGTGGGACGAGTGCCGGTGGCCCTGGTAGAGCACATAGCCATCGGCTTCGGATTCCAGCCAGAGGTCGTGGGCCGCGGCCTGGTTCAATGTCCAGGCGCCCAGGAAGCAGCCGCACAGGAGCAGGGCCGGTTTCCGCATGTTGGGCTCACCGTTTATGACGTTTTTGAGATTCGTAATACTAAGGGAAGAGACTCGCCCGCGCCATGGCCCAGGGATAGGGACATGCCGAAGAACCGGCGCCCGCGCCCGCCTCAGTACTCGGGCGCCCAGCCCTCTGCGAGCGCACGCACCAGAATCCGGGCGCACGCGGAGGCGTCCGAGGCGGCGTCATGATGCTGCAGCGGAATCCCCAGCGCCCGGCACACCATGGGCAGCTTGGTCGGATAGATGCCCCACACCTGGCGGGCGACCTGAACGGTGCACAGGAAGGGCGTGTCCACGGGCGCGAGCCCGTAAGTCCGGCAGCAGGCTCCGAGCACGCCGCGATCGAACGGCGCATTGTGTGCAGCCAGCCAGTCCGCCTTCTCCAGCCACGGGGTAAGTCGGTCCCATGCCTGGTCGAACGTCGGCGCTTCGGCAACGTCCTCCCAGCACAGCCCGTGAATGTAGGTGAACACGAAGTCGGGCTCCGGCGGCCGGATGAGGAACGCGTCCTCGGCGACGATCCGACCGTCCTCCACCAGCGCCAGGCCGAGGGCGCAGGCGCTGTCGGGCGCACGGCTGGCGGTCTCGAAGTCGAGCGCGAGAATGCGTGCCATGGCGCTATCGTTCCCGCCGCCGTGCGATCCCGCAATCCCGCGGCGGGCGGCGGGTGCTCAGTTGCCTTGCCGTCTCAGCACCATGCGGAAGGGCAGCGCCTCGTCCTCGGGCGGGAACAGTTCCAGCGTGTCGCCGGTGATCATCCCGTTGACGGGTTCGGAGCCGCCGTCGGCCTCGATCATGGTGATCGTCACCGCGTCGCCACGGGCGACCCAGGTGCCGCTGACAGTCTCGCTCTCGCCCATCATGCTCGTGGTGCTCGACGCGGTGCCGTCCGCATTCAGCGTCACCGTCAAGCGCATCATGTCGAGCATGCCCGAACCCACCATCGCCAGGCCCATCTCCATGGCCTCGCGTTCCTCGGGATTCTCGATGGCCGCGATCTCCGCCGCGATGGATTCCATGATCACGGCCTTGTCCAGCTCGTAGGTGCCGGTGTGCCGCGACTCCTCGGCCTTGCCGCAGCCCTGCAACGCCGCGAAAACCAGGAGGCCGGCGGCGAGCGTCGGGATAAAAACGATTTTCCGGAACATGGCGGGTATCTCCCTGGTATTGAGCGATGCGGCCCCATCGGGACGCGGCGGCCGGCATCATAACCCCGACCGGGGTCCGCGGCCCAGCAAGTGCCCGGGCTCGCCGGGCGCGCGCAAGCGGCGCAATTCAGGCTAAGCTTGCCCGCAGGGACCGCGCTCAGGCCAGGTGCGCGCCGCCTGAAACCAAGGGATGCTGATGGCCGGTAATACCTTCTCCAGGCTCACCGTCTTCGAGCGGCTACTCTCGTTGTTCACTTCGGTGCGCCCCGGCGAAGGGCGCAGCATTGCCGTGATGCTGGCGCAAATATTCCTGCTGCTGCACGGCTACTACCTGATCCGCCTGGTGCGCGAGACCCTGATCCTCGTCGAAGGCTCGCCTGAAGTTCGCTCGTACGCGAACGGCGCTATCGCGGTGACGCTGATTTTCGTGATCCCGATCTACAAGCTGTTGTTCGACTACCTGAAGAACGGTGGCAACAAGTCGGCGGTGCTGCGCTGGATCGGCAGTTTCTTCGTCTCGAACCTGCTGATCTTCGCCTTCCTGGTGTGGCTGGGCATCCCGATCGCAGTGCCGTTCTTCATCTGGGTCGGCGTCTACAACGTCATGGTGGTCGCGCAGTTCTGGGCCTTTGCCGCCGACCTCTACAACATCAAGACCGGGCAACGGCTGTTCGCCGTCATCATGGTGGGCGCCGCCCTCGGCGCCCTGACCGGCAGCCAGGTGGCGGGACGCCTGTACCCGATCATCGGCGTCACCAACCTGATGTTGCTGTCCGCGGCGATGCTGGCGCTGGTCGTGCTGCTGAGCCGCCTCGCCGAGCGCCTGGTGCCCGACGGCTCGCGCGCCTCGCACGCCGAACACTCCCAGCCGCCAGCGAAGAACGTCATCGCGCAGGTGCTCGGCGGCTTCGTCACGGTGGCGCGCAGCGGCTACCTGCTGCGCATCGCGCTGTTCGTCATGCTGCTCAACCTGGTGAACACCAACGGGACCTACATCCTCGCCAGTTTCCTGACCGAGCACGCGGCAGCCGTGGCCGCCGCCAGCGTCGACGCGCTGAGTACCGGCGCGGTGATCTCGCGATTCTACGGGGACTTCTACGCCACCATCACCGCACTGCAGATCCTCGTGCAGCTGTTTCTCGTGTCGCGCATCTTCCGCTGGTTCGGGGTGCGCGGCGCGATCCTGGTGCTGCCGGCCATCATGGTGCTGAACTACGGCCTGATCCTGTTCATCCCGGTATTCGCCCTGGTGCGGCTGATGATGATCGTCGAGATGACGGCCAATTATTCCATTCAGAACACCACCAACCACACGCTCTACTTGCCGGTGTCGCGCGAGGAGAAGTACGTCGGCAAGACGACCATCGACACCTTTTTCGTCCGCTTCGGCGACCTGCTGCAGGCGCTGCTGATCCTGGTGATCGCGCAACTCCTCGGCCTCGAGATCGGCTGGATCATCGGCATCAACCTCGGCCTCGCGCTGCTGCTGTTCTTCCTCGGCAGCGCGATTGGGCGCTATCACCGGGACGAAATCCGCCACCAGCTCGAGAACATGCCGCCCGTAATCAACACGCCGCTGCCGGACGTGTACGTGCCGGCCGGGCAGGTGCTGGTATTCAGCGTCCCCGACGAGGCCTTCATGGATCCCGATCCCGGCGACACGCTCAGGTACGACGCCCAAGCCGCCGACGGCACCCCGCTGGTGCCCTGGATCCGGTTCGATCGCCACAACCAGACATTCACGATCAGGCCGCCGGCCGGCAGCGCGGGCAGCGTGCCGGTGGCGCTCACGGCCACTGATTTCGAGGGCCTGAGCGTGCAGGCCGGTTTCCGCGTCGACTACGGCGAGGACCCGGTGCCGCGCTTCAGCGTATCGTCCGCAGTTGCTGGGCCCGATCTACCAGCGCCTCGACCTGGCGCGGATGCAGGTAAGGCATAAGCGAGGCGGCGTTCTCGGCGGTGACTACCGCGAGCGCATCCGCCATCTGCGGGGAGATCTTCAGCCCCGAGCGACGCAGCATCCCCGGCACGTCGCGCGTCGTGCCGAAGGCGCGCGACTGGTCCAGCAGCCATAGCTGGCCGTCCGGATCGTAGCGCATGCTGCCATGGTCGTGATCCGGGTTGAACGTCAGCACGTCGAACACGTTCATCAACTTGAACTGTGTTGTTAACGGGCAATCGCTGCGCACCCGGGCCTCGCCGGCCTGGCGCTGTTGCTCCGAGACCGAACCCTCGATCCACAGGCGCAAGGCGCCGCGCTCCTCGCCAATGGTCCGCTCAATCGTCACGGGAACCAAGTGCAGATCGAGCAGACGATCCAGCCGATAGGCCGCGATCTCGTGGCTGTAGCGGTCGGCGCGATCCGCGCCTCGCGGCCAGCGGCCATCCCGCATGCGCGGCGCCGTGTCGCGAGTATTGAACGTCGCCGTCAGCCGCCGCCCCTCCTGTTCGAGCGTCACGCGCCGATGCCCGCCGGCGCCGGCGGTCTCGATCTCCACGACCTCGGCCGACAGCATGAACGCCTCGATCTCCGCGTCACTCATGCCATGCGGCCGGTCCCAGATCCGGTTGGGTTCCGCGTCGATGGGCAGCTCGCCCTCGCCGTCATACCATGCACTCAGCTCGCCCTCGCGGATGACGAGGGCGGCGGGGCGGCCCTGGTAAACCGCCCGGTTCATGCCGGTGTCCAGGCCGATGACCCGCCCCTCGAGGCGGCTGGTGACGCGCCGGTCGTGGGTCGGCGTGTGCCCGACCACCACGGTGCGCGCGCCCAGCCCACCCAGGATGCTTCCGGCGACCTCGCTCTCTACGAAAGGATGACAGCGCACCGAGCCGCGGTACCAGAGCGGGCCATCGGGAATGAACGGCAGGCCGTCCAGCGCCTCGGTGAATGCCTCACCGATACGACGGACCGCCGGCTCATCGCTCTGCGCGAGTCGCGGCGCCTCGGCAATGACGGTGCCGAAATCGTCCGTATCGCTGAACTGGCCGCCGGCTCGCAAGGCATGCCAGCCTTCCGCCACCCGCCGGATGTCGCGCTTTGCCGCGACGTTGATCTGTTCGAGCGAGAGCCCATCGAGGCGCGCCGAGAGGCCGGCGTGGACGAACAGCACGTCGTCGATCACGATGGCCACCGGCAGTCCCAGCAGCCAGCGGCCGTATTCGCCGTCGGGCGCGAACGCAGCGCGGCGCTCGTGATAGCCCGGTGGCAGGCCCGGCGGCGCGCCGGCGCCAAATTGCGCGTAATCGCCCTCGCTGACGTAGCGCAGGTCGCCCGCCAGGTTCATGCTCTCGTGGTTGCCCAGCACCACGTGCACCGCGCCGCCGGCCGCCGCGGCCTGGGGTGCGAGGCGCATCACGAGGTCCATGACCTGGCGGCCGTGGTCGCCGCGATTCAACAGGTCGCCGATTGAAACCAGGTGCGTGCGCCCGCCGCTCCAGTTCAGCTCCTCGTCGACCAGCCCCGTGCCGCGCAATACCGCGACGAACTCCTCATATGCGCCGTGGACATCGCCGACCGCAATCACGCGCTCCACGCCGCTGAAGCGATAGGTATCGGTCGCTGCGGCCTGCAGCGGCAGCAGTGCGAACAGGGCCAGCAGCAACCAGGCCGCTCGCAGTGTGTTCCTCGACGTATAAAGCATGTGCACTCCTCAACCCTTGGCGGGCCGGCCGGCGTCCGGAATGGCCGTGACCATGTCCGATTCCGCCACGATCACGGTGGAAAACAGCCCGAGGCCGATGTATTTCTGGCACACGAACTCCGCGTACCGTTGCGAAAAAAACTCGCCCGCGGAGAACACGCGGCCACCGCGAAGCTGCTTCTCCTCGCGACCGGGCAGCAGAGTGCGCACGGCTTCCACCTGCGCGTCGTTCTGCGGCACGATCAGCACCTCGTGCATCTCCGGGTGCTCGTCTTCACCCGACATGTACCTGAGCAGCATGCCATCGCTTTCCTCCAGCGCGACGGATTCCTGCCAGGTGACGCGCGCGTCGGACTCGACCATCGCCTGCAACACGTCCCGCAGGTGACCAACCTGTTTGGCCGGCGGATGCAGGTTGAGGTAATCGTTGATGCTCTTGCGCAAGGTGATGAGGTCGGCCGGCCGATCATCCGCCCCGGCCGAGGGATCCTCGAGCCGCCATTCGCGGGCGAACTGCCGGATGAGCTCCGCCTCGCGCTCGTCGAGGTGCCCGTCCACCATCGCCAGCTGGTGCAGCACGCGGAGAATCTGGGCCGCGCCCTTGGGCTGCACCAGTTGCTTCAGGAGGTCCGCCGACTCCTTCCGCTCCAGGTTCAGCGCGCGCAGGAACAACGACCGGAAACCTCGACGGCGCAGCTCCGCGACCCACAGGCCGCTGCCGATCAATACAAACACGATCGCCGTGACAATGCCGATGGCCGTCTTGGTGGCGGCGGCCAGGTTGGGATTGATCAACAGGAACATGATCAGGAACGGGATGCCATTGAACAGGCCCAGCAGCGCCGCGGCGATCGATACGCTCTCCGCGACCTCCTTGACCATCCGCCGCTTCCAGAGCTTGTTGATGATCAGGTAGTTCGTCACCAGCGCGATAACGATGCCGATCGCCACCAGGAACTCGACGAACTTGAGGAACACAGTCACGGTGCCGCAGCTCCGGCGCAGGCGAGGCCCCGCGACGTCGGCGTATCCTCGACCAATTGGAGCTGTCCCTGGTCGACGCGCGCCAGCAGGGCCTCGATGCGGCCCATGGTCGCCGCGATCTCGCGCTCAGTCAGCCCGAACTGCACCCGGCCACGGGAGCTGAGCACACCGCGGCGCGGCGCCACGTTGCCGCCCGGGCCCTCGACCAGCACCAGCCGCCCGTCCACCAGCTGGAATTCCGCCACCACCCCAAGCTCGCGCTCGAGGTCCTGTGGCGTGATGGTCCGCAGCCGCTCGACCGTAGCCTGCGGCAGGCGGTCCACCAGCAGCTCGCGCCACTCCGCACCAAGATCGCTGACGCGGCCGGCGAAGGCCACGTCGTTGTCCACCGAGAATACGCGGGGGTCCGCCTCGTACTTCGAGATCAACAGGTTGCCGGTGTTGGAATCCTTGTGGTCGATGATGTGCGTGAGAATGTTGAGATTGGCCCAGTGGCGCGCATAGCGCGGATCGTTGGCAAAGCGCTCAGGGCTCCACGGCTCCCGCGGCGTCACGTCCGACAACCAGTACGACAGCATGAACACCACGGCGCCGCTGCCGCGCAGCGTCGGCGGCGCGTCGCCGCGGATCTTGCGGTAATCGGCGACTGGCAACGCGCGCAGCACGACCGGCGGCACGACGTACTCGCACTCGTCAAGAAACATCTTCTGCAGCCGGTACGCCGCCAGCTCGTAACGCGGCTCGTTGTTGAAGCCCTCACCCGGCGGCGCCACCGGCTTCCAGCGAACCGCCATCGGGGCCGCGCCCTCCGGGCCGGCCAGCTCGACGCGCGCGGAGCGGTCGCCCTCGATGGTCGGCCGCGCCTGCTCCATGCCGACGATCTCCAGCGGTCCGCGCAGCCGGCTCTCGATCTCCGCAATCGACAGCAGCACGCTGGGGCCTGGATCCGCCGCAGCGGCGACCCCGTTCGAGGCGCACACCAGTATCGCCACCATCGCCAGCGGCCAAGGACTCGGCGCCCCTACCCGAGCAAGTTTCATCATTACCCCACCCCGATATCTGCTGCGGTAATTCCGCCGTGAAAATCCGTCACGCCAGCGGCGCCAGGCCCAGCTGCCGCCGCTCAATGTTGATCAGTTCCCGCATGCGGTCGAATTCGGCAGCGAACTCCGGGTCCTCTGCCCACGGCACGAACGCCGGCGTATCGAACAGCAGCGGGTGGCGCATGCCGGCGCCGATGGCGTCCCGCAACCGCGCCAGCGCGTCCTCGCGCGAACCATCGAGCGCGGCGCTACTCGCATCGACGAACGCGATCCAGGGATTGGCGACGCCGTTCTCACGCAGGAAAACCACCCGCTCCCTGATCAGCGTCATCGCATCGGCAAATTCGTCGTGCCGCCCGACCGCGCGCAGCGCGGCTGCCACCGGGATCAGCGGCTTGCCGGCCCCGGCGTTGGGTCCGAAATAAGCATCCATGCCCTGGATGTCCTGCCAGCGCTCCTCCACCCACTCGAGGGCTTCCTCGTGCCGGCCCGCCAGCGACAGCGCCTCAAGGAAGCCGACTGCCGCCACCGGGTTGCCGGGCGCGGCCCGCACGGTGGCGCGGCCCCGGGCGAGCCCCAGCTCGACTTCGCCGCGCGCGACCGGCGCTACTGTCGCCAGGTAGCCCACGGACTCGAACATCGGGTCACTGAAATCCCCAAGGGCATGCAACGTCAGCTCAGCGTGGAACCGCACTATGCCGGCACCGCCGGCCTGCGCCAGCGCCGGGTCGTAGGCCGCCATCGCTTCCGCAAGCCGCCCGTCCATAAGCGCAATGTATCCTCGGAGCAGCGGCCCCCAGTGCTGGCCCGGAAAACTCCGCTCTATGCGCGCCGCGATTTCAGCCGCTTCATCGAGCTTGCCGGAATCTGCCAGCGCGACGCCGAGGTTGCTCACGTTCACGGCAAACAGCGGCTCCAGCGTGTCGAAACGCCGCCGCACTTCCAGCGCGGCGACGAGTTCCCCGCGGCCGGAATGCCAGCCCGCCAGCCAGTTGTTGGCATTGGCGTGGCCGGGATTCAGCTCGAGCGCACGCGTCAGGTGCGCCCGGGCGCGGGTGTCGTCCTTGTCGAGGGTCGCCAGCAGGCCCATTGCCGCATGCGCGTCGGCGAGTTCCGGATCGAGCGCCAGTGCGCGCTCGAGCAACGCACGCGCAGCGGCATGCGCCTCCACCTCGGGGATATCTCCGTAGGTCGTGTAGCCCGCCGCGAGCAACAACCAAAGCTCACCAGAAGTTGCCAGCGCGGGCGGGAACTCCGGGTCGAGCGCGAGCGCGCCGTCGATCAGGCGCCGCGCCTGTTGCAGGCCCTCCGGGCGACGCTCGTAGATCAGCGCCCGGGCCCGCAAGTACAGGTCGTAGACCTCCAGGTCGGTGGTGGCCGCCTTGCCGACGAGCGACACCTCGAGCGCCCGCGCGATCGCGCCGGCAATCTCGTCCTGGATCACGAAAATATCCTGGGTCCGGCGCTCGTAGGTTTCCGACCACACCTGGAAACCCGTGCCCGTATCGATCAGTTGCGTAGTGACGCGCAGGCGCTCGCCCGCAATCCGTATGCTGCCGTCGAGCACGTGCGCGACGCCGAGCGTCCGGCCGATCTCCGGGATCGGCACGTCCTTGCCGCGGAAGGAGAACGATGAGGTACGCCCGGTGACCCTGAGATCCTGGATACCCGCCAGAAGGTTGAGGATCTCCTCCGCGAGGCCATCGGCGAAATACTGCTGGTCGCCCGCCGCGCTCAGGTCGGCAAAGGGCAATACGGCGATCGACCGTTCCCGCTCGCCCGCCACGGCAGGGACCGGCGCAGGCGCGGTGGCCGGCTGCAACAGCCAGCCGGCGCCGAGGCCGATGCCCAGCAGCACCAGCCCGCCGGCCAGCAGCAGGGTGCGCTTGCCGAGCAGCGCCGGCGCCGGTGCGGGCTCGTCGAGCGGCAGCGGCTGGCTGCGCCGAATGCCTTCCGGTGTGAGCTCGAGCGCCCAGGCCATGACGAGCGCAATGGGAAAGCCGAGCAACAGCAGCAACAAGATCAGGGTGAGCGTCCAGTCGGGCACACCCAGCCTGGGCAACATCAGCTCTGTGGCCTGCAGCACGACGAACGCCGTTGCCGCGTAGACCACGGCCACGCGGAAGACGTTTCGACGTTTCAGTTCGTTGAGCAACCTCATCGCGACGAAGGATAGACCGTCCGGCGTCCCGATGGGAACTCGAGACCTCGGCCTAAGCGGCGGCAGCTTCCCCCTGCAGCAAGGCGCGCACCTCCTCGTCGCTCACCTGGCTGAAATCCCTGAACCACGGGCTGATAGCGAAGAACGGCGCCGGCGTCGCGAGGCAAACCACCTCGTCGGCGTCTTCCTCCAGCATGGCGACGATCTCTGGCGGCGCCACGCCGATCGCCAGCACCACGCGGTCAGGGCCCATCCGGCGCACCGCCTGAATGGCCGCATCCATGGTGGCGCCGGTGGCCGCACCGTCATCGACGATGATCACGCAGCGGTGGGTGAGCGCGGGCCGTGCCCGCTCGCCACGATAGAGCCGCTCGCGGCGCTCGAGTTCCCGGGTCTCGATCGACACGATCTCCTCGAGCGTCTCGCCGTCGATGCCGGAGAGCCGGATCACCTCCGGGTTGAGCACCCGCACCCCGCCGCTCGCCACGGCACCCATGGCCAGTTCGGTGCGAAACGGCACGCCGAGCTTGCGGATGTTGATCACGTCCAGCGGCGCGTGCAGGGCCCTGGCAATCTCGGCCGCGACGGGCACCCCGCCTCGCGGCAAGGCAAGCACGAACACGTCCTGGTCCCGGTAGCGATCGACCAGCAGCGCGGCAAGGGCCCTGCCGGCGGTTTTGCGGTCCTGAATCGGCAGCTTCATGCGACACCTCCGCGTCGGTCAGACTGGCAGGTGGCAGTCGAGAGCGGGACTCCATCCGGGGACTCCATCCGGGGGTTCCGGGCAAGCGTTCCGTTCCTGCTCCCGCCTGTACAAGCATGGACCCTGGCAGGCAAAAAAGACAGGCGGATTTGCCGCAATCAGCGCCCGACACTGCGATAATCCAGCCCCATGAAAGGCATCACTTGGACTGGCCTCGGCACGGCCCTGGCCCTCGCATTACTGGGTTCAGGCGCGTGGTGGATCGCCGATCACGCCCGTCCCCGCCACCAGGAGTTCCTGGAGCGGCGCGGCACGGCCGTCACGGCGCAGCTCGAGGACGTCGTGTACGAGCCGGGCGGGTTCAGCAGCCAGGCGATCCGGGTCACCACGAATGCCGGGCTCGCGGTCGATGCCCGCGTGTTGCGCCCGGCGGCGCAGGATGGACCGCTTCCCGTGGTGGTGCTGCTCGGCGGCCATCGCACCGGCCGGGACGCCGTCGGCCTGGTCGGACATCCCGGCCGGGTAGCCATGGTGGCGCTCAACTATCCCTATCACGGCGAAAACGGCATCCGCTCGGCCGCGGACTTGTTTCGCGGCCTCCGGGCCGTGCAGCGCGCCCTGCTCGATACGCCGCCGGCGGCCTCGGCCGTGCTCGACTGGCTGGAGACGCAGGACTGGGCTGATACCTCGCGGGCGGAGCTGGTCGGCGTGAGCTTCGGCGCGCCGTTTGTGGCGGTGGCCGGTGCGCTGGACGAGCGGTTCGGGCGTGTCTGGATCATCCACGGCGGCGCCGGCAACCGCGGCTGGATCGAGCACAACCTGCGCAAGCGCATCCCCCACAACTGGCTGCGACCGCTGGCGGCTTCGTTGGTGCACCTGATGGTCCATGGCAACTCCTTTGACACCGAGGACTGGGTGGCGCGCATCGCGCCGCGCCCGGTGGTAGTCATCGGCGCCCAAGACGACGCGCGCCTGCCGGAGCACAAGGTCAAGAACCTTTACCGCGCGGCGGGGCAGCCGAAAGAGCTGATCTGGACGGAGGGCGGCCATATCGACCCGCGGCGCCCGGACCTGGTCCAGGCGCTCCTTGGCATCGTGCGCACCCGCATCGAAAGCGGCGAAGGACTGCCACCGGGTCGACGCACCGGTATAGTGGAAAATCCGTAGGGACACGGCCAGTGTGCTTGCCTATGTTCTAGCTGCACACGGACGGATTTTAAGGCAGCGCGCAGCCCGGCCTCGTGCCGGTAGCAGGGCCTCAGTCGAGCCCCGGCGCGCGCACAAGACCTGGGGGCGCCCGGCGCCCGTCCGCCCGCGGCACCGGTGCACGACCATGCACCCGGGTATGGCGCCGAGCATCGCCGCATTGCGGCCTCTGGCGCGCCGCGGCAACCCCGCGACACAGGACCCGGACGTACGCGTGAGTCCCATGCACCGAGAGCGAAAGGGGTCGGTATGCCGGCCCCTTTCTTTTTGGCGAACGGCGTAGCTGCCCATAGAATCACCAGCCGAATGCCGATCAACCTTTAGAGCGAGCCCGCCGTGCCCCCCGAAAATGACGCGCGCCTGGAAAACCTCGAAATGAAGCTGGCCTATCTCGAGCAGGCCAGCCTCGAACTGGGCGACGTGGCCTATCGGCAACAACAGGAACTGGACGCGCTCTCGGCGCGGCTGCAACGGTTATCAGACCGCTTGCAGGCGCTCGGGGAACGAGATCCCGGGCACACGCCCGCAGACGAGAAGCCGCCGCACTATTGAGCCGTTCAGCGCGCCTGGCCCGTTGCCAGCGCGTCGCGGCGCTCCTCGAGTTCCAGCCAGCGTTCCGCCAGGCGATCGTGCTCGGCATGCCTCCCGCTCAGCCGGTCGAGGACGGGCTGGGTCTGTTCCCAGGACTGTGCGTAAAAATCCGGCGCGGCGATGCTTTGCTCCAGCAACGCGATCTCCGCCTCCAGTGCCTCGATCCTGCCCGGCAGCCCGTCGAGTTCCCGCTGCTCCAGGTACCCCAGCTTCGCCTTGCGCGGCGGAGTCCGCGCCGGCGCGTGCTCCCCGCGCACGGACTCCTCGGACGCGGCGGCACGCTCGGCCGCCCGCGCTGCAGCCGGCGCATCCATGAGCGCCAGCTCCCGCCCCCGGCGCGCCCAGTCGCTGTACCCGCCCGCATACTCGACGATGCCGCCGCCAGCCTCGAACACCAGGATCCGCGTCACGACGTTGTCGAGGAACTCGCGATCGTGGCTCACCACGAGCAGCGTGCCGGAGTAATCGGCGAGACGATCCTCGAGGACTTCAAGGGTTTCCACGTCGAGATCGTTAGTGGGCTCGTCCAGCACCAGCAGGTTGCTCGGCCGGGTGAACAGCTTGGCCAATATCACGCGGTTGCGTTCGCCGCCCGACAGCGAGCCGACGGGAGTGAGCGCGCGCTTGGCGGTGAACAGGAAGCCGCCGAGATAGCCGACCACGTGCTGCGGCTTGCCGTTGATGGTCACATGATCGCGGCCGTCGCCGACGTTCCAGGCGACGCTCTTGTCGAGCTCCAGCTGCTGGCGCAGCTGGTCGAAATAGGCGACCTCCAGGCTGGTGCCGTGCTTGATGGTCCCGGCCTGCGGCGCCAGCTCGCCGAGCAATAACCTGAGCAAGGTACTCTTCCCGACGCCGTTGTTGCCCACCAGCCCGACCCGGTCACCGCGCATGATCCTCAAGCTGAGCCCCGCGATCAGCGGCACGCCGTCGTAGCCGTAGCTGACGTTCTTCGCCTCGATGACCTTGCGGCCCGACAGGTCGGCCTCGCCGATGCTGATGCGCGCAGTGCCGGGGCGCCTGATGCGCTGGGCGCGGACTTCGCGCAACTCCAGCAACGCCCTGACGCGCCCCTCGTTGCGCGTCCGCCGCGCCTTGATGCCCTGGCGGATCCACGCTTCTTCCTCGGCCAGCTTGCGGTCGAACTCGGCGTTGTGACGGTCCTCTTCCTCGATGGCTTCCGCCTTGCGCCGCAGATAGTCGCGGTAGTCCCCCGGCCAGCTGACCAGCTTGCCCCGGTCGATCTCGACGATGCGGGTCGCGAGCCGCTGCAGGAAGGCGCGATCGTGGGTGATAAACAGCACGGCGCCCGGCCAGTTGAGCACCCGTTGCTCCAGCCACTCGATCGACGACAGGTCGAGATGATTGGTGGGTTCATCCAGCAGCAGCAGTTCGGGCCGGCTGACCAGGGCGCGCGCCAGCGCGGCGCGACGGCGCCAGCCCCCGGACAGCTCGCCCACGCGTCGCTCGCCCGGCAGCTTCATCTCGGTGAGGATGGTGTCCACGGCCCGGTCGACATGCCAGCCGTCCACGGCGTCGATACGCCGGTGCAGTTCCTCGAGCTCCTTGAGTCCGTGGCCGGAGAGATCCCGGCCGGCGCGCAGCTGGTACTCCTCGACCAGCGCCCGCACCGGCGCGAGGCCGCCCAGCACCGATTCGCGCACCGTCAGGCCGTGATCCTCCGGCAGGGTCTGCTCCAGCGTGCTGATGCGCAGGTCCGAGCGCATCCGGATGGCGCCGTCGTCGGGCGCCAGCGTGCCTGAAATCAGCTTCAGCAGGGAGCTCTTCCCCGCGCCGTTACGGCCGATGAGGCACACGCGCTCGCCCGGCTCGATGCCAAAATCGGCAGCTGACAGGATGGCCTGGTCGCCGAAGCGCAGCGACACCTGCTCGAAACGAAGCAACATGGGCAGTGCACGGATAGAATCGGGGGTGCAATTCTATCGCGTCGGCCAAGGAGAAGACTCGTGCGCATCGAACTTACCCCCCTCGAAGCCCGCGTAGTCGGCAGCCTCATTGAGAAGGAGATCACCACTCCCGACCAGTATCCGCTGACACTCAATGCGCTCACGGCGGCCTGCAACCAGAAAAGCAATCGCGATCCGGTGCTGGAGCTGAGCGCGGGCGAGGTGCAGGAGGCGCTCGACGGGCTCATGAAAAAACACCTGGTCACCGATCGCAGCGGCGGGGTCGGCGGCCGGGTCACTCGCTATCGGCAGCGCCTGTGCAATACGCAGTTCGGCAGCCTTACCCTCTCCCCCCGGGAAATCGCCATCATCTGCGAGCTGTTGTTGCGCGGCGCGCAGACCCCGGGGGAATTGCGCAGCCGCGCCAGCCGCATGGCGCCACTGCGGGACGGCGACGAGGTCGAGGCTGCGCTGGCGGACCTTGCTGCAAGGGAGGACCCGCTGGTCGCGCAATTGGCCCGCGAGCCGGGCCGCAGGGAATCGCGCTGGATGCAGCTGTTCACCGGAGATGTCCCGCCGGAAGCCCGGCACACCGCGGAACCCGTCGAAGCGCGCGCTGCGCCGCGGGAGAACCGCCTGGACAGCCTGGAAGCACGGATCGAGACGCTGGAGGGCGAGCTGGAGGCGCTCCGCCGTCGGCTGGACGCATTCTCGGGGCAGCAATGAGGCGGCCCATTTACTGTTGACCTCGCGGGAATTGCTGCAGGTTTGCTAGCATGTGCCCCTCAGTCGCCTGCGGAGCGTTTCCCGATGCCCTCAGCAGCACCGTCCTTCCTTGCCGCCGCCCTGGCGCTCGCCCTGCTGTCGGCCTGCGGACGCAGCGAACCGCCGGTCGAGCCGCGGCCTGTCACGGCAGGCCCTGAGGCCTCCGCAGGAGCAGTTGAACAAGAAACGACGCCCGATCTTGAGAGCGTCGTCGAGCGCGATCCCGCCGTCGGAACCTTCAGCTTCGAGGCCTACGCCTACGACTGCAACGGCCTGCAGATAACCGTGCGGCCCGGCGATGACGAGCTCACGGTCATCCTGCGAGACCGCAGCATTACGCTGCCGCAAGTCGAGGCTGCGTCCGGCGCCAGGTACGGCGATGACGACATTGGCTTCTGGGGCAAGGGGATCGACAGCGGCCTGCTCACGCTGGAAGGCGAGGACACGCCCTGCCGGCTGAACCGGCTCGAAACACCCTGGGTCGACGCGCGGGCGCGCGGCGCGTCGTTCCGCGGGATCGGCCAGGAACCGGGCTGGCAACTGGAGATCCATCCGGACCGGATCGTTATGAGCTACCAGTATGGCGAGCGACGCGCGGTCACGCCCAACCCCGGGCTAAGCGAGGATCCGGAGCGCCCGGTGCGTCGCTGGCAGGCGACGACTGAAGCGAATGAACTGCTTGTCGAGGTCGAGGACCGCGCCTGTACCGACCTCATGAGCGGCGCGATTTTTCCCGCGCGGGTAATCGTGAAGCTGAACGGCCGGACCTATACCGGTTGCGGCCGGGACCTCGAGCAGGCCGAACAATAATGGTTTCTTCGACCGTGCCTTCGCCCGCGGCGATCAGGATCGCGGCGAGGTTTTGCGGTCCGCCCGGCTCCGGTAACGGCGGCTATACCTGCGGCCGCCTGGCCGCCGGCATGCGCCCTCCGATTGAAGTCACGCTCAGGCGCCCGCCGCCCCTTGATCGCGAGCTCCGTATCCTGCGGAACCCGCATGGCCAGGCATTGATGGACGGAGATGTACCGGTGGCGGAGGCACGCCATGCGCGCCTCGAGCTCGTGCCGCCGGCCTGTCCCGGGTTGGGCGCAGCGACGGTGGCCGCTTCCCGTTACCACGGCCTGGCGGAACACGCCTTTCCGACCTGCTTTGTATGTGGCCCCGGCCGTGCGCCGGGCGATGGGTTGCGTATATTCGCCGGCGAGATCCCGGACGACGGCATGGTCGCCGCCCCGTGGCGTCCGGATGCCGGCCTGGCAGACGCGGACGGCCGGGTCGATGACGCCTTCGTGTGGGCCGCGCTTGACTGTCCGGGTGCGTGGGCCTGGCTTGCGGCGCTCGACAATCCGTTGGTCCTCGGCCGACTGACGGCGGAAATTGATGCGCCGGTGATGGCGGGGCTGCCCCACGTCGTTGGCGGCTGGCGGCTGGGACACGAGGGCCGCAAGTATTATTCCGGGACGGCGATCTGGCGGGCCGACGGCACCGTCTGCGCGCACGCCCGGGCGACCTGGATCGAGGTGGCCCCCGAGCGGTTCGGGGCGGCCGGGTGAGTTACTAGAAAAACACAGGGGAACCGGACTATGGGCGCTGTCACGATGCTGCTGATCGGGCTGGCGATGATCGCCGGCGGCTACATCTTCTACTCGAAGTTCATTGCGGAACGGATTTATCGCCTGGACCCGGATTTCCGCACACCGGCACACGAATTCCGCGACGGCGTCGACTTCGTGCCGACCAACAAGTACATCCTCTGGGGCCATCACTTCACCTCGGTGGCCGGCGCCGCGCCCATCGTCGGCCCGGCCATTGCCGTCATCTGGGGCTGGGGCCCGGCATTTGCCTGGGTCGTGTTCGGCACGATTTTCTTCGCCGGGGTGCACGACTTCGGCGCCCTGTGGGCGAGTGTGCGCAACAAGGGCAAGTCCATCGGCACTCTGACCGGGAACGTCATCGGCGCGCGGGCGCGCAACCTGTTCCTGGTGGTGATTTTTCTGCTGCTCCTGATGGTCAATGCCGCCTTCGCGGTGGTGATCTCCAACCTGCTGGTTTCCACGCCGACCGCCGTCATCCCCACCTGGGGCGCGATCCTGGTGGCGCTGGTCATCGGCCAGCTGATCTATCGCTACAAGATGAGCCTGTTGTGGGTCTCGATTGTCGGCGTGGCCGCCTTGTACGCCCTGATCCTGGTGGGCAACAGCATGCCCATCGTGCTGCCGGAAAGCGTCTTCGGCATGGGGCCGCGCTCGCAGTGGATCCTGCTGCTGTTCATCTACGCGGGCATCGCCTCGGTGCTGCCGGTCTGGGTGCTGCTGCAGCCGCGCGACTACATCAATGGCCTGCAGTTGTTCCTCGGCCTCGGCCTGCTGTACGTTGCCGTGCTGATCGCCGCGCCCGACGTGGTCGCCCCGGCCTTCAACGAGAACGTCCCCGCGGGCACGCCGAGCCTCATCCCGCTGCTTTTCGTCACTATCGCCTGCGGCGCCATTAGCGGCTTCCACGGCCTGGTGGCCTCCGGCACGACCTCGAAGCAGCTGGACAAGGAGACCGACGCCCGCTTCGTGGGCTATGGCGGCTCCGTCGGCGAAGGCATGCTGGCGCTGGCGGCCATCATCTGCACCACCGCGGGCTTCGCCACCATCGCCGACTGGGAGGCGATGTACTCGCGCTTCGGCGCTGGCGGCGTGGTCGCCTTCGTCCGCGGCGGCGACGCTATCCTGATGGCCGGTTACGGCATACCTGAACAGCTCGGCGCCACCATGCTTGCCGTGATGGCGATCCTGTTCGCCGCGACGACCATGGACACGGGCCTCAGGCTGCAGCGCTACGTGATCCAGGAAGCCGCCGAGCTTGGCGGGATCAAGATCAACGTGGTTTTCAGCACGCTGATTGCGCTTGGCTGCTGCCTGGCGCTGGCCTTCGGCGCGGGTGCGGACGGCGCGGGCGGCATGATCATCTGGCCGCTGTTCGGCACCACCAACCAGCTGCTCGCGGGCCTGACGCTGTCGATCATCTCGGTGATCCTGATCCGCCAGGGCCGGCCGGTCTGGTTCACAGCCGTGCCGTTGGCCTTCCTGCTGACCATGTCGGTCTATGCGCTGCTGGTCCAGCTCGGCCAGTTCTACCGCCAGGAGAACTGGCTGCTGCTGTTCATGGACATCGTCATCCTGTTCGCGGCGCTGTGGGTCGCCCTGGAGGCTGCCATCGCGATGAAGCAGGGCCTCGCCGCCAAGGCGGCGGTCGAGCAGCGCCGGTAGCCGCGACATGAGCGAAGACCGGCGGAAGGGCACGCTGCAACAGATCTCCGAGGGATTGAAGGAGTTCTATGTAGCACCCTACCGCCGGACCTTCGCCCGCGCGCAGCGCGAGGAGGAGGACCTGTTCATGCTGCTGGTGTTCGCCGAGACGCTCGGCGTGCCGAACCCGGCGTCCTGGTACACCATGGAGCTGATGCCGGTGCTCTACGAGCAGTTTCACGACTGGCACCGGCGCATGGGCATGGAACACTCGCCACTGGATCACCTGCGTTGCTGCTGAGCCTTGCCAGGCAACGCCGGGTGCTGTTTTTCGGCGGCAAGGGCGGCGTCGGCAAGACGACGGTCGCGGCGACCGTGGCCCTGGCGGAGGCCGATGCCGGGCGCCGGGTACTGCTGGTTTCCACCGACCCGGCGCACAACCTGGGTCACGTCTGGGATCGCGCGGTGGGTCCCCGGAAGGTGCGCCTCGCGCCCAATCTCGACGGGATCGAGCTGAATCCGGACCAAGTGGTGGAGGAACACCTCGCTGAGGTCGGGGCGGCGCTCAGGCGCCTGATGCCGCCGCACCTCGCCGGCGAGGTGGACCGCCACATGCAATTGTCGCGCGAGGCGCCGGGCATGCAGGAAGCGGCGCTGCTGGAGCGGATCGCCGAGACCGTCGGGCAAGGGCTGGCGGCGTACGACCTGCTGGTGTTCGATACCGCGCCCTCGGGGCACACCGCGCGGCTGATGGCGCTGCCGGAAATGATGGCGGCATGGACCGACGGATTACTCGCGCGGCGCGAGCGCGCGGCGCGCTTCGATACGGCGCTGGCGAACCTGCGTCCGGACGAGGAACTGGGCGATCGCGTGCTCGGCGCGGGCCCGGGCGAAAGCGGCGGGCGCGATGACCGGATACGACACCTGCTGAACCGGCGGCGCGAGCGCCTGGCGCTGCTGCGGAACACCCTGGCCGACCCGGCGACGACGGCATTCATCATTGTGCTCGCGGCCGAGCGCCTCCCGGTGCTCGAGACGCTCGAGCTCGAGGCGAAGCTGCGCGCCGCGAGCATCACCGTGGGTGGCCTGGTGGTCAACAAGCGCGCGCCGCCCGATGCCGGCGAATTTCTCGCCGAGCGCCGGGCCCAGGAAGAGATTCACCTCGCGACGCTCGACGAAGGCCTGCCCCTGCTGCCGCGTCTCGACCTGCCGCTGATCGCCCGGGACGTGGTCGGCCGCGAGGCGCTGGAGGCCTTCGCGGCCGTGCTCAGGGCGCGAGACGCTCGATGATCCAGGTGTCGTCCACCAGCCGGTAGCGAAACCGGTCGTGCAGGCGGGAAGCACGGCCTTGCCAGAATTCGATTTCCTCCGGCCGCACCCGGTAGCCGCCCCAGAACGACGGCAGCGGCACCTCGCCGGCGGAGAACTTCCGCTTCAGCTCGTCCATCTTCATTTCGAGCACCGAGCGCGAGGTAATCACCGAGCTCTGCTCCGAAACCCATGCGCCGAGCTGGCTGTCGCGCGGCCGGCGGGTAAAGTAACGCAGCGCCTCCGTCGCGCTGATGCGGGCGGCCCTGCCCCGGATACACACCTGGCGCTCCAGCGTCTGCCAGAAGAACAGCATCGCGACCGCCGGGTTCTCGGCCATTTCGCGCGCCTTGCGGCTCTCGAGGTTCGTGAAGAACACGAAGCCGTCCTTGTCGAAATACTTGAGCAGCACGGTGCGCGCTGTCGGCCGGCCGTCGTGGCCGGCGGTGGCCAGTGCGCAGGCATTGACCTCGGGCTGCGCGACTTCGCGCGCCTGCCCGAACCACCCGCCGAACTGCTGCACGGGATCCGGATCCAGGTCGCCGCGTCGCAGCGGTGCCCCGCTGTACTCATTCCTCAGGTCGCTGATGTCCATGCCCTTACCTCGTCCGTTCCCCGCCGCCCGACGCCGCGGCTCCATTGTAATTCGCAACCGCCGCCGAAAGAGATCCGGATGATTCCTTGGGTTATGCTCAACAAAACAGCCACAGGAGCACCGTTGCGATGAAGCTTTACGACATGCGGGTGGCGCCGAATCCGCGCCGGGTGCGGGTCTTTCTCGCCGAGAAGGGCATCGAGGTCCCCCGAGTGGAGATCAACATACGGGCCGGCGAGAACCTCAAGCCGGAATTCCTCGCCATCAACCCGCGCGGCGTACTCCCGACCCTGCAGCTCGAGGACGGCACGGTCATCGACGAGAGCACGGCCATCTGCCGTTACTTCGAGGAACTGCGGCCTGACCCGCCGC
>Ga0114946_10000927_pt1 | contig 20194 bp, 18 predicted proteins | sample WalLakDeSediment_FD_88676 | JGI IMG/M metagenome (GOLD analysis project Ga0114946, IMG submission 88676) | Lake sediment microbial communities from Walker lake, Nevada to study Microbial Dark Matter (Phase II) - Walker Lake 11/02/13 Deep Sediment | ecosystem: Environmental > Aquatic >...
CGGCCGGCGCAGCCGGGTCGGGCCGGGCGGTTTCGGATTGGTTCACTTCTGACCAACTCCCTCCTGTGGCGAATCAGGCTCCGGGGCCTGCTCTGGGCCCCAAACATTCTCAACCAGGCACGCCAACGCTCCCTCGCCCAACCGCACTCTGACCTGGTGACCAACCGCCGTTTGGCGGGCACTCCGGATCACTTCCCCGGTGGTTGCCGCGGCACAGATCGCATAGCCGCGGCCCAGCACGGCCAACGGGCTAAGGGCGTCCAGTTGACCGGCCAAGCGTTGCAGGCTGAGGCGCCGGCGCTCGAGCGCATGGCGCGTACCGCGGTTGAGCGCCTGCGCCAGCGTGTCTAGCCTCTGCGCCCGCTGAGCCACCAACTGATCCGGCCGGCGCAAGGCTGGGCTCGAAGCGGCCCGCTCGAGCCGCTGGCGCAGGCCGTCCGCCTGCCGCCGTAAGCCGGAGCGCAGCCGGAGCACTAGGCCGTCAACAACGGCCTCCTGCGCGGCAGCATCCGGGAAGACCAGCTCTGCCGCGGCGCTGGGCGTAGGCGCCCGCACATCGGCGGCCAGATCGGCAATGGTCAGGTCAGTTTCGTGGCCGACTCCGACCACCACAGGCCACGGGCAGCCCCGGATCGCCCGGGCGACCATCTCCTCATTGAAAGCCCAGAGTTCCTCCAGAGAGCCCCCACCGCGGCACATGATCACAACGTCCACTCGGGGCAGGGCGCCGGCGATCGCCAAAGCCCGCACCAGCTGAGGAGCAGCTTCATCACCCTGGACCTGAGCCGGGACCACCACCACATCAAGACGCGGCCAGCGCCGCGAGGCCACCGTCAGCACGTCCCGCAGGGCAGCCGCGGTCGGCGACGTAACGATTGCCACCCGGCCCGGCAGGAGCGGCAGCCGCCGCTTGAGGGCGACATCGAAGAGGCCCTCGGCTCCCAGGCGCTCCTTGAGTTGCTCAAAGGCCAGATAAAGGTCACCGATTCCCGCCGGCTTCATCTCCTGCACGTACAACTGACATTGGCCGTCCCGTTCGTAGACGCTAACGTAGCCGGTGATGTCCACCGCCAGTCCGTCGTAGGGCGCAAACCGCAACCGGTGAGCCTGTCCCCTGAACATCACGCAGCGGATCTGAGATCTCTCGTCCTTGATCGTGAAGTACATATGGCCGGAACTGGGTTGACGGAAATTGGATATCTCGCCCCTGACCAGCACGTTGCTCAGCAGCTCATCCCGCTCAAGCAGGCCCTTAAGGTGCGTGACCAGCTCGGCAACCGTCAGAATCCGGCGACGACCGAAGCCCTCGCCAGCAAACATAGGCATCATGCTACCTCTCCCAATTATTGTTGCGCCATCCTGCGCACAGGCGGCGACTGTCGGCCCCGGACTAGTCGCGGATCCGAGCCATCACCCCGGATATGACATCTTCGCAGGTGCTTCGGGCCTCCGGCAAGGTGTCCGCCAGATAACTTCGCAGGCCCTCAACCGTGGCCGGGTCCTTGATGGCGGCGGAGTTGATCTCCACATTCAAAGCCGCGCCCCGCAAGGCCGCCTCCGCCAGCAGGGCAGCGACGCCGATGTCGCTCGCTAGGTTGGGATTGCCGATTGCAACCAGTTCGGCAGCGAGGGCCAGCACACGGTGAGCGGCTTTGGCGATCGCCATCGGTACCGCGGCAGCATGAGTGAGCGCCTCTTGGATGGCACGCTGGCGGACGGCCTTGTCCTCGGCGGTGGCCCGGGGCATTTTGTAGGCCAGAGTCACCTCGGAATAGACCTCAACGTCCTGGTCGGCCAGTTCCAAAAGCTGATGGCGCAGTGCTTCGGATTCTGCGATCGCCTCTTTGATGCGCCCTTCGTGCTCCGCATACTTCGGGTTGCCCGAGGTGAAGCCGCCGAACATGGTCGTCAGCGCCGCCCCCAGGGCGCCGGCAACAGCCGAAACCGAACCGCCCCCTGGGACCGCCTCGCGCGCCGCCGTGATGTCGCTGTACTCACGCACGCTCATGTCCACGTATGCCATCAGGACTCCTCCAGTCGTTCCGTCGTTCTGGCGGCCGGCTCCACCAACACGATAGCGGGCGCGCCGCCTGCCTGTGGGCCCGCCCCGAGCGTCCGGCCTGCATCCGTGGCTATTCGGCCGCCGGGCGCCCATCTCCTGTCCTGCCGGAACCGGGCGTCCCGAATCCCTGCCCAAGATGCGCCCACGTTGACAGGAACGGCGGGTGCGGAGCCCGAACAGTTCAGGGTTGTCTGTTGACAATCAGGCCGGCGCTGCATCAGCGCGGACTCTGTGGTCGGTTAGGAGGAGCCATAGTCAAATGGAAGCAGCCGTACAAGAACAACTGACTGCGATCATCAAAGAGGCCAATGTGGAGCGGGGTGCTGCCATCCCCATTCTTCAGGCCGTCCAGAACAAGCTCGGATACGTGTCCAAGGAGATGATCGAGACGATATCCGAGCAAACCGGCATCCCGGCCAGCGATCTCTACGGGGTGGCCACTTTCTACTCGCAGTTCTACATGGAGCCACGCGGCCAGAACATCGTCAAGGTCTGCCATGGCACCGCCTGCCACCTCGCCGGCGCGGGCCGCGTGGCGACCGCCTTGGAGATGGCGACCGGGGCTAAGGACGGACAGACCAGCGAGGACCGCATGTTCACCCACGAGCGCGTCGCTTGCCTGGGCTGCTGCAGCCTGGCACCGGTGGTCATGGTAAACGAGGAGGTCCACGCCAACGTCAGGCCGGAGAGGGTCAACGCGTTGATGCGCAAGTACCGTAAGGCCAGTGAGACCAAGAACTCGGAGGGGACCAATCGTGTCGCAGAGCAACAGCACACCGAATAGCGGGATTGTTGAGATCCGGGTCGGTCTCGCCAGCTGTGGCATGGCAGCAGGCGCCACCCAGGTAAGCAAGGCCCTAATCGAGGCACTGGAGCCGCACGGCGTGCCGGTCAAGGCGGCCGGCTGCATCGGAATGTGCTATGCCGAGCCCTTGGTCGAGTTGATCGACGCCGAGGGCCGGCATTTCATGTACGGCAAGGTCGATGACGAACGGGTGCAAGGTATCGTCGACCGGCATGTCAAGCAAGGCCAACCGATAAGTGAGTGGCTCGAGCTGGGCCACCCTGGTGCCCAAAGTGAGAAGTACTTGGCCAAGCAGGTCCGGATTGCGCTACGCAATTGCGGGCACATCGACCCGGAAAACATCGACGACTACGTCGCCGCTGGCGGCTACTCGGCACTCGCCAAGTCTTTGCAGACGAGTCCGGAGGCAGTGATCGAGGAGGTCTCCCAAGCGGGCCTGCGGGGCCGCGGCGGCGCAGGCTTCCCGACCGGCCTCAAATGGCGCCTGACGCGGGAAGTACCGAGTGACGCCAAATATGTGGTCTGCAACGCCGATGAGGGCGACCCGGGCGCGTTCATGGACCGTAGCCTTCTCGAAAGCGACCCCCACACGGTGCTCGAAGGCATGATCATCGCTTCCTATGCGATCGGCGCCAGCCGCGGCTATTTCTACGTGCGCGCCGAGTACCCGGTAGCAGTCAGGCGCCTGCGTAAGGCCATCAGCCAGGCCACCGAGCGCGGGTACCTCGGGGATGACATCCTGGGCAGCGGCCACAGCTTCGAGGTATCCATCCGTGAGGGTGCCGGTGCCTTCGTCTGCGGCGAGGAGACTGCGCTGCTGATGTCGATCGAGGGGCGCCGCGGCATGCCGGTACCCCGTCCTCCGTTCCCTTCGGAGCGGGGCCTGTGGGATCATCCGACCTCGATCAACAACGTCGAGACATTTGCCAATGTGCCGTTCATCCTTGACCAGGGCTGGCAAGCATACGCCGCCCATGGCACTGACAAGAGCAAGGGCACCAAGGTCTTCGCTCTCGCCGGCAATGTTGTCCGCGGCGGACTGGTCGAAGTGCCGATGGGCACGACCCTGCGCGAGATAATCTATGACATCGGCGGCGGTATCCCGGAAGGGCACACCCTCAAGGCCGTCCAGACCGGCGGCCCCTCGGGTGGCTGCATCCCTGCTTCCCTGGCCGACACGCCGGTGGACTACGACTCGTTGGCGGCAGTGGGGTCCATCATGGGCTCGGGCGGTCTGCTGGTCATGGACGATACGGCCTGCATGGTCGACGTGGCCAGGTTCTTCATCGCGTTCTCGGTCGAGGAGTCCTGCGGCAAGTGCACCTTCTGCCGGGTCGGTACCCGCCAGATGGAGGAGATCCTCAATCGCATCACCGGCGGTGAAGGTTCGCCCGAAGACCTGCTAAAACTGGAAGAAATCGCGGAGAAGATCATCAAGGGGTCGTTGTGCGGCCTGGGCCAGACCGCCCCCAACCCCGTGCTGACGACCCTGCGCAACTTCGCCGACGAGTACGAGGCACATGTCAACGAAAAACGGTGCCCGGCCAAGAGGTGCACCGCACTCATCACCTTTGAGATAATCGCTGACAAATGCACCGGTTGCACGCTCTGCGCGCGCAACTGCCCAACCAAGGCGATCACCGGCGAGTCGAGAGAGTTGCACTTCATCGACCAGGACAAGTGCATCAAGTGCGGCTTGTGCCAAAACGTGTGCAAATTCGACGCCGTGGCTGTCAGCTGAGAGAGGAGACACCTATGGGGACTTGTGAGATTCAAATCAACGGCAAGGTACTAGAGGTCGCCGTAGGCAAGACGATTCTCGAGGCCGCCGCTCAGGCTGGCATTGAGATCCCGGCGCTATGCTACGACCCCCGGCTCAAACCTTTCGGCGGTTGCCGGATGTGTCTGGTTGAGGTGGTCGGAGCACGAGGTCCGGTAGCCGCTTGCACTACTCCGGTCAAGACCGGCATGGAGATCACCACCAGCTCGGGCGAGATCGAGGGCCTGCGCAAGACGGCGCTCGAGTTCCTGCTGGCCGAGCACTACGGCGATTGCCTCGCGCCGTGCCAGACCGGCTGCCCAGCCGGCATCGATATCCAGGGCTTCATCGCCTTCATCGCCAACGGCGAAAACGCCGAGTCGCTCAAACTGATCAAGGAGGCCCTCCCCTTCCCGGCATCCTGCGGCCGCGTCTGCCCGCGTTTCTGCGAGATCGACTGCCGCCGCAACGTCGTGGACGACCCGGTGGGCATCATGCGCCTCAAGCGTTACGTGGCCGACATCGACCTAGACGAGGACAAGCCGTACATCCCCGAGCGTCTGCCGCTCACCGGCAGATCGGTGGGCATCATCGGCGGCGGCCCGGCCGGGCTCACCGCGGCATACTATCTTGGAGCGGCCGGCCACTCAGTCACGGTGTACGAGGCCTGTCCGGAGTTGGGTGGGATGCTGCGCTACGCCATCCCGGAGTACCGGCTGCCCAAGGCAGTTCTGGACAAGGAGATCGCCACCATCACCCCGCTCTGCGAGGAAGTCCGGTGCAATACCAAGCTTGGCCGGGACATCACTCTTGAAGAGCTCCGCGAACGCCATGACGCGGTCCTTGTCGCCGTCGGCGCAGCCGCTTCGCAAATGATCGGCGTGTCCGGCGAAGCCCTCACCGGTAACTACGGCGGGCTGGACTTCCTGGCCAAGTACGCCGCCGGCGGCACCGGTATCGGGCGGCGCGTAGCGGTGGTCGGCGGCGGCAACACCGCCATCGACTGCGCTCGTACGGCTGTCCGCCTCGGCGCGGAAGAGGTCACGATCGTCTACCGGCGCTCCAAGAGCGAGATGCCGGCCGACCCCGAGGAGATCGAGGGTGCCGAGGAGGAAGGCGTGCATTTTCGCTTCCTGGCCAACCCCATCTCGTGCGAGTGTTCGTTGGACCAGGAGAACATGGAGAAACTAGTCTGCGTGGAGATGGCCCTGGGTGAGCCGGACGCCTCCGGCCGCCGCCGGCCGCAGCCGTTGCCGGGGTCGGACTTCATCATGGACGTCGACACCGTCGTCTGGGCCACCGGCCAAACCCTGGACCCAGAGGGTCTCGAAGAACTCGATAAGGCTCGCAACGGGTTCATAGTCGCCGACCCCATCGGGCGGACCAGCCTGGCCAAAGTATTCGCCACGGCGGACTGTGTCAGCGGCCCCACTACGGTCGTGGAGGCCTGCGGCGCAGCTCACAAGACCGCCCTTCTGATCGATGCCTATCTGCGTGACAAGCCGGTCGAGCTGCCCGTCGAGCTCTACAACCACACCAAGGGCAAGCTCGACGAGGTCAGGATGGACGAATACGAGGTCATGCCCAAGATCGCCCGGGAGACGGTCGAGTTCCGTCCTCCCGAACAGCGGCGCCACGACTACCTCGAGATCGACCCAGGATACCCGACCGCCGAGGCGTTGGCCGAAACCAAGCGCTGCCTGTCGTGCGGTTGTCAGGACATCCATGACTGCCTGCTGCGTGATTACGCCACCCAATACCAGGTGCAGCAGCCGCAGCTGCTTCGCGAGGACACGCTGCCGGTAGTCGCCGACCATGAGTTGGTCATCCGCGACCCCAACAAGTGCATTCTCTGCGGCAGCTGTGTACGGATCTGCGCCGAGATTCAGGGAGCCTCAGCTCTCGGGTTGACTGCCCGGGGCCACAAAGTCCTGGTCCAGCCGACGCTGGGCAAATCGCTCAGTGAAAGCCCGTGCGAATCCTGCAGCCAGTGCATCTCCGCCTGCCCGACGGGTGCGCTGTTGCCGGTCGTTGCCCTGCCCAAGCCGGGGCCGTTTGTCCTCAATCGCAGCACAAGCGTCTGCCCGGAGTGCAGCGTCGGCTGTGAGCTGAGCATCGGCACGACGGCCGACCGGTTGGTAGTCGTCGACGCGCCCCTGACAGCCGCCGTCAACGCCGGTAATCTCTGCAAACACGGTGCGCTGCTTCCGGGCCGCCTAGCAGCCAAGCAGCGGGCGATGGAGCCGCTGATCCGGGTCAACGGCCGCCTTGAGCCGGCCGGATGGGACCAGGCGCTGGCGGCGACGGCGACGGCTTTGGATAGGGCCGTAAGGTCTGGTGACGAAGTCTCTCTCTACGTGTCCAGCCGCTCCACGGTAGAGGAGGCAGCGCTGGCCAAGGCCCTGGCCCAGACGGCTCTAGGCAAGGCTGTGGTCCACGGCCCGTCGGCGGCGGTGGCAGCTGGCTTTACGGCGCTCGCCAAGTGCAAAGCCGGCTTTGACGACCTGCGCTCGGCCGACGTCATCATCGCTGCGGATGCCGACATGCCGGAGCACTACCCTGTCGCCGCAATCAAGGTCCGCCAAGCCGTCGACCAGGGTGCCCAACTGCTGATCTTAGGCTCTGCGCCAACCAAGCTTGAGCGCCTGGCGACCAAGACCATCGCGGTCAAGCAAGACCAGGTTGGCCGGCTACTGCTGGCGGCCGTCGCCCAGGCTCTGCAGGCTGGGGCCGATCCCAAGCCGGCAGGCCAGCTCTCTGCCGAAACCCAAGGAGCCCTCGCCGCAGCCGCGGTGTTGGACATCGCGGAGGTTTGCCGCGAACTGGACGTTGCGCCCGCAGACCTGGCCAAGGTGGCCCAGGCTTACGCCGGCGCGACCAAGCCGGTCGTCGTTGCAGGGCTTGATGATTTGGCGCCGCAGCACCTCGGCGTCTTGACTGCCCTGATAGCCCTCGGGCCCAAGCCGCCCACCGGGGCGGGCGCCATTGGTCTGACCAGGCTCGGCAACGCAAGGGGCCTCGTCGCCGCTGGCGCCACCGCTGACGCGCGAGCCGAGCGCAGCCCTCTCCTCGACCAGCTGGCAAACAGCCTTGAGATTGAGGGACACGGTGGCATAGCCATCGCGGTCGGTGGCGGTCAGCCGTTCGCAGTGTGCATCACGCCCTATCTGGCCGGCGGATTGCAGGCCGCAGCCAGCGTGGTGCTGCCGGGTTCGACCCTTTTCGAGGTGGAGGGGTCGATGGTCAACTCCGAGGGGCGGACCCAGAAGGTGGCATCAGCCCTCAAACCCCCGGCTGGACCCACCATGGGTGAACTCGTCAAAGGACTTGCCGAGGCGCTCGGCTACGAGATCGACGCTGCCCAAATCGCGGTTTCCGATGATAGTTAGTTGAGGTCCGCTTAGTCCGGGCACCCGGCTCACAGACCCGGCAAACGCAGCAGCGGCGGGCGTTACGCCCGCCGCTGCTTTGCATGTACCACACCACCACTACAGCCAGAGCTGATCTGGCAGGTCTGCCGGCCCCCACCGCTGATGGCCCGCAGCCATCGGCTAACCGATTGGTAGACTTGGCTCTGCCTCGTCGTTCGGCTCCGACGGCGGCGCTTGGACCCGGTGCCGCTCTACGCTGCCACTACGAACCATTGCGCCCAGCACGCCGTTCACGAACCGGCCTGACTCCGGCGTGCCGTAGATCTTGGCCAAGGTGACGGCCTCATCGATGATCGCCGATACCGGCTCGGCAGTGAACAGCATCTCGAATGTCGCCAGGCGCAGGATGGTCCGGTCGACAGCCGACAGCTGCTCGACGGCCCACTTCTGGATGTGAGGCTTGATGACCTCATCAACCAGCTCCTGGTTCGCGGCAGTGCCGTGGACGAGCAACACCACGAACGCGGGGTCGCTGGAACGCCCTTTCGGCAGGCTCAACCGGGCCTGCTCCAGCGCGTCATCGGCCGGCAGGCGCGCCTGCCAGATCATGAAGAGAGCTCGCAAAGCGAGCTCACGGGCTGCTCTACGGCTCATGTGTTCACGCTCCGGCCGCCGACAAGAGCCACTACTCGACCGACCCAGGCGGCAGAATCCGGTCCAGCACTTCCGCCAAGTCTTCCTTGTGGTCGTCCATCCTCTTGCCGATGAAGAAGCCGACGCCCATGCAAATCAGGATAAACGCCGACCACAGCACGCCGACCCAGATCACCAGCATCGCCAGGAAGAGGCCGATAAGTGTGCCTATGAGCTTGCCGCGATGGTTTTCCCAGACTTCCTCGCACAGCTCACGCATCGCCATCACCTCTCAACTGCTCACTCGCTCACTCGACTCGGCTGCGCCTGGCCTCGTTGGTGATGTTCTGCACTACCACCTTGACCTCCGTGACGTCCACACCGACCACGTTCTTGGTGTAGTCGGTCACGGCTTGCTGGATCGCCCTGGACGTCTCGGGGACGTTGACCTCCGGGCTCACGACAGCGCGCAGCCGCACCCCAATGCTGCCTTCGCTCTTGTAAACCTTGGCCTTGACGTCGCGGACGCCGCGGATCCCCTTGGCAGCTTTGATGACCAGGTTCTCGACCGCACTCAGCGCGATGCGCACCTCGCCCATCGCGGTATCATGAATCAGCGCCTGTTCCGGACGGTCCCTTCGTGATCCGAAAGCCAAAAAGCGTAGGCTGACCACCAGCCAGAGCCCGGCGAGTATCCCGACTGCCCAGCGGCCGTTGTCCACGCCCAACACATCCTGCAACCAATGCAACGGCGCCAGCCAACCCCCGGCAGCCATCACTACGAGTGCCAGCGCCACGGCCGCGCTCGCCGCAGTGAACAGGGCCAGTATGATGCGATCAAAGATGCCCACAGGCCAACACCACCAGACTGTCCGGCCGCTAGCCGGAAATACTGAGTCCGCTCGCCCCTCTAGTCGCGCAGCTTGGTTTCCTCGTCCTTGACTTCTGTATGAAACGAGACACCAGCCACATGCACGTTTACCTCCACGACCTCAAGGCCGGTCATGCTCTCTACGGCACGTTTGACGCCTTCCTGCACCTTGCGCGCCACCTCGGGAATGCGAACGCCATACTCCATGACCAAGAAGAGGTCCAGGGCGGTCTGCTTTTCACCAACCTCAACCTTGACGCCCTTCGATAAGCTCTTCTTACCGAGCATCTCGCCTAGACCGCTGACAACGCTGCCGCTCATTGAGGCTACGCCCTCAACCTCAGACGCGGCAATGCCGGCGATAACACCCACGACCTCGTCGGCGATCTTCACTGTGTTGGTACGGCTACCTGGCCCGGCGGCAATCTCTTGCTCCACCGGCGTCACCTCCGATACCCACCCCGCAAACGCGGACATCCGTCCGATCCGCTGCCCAACGGCCCATCCGCGCGGGACAAGCTGCCTGGGACGCGACATACGGCTTGCATCCCAGTTAGACAAGTGTACCACAGAACCAGCCGCCGCATGAGGCTCTGAGTGTGCCGGCTCCAAAAGCCATGGTGCTGCCAGACCGCCACTTGCATCCCTCTTTGACGGCATACCCTCTCATTCCTACCGGATCACCGTCGGCATACGGCTGAGCCCGCAAGCCGCGCTACATGCCATCATTCGCCGAGCGGCGCAGGCCTTATTCTTGGGGTAATAATACCTGGCGCGTACGCCATGCTGTCAGTGTTTGTGGACAACTGCTGTGGACAGATTCCCCGCACCAACCCTGTCGCGGGAGAACTGAGTTGAGGGCGGCAAAAAAGGACTGCCGGCCAAGGCAACGGCGGGCAGTCCTTCTTGCTGCCAAAACCTATGCGCGCTCTATGTAGTGACCGCTCCGGGTGTCGATTCGCAATACGTCGCCCTCGTTGATGAAAAACGGCACTTGGACCACGAGACCCGTCTCCATCTTGGCAGGCTTGGTGCCACCCGAAGCCGTATCGCCGCGGACGCCGGGATCGGTCTGGACCACGACAAGCTCCACGGAGTTCGGTATCTCCACTCCGATGATCCGGTCCCGATGGCGCACCGCCACCACCGACATGCCTTCCTTAAGGTACGGGGCCTGGTCGGTGAGGTCCGCTTTGCGTAGCACAACCTGCTCAAAGGACTCATCGTCCATGAACGTGAACTCGTCAGCCGAGCCGTACAGGTACTGCATCGTGCGACGCTCGAGGTGAGCGCGCTGAACCTTCTCGCCCGCCCTGAAAGTCCGTTCCACGACACCTCCAGTCTCGGCGTTCTTGAGCTTCGTACGGACAAACGCCGCGCCCTTACCGGGCTTGACGTGCAGGAACTCCACGACCATAAATATCTGCCCGTCCAACTCGATAGTTATGCCGTTACGAAAATCGTTGGATGAGATCACAGATTGCCCCTCCCACTACAACTCAATCAGTTCCTTGGGCGTCCGCGTCAGGATCCAGCAGCCTTCACCGGTCACCACGACCAGGTCCTCAATGCGCACCCCGCCCCACCCGGGTATGTATATTCCTGGTTCGACCGAGGTGACCATGCCCGCTTCCAGCACATTCTCACTGGTGAGCGCTAGCCGGGGTCCCTCATGCACTGCCAAACCTACACCGTGACCCAGGCCGTGACCGAAGTAATCACCATAGCCGGCCGCGGCGATCAGCTCACGTGCGGCGGCGTCCACGGCTTTGCCGCCCGCACCGCGCCTGACAGCCGCCACCCCGGCCAATTGAGCCTGCAGAACCAGATCATACACGCGACGCTGCTCGTCTGTGGCTGAGCCAATCACCAGAGTCCGAGTGATGTCCGAGCAGTACCCGTCGACCACGGCGCCAAAGTCCAGGGTAACGAGGTCACCGCCTTCAAGAGTCCGGCCGGAGGCCCGACCATGGGGCAACGCCGATCGCGGGCCCGAGGCAACGATGGTCTCAAAGGCGGCTCGGCTGGCCCCACCAAGACGCATCTCGTACTCAAGCCGGGCCGCAATCGCCTGCTCAGACGTGCCGGGGCTTAGCAAGCCCGATGCCAGCAGGCTGGCAAAGGCGCGGTCCGCGCACGCCACCGCCGCCTCGATCCGCGCTATCTCTGCCGGTTCCTTGACCATCCTGAGGCGTTCGACCAAAGCCGACGTCGGTACGAGCTCGACGCCGGCAAGCGCCTGGCCAAGCTTGGCACGGTCGGTCACCGAAACGTGATCCGCCTCGAAGGCCAGCCGCCTAACCTTGCCTGCCTGCAAGACCTCAGCCAGGGTGGGCAGATAGGGCGCACCGTGCTGAACCACATCATACAGCGGAGCCTGTTCTCTTGCCTGGTCTACATACCGGAAATCAGTGAGCAAGACAGCTCGTTCGGCACTCACCACCACGTACCCTGAGCTCCCAGTAAAGCCTGTCAGGTAGTAACGGTTCTCGGGCTGCGTCACCAAGACGGCCTCAACGGGCGCGCCATCATCGCCTGCCGCAGCCAATAGGTCGCGCAGACTGCCAAGCCGGTCACTATTCAGAGCAGGTCACCACCTTCCATGCGCAGAGGCTTTGGGCGGCCGGACCCCAAATTCCTTCGGCGTCCGGCCGCAACCAACGAAGACAAGGACTTAACGCCGGCGAGTCGCCAGGTGAATAGGCTGTGAATGCACTCCATGGAGGGCTTCCATGAAGGCTTCGGTGAGCGTCGGGTGCCCGTGCAACAGGGGGTCAGAGATGTCCTCAGCCTTGGCGCCCATCGCCATGACCTGAGCTGCCTGGAGCACCAGGTCCGTCGCCCGCGGCCCGAGCACGTGCACCCCGAGCAGGCTGCCGTCGGCTCCCGCCATCACCTTGACGAGACCGTCTGTCTCACCCAGGGCCATGGCCCGGCCATTGGCTGAGAAAGGGAACTTGCTCACCTTGAACTCGTGGCCGGCCTCTCGCGCTTCCTTCTCGGTCAGGCCCACAGATGCGACCTCCGGAATGGAGTACACACATTGCGGCACCAGCTTGTAGTCCATGCGCGCCTCCTGACCGGCGATGACATCAGCCGCCACGATGCCCTCGGCCGAGGCCACAAACGCGAGGTAAAACCGGCCACACACGTCACCGATGGCAAAGATGCCGGGCACGTTGGTCCGCATCTGATCATCCGTCTTGATGCCGTGGCGGTCATGCTCAATGCCGAGTGCCTCCAGGTCGAGGCCGCCAAAGTTGGGGACCCGTCCCATGGCCACGAGAATCTGGTCGGCCTCGAAGCGAATCTCTTCGGCCGCCTCGCCTTTGCGCTGCTCAGCCAGGAGCACCTTGCGGCCGTTAGGCAGCTCCGAGATGCTCTTCATGTAGATGCCGGTTGTTATATCGATTCCCTTGCGGCGCAGCAGAATCCCCAATCGCTGCGTAAGCTCGCCGTCGACCTCGGGGATGATACCGGGCGAACGCTTGATGCAGGTGACTTTGCTGCCAAATGCGCTGTAGATGCAGGCGAACTCAATGCCCAGAACGCCACCACCGATTACTAGAAGGTCCTGCGGTATCTCCTGCAGGCAAAGAGCATCGGTGCTGTCAATCGTGTGAGTCCACTGTTCCTCAGGCAGCGGTGGCATCTGGGGCTTTGAGCCGGTGGCGATGATGATGTTCTTACCCTCAAGCTCCTGGCGACCGCCATCCGATAGGGCCACCTCTACCTTGCCGGGTGCCGGTATCGTCGCCTGCCCGCCGATCAGCTCGACGCCGTTGGCGCGCAAGAGCTGCTCAACGCCGCCGGTCAGCGCCTCGACGATCTTGTCCTTGCGTGCGACGACGCCCGGCAGGTCGACCTCGACACCGCCAATTTTGAGCCCAAAATCCGCTCCGTGCAGCACCTCTTGGTAAAGCTCGGCGCTCTTGACCATGGTTTTGGTCGGGATGCACCCGCGATTCAAGCAAGTGCCGCCGACCCGGTCCATCTCCACCAGCGCCGTCTTCAGACCGTTCTGTGCAGCGCGGATCGCGGCAACGTAACCGCCCGGTCCGCCACCGATGACCACTACATCGAACATTGCATTACCTCCTCATCGTCCATCGTTCGGTCGCGTACTTGTGCTCGCATAGCTGTTGAGTTAGCAGCAACTCCCGGTCCGAGTAGCCGCCCCGGACTATCGATACCCCCAAGGCCGCGGCGATTCCATCCGCCAGCGCACCTTCAATCTCACCGGGCCGCGGTCGGCGTCCAAGCTGCTCGCTGACAGAGGTCACGCGGCGGTCAAGGTGCCGGGCCAGCCGCGCCCGGGCCGCAGCCGACGGCGCCCTCAGCAGTGCCGCGAGAGGCTCGGCGGCGAACGATAGGAGCAACGAACCGTGTTGCAGGATGACCCCTGCAGCGCGGGTTTGCGCCGACCCGATAATCTTGCGCCCGCCAACCAAGGTTTCATACCAGGAGGGGGAGTCAAAGCACGCCGCCCGCGAGCCGCCTGCGGTTTCAGCTCGAGGCGAGGTCGCCGCTGACTCCGGCCCACTACTCCGGCTCTGGTGCGTCAACCGAGCCAGCTCTCCTTCGATGCCGAGGTAGCGCAGCCCCTGCAAGATGCCTTGGCTTAGCCGCTGGTAAGTCTCCAGAACGCCACCCGGTAGCAGCTCCTGGCGGATGGTCACGCTGTAGGTGATCTCGTCATCGTGGAGTACCGCCCGGCCACCGGTGGGCCTGCGAACCACGTCCACGCCGGCCTGCGCGCAGGCCTCCAAGTCGACCTCGCCCCCCGCCCGCTGGAAGTAGCCGATCGAGACGCAGGCTGGCTGCCAGGAGTAGAGCCTGATCGTCGGGAGGCGGTCGGCATCGCCCTGGGCCTGCATCAAAGCCTCATCGGCCGCCATGTTCAGTGGGCCGGGGCGTGGCGGGTCAAGTATCAGGCGCCATTGCGTCACGAGAGCTCTCCCTGTGGGGCGCGCAAGTCACTCTCGGCAATCAGCATTGCCGGCTCCAGAGCCTCCGCAATCTCGTTCGCCGTCAACGGGCGCGGGTAATTGTACAGCCTGCTCCCAGGTCGCTCATTGTAGTACGGACGGTTGCAACCGGCGCAGCCTAAGGTCTGAAAGGCCAGGCCTGAACCCAACAGCCGCGCCAGCTCTGCTGCGGGCAGAGGCAGGCGGTCCAGCCTGCCGGCGGCGTCGAACGACAGGTCGGTCCACCGTACGCGGTCTTCCTGGAGAAGCCGCAGGGCAGCCTGCACTCGCCGGTAGGACGACAGGTCCGGAGGCGGCCGGTCGGCCAGCCGGGTCCCTTTGACGGGTGTGAACGCAAACAATCCGACCGTGATGCCGAGCCCGAGGCACCTGTCCGCCAGAGCCAGCAGCTCCTGCTCGGTCTCCCCCAGTCCGACGATCAGGTGAGTGCTGATCCGTCCCGGATGAGCGGCAGCCGCGGCTGCCAAAAGCTGCAGGGCTTGCTCGAGTTCCCCGCCCTTATACTCACGGAAGAGCCGATCGTTGGCAACATCGATGGCCAGCCCGGCGCGATCAAGCCCTCCGGCGAACAACTGGGCCAGTTGCGCCGCGTCACGGATGTGCAGCGAGGCCGAAACCGGCACGGCAACCAACGGCTCTAGCCGCGCCAACAGCTCCCTCAGCAGCTCTATGGCCTCCGGGCCGGCGACCGTCTGAGCGCACACTCGTTTGACCAGACCCCTTTGGCAGGCAGACGTCAAGGCCGGCGCAACCTCAGTCCAGTCAAACTCCGGCCAGGAGACCCTGGCCAGCCGACCGGCACCGGAGCGAGCCCCACGGGCCTGGGCGCAGAAAGCACAGTCTCGGACGCAGGCCTCACCAAGCATGAGGTAGGCGGTCGTCGGCAGATCCGCCGCCCGGACAGGTTTTAAACCCAGCAGGCCGGCCGTGCCCTCCGATAGCCTCAGGCTACTCATAGGACACAGCACTCCGTCGTGTAGACGGCTTTCAAGCCGAGCTCGCGCGCGGCAACCACCGCTTCGGGGGCTGGCATGACCACTGATTGCAGGCCTGCCCGGACGGCGAGCGGGTCCAGGACGCGGCGGTAGGCCCCCGCCGGCCGCATGCAACCGAGACCCAAAGCCGCCCTGGGCATCAGCTGGCGGCTCGCTGCGAGCAGCTCGGCGACCGCATGGGGGTGCGGCGGCGTCTTGTCAGCGAAATCGGTGCCCGGGGTCGGAATCAAGACTATGAAGACAAGCGCATCGCAGCCGGCCCGAGCGGCGATCCTAACCGCGGTCATCTCGCCGCGGATTTGGCCCCCCGCCAGCCCGACCAGGATGTGTGGCACCACCTTGACGTGGTGCTGCAAGGCGTGCAGGGTCCGTTCGTAGTCGGCCACGCTACGATCCAGGTTGAGCACCTCGCGAATCGTCCGATCATCGCCCACCAGGTCAAAGGAAACGACATCCGCAAGGCCGGCCAAGGCCTGGGCCTCACGATCGCCGACGAGACCTACATGGAAGTTGAGTCGACCCCTGCGCCGCAGAGCCGACAGCTCATCGAGATGCTCCATGAAGGGCACTTGGCCGGTTGAGGCGACACAGCCCCCGCTGACCAGGTAGGATTGCCGGTCCTGCGGGGCGCGCGACAGCGCCGTGGACAGGCCGACCATATGCCGCAGGTAGTGGCCGCCACAGTGAGCGCAGTCGAGTTCGCAGTCGCTGCCGGTGAGGCTGACGGGCAGGGTCCCCGACGGCCTAGCGAAGGCGATTTCGCTGTCGAAGTTGGCTTGTCTGACCCCCCAGGCCTCCTCCAGCTGCCGCTGCAACCGGGTCGGGATGGCCGGCTGTTGGGCGGCGTGCGTGGACGGGGCGCCCGGCAACCGGGCGCCCCTCTTCCCTGCACTCAAGCTGGTGCACGCAGACCCTTTGGGCAACCTTATTCTTCTTCCCTAAGGTAGCACAGGTTGGGCCGGCGATTCGCGGCAGTCTCGTCGAGCCGCCCCACAGGCGTGGTGTGCGGAGCGCTCTTGACCTTGTCGGGCTCCTCCGTGGCTTCCCGGTCGATCTCCTTCATGATCGCGATATACCGGTCCATAGTCTCCTTGCTCTCCGTCTCGGTCGGCTCGATCATCATGGCCTCGTCCACGATCAGAGGGAAGTAGTTGGTCGGCGGATGCATGCCAAAGTCCAGCGTGCGCTTGCTGATATCCAGGGTGCGCACCCCTGACCGCTGCTTTTGCCAATTGCCGGACAGGACGAACTCGTGCTTGCAGTACCGGTCGAACGGCAGCAGGTAGTACTTCTTGAGCTCCGCCATCAGATAGTTGGCATTGAGCACCGCGTCCTCGGTGACCAGCTTAAGCCCTGCGGCGCCCATCTCGCGGATGTAGGTGTAGGCCTTGACGACCACGCCGACATTGCCGTAGAAGCTGCGCAGTTTGCCGATGGACTGCGGCCGGTCATAGTCCAGATAGTACCGCGAACCGTCAAACTCCACGGTCGGCACCGGCAGGAACGGCACAAGACGCTTCTTGACGCCGATGGGCCCGGAACCAGGCCCGCCGCCGCCGTGCGGCGTGGAGAAGGTCTTGTGCAGGTTGAAGTGGATGACGTCGAACCCCATGTCACCCGCCCTCGTCCAACCGAGGGTGCCGTTGGCGTTGGCCCCGTCATAGTAGAGAAGGCCGCCGGCCTCGTGGACCATCTTGGCGATGATGTGGATGTTCTCATCGGCGAGACCGAGGGTGTTGGGGTTGGTGAGCATGATGGCACAGGTATGGTCGTCCAAGGCCGCCTTAAGGGCCTCGAGATCGACGCCGCCCCGGTCATCGGACTTGACCTCGACGGTAACGCAGCCGTTCATGGCCGCGGTGGCCGGGTTGGTCCCGTGCGCCGAGTCCGGCACGATCACCTTGTTACGGTGACCCTGCCCGATGGATCGCAGGTAGGCCCGGATCACTGCCAGCCCCGCGAACTCGCCATGCGCGCCCGCGGCCGGCTCCAGAGTGATCTGGTCCATCCCGCCGATCTCGGCCAAGTATTCCTGCATCTCGTACATCAGCCGCAGGACGCCCTGGGCACCCTCCTCGGGCACCAGGGGATGGACATGAGCAAACCCGGGCAGGTTGGCCATTTCCTCGTTGATCTTGGGGTTGTACTTCATGGTGCATGAACCCAACGGGTAGAAATCGATGTCGACTCCATGGTTGAGCTGTGACAGGCGGGTGAAGTGCCGGACGACATCGACCTCCGAGACCTCCGGCAGTTCGGGCGCCTGCTCGCGCAGCTCGGCGCCAGGCAACAAGACCGCAAGGTCCTGGGCCGGGACATCCAACTCTGGTAGAGAGTACCCCGTGCGGCCTGGTGACGACAGCTCAAAAATCAAGGGCTCGAGGCGGCTCATTTGCTCACCTCCTCTAAAGCGTCAACCAGAGCGTCGATTTCGGCTTTGGTCCTCTTCTCGGTCACCGCGAACATCACAACTCCCTTGTGCTCCGGGTAGAACTGGCCCACGTCGAGCGGCCCAAGGATCTTCTTGGCCACCAGGGCCTTTTGCAGTACCTCGGGCTCCACCGGCGCTTTGAAGCAGAATTCGTGCAGGAATGTGCCGCTGAATGCAGGCTCCCAGCCAGGCAGAGCGGCAATCTTGGCTTGAGCGTAGTGCGCCTTCTGGACGCAAAGCTCAGCGACTTTCTTCACGCCGTGCTTGCCCAGCAGCGACATGTAGACGGCACCGCCAAGCGCGCACAATGCCGAGTTGGTGCAGATGTTCGAAGTCGCCTTTTCCCGCCTGATGTGCTGCTCGCGAGTTGCCAGCGTGAGCACAAAGGCCCGCTGGTCCCGGCAATCCTTGGTCATGCCGGAGAGCCGGCCCGCCATCCTTCGCTGGAACTTCTCGAGGCAGGCGAAGTAGCCGAAATGCGGGCCGCCATAGCCCATGGCCATACCGAACGGCTGCCCGTCCCCGACCACCACGTCGGCACCGTACTCGCCGGGCGGCTTGAGCAGACCCAAGGCCATCGGGTTGGCGTTGACCACAAACAGCGCGCCCTTGTCGTGGGCGATCTTGGCCATCTCGGCTAGGGGCTCTACGACCCCGAAGAAGTTGGGATACTGCGCAATCACGCATGTGGTCTCGTCGGTTGTGAGCTCAGCCAGTTTTTCCAGGTCAGTTGTGCCGTCGGCCGTGAGCGGCGCTTCAGAGAACTGCACACCGCGGTCGCTGGCGTAGGTGCGACAAACCTCACGGGTGTCGTGTCCGACCCCGCGCGAAAACACGACGTGCTCACGCCGGTTGGTGGCCATCGCCAACAGGATGGCCTCGGCGGTCGCCGACGAGCCATCGTACATCGAGGCGTTGGCCACATCCATCCCGGTCAGAGCGGCGATCATGGTCTGGTACTCGTAGATCGCCTGAAGCGTGCCTTGGCTGACCTCCGGCTGATAGGGGGTGTACGCGGTGTAGAACTCGCCACGTGAGAGGATGGTGCCAACGACCGACGGAATGTGGTGGTCGTAGACGCCGCCCCCAAGGTAGCAGGTGTAGTCGTTGGCGTTCCAGTTCTGGGCCGCCAAGCCCCCAATGTAGCTACGCAGTTCGGACTCGGCCATGGGAGCCGGCAGGTCCAGATCGCGCCCCAGCCTCGTCGCTTCGGGGATGTCGGCAAACAGCTGCTCGATGGCGCTGACGCCGATCGCCGCCATCATCGCCTGGCGGTCGCGATCGGTGTTGGGAAGATACCTCATGCTAGTTGTGCCCCCGAGCCAGTTCTTCCTCGGCGTGCTTCTCGTAGGCCTTCACGTCCATCAGGTTGTCGAGCTCGGCGACGTCGCTGATCTCGACCTTGATGAACCAGCCCTCGCCGTGCGGGTCGGTGTTGATGGCTCCGGGCTCATCGTTGAGAGCCTCGTTGATCTCGACCACGGTGCCGCTGACCGGCGAGTAGCAGTCCGACACAGCCTTGACCGACTCCACGACGCCAAACGGCTCGCCCTGCACAACTTGCTGTCCTACCTCGGGCAGCTCCACGAACACGATGTCGCCCAGCTGATCCTGAGCGTAGTTGGTCAGTCCGACCGCGCCGATGTCGCCATCGACTTTGACGTACTCATGGCTCTTGGTGTACTTGTAGTCCGCTGGATAAGTCATCTTGATCATTTCCTCCTCGATTGCAGATTACTTCCTTGCGCGCCTGTAGAAAGGCAGCTTTATCACCTTAGCCGCCACCGTCTTGCCGCGGATCTCCACATCCAGAGGTGTGCCGAGCGCGGTCAGCTCCGGTGGCACGTAAGCCATAGCTATATTCTTGCCCACAGTGGGCGTGTACATGCCTGAGGTCACGATGCCAACTCTTTCGCCGTCCTTGAGCACGGGGTAGTCGTGGCGGGCCACGCCACGACCGACCATCTCCAGCCCGATCAGCCGCTTCTTAAGCCCTTGCTCCTGCTGAGCCAACAGAGCCTCGCGGCCGATGAACCCCGGCTTATCCAGGCTGACGAACCGCGCCAGCCGGGCTTCAAGCGGCGAAGTCTCAGCGTCAAGCTCCTGTCCGTAGAGAGGCATGCCGGCCTCAAACCTCAGGCTGTCGCGGGCGCCCAAACCGATCGGCTTGATGCCGAACTCGGCCCCAGCCTCCATGATCGCCTCCCACAAGGGCACCGCATCGGCCGGCTCGCACATGATCTCGAACCCGTCCTCGCCAGTGTAGCCGGTACGCGAGA
>Ga0114946_10000928_pt1 | contig 20188 bp, 40 predicted proteins | sample WalLakDeSediment_FD_88676 | JGI IMG/M metagenome (GOLD analysis project Ga0114946, IMG submission 88676) | Lake sediment microbial communities from Walker lake, Nevada to study Microbial Dark Matter (Phase II) - Walker Lake 11/02/13 Deep Sediment | ecosystem: Environmental > Aquatic >...
ATATTTCTTTGCAATCGCCATACCGATGTCGGTGACGAGTAACATCATGGGCGTTCTTCTCATGACGAACTCATGTATCGTAGTATCTGTTTTATACATCTGGTCGTCCGAGTATTTGATTTGCAGAACGTCCTCTAGGAAATCGTCAAATAGCCGAACGAACATGGCCGTACTCACTATTATTGTGGCGTCAAACCCGTCCAATGATGGATTCCTCATTCTGAGTTCGAGAGCGTCCCTCTCAATTTGTCGGTATAGTATTTCTTCTGGCATCGTTGTAGTTCTCCACTCTTGACATTATCGAGAATATGCTTGAGTATTCTCCTCCAGCGTCTTCTATATCATATCTGCTGATAATCCCAATGACTAGGTTTAGCACGTCTAATGCTTTGGACGACTGGCCGTAGTATGGGTCAAGTATTTGCCTCTCATATCTATTCACCTTTGGCGGCGGTATATCGAGGACTCTGATTAAATCCAGCATACGTTCTCGTATAGTTCCTATTTCGATACGATATTCAGTCTTCGTCCTCTGCTTCTGATGTTTCTTGTCCAGAGCCTTCATTTTCTCCAGTTCCACCTTCGGCGGGTTTCCCTCTGAGGCTAGCAAGTTTATTTGCGAGTTGACCAGCTTTCTCCTTTGCCTTTGTCATCTCCTTCCGTCTCAGAAGCATTTCTACCTCCTCGACCAGCCTCTTCAGTTCCCTCAGAGCCTTCTGTGGCGTATCCACCGACCTCTTCATGTGCCAATTCCTCCTCTTGCTGTCTTACTCTATCAGTTAGCCGATTAATTCTGTCTTTCATCAATTGTGCTTCGTTATCGCTCATCAACTGTTCTCTTTTCCATTTATCTATCAGTTGTTTTTCATACGCAGAAGATAGCATTGGGTGTGTGGAACGCGTCGCCCTCAAGTTATCCTCAAGGTTCATCCTCTCTAATTGCATCGAGACGTCTGAAACATATCTTGAAAACTTCGACACCTCTTCTTCCAACATTCTTCTCTGATGTTCGAGAACGTCTTGAGAGTATTCGACCTTTGATTTGAGGTTCTTAGCCATACCGTCCGCCAGTTCTCTCTGCCGAATGAGTTCTGCCCTGATTTCCTTGAAGTCCCGTAGTTTTTCATTTATAGCTACGTTCTTGAGATACACGTCATCAATTTCGGTTTGCAATGATTCTAATCGAATCTCCGCCTCCTCTAGATGTGATGCATACATATTGCACCGTTGTCTTTCCTTAGATAAATCTCTCAGGAAACGGGATGCTTGTTTGTATCCTTCTTCTTGTGCAAATATCCCCGTTCTTGATACGAGTATTACACTACCCTTGTCAAGAATCCTATATCCGTTCTTTGCAGGCACTATGAACCCTTTTTTAGATAATGGGTTCTCTATTTTAATCTCCCTAATCCTGTTCGTCCCTTGATAAAAAAAGCCACCTCTTGTAGTAAATCGTATCTTGAAAAAGTCAGGGGAAATCATTTCCATTCGCACGAACCTACCAAGATATGACTGACGCTCAAAGCGTTGTGTAGCCGTAGTATCGTCCGTCTCTCCTTCTACACTTATGACTACCGCTCCCTTTTTAATATGGTCAGTAATCATATCTGCCGCCAAGACTTTATTTGTTGTTCGTGTTATATCCATCAGTTGCTCGACACCAGCTTCGTGGCTTCTGTCTGCGAAATATTTAGCAACATCTTCCATGTCAACTCTCTGTTGCATTGCTTCTGTCATCACTTACCACCTGCTATTTTCATGTCTCGTTGTTTTTTCAGTATCCAGCCGACATAATAATCCCGTGTTACTGTTTTTTCAGGGCATTTGAACGTATTGATTGCCAAACCTCTTATCTTATGCCATTTCATATCGTCTAATACCTCTCGCGTATATTTGAACCCCGTATCGTCCGTGTTGTAGTTTTCATAGTCGATTTTCTTGGATTGTGTTTGTTTCTGTTGAGGGGGCATAGGTGCGGGGGGGGGCATGGGTGCGGGGCTTTGTTGTCTATTGATAATTGGTGTCGCATGAGATTGCTGGACAGCTTGTGCAATACTTCCACCACGCGACTGTACTTCACCACCGCCGCCCAATATCTCATCTAATTCACCCATTACTCCAGTCTGTTGGCTCATTGTTCCAAGTTCTTCCAGAATTTCCTCAATATCTTGCCTTAATTCCGTAAGTCTCCGCTCCATATCCTCTCTTCCAAATTGTAGTTCGTCCACCTTTTCTAATACAACTTCCAAGGCGTCTCTATTCTTCTTGATGAGGTCAGAAAAATCCATAATTGTTTTTCCCATTATGTGGAATCGTTTGTTAGTTTCAAGAATAAATGCTTCGAGGGCTTTATAGTCTTGCCTAGTCATCATAGAAACCACCTACCCCCCCCCCGAATGGGTCATCAAACTCCGACTCGTTTGTATTTTTCTTTGCATTATGGGGGGGCAAGACTTTGCAATATTTATAAATCCAACCTTTTTCCTTTGCAACCCATCCTATCATGAAAATACAGAAGCCCCATAATAGCCACCAATCTGATAGCATATCTCGTTTAAGAACAAGCGCAGTATCTCCAGTGGAGTCCCCATATTCATAAGAAACCATAACCAATGCACCGCCACCGAATCCCCCCTTATCACTACGGGTAAGGGGTATGGTCGCTCGGAACGTTCCAGAGTCCGATGTTCTTACCGTTCCCGAATATCCTAATGCATCAATTTTAATATCCACTCTTGCATTCCCTCGTCCGATGCCAGAGTTCACACCTTCTACCTTTCCGATTATATAAATATACTCATAATTATCGGATTGTACAGCACTAAATTCTGTAACTTTATACGTATCTGAATATGATGCAGATGCGGACGTAGATACCCCTCTATATGCGACACTAAAAGAGTATGTACCTACATCTTGTGTGCTGAAAGTTCCGACACCATTAATCAACATCACCGTGTCTTGTATAATCCCGCTCGTAATTATCACCTCAACATTTTCTTCTGGTGTTTTCCCGTCTATTGTATAAGTAATAGATATATCTCCAATGTTAGAGAATCCAGTCAGGCTAATCAAAGCAGCAGGGGTATAATCAATAGTATTCATAAATAATCTATCTGCCTCTCTATATTGCAGCGTATACGTTCCCTTTGTCGAGACTCGGAGTTGTGCGAACCCATTAACTATAGCAATATCTCTTGTTGTAGCTTCTGGCGTAAGGACAGTGATAATTCCACTTGTAATATATCCCTCACTGCTTTTTATGAGGTTAATTGTATACGTATCCGCCGCTTTCACGATATTCCATGTGATGTTTGTAGGGAGCGAATCATCATCGACAACGCTACCACTCCTCATCACTTCCACAGTACCCCGCCACACATAACCAGTCCCCTCAATGGTGACTTCAACATCATGCATGCCCGTTACATAAAAAACCATAGGAACTCTCGCCTTTCCTTCTACAAGCACAGCATAGGTTGTAGTGATACTGTCTGTTGGGCTTACCGTTTTAATTTTCAAGATGTGATAATCATGTTTTAACATACTTTCTTCCATCCTGAAATCAGCATATTGCCCCACAACTACCTCCGAAGGCATAGTAACACGCAATTCGTAGACCTTCGTGCCTTTAAATGTAACGAGTGTTGAAACAAACGTATCACCACTAACAACCCGTATGTATCCATTACCATCCACGTCAGGCGTTACAAATGATGTTGAGAAATTTCCCTCGTTGTCAGTGATAGTATTTACCACACCTTTCACTTCCACCCCACTTGGGAATACAATGTCAATTCTCACAGACACATTGGGTTGGAATTGAGTACCATTGACCCATGTGGTATTGCCCACATGTAAAATAGTGGGGGATATGGTTACTTCAGCTACAGGTTGCGCAATCGCCTGCATTCCCATGACTGGTATTAGGATAAAAACCAATACGAGGGAGATGCATATAATTTTCTTCATATTTTTCACCTCGACACGCATTTGTTACCAGATGTGATAACAAACACCCTGGCTCAATCATCACCCTCGGTTTTCATCCCTACGCTTTTCCTCACAGCTTCCGATGCCTTCTGACGAACACAGAGACTCTTATCTCTTGCTAACCCTGAATCACAGTCCAGGTTGCCAGAATCATCTCGTGGCATCTCGTCTATCTGCTCTTTTTTCTTCAATTCCTCACAGGCTCTGTAGTCCTGCCCAGCCAATCCGTCACAAATAAGCACACCATTGTCGTCCCGTTCAAACTCTTTCTTCGCTTTTACATCTGCCATATTTCACACTTCCATATCTCTATTTCTGCGAATTGTCCAGATTTATCCGAACAATTAGCAAACCTACATACATTTTCCTGAATATAAAGGTTTCCCTATAAGTTTATTCGCGCTATGAGAGCAATACAACCATAACTTCTTTCCCAATCCACTCTTTCGGCACAAACACATGCCCCGTTCCTCCACTCCGTTTGACGATTTTCCTGCGGGTATCTTTCCCTTCAATTTCAATTTTCATCGCTTTCACCTATCTTAAAGATATGGAAAAGAGATGTAAAAGATATATTAATACCCTTCCCCCTGTTCGATAATATCTCCTAATTTAGGCTTTTGTCTTATTTTTATCTTGCAATTCGGGCAATGGTCGAGCGGTTTTTTCCAAACGCTCGTTAGTTTTCTTATAAGATTTATCTCTCGGCATTTAACTTATAAAGATAATATCTACTATGCCAGAGGGGTCATCGAAATATAATATATAGTAGCCTGTAAATCCCAGTAAAAGCCTGTATCTTACAGGATTTACATGCCTGTAACGAGTAAATATACAGGGGCTTACTCGGTATTACTCGTATTACAAGCATCATCCCCCCTCTGTATTTTTTCACGATTTCCTCTATGTTTTCGGTGAGAACCTGTACTTGTAAATCCGATGGCGAATTACAGGATGCCTGTATCGTGAATTACAGGATGCCTGTAAAATCAACGATGGTTAGTTACTCGATACCTGTATCGTAAATTACTCGATGCCTGTAAAATCAACGATAGTTAATTACTCGTTGCCTGTATCGTGAAATTCACCTTATTTTTACAGGTTTTACTGGTTTTACTGGGGTTCAACGTCCGTTGGTTTACAAGCCCATGCCGACCTGTAAAAACCAGTGAACACTGGACGGGTAAATTTACTATGGTAAGAAGTCCGATGCCTATCATGGGCATCTGGCTATGTAAAATTGATTCATAAGAAATCCCTCGTCCAGAGGGTAATTCCCGATGGGGTATCTAATTATGCGTCTAAACTCGTATATTTTACTGGTTTTTTACAGGTAAATTTACAGGTATCCAGTAACTTTTTTTATACCGAAAAGTATTTAAAGTTCAACATAACCCAAGGGGTTTATATACCTGATACCTGTTTATAGTTATGATGATTGATTTATGTGATATACAATATCCGTTATCGGGTTATGTATGTCGAATGAACCAATTATCAAATAATCGTTTATTATCCTTATTCGATACGTGTCCTATAAGGATGTAGGCGATTAAAGGATGTGAAAGCATGAGCAAAGCAAAGCAAATGGGTCTCCGCAACGCCCTTCAACGTGCGGAAAGCGAAGTTCCCCATAAGGGGAACGGGGGAATAAAGAACGAGAGGCAGAACACCATATATTGCAAGGCGTGTGCCTCAAGGCAACCTTTCACAAAGTCCGACTTATATCGGACGAATAGAGACGGCGTTCCACTGGCAAATTACCAGTGTTTAACGTGCCATAATGGATGGATAGGCAAGGACTTCAAGAGGACTGAAGTAACGTTGGGCGATGTTCTCTTTAAGACCTACGCTGAAGGGGAGAAGGTCAAGAGCATGGATAAGGAGACCTTCGACATTCTAACGAGTGTTGGAATAGCTCCAATCTCCGAGAGGCGGTACATGGAGATGCGGGGATTGAGGCGACATCCCGAAGCCAGCGACCAAATAGTGTCGGTGAGGCCAGTCCACGTTGAGGCCGAGAACTTCACTATAATATGCGCCAGATGTGGACACGCCCACACCACGTTCTACGAGATAACGGAGTTCATGTGCGCTGAATGTGGATGGTACAGCAAGGAGAACCCCGCAGGGAAGGACTATCTATATGCGTTGTGAGTGGGGCAACGTAAAACTTAAAGGAGCGAATTTACATGGCAAAGAAAAGCAAATCCGACAGCAACGAAAAGGTATTCGACTGGATTGCCAATCGTGAGAAGGGTCTCATAAGGCAACGTGAGAACCTTAAATCCACTGTATGCGTTGTCATAAGCAACGACCCGAAGCGTGTGCTGGAACTCAAGGAATACGCCGTTCTTAAAGGGATAACAGGGGATGGCGATAACAAGAACGTCTATGAGTTCGAGGACTGGATAGGGCTTCAACGCCTTTATGCAGACCGTAAGCCCGTTAAGGTGACGGCCAGTGGGGGCGACATGATGGGGATGGGCAGTGACGAGATGCCAATCCCTGTAATGTTGCGGACGATTGAAGTCGACTTGAAGGATGATAAGAAGCCCACGATAGCCATAATTCATGGCATCATTCACCCCATCCCCGACTTACATAGGGCGTTGAACTCTTGGGCGTTCGACAGTAAGATGTTCGAGGCCAACAGCACCGTGATAGTGTGCATCCCTTCAAGGACGGTCAAGATAGGGGGTCAGGTTGCGGAACTGATACCTTCCGAGGTATTGGGGAAGTGTTGCGTCTTGGAGATAGACCCTTCAACCCCCGTTGAGAGGAGCGAGGCCATAAAGGAGATTGCCGAGCAAACGGGTGTTCAACTGGACAGTTCGGATATAGACCGCCTCGTGGACATAACGGCTGGCCTTGAGTTGAATCAACTGGAGAGTACCCTTGTAGAGAGCGTTGCTCTATATGGGGGGTTGAATCAAGCCCACATATCCAAAGCGAAAGGCAAGATAATCTCCGAGAACTCCCCCATAAAGGTAAAGATGAACGGGAAGTTCGGCTTTGAGAGGGTTGGCGGTTACACTGCCCATAAGAGGTTCATAACAAGGCGTGTCATCAACGTCCTCAAGAACAGCGAGTATGCGAAGGAATGCGGCGTATCCCTCCCGAAGGGCGTTCTTGTGTTCGGCATGGCGGGGACAGGGAAGACCATACTGGCCGAGGCATTGGCGACTGAACTGGCGATACCGTTCGTCCAGATAACGCCTAAAGACATTGCCTCAAAGTGGTATGGCGAGTCCGAGGAAAAGATGTCCAACATCATAAAGGCCATAGAGTCGCTATCTCCCTGCCTCGTGTATATTGATGAGATAGACGCTATCGCCAGAGAGAGGGGCGAAGGTACAGACCATGAGGCCAGCAGGAAGGTCATGTCGGAACTAATGCAGTGGATGGCGAGCAATCACAACTGCCTTATATGGGCAACGACTAATAGAGTCGAGCAAATAGACGAGGCCATATTGAGAGTCGGGCGTTTCGACTTCAAGATACCCCAACTGTTGCCAGACGTTGAGGCACGGACTGAAATCCTCAAGGTGCATCTGAACGTGGTAAGGCAAGTCCCCCATGCGATAACCGATGAGGAACTGCGAGAGGTTGCCGAGGCGTGCGACCTCTGGCAAGGTGCGGAACTGGAGAACCTGATTAAAGTGTCCAGCAACAATGTCTTTGCCGATGCGGTTGATAAGGCGGTTACGAAGGGTGAGAAGCCCACGATAACACCCCTTAAGAAGGACGACTTGCTTGCCACAATGGACAGCATACGGGTCAATACGGGTGACAGGAAGAAGCAACAGGAGGAATACTTGAAGTTGGCCGAGAAGTATGTGAATGATGCCAGTTTCCTCACGGAACTCAATGAGTCCTATGAGAAGCCCCTATCCAGAGCCGAGATGATAATGAAGCGGCGCAAGGCCGATGCCGAGGAATAAAACCAACGAGTGTTGGAACGAGGTGAAAAGAATGTCACACATAACAAGCCAGAAGGTTGAGATAAAGAACGCCAACGAGCAAATGCTTAAGGAGGCCGTAGAGTTAATGATACGGAACATCCCCGACTTGGAGAGGGTGAGCCATATCACGGACTATTACGGAGAGCGCATGGCCGTCAAGAACGGGATAGGCGTAAAGGCCAGAGGGAGCAAATACGGGCAGATAGTGTCCGTCCAGAACGGCCAGATAACGCTTACTGGCGAGAACATGGACTACGCAACCCGCCAGTATCTTGAAGGCCAGATAAAGCAATTCTACAACGCCAGAACCACGATAGGTTTCATGCAGAGAGAGGGTATGGCCTATCAGATGAACTATAACAACGGCAAGGTGCTGATACGAGGCCAGTCCAGATAATCGGGGGTGAAACACATGGTTAAGGAGATATTTGTGGAGATAGACGAGGACGGCCACATAAAGCATCAGACACGGGGCTTTGTAGGGAATGCCTGTATGGTCTTCGGCAATAAGTTCAGGGCGTTCTTGAAGGGCTTTGGCATAGAGGCCGAGTCCGAGCAGACGGTTTCCACGCCAGAGATGTATCAGGCCGAGAACGGCCACAAGATACGGCAGTAAGTAACGTCCGTTAGAACGGGCATTAGAGAGATACCATAGGAGAGATGACCATGAAATATGACGAATATGGAGAGCGCATAAAGGGGGCAGTCGGCAACGCCGATGCCCTCTTGCGCATACTGAACGAGGTGCGGGACGATGCGGACTTAACCAACATCCAGAGGAACAGATTGGTTAATTCCTGCAACGCCCACATAAAGACGGCAACGGGCAAGGCCACGCTGGAGACGGACTCCCGATTGGGCAGGAACGTCAAGGCCACTATAAGGAAGCAAGATGACGTTGAGACATTGGGTTTCCTTTGCTTGCCGACAGTGAGCGAGACCATAGACCACATACGGATACCCAATGAGAGCGTGGATGCCTACTGGAACGAGCATGGCATTGCCGATAAGTTCAAGCCCAAGCCATACAGGGAGACGGATGCCTTTAAGAAGGCGTGCGATGACTTCAAAGGCCACGAGCCAGTGTCCGCCGTTGTGAAATCAGTATTCCCCAATGCCGACAGGGTGATATGGGACATCACTCAACTGAATGCCAGAGAATATCAGATAACCCGTAAGATTGTGTCCCTTATAGAAGGGGAGAGCAAGCGGGATAAGACCGAGATGGCCGAATTATCTTATGATAAAATCTGCAAGGTCATCATGGACGAGACAACGGTTGATATTCCCACGAGGGGCGGTAAGACCAAGAAGGATACGACATACAGGTATCGGGCTATTCCAGAGAAGGCCACCTACAAGAAACTCACGGACGAGATATTTGAGAGGTTCTTGGAGCGCATAGAACTCTACAAGGTCAACACTTCGGGCAAGAAGATACGGGACGGCATACGGGCGACCATACAAGCCCACAATGGCATAAACTTCAGTGGTCAGGGCGGTACATGGTTCGTCCCCTATCACGCCGAGAGCATCATGGGAGAGTATCAGGCGTTCTTTAAGGAACTGGAAGCGAAATACACCCTCAACGGAGGCCGAGCGAGGTTATTCGTATTGCCCCTCATAAACGACAAGGATGTGCAGGGTCAGATAGAGGATGATGTAACACGGACTGTTGAGAAGCGCATGGATAAACTTCTTGAGGATACGCTCCAGCAACTCAAGAATGCCGAGAACGACAGCGAGGCCGAGAGCGTTCTTATAAAGAAACTGAAAGAACATGAAGAGAACGAGGCGATGCTGGATACCTACAAGGGCATTCTCCGTAAGAGAATATCGGTCACGCTATCCTTCAAGGATACGAGTTCCATCAAGACCAAATACGGTGAACCGTCAGGGCGTGTCAGGGCGTTGCTGGATAGGTTGAAGTCGGCAGAGAGCAAGGAGTGATGGGGGGCATATTGCCCCTCATTTCCAACGTTCGTTAGAGGCGAAAGGATTGATTAACATGAAAGCAGAAGAGTATTACTTCCCGACAGACGAGGACTTGCTGGACTTGTTAGACCATGCGGTTGATTGTAACTGTCCAGAATGCAAGGATGCCAAGCGAAGCCGATATGGGGCATACCATAATGGCAATCGCTGGATTGAAATACTATAAGGAACATATAGGACGAGGCGAGAACATGAGCATAGAGAATGAAATTGCCATCGAGTTACAAGCCCTCCGTAAAACCCTCAAGGAGAAGGGATTGGGTGATAATTTCTCCATAGTCGTAGTAAGTGGAGTCCGTAAGACGGGGCATATTACCTGCACCCATCTAATAGACACTTCATTCGTTGAGCCAACGGTAGATGCGCTTGATAAGATGGTATGCGTAATGAAGGTTGGCGGGGGCAATGGCATAAACGTATCTCATGGCGTATTAACCGAGGACAAGGACGGTCATGTAGAACTATTAGGCGAGGGCGACATAGATAAGTTGCGCCAGATTGTTGATGAACGTATGCTATCCCATTTTAAGGAGCAATGGGATACCCTCGTGGACACGATAGGCGAGGCCGAGGCCAGAAAGCAATTCCTGACTCCCATAGTAACGACTATAATAGTCAAGCATGGCGCATGGGACTCTTGCGATTTAGACAAGAAAATCTCATTGGTTGCGGAGTTTCTGGCCGAGGTAAAGACCAACGTTCCAGATACGGATTGGTTGCCATACGATTATTCCGATAAGGAGATTACCGACACTATAAAGTATGTCGAGCATCTTAAGAACTTCGGTTATGCGCCGACAAAGAAGGACGATGTGGCGTTCGGGTGAGCGGGGGCAGGAAACCAACGTTCATTGGAATTATCGGGAGATACCATGTTCCGTATAAGTGCAAATGCAGAACGAGTCCCCGTGAATGTCGCTAAAACCGTCATACAGTTCATAAAGCACATAGCCGACATGGAACTGATACTCTATGAGGAAGAACATCTGGCGGGGTTCTTGCATAAGACAGAAAAGACCTTCATCTCCGAATCTCAACACCGCCACTACTATGACGGCGACTCCGCACATCTAATCAAATCATACCATCACACACTATTTATATTGCCAGAGATAACTTTCATAGACCCCGAAGACGGCGAGAAAGAAACTGCCGAGACCCAACTGAATATAATCATAATGAGGGACTTGAAGGGCGTTCGTTTGAGGTTCAACGGGCAGACACATTCTCCATCGTTTATGCACGTTCCCGCCTATAAGAAGTTCATGCTGGACTGTCACATACTTAATGCGACTTTACTCAACGCCATAAAAGAACACTGGATACCTTCCTTAGAGATAGAAGACGATATGTTCTATATCGTGCCTCAATTCTCTTCAAGTGAGTACGTTAAAATTCAGGGTAATTCTGGCGAGGGCGTTGCTTTGAGGTACAAGGAGATATGCGAGACCTATAAGAACATGGACGTTCATACCATACTTCAAGAGGCCGATTGGGATGAGGAACTAATATTCCCGCCCGATAAAAGGTCAGGGCGAGTTAAAGCCCTCCAGCAACGCATGAACAAGCATGAGGAAAAGGAATATCCAGTAAAGCAACGGATAGAAAAGATAGTTGCGTTGTCCGTGCCTCTCTTCAAGGGGATTGAATGGTAATGAAAAGCAACGAAGGAGGCCACTATGCCAGAAATGACCCTACTCATAGAAGGAGACACCATCCACTTTCCAGAGGAGATTGAGAACACACACGAGACCCTTAAGAAGTTCTATTCGTTTTTAGAGGACTTCGGTATTGAACTGGAAGGCAATGAGGAAACACTGGAACAGAGGGTACTACGGCACTCTCTATGTGGGTAAGCATAGTGGCGGTGAGCAACTAAAAGCAACGAGCGTTAGATACGGAGATGATTGAATGTCAAAGAAAAAGCAATCTGTAAAAAGTATGGAAGAGGCCATAGAGAAATTAATGAAACCATGCGAATGCGGTGAATGTGCCGTATGCGTATATGAAACTGCGGTTGAACTGGAAAAGCCAAACAAGGCCATATTCCTTAAGCAAATAGACCACTACAATAAGACCGAGCAATATTATAGCCACTATATCATGCTGGATAAGGAACGGATAATGGAAATCTCTTGGATACGCAGTTGGCATTATCGTGTCCTTCCGCTTGAAACCCCCATAAAGTAACGGGCGTTAGAGAGGTGAGCCACATGGATTTGCTCTATGAAATCGTGCAGGATTACTTTAGTGAAATTCTTGATGAAATGGCATCCCAATACGGCGCAGAAAAAGTGTTGGAAGACATCTTAAATAAGGGTTCTCACACCGAGTTCCTTGAACTATTCCTCGAACATTACAATTTAGAGGATATATTGGGTTGCATTCAGATAGAGGACATACTTGAAATCCTTATGCAAGACCCAGTCAACATTGGCTACATAAAGGATATGCTTAAAGCGAAGGGGTGTTAGAATGTCAAAGAAAAAGCAATTCGTAAGGGGTGCGTGGCTTCGCACAATAGACGAACTCACCGAGAGTAAGTTCATAGAGAAATCTGGCGGCATGGAGAAATTAGAACGCTTCAGAGAGTATCCCTTTGTGAGTTTAGTGCTGGATAACCCTGATGAACCGCAATTAGTGGGGCATCTAAACGGGAGAACCATTGCCTTAGTAATGGACACACACGGGCATCAGAAATTTCAAACAATGGAATGGAAAAGCAACGAGCGTTAGAAGGAGATACTGCAATGACAGAAATACGATTATCCAGCAAGCCCAATATGGCTATATTGAACGGGGATGGGGGCGCATTCTTTAAGGCAAAGATATTTCGCTTCCCTGCTGGCAGTAATGTGTATGAGCGCATGAGGAAGTGGATAGGCAAGACCTTCAAATACTACATAACTGGCTTTAAGGTTACGGACGTTGTAAGAGCCGACAACCTCATTACCTTAAAGTGGCGACACATCTATTCCGAGCATGACGAATACGGTAATGTGCTGGCATGGAGAAAAGAGGAAGCGTATGAAATGGAAACCCACATATTTTTAGATACGAATGGGCGTGTGGGGTCAGTACATTACTGAAAGGGAAACCAACGGGTGTTAGAATGGCAACGATACGCAAAGATGATAGGGGGCTTTATGCCAAAGTCGGCGGGTATATAGTAAGACCTATGTTGGACACCGCCTTTAAAGAAGGGGATAAAGTAGTCGGGCATCACTTTAGGGGTAGCACATTTGTCGGCATGGGTAAAAAAGAGGGCAAAGGGCAATATCAGGAATATTGGCGAACCGATTGGATTGGCGAATACGAAGTATATAAAAAATATTATGGCGTTGAAGTCGCTGACCGTTTCTTGGAACAGGAACGAGAACAGTATCGTATTGATAAGGACATAAGAGAGCGATTTCCAAGAAAGAAGTAACGAGCGTTAGAAACGGAGATGATTGAATGGTAAACGAAACAGAACCGACAATAGAAATCTCTTTAAGTTATGCGAATAATGTGCATACCTTATTGGAGAACATGGTATCAATGGCATTTGAAATGGTAAGCAAAGATACGACATACGATATGACGGATGCACAACGGGGACGGTTGATGCAGATATTCAATAAGTACCATAATGCGAATTGTTCATCTTTTAATCGCCACTTAAAGAACAAGATAGACGAGGCCGAAAAGATTAAGGCGGTAAATAATAAAGAGTGTCAATGCGACCCCGATGACCACGATTGTAGCCAGCACTATTACAATGGGCTATTCTGTTCGGTATGTGGCAAGCCGAGACCCGCCGAGGCGAGAGCGCACGTTGAGGACGTTACTAATAGTTGTGCAAGGTGCAATAAGGACTATGAGGACAATGATGTGCATATCATAGACGGTGAAGGTGCGGTATGCTTTAATTGTCTAACAGAGGCCGAATTGAAAGCCATTAGGGACTGACTGGAATAATTAAAGCAACGAGCGTTAGAAAAGGAGATAAGAACATGAGCGATAACGACTGGAAGGACTGGATGGAACGGGCAAAGAAATTGCTTGAGGAATACGAAAAGAACCCTACGGTTACTCATAAGGAGATAGAGCAGGGAGATACCCAATCGGATGTGGACTTACATCATGGGATAGACGAGGATAGTGTGTCCATACTCTTTGAGGAGATGGTAGACCACATAATGAGCGAGGACGAGTTCTGGAATTGGGTAAGGGATTGGAAGGACGCAGACGCTATCATAGAGGAAACCGAGAACTGGAACAGGGAACAGAAACTTGACGACATAAGGACGTATCTATCCCTAAAGCAACGATAGTTAGAAAAGGAGGCCAGCGACATGATGATGGACAGAGCAGAGGTACTTGAAGGTCTGAACGATGCGACAGTATGGATAAGCACTATATCAGGCGTATCGCTTGACGACCCCGTGACCGAGGATAACGCCTTCATCTTAAAGATGTTAGAGGCGATAGGCGAGGCAATGGAGGAAGTCCGAGAGGGAATGCGGTAATGGGGGTGTAGCCAATGTGGAAAGACGAGGCACTTAATACGGAAACAATGATACTGACCGAAAAGGTAATGGCACTTTACTATAACGACAAACTGAACATTGAGGAAATACATAAGAAACTGTCGAACGAATGTTCTGTGGACTTTGTAAAGGGTGTAGTTTATGCCATGAACAATTTTCTGTTGGCAAGGGACGTAATGTAGGGGCGATACCCATGAGAAAAACGGAACTGATAGAGGCACTTAAGAAACTGGACGCATTGGACAGGCAATTCGTAATCGCCGAGGCCGATGATTTCTGGCGGTGTCCAGAGTGCGGGGATTATCTCAATGAGGGGTTTTATTGCCCCGCCTGTGAGAGAGCGTTCGAGGTGCGGATTCCAGCGCATATTCAACTGGAAACTCCAGACCCACTCATAGATAAGGTAATCGAGCAGATGAAAATAGACATAGAGAGAGAGGACTGGACGGTAATAGAGGAGTTGCTTTCCTTCTGTCCAGTGCGTTATCTGAACGGCTTTCTCCGAGAGGAGGATACGGATGACGGTTGCCATAATTGGGACAATAACCCCGATGCGACTTTCTAAGAACCAACGAGCGTTAGAAGGAGGTAAGAGCATGGAATTTGAGAAACTATCGGAAGATATGCAGAAATTAGTGCAGGACGTAAGGCACTATGCGGCCAGCATAGACAATGACGTAAAGGATGCACTGGAAGAGGCAACGGACGAGGCCGACTTCAAGAGCATGGTTGTGTCCTATATGGACGATAGGTACGAGGAGATAAAAGATGTCTGGCAGAGATGCGGCGGGGGGTAATCCCCATGCCGAAGTGTCCCTATTGCCAAGAGGCAATCAATGAGTTAGGTATGGAACGTGACAGGTTCACAATCCACAAGGTAACGCTCAAGGAATGCGGGTGCTTGAAGTATGAGGAGCAAGAGAACTATCGGACGACAATTTACTATTGTCCAGAATGCCTCAATACCATAGCCACTTCAGAGGATATAGCGTTGAATTTCCTCACGAACAGCAACTACAAGAAACCGAAGGCCAGCATAAATCGAATACGAAGAATGGGGTGAGCGAGCATGGGCAGGTCATTATCTACGAGAACCTACATAATCTCAAGGGAAACCGAGCAGGGTTTCATCGAGGAAACAACGTTCGTTGGAAACATCAAACAGAAACCGAAGGGCTGGCGAGTAGAAAGGGAAGTCAGTAAAGAGTGAGGCGGTGAGCCAGATGGCCGAGATGTGCGATGAGTGTGCGAAGGAACTCATTGATAACCCCTATGTGCGGGTTCAAGTGTGGGGCGATGGACTCAACCGCTTCGAGCGAGTATTCTGTTCGCCAGAATGCGCCAAGTCCTACATGAAGGAATGGACAAAGGAAATATTCTACGACTACGAACACCACAATTACGATGAGATTAGTTTAGAATAGAGGCGATAACATGGAAACGAAATATTGGCTTGTAGTTCCAGTGGATGTTGACATGAACGAATGTGAAAACCCATATCCGATACTGGACAAACGATTTGAGGCAGTGGCCTTCCCGTCTTATGACGAGGCATACGAGCATAGCGAACGACTATTTGACAGAGGGGCAGTTGATACGTTAGTTGTCCCCTTTAAGATGGCAAGCAACGAGCGTTAGAGAGGTGAATAGTATGGAATTAACAAAGTTCTATGAGAAGGGAGAAAAGAAAAAGCCAATACCGAAGGGATTAAGTTATTTCTTGACGGTATCAGAGAGCGAGGCACACGCCTTGATTGTATCTCTATCTACACAGTTGCTCAATCGAAGCCCCAATAGTGGTAGAAAGGAGTTCTGGACAGACGAGGGCGAATATTTCACCATAGGGGTAGATGTGGGCGGTGAGAAAAAGAAGGGGAGTAGTGGGTGTGTATGTCAGGAACACGCCCCGTAATCAACGAGCGTTAGAACGGAGATAATACAATGGAACAGATACGCAGATTTGACGTAAAATGCGACAATCCCGAATGTGGATGGGGTAAAGCCATAACGGACATAAACGAATTGCAGATAGGATACGCTTGCCCCGTGTGTGGCAATGTTGTAATCAATGAAGAGGATATGAAATCTATTCGCATAATTAAACGTCTGCTAAAAATAGATAGGTTCTTAAGTCGAATAATGTTCTGGCGAAAGCCGAAGACCATCCTTACCGCAAAGACAGATAGGCAGATGACTGACGGCGAACTCCAGACCACGACAGAGATAACAGTGGAAAGAATCAACGAGCGTTAGAACGAGGTAAGAAGATGAAGTGCAAAGATTGTGGATGTCGTAAAATGCGTGTGTGGGGCAGAAGGGTAGTGTGCGCTCATTGTCTTTCACCACGTCTAACGAACGCTGGCAGGGAGACAGGTAAAGGAATAGTGAGAGCATGAAACTAATATGTGATAATTGTGGAGAGATAGGCCACGTTCTTGTGGACGGGTATGGCTTCGGCGATAGGTTGCTTGAGGGCGTGATGTTCAAAGTCAGGGACGTAAATGGCAAGCCCAAAGTGGATGGCGTAACCGAAGATAGCCAAGAGTATTTCAATGGCCTTAATGCAAAGAAGTGGATTAAGGAATGCGAGAAATACTGCAAGGAATTGGATATAGCCACTTGCCCGAACTGTGATGAAGACGTGCCAGTATGGGATGCGGTTTCAGATTCAGATAAGGCAAATCTAACGTTAATTGGAACACGTAAACCTAATCTAATACTCAACAAGCCCCTTGAAGACATAACGCCAGACGAGGCAAAGAGCGTATTGGACTCCATCTTTGACGGTTGCCCGACAATAGATGAAGTGCCAGATGCCCTCCCGTTCTATAACATGGACGAGGGGTTCAAAGAGGCAATAGATACCTTAAAGAAAGAGAAAGGCAAGAAAGAAATAAACGAATAAAGGAGAAATAAGCATGGCAAGAATAGGTAATATGGAGATAAGCGACATATCGGATATGCTTGATTTTTTGGACTATCTGGACGGCAGGGGTCTTATAGTAACAGATGATGACCTTCTACGGCAGGCATTGAAAGAGATAGGGATGGCAGAGTAAGGAGGTAATGACATGGGAACGAGAGGCGTATACGGGCTTCGGAAGGATGGTAAGGACAAACTGACCTACAATCATTACGATAGTTACCCGACTGGATTAGGCAAGGCGATAAGCGAGGAAATACAGGAGATAGGCATAAAGCGATTACGACAACTATTCGACAGACTTGAGATGGTAGAGGATGATGCCCATCCTTCTGAAGCCCACATCCAACGAGCGTTGAGATTGGGTTTGATTGACGATGACACATCACCCAAGGAGCTGGCCTATTACGAACTGCTACGAAAGGGTCAAGGCGAACTCAAGACACATATAGACACACAGCTTATGATTGAGAGCAACAACTTCATCGAGGACTCTCTATATTGTGAGTGGGGCTACATCATCAATCTGGACACCAATATGCTGGAGATATACAAGGGAGTTCAGCGCAAGCCCCATAACAAGGGGCGGTATGCCTCGGCCAACGGTGAGAAATGCTCTACGGGGGATACTTTTTACCCCTGTGCGCTGATACGGGAATTGCCATTGGACGCACTACCCCCACAATCTCTTGTGGAAAAGGTGATGAAGGAATTGGAAACAGTGGTTGTGCAAAGCGAATAGGAGAAAAGTAACGACAGTTGAAATGGAGGTAATAATATGGTGGTATTGGAAGTAAAGGATGAATTGATATGGAATCACCTACCCCAATTCGCAGGGGAGCAGGACGATAGAGGTCAGGAGAACATAGACCACATCTGCCGAGAGTATGGGTTGGATAAGGAGAAACTGACCCAAGAGATGATAGATGAACTCTATGAATACACTGATTGCGACACAGAGGTAATCGCCCGAATCATAGACAAGTATTGGGCGGGAACATATCTCGTGGAATATGTGGACGACAGGAACACTGGACACATCAGGGCGTTGCAGTTCGAGGACACGAACAATGATGCGCCTTCCGTTGTTGTTGGAGATGGGCATAATTCCAACGAGCGTTAATCTTCTGATTATTCCGAGCCAGTGACGAGAGATACCTGTCAAATCGGGTTCGATGGGAAAGATGTTTTCATCGTGTACACGTAGGGAAAAATTGGGCGAAAACTAACGGTGGTTGAAATGACACTGAACTTCAAAGTAAATCCAGATGAGATATGCGAACATCTCAAAGAGGTAATACAAATAATGATACAGCACGGCATTACTATGAGCCATGACTTTGAAGGAACACATCTGAATTGTGGAAAATGCGATTGCATGATTGCACTTGAAGGATACGATAGTGAATTCACAGATGAGGATATAGGTGATTGAAATGGAATACACAAAGATAACTAAGAGGGAACGGAAGCGGCTATCCGAGGCGGGGCGGCTATTTTTCACGAGGCATTATGATGTCCCCAATGATAAGATAGACGAGTTCGCCGAACAGATACTATCGAGCCAACATGGAGAACACATACAGGGCGTGGTAAAGCAAAGTATAGAACAGACAGTAAATATCATGCTCCCTACTTCCCACAACATACAGTTGTTATTCATATTCGATGATAGGGCGCACGTTCAAGAATTAAAGGGCGATGTGCAACTGATGGGTATCTATTCCCAATATAACTACTATCCAGACGGGAAGCAAGGCCATTCAGAACCCATTATACGGGAGAAAGGCGATTTAGCACATACTTTGAGGTGATTGAGATGTCAGGTGTAAGCGGAGATGAGCCATGTCCGAGGTGCGGGGCGACCATGCAAACGTATGACGATTGGCGACCCTTCACGATGCATGAGGCGACCTGTCTAACGTGCGGGTTGCACATCTATACGGGTGTGGAGATACTGAATAAAGAGCAGTTGGAGATGGCACGGCAGGAATACAACGAGGGCATTGATGAGACCCCCGTGTATGCCGAAGTGGACGCTGGCCGAAAGGAGATAAAGGAGTTCGATGGGAATTGGTTGAGTTGGTTCAAGGCGTAAACCAACGGGCGTTAGAAGGAGATGGTAATATGGCTATACGGATATTGGAGAAAGGTAGTTATGGCGAATGCCTGTATGATGCGGAATTTAAGAATAAAGCCGAGGCAGAAAAGATGTTAGTCCAATTAATCGAAGAGGAAGACGAGAAGGAAACAATGGTCTTTATAGACGGCCATCAAGTGGAGTGGAAAGTGTCGGTCTCAATAGACGAGAACAAGAGAATAGGCGTATCCCCTGATGTAATGAAAGAGGAACTGAAGGATAAGATAGGGGAAATAGACATGACTGATGAAAAGTATCATAAACTACTCCATCTGATAGAGGGGGTAGAATAAACATGGCAAAGCCCATGTACATAATAGAAGTAGTGAATTGCCCCCCCTCTATCTATGAGAAGATACCTGCATCTGCATGGACAAAGTATGGGACAGCCACAACGCCAATAGGTGCATTGCGGGTGTACAGACGGGCGAGGAAACAATATGCGCCCCGTTATGTCCGTGTCCGAGAGATATTCACGGGCGACAAGATAGACCCATACGTACTGGAGGAATATATAGTGGGGAGATGGCGACAGGAATTGTGGGACAAGAAAAATAACGCTCGTTGAGAAATTGATACGGCCTAACGCATGAAATCCGAGCAAACAAGCAACCTACTGGCTATGTTGTAACGCTGGTTG
>Ga0114946_10000929_pt1 | contig 20185 bp, 18 predicted proteins | sample WalLakDeSediment_FD_88676 | JGI IMG/M metagenome (GOLD analysis project Ga0114946, IMG submission 88676) | Lake sediment microbial communities from Walker lake, Nevada to study Microbial Dark Matter (Phase II) - Walker Lake 11/02/13 Deep Sediment | ecosystem: Environmental > Aquatic >...
CCGACCTGGGCCGCCAGGGAGCCTTCGGCCGGGCCGCCGATCTGCTCTCAGCCGCGATCATTGCCGGACATGCTGAACCGTGGATGTACGAATCGCTGGCGCTCGCGCTCGAGATGTCGGGGCGGCCTCGGGCCGATGTGGAGCGGGCGCTCCTGTCGAGCGCCGACTTCGCGACGTCGGCCCCCGAACTATTGCACGTGGCCAACTACCTCGCCCGGTTCGGCGCCGACGAGCAGGCCATCCGCATCTGCCGCCGGGCGACCCGACTCGATCCCACCAGCCGCGAGGCGTATGGACTGGCCCTGACGCTCGCAGCCCGCTCGGATGACGCCCCGGCCTTGCGGTGGGCGTGTGCCGGAGTGCTCGCCCACGAGTGGCCTGTGGAGCAGCAGGATGTCGCCACACGGGCCCGCCGGCTGGCCAATGTCACCACCGACGCCCTCTCCAAGGCGGGCCGGACCGAAGAGGCTGCTGCCTTCAAGACGGACATCGAGCAGGCACTCGTCCGCGATCTCGTCGTGGACGTCACGTGGACAGGTGACGGGGATGTCGACCTCCTCGTCGAGGAGCCCACCGGGACGGTCTGCACGGCAGCCGCGCCCCGTTCGTCCTCGGGCGGTGTTCTCCTGGCCGATGGCGGCGCAGCGACAGAAGGTGATGCCACGACCGCCGTTCGGCGCGAGCGTTATGTCGCGCCGGAGGCGTTCGCCGGCACCTATCGGGTGCTCCTCCGTCGCATCTCGGGCCCGATCGCCGCCGATACGGTCACGGTCGAGACCGTCGTGCACCGGGGCACGCCCCATGAACAGCGGCAGCGGAAACAGGTTCCGCTTGGCGCCGATGATTCGCTCGTGGTCGTCGAACTCGGTGCGGGCCGACGCTGGGAGCCGCTCTTCGACGCCCAGGTGGCACAGGATGTGGTCATGCAGCAGCAACTCGGCCGCACGGTGCTGGCCCAGCAGCTCGCGGCGCTCGCGGATCCGGCAGCGGCCGCCTCGCTGTCGGCGAGCCGGGCGGGCGGCACGCCAGGAGGTCCCGTCGCTCCCGGCCTGCCGTTTTTCGGGGGGGGCGGGGCGGTCGGTAATCAGCCGGTCATCTCGACCCTGCCCGAGGGCACCAACTTGCAGGTGCGAGCCGTGGTGTCGGCCGACCGCCGTTATGTGCGAATCACGGCCACGCCGCTCTTCTCCGCCGTCGGACAGGTCACGACGTTTTCATTCCAGGGCGGCGGTGGCATGGGCGGCGGTGGCATGGGTGGTGGTGGCATGGGTGGTGGTGGCATGGGTGGTGGCGGTATGGGTGGTGGCGGTATGGGTGGTGGCGGTATGGGCGGTGGCGGTATGGGCGGTGGCGGTATGGGCGGCTTGTGCTGGGTCGCTCGCGAGGTCTACGGCCCCGAGAACCCGCGCTGGCTGCTGTTCCGTGAGTGGATGGTCGCTGATGCACCGACGTGGTTCCGGGAGGTCTATGCGGCCCGGGGCCAGGCGTTCGCTGCCTGGATTCACGACAAGCCCGCGCTCAAGGCTGGCCTGCGGTGGCTGATGGATCTCGCCATCGCCTCGCGTTCACCCGCGGTCGAGGGGCCGTGACACCCGCCATGCCGCAGTTCGGAGTCATCCTCGCCGCCGCCGGACAGAGCAGCCGGTTTCAGGATGCCAACTACAAAAAGCCGTTCGTGCCGCTGGCCGGCCGCCCCGTGTGGCTGCACGCCGCGGAGAAGTTCATCGACCGAGACGACGTGAAGCAGGTGGTCGTGGTCGTCGCCCCGGAGGATCGCGAAACCTTCGTCGAGAAGTTTGGGGCGAGCCTCGCCTTCATGGGCATCACGCTCGCCGAAGGGGGCGCTTCCCGCGCCGATTCCGTCCGCAACGGCCTGGCCAAACTCTCGGCCGACATCGACATGGTGGCGATCCACGACGCGGCTCGTCCCTGCCTGGCCCAGGCCTGGATCGACCGTGTCTTCGCCACCGGCGCGACAACCGGGGCCGCGATCCTCGCCACGCCTGTGGTCAGCACGCTCAAGCAGGTCGGGCCCGACCATCTCGTGACAGGCACGGTCGATCGCACCGGCCTCTGGGAGGCGCAGACCCCGCAGGTCTTCGCCCGCGACCTGCTCGAGCGGGCGTTCGCGAGTCCCTCCGCCTCCGCCGCCACCGACGAGGCGAGCCTCGTCGAGGCGATCGGGCATCCTGTCACCGTGGTGCCCGGTTCACCGCTCAATCTCAAGATCACCACCCGCGAGGATCTGCGGCTGGCCGAGCAGGCGCTCAAGGCTCTGCCCGCCGCGAAACTCGCCGGCCCCGCCCATCCGTTCGCGGGCGACGACCTCTGGCGGTGATGCTATGACTCCCGATCGTCCGACTCCCGATCTGCTCTCCGACTTCGAGGCCCGCGGCCTCGTGCATCAGGCGACTGATCCGGCCACGCTGCGATCGTGGCTGGCGACCCCCGGCCGCCGCGTCTACGCCGGCTTCGATCCCACGGCCGACAGCCTGCACGTGGGCCACCTCGTCGCCCTCATGTTGCTCCGCCGCGTGGCCCATGCGGGTCACGAGCCCGTGGCGATCGTCGGCGGGGCCACCGGCATGATCGGCGACCCCAGCGGCCGCAGCGAGGAGCGGAATCTGCTGTCGGTGGATGAACTGGCCGCGAACGTCGCGGGCGTCGAGCGACAGATCCGCAGTCTGCTCGCGTCGGCCGGCCAGACGGTGCACGTCGTCAACAACGCCGATTGGATGCGCGGGGTCGGCTACCTTGAATTTCTTCGCGACGTCGGCAAGCACGTGCCGCTCTCCCAGATGCTCGCCAAGGATTCGGTGAAGAGCCGCCTCGAGCGACCCGACGGCGGCCTCTCCTACACCGAGTTCAGCTACATGCTCCTGCAGGCCTGGGACTTCGTGCACCTCTCCGACGCCCTCGACTGCCGTGTGCAGATCGGCGGCAGCGACCAGTGGGGCAACATCACGGCGGGCATCGAACTCGGCCGCCGGCTCCGCGGCCGCGACCTGCACGGCATCACCTGCCCGCTGCTCACGAAGGCCGACGGCACGAAGATGGGCAAGACGGCCACGGGCGCGGTCTGGCTCGACCCGCGGCGCACGAGCCCCTATCGCTTCTACCAATACTGGATCAACCTCGACGACGCCGATGCCGGCCGCTGCCTCCGCCGGCTCACGGAACTGCCGATCGAGGAGATCGGTGCGCTCGATGCGGAGCGGGCCGCGAATCCGGCCGCCCGCAATTCTCAGAAGCGGATCGCCGAGGAACTGACCCGGCTCGTCCATGGTGAGGCAGGCCTGGCCGCGGCCCGGCAGGCCACGAGCATCTTCTTCGGCGCGGAGATCGAGAGCCTCGATGACGCCGCGCTCGCCGAGATTTTCGCCGACGTGCCCAGCCGCGAATTTTCGCGGAGCGCCCTGGACGGTGATGGCCTGCCGCTCGTCGAGGCGCTCGAGGCGACGGGCCTCGCGGCGAGCCGGGGAGCCGCCCGGCGGACGATCGAGCAGGGAGGGGCCTACGTCAACAACCGACGGGTCGCCGACGCCGCTCACCGGCTCACGCCCCGCGACCTCGCCGGGGCAGCGACGCTCGTCCTTCGCTCCGGCAAGAAGTCCTACGCTCTGGCCCGCTTCATCTAACGCCAGGGATTGCGGCCAGCGGGTGACAACCGGTGTTGACCGCCGGCGGCACGGCTGCGACCGTCCCGCCCGGTCCCGCTTCCCCTCCCCGGAGACCCGCCGATGCGCCCCGTCCGATTTTCGGTCGCCCTGGCGATCGCGTTGTGTGCCGCTGGCATCGCTGGAGCGGCCGATCCGCCGCGCTCCGGCCTGGCCGGTCTCGCCGATCGACTCAAGACCGGCCTGCGGGTGCAGACGCCCCGGGACTTGGCATTTTGCGATGCGGTGGCGGAGAGCGTTCGCGCCGGCCGAATTCCGGCCGATCTCGTCGATGCGACGTATACGTGGGCGGTGCAACGCGGCCGCAAGTATCCGTTTCCCGCGTTCGAGCATGTGATGCGGATCAAGGCCGCCAAACTCGGCGCGAGCCTCGACCAGCGCCCGTAGCCCGGTGTCTCACATGTGGCCCGGTGTCTCCGACACTGGGAATCCGCGCCTCATCAACCGATCGGCCGGGTGTTCCAGTTGGTCCACCCGCATTGTCGGTGTCGGAGACACCGACCTACACATGCGGTCACGGTGTGCCCGAGGCACCGCGGAGGTCGAGCACCACGTACCCCGCGTTGCCGTGCAGTCGCGGAAACGGCAACGCCTCGAGCCCGGCGACGTTCGCCGGCACGATCGCGAACTCGGCCGCATACCGTTCGGCCACGTCGCGAAGCCGCTCCATCCCGAGCGTCGCCGTCGAGCGCTCGAGATCGGCCAGCCGGCCGTCCCGCGAGAAACAGTCGATGATCCGCCGCCGCCACTCGACGAGCGACGCGGCATCCTGCGGGCTGTTCTTCCACGACACCACTTCGGGGCGGCCCGTCCGCCACGTGAAGCTCGCCGAGCCGCGGGGCGTGAGGAACCGCGATCCCGGCGGCGTGTGCTCCGTCACCCAATCGCAGATGTCCGCCCAGGCCGGGGCGTTGACATGGACATCGGCCCGCGGCGACACCGTGGCTCCCGGCAGCGGCCAGTGCGACCGCTGCGCCGCGAGATCGAGAGCGAGCAGGAGCACGAGGCCGGCCTGGATGAGCCGTCGGCGACCGGGCAGCAGGCGATCGCAGGCGGCGTCATCTTCCCACACGGCCGCCGCGGTGACGGCGAGCGAAAACGGCACCATGATGTCGGCGAGGCGGAACCAGTAGAACCGCAGAAGCCCGAGGACTGTCGTGGGGGCGAACGGCTCGAGGCAGGCGAGGAGCCAGCCGGCCAGCGAGATGCCGAGCGCCGCTAGCGTGAATTGGTGCACCCGGCGGCGGGCCGCGGTCGGCCGCTCCAGCCGCGTGAGCAACCACCAGACGAGGATCGCGAGCAGGTGCCGCGCGACGAGCGGCTCGGCGAACGCGAAGGGCCGCAGATGATGCGACAGCCGCTCAGCGACGTAGGTGCGCACCGCCACCGCCTTGTCCGCGGCAGCCACGCCCGCCGACAGCCCGAGCGCCGGCACGACGCCCAGAAGCGCGAGTGCCAGCCCGCCGGCGACCATAAGCGCTGTCGCCCCAGTCATGCCAGTTCTCAATCCATTGCGACTGAAACCCGCCGCACGCTGTGAGTCCCGCCCACTGAGTCGCTCCATCAGGTCTGCAAGCACGGCCGCCACGAGCCCCCACCCGCCCACGATCGGATGCGCCGCCGTCGCCGCGCCGCAGAGCAGCACCGCTCCGGCGAGGCGGCCACGGGCGATTTCGCCGACCCCGGCCAGCACACCTGCCCAGGCAAAGACCTTGGCCTCACAGCCGCCCAACACCCACTCCCCGGCGGCCGTCGTCGTGCGCGTCGCGAGTGCGAAGAGCGCCGCGGCCACGATCCGGGCCGCCACGCCCCGCATCCCCGGGCCGCCCAGCACCGGCAGCACCGCATGGCGAAACCCCACGGCGAGGGCGAGCCAGCCGAGCACGCGGCCCAGCCACGCGGCCTGCGCGAGCGGCAGCGCCGCGGCGAGGGGTCCGAAGAGCACGTAAAAGACGCCATGGGCGTCGGGCGTCTCGAGAAAAAAATCGCCGGCGGCCCAGTCGGGGTCGGCAGCGTGGCGGGCCTTCGTCAGATAGACCGCCTCGTTGACGTCGGGCACGGGCCAGGCCGCGGTCGCGGCGAACACGAGGACGATCGCGAGCATTTCGCCGGCGGACGGGAGCCACGTGGGCCGCTGCCCCGGTGCGGAGAAATCCTGCGCTGGCCCCCGGTCGCCAGTTCCGCCGCTTTCGTCCGCCATCGCTCGCACCTATAACTCGCTCCCCGGAGGATACCCCATCCATGACGCCCCCGCCTGCCGCACCATTCGATCCATCCTCAGACCCCGCGGCCGCCCCCGCCGGACCGGCCACGGCCGGCAGCGGCGCCGCGCTGCGGGCCGCCGTCGCGACGGAGATGCTCGGCATCGTCGGGGCCCCGTTCGCGCTCGCCGGCAAGCTTGTCGAGGCAGCCGGGTTCGATGCGATCTACCTGTCTGGGGCCGCCTTTTCGGCCGGCACGCTCGGCGTGCCCGACATCGGCCTGTTCACGCGAGACCAGCTCGTCGAGCAGACGCGTATCCTGGCCCGGTCGGTCACGATCCCGCTCGTCGTCGACGCCGACACCGGCTTCGGCACGCCGCGGGACGTGGAGGAGACGGTGCGGCTCCTGGAAGCGGCCGGGGCCGCGGCGATCCAGCTCGAAGACCAGGTGGGGGCGGCTGCCGGAGGCGACAAACGCTGCGGCCATCTCGCCGGCAAGCAGCTCGTGGCGCCGGAGGCGATGGCCGAGCGGATCGCCGCGGCCTGCGCCGGCCGTCGGGATCCGCAGACGGTGATCCTCGGACGCACCGACGCCCGCGGGGTCTCAGGCTTCGACGACTGCCTGCACCGGCTCCATGCGTATCGAGCCGCCGGCGCCGACTGGCTGTTCCCCGAGGCGCTCGCGAGCCGCGACGAGTTTCGGACCGTGGGCCGGGAATTCGCCGACTCCGACACGCCCCTGCTCGCCAACATGACCGAGTTCGGCGTCAGCCCACTGATCTCCATTCCCGATCTCGCCGAGTTGGGGTTCGCGGCCGCGCTCTATCCGGTCACGCTCCTGCGGCTGGCGATGAAGGCGCTGGAGGCCGGGCTGGCGGTACTGGCCGACGACGGCACGCAGGAGAGCCTCCTCGATCTCATGCAGACACGTGCCGAGCTGTACGACCTGCTCGGCTACGACCCCGCTGACCCCGATCGCCACCGTGGCCCTTCATCGTGACACCAGGATGACCCCATGACTGCTTCCACACCCGCCGCCGGCACCGCGTTCGCCAAGGGGCTGGCAGGCATCGTCGCCGGACAGACGGCGATCTCGTCGCTCGAGGGCACGCTCCGCTACCGCGGCTACGACATCGAGCCCCTGGCCCGGGCCGGCGACTTCGAGGAGGTGGCCTTTCTCCTCCTGCACGGCGAGCTCCCGTCGGCGTCCGAGCTGGAGGCGTTTCGCGACCGGCTGCGGCAGGCAGCCCGCTCGCTCGATCCGACCGTGGTCGACGCGCTCCGCGGCCTCGCCGCCCGGAACCCCACAGCCGCGCCGATGGACGCCCTGCGAACCGGTGTCAGCAGCCTCGGCCTCGTGGAACAAGACGACACGCCCGGCTCGCGAGAGGCGCTCCTTGTCCAGGCAGAGCGGCTGCTCGGCCAGGTGCCCGCTCTTCTCGCCGCCTGGATCGATCTCACGAGCGGGCGGCCGGTGGCCCCCTGGCCCGAGACGGGCGGCCTGGCCGAGGCGCTGCTCACGCGGCTCACGGGCGTCGCCCCGCCGCCCGCCCACGTGGCCGCCTTCGGCGCGACGCTCGTCTTCTACGCGGAGCACGAGTTCAATGCCTCGACTTTCGCGGCCCGCACGGTCGCGTCGACAGGCTCCGACATGCACTCGGCGATCACGGCCGCGATCGGCGCCCTCAAGGGCCCGCTCCACGGCGGCGCCAACGAGAAGGTGCTCGAGGTGCTCGGGGCGATCGGCTCGGCCGACCGCGCGGAGGCCTGGGTCCGCGAGCAGTTCGCCCTGAAGCACGTGGTGATGGGCTTCGGCCACCGCGTCTACAAGGACGGCGACGTCCGCGCGAAACTCCTCGGCGCGATGTGCCGGGAGATGGTGCGCGGCACCTCCGGCGCGGCCCTCGAGGAACTGGCCGACCGCGTGGAGCGGATCATGCTCGAGGCCAAGGGGCTGCGGCCCAATCTCGACTGGCCGGCGGCCCGCGTGTATCACGCGCTCGGCCTGCCTGTGAAAGTGTTCACGCCGATCTTCGTCGTGTCCCGCATGAGCGGCTGGACGGCCCACGTCATCGAGCAGATCGGTGACAACCGGCTGATTCGCCCGATGTCGATCTACACGGGGCCGCCCCCGCGAGACTACGTGCCGCTCACAGGGCGAACCTGAGGCCGGACGGCGGGCGGACCTAAGGCCGAACGGCCGCCTGACTCACGACGACCGGCGTCGCGATCGGCACGGCCGACTGTCCGCTGGCATCGGGGGCCGCCTGCTCGATGACCGCCTGCACCGTGACGGTCGGGACGGCGCCTTCGCCCAGATCGGTCGCGATCCGCAGCTGCCGCTCGATCCGGCCGGATGCGTTGCCCGCCTGGAACGTGATCGGCAGGATGTGCACCTTCGCCGGCGTCGTCCGGGGCTCGCAGCTCAAGCAGCCGTCTTCACACTGGATGCCGGTGATGGAAAACTCGCGATTGGCCCGCACGACGACGTTCTTCGTGACCGTGCCTCCGGGCTGCACCTGACCGAGTGCGAGCAGCTGCGGGCTGACGGTGACCTCCGCGACCACGCGGCCTTCCACATCCATTGGAATCTGCGTCGCCCGGGGATCGTCGGTGACAAGAATCAACTGGCCCTTCAGGTAGCCGGCCGGGGTCGAGGGCTTGAGCCGCATGGTCAGATCGTAGACCGTCTGGGCGCTCGACTTCGACGGCTGCGACAGCTGCACCTCGAAGTTGGGATTCACGCTCCGGACATCCTTGATCTCCCAGGGCGTGCTGCCGATGCGGGTCACCCGCACCCGCCGTTCCGCTCCCTTCCCCAGATCGACGTTGCCGAGATCGACGAACGGCGGATCGAAGGTGACGTCGCCCCGAATGTTGCCCGCCACGCGGAGTTGAATCTCGGCATAGAACGGCTTGTCGAACGTCACGGTGAGCGTCGCCCCATGTTGCCCGAGGAACGTCCGCGTGTTGAAGGTGGCGATGATCTCACTCGTCTCGTGCGTCTTCACGTCTTTCTTGGTGACCTGGGGCGACGTGCAGCCGCAACTCGTGCGGACACCGACGACATGGACATCTTCCTTGTAGATGTTGCGGAAGACGAAGCGGTACTCCGTCTTCGATCCTTTGGCCACGGTGCCGAAATTGTGGCTCGTGACCTGGAACATCTTCTGCGCCCAGTCCTGGCCGGAGGCGGGAGCGGCCACGCAGACCAGCCAGGCGGCGATCACGCCAGGCAGGAACATTCCAGAACAACGCATCCGGGCGACGGTCAGCATCCGGGCGATCGTGAACATCGGACGGCCAGAGCGGGAGAGACGGCGGGCGACAGGGTGCCCGGGAACATGTAAAGAGCGTACGAGTGGCATGGAAGAGGCGTCAACCATGGGGCGTTCGGGCATGGGGCGATCGGGCGATGAGGGGTGAAGCGAAGGGAGCCCGGTACCGACGGTATCCGGACCTCCTCAAACGTACGCACCACCGCAGGTGTCGGCCGGGATCCAGACCGGAATTTTCAGGAAATTGTCGGGGGGGCGGCCGACACGACCGATACAGGCCAGAAGGTTTCGACGATTCCGCCTACAATGCAGGCGACGGGCTATCCGTTCGTGTCGGCCGAGCGGCCGCCGGACAGCCCGTCGTGCTGGCAGACGCTGCCAGCAGGTTCCACCACAAAGAGGGGGCGTACCGGTATCGACCGGATGGCCAGAGGTTCCGATTGCGTGTCGTGGTTGGTCGGCAGGCCACGCAAAAAGTCGACCGTGCTTCAATTGCCGAAGCTCAGTTTGCTCTGGCTGCTTAATTAAGTAGCCCCGCGCGATGGCTCCAGTCGGAAGGGCCTACCAAGCGGTCGCCAAATCCGACTCGCTCCGCTTCATCGCCTGGTACGGGCGGGGCTAAAAACGTTCCGGGCTGGTTCGCGAGGCACCCTGTCGGCCGGGGGCCCGCGGACGAGACTCAAATTGACCGGATACACACGTAGACGTCGGTTCCAAAACATCACGGGACGCGGGTTCGACTCCCGCCGCCTCCACTTTTGATTGTTTCCCTCCGGCCCATCCCTGGGCCGGAGGGAAACTGCCGGCTCTGCCGGCACGGCGGCTTTGCCGCCGCGGTCGCTTTCATGCGACCGTGCGCCACGCCTTTTTGTTTGACGCAGCATGTGAGAGCGGCCGCACCGCTTGATAGAAGCCCCGAGCCTGCGGGCGTGGTATCATTCCCCCATGCAATGCAACATTGATCGCCGTGGCCGGGCACTCCGGCTCTCCAGCGGTATCGCCACCGCCGCCGTGGGCGCCGGCCTCCTCGCAGCCCGCTGGCTCTTCGGCCTCGAAGCCTGGGCCCTGTGGATCTCCCTCGCCGCCCTCGCCGGCGGAGCCTTCATGATCTTCGAGGGCGCGATGGGATGGTGTGCCGTCCGCGCGATGGGCTTCAAGACGCCGATCTGACGCCCGGCGATTGCACTGGTCGCCTATGGCGGAGGCACCGCGTCCAGGGCGAGTGAGAACCTCACGCTGCCGCCCGGCGCGAGCGGCACGACGCGGCCCGCAGCCTCTTCGACCGAGCGCGAATTGGGATAGTTCGTGCCTGGCTCGAAGCCCGTCACATACCCGTCGGTCAGCCCCCCCTGGTTTTTCCAGAGCGTGAAGCAGGGCAGCTTGTCGGCCTGCCAGGAGAGGCGGGCGGCGTGCCGCCGGCCAGGGTCGATGAGCGTCGCCGCCGCCCATCCGGTCGCGTCAGGCCGCACCCGCAGGAAATGCACCTGTTCGCCCCGGCCCGCCTGCGGCGCGACGTAGCGGTTCCACGTTGGCAGATCGGGCGCGGCGGCCGCATCACGCGGCACCACCTCCTCCGCGTCGAGGGCGAGCTCCGCCCCCGCGCCGAGCAGCGGCGGTCCGAGATTCACGTGGTACAGCATCTGCATCGTCGTCGGACGGTCGGAGAGGTTCGTGACCGTGTCGGTCCAGGCGATCCCCGGCCGACCCACCTCGAGCGTGAGCGAGGTCGTCAGGCGGAGGGCCTGCACGAGAAACCGGGTCTCGTCCACGGAGCCGGTGAGCGTGATCGTGCGGGCCGCCTCGTCGAGCGTCACGACCACGTCGTGGGCCGGCAGGTTGGCGATCCGCCCGTGGAGGCCATGCCGCAGACGCCCCTGGGCGTCGAAGTCGGGCGCGCCGTTGCTGACGAGGCCGCAGCGGGCCACGAGCTCGTCGAAGCCGTCGAGCCAGCCCAGCCCCGAGGGTTCGGCAAGCGGGACGAACCGGGGGTGCACGGGCCCGGGCACGGGAGACTGCCAGCCGAGCGGCACGCCTCCCGCGATGACCTTCCATATGCCAAGCCCCCGATCGGGCAGCACGATGGCCCGCGTCTCACCGGCGGTCAGTTCGACGACGAGCACGCCATCACGAACGCCCCCCTCGAGTCGCCGCGTCCGCACGGCCAACGGCCCGGCCGTGAGGTCGAACGGGGCGGCGACCGTGTCGGCAACCGGCGAAAGGCGATCGGGAGAACCGGCTGCGGCGACGAGCCGCACGACTCGGGGTGTCGACATGGTCACGATTCCTGATAGTGAAAAGCCTGGCGTTCCCGGAGAGGTCGGCCCCGGCAGGATACCGTTCCCCCCCGGCCGCAGGCAGACGCCTTGAAGCCGCCGCCCGGTGCGGTCACAGTTTGCTTCCCGGGCCGCGGATCATCCGCAGCCACCCCGTCGCCTTTCGAGCGATCCCATGAACGACCTGAAGATCTTTTCGGGGCCGGCCAATCCGGCCCTCACGCAGGACATCTGCCGCTACCTCAACCTGCCAATGGGCAAGATCGCCCTGGGGCGATTTCCCGACGGTGAAATCTCCTGCAAGATCGACGAGGACGTCCGCGGTCGCGACGTGTTCATCGTCCAGCCCACCAGCCCGCCGGTCAACGAGCACATCATGGAGCTGCTCGTGATGATCGACAGCTTCAAGCGGGCGAGCTCGTTTCGGATCACGGCGGTCATTCCCTACTTCGGCTATGCCCGCCAAGACCGCAAGGACGCGGGCCGCGTGCCGATCACGGCCAAGCTCGTGGCCAACCTCATCGTGCGGGCCGGCGCCGACCGCGTGCTGGCGATGGATCTCCATGCCGCGCAGATCCAGGGCTTCTTCGACGTGCCGGTGGATCACCTCTATGCGGCCCCGGTGCTCAACAACCACCTGCAGTCGCTCGACATTCCCAAGGAGGAGCTGGTCGTGGTCAGCGCCGACGAGGGGGGCATCAAGCGGGCCCTGGGCCATGCCAATCGCATGGGGGTGCCCCTCGCGATCATCGACAAGCGGCGGCTCTCCGCCGACACGATCAAGAGCGCCAACATCATCGGCGCGAGCGTGGAGGGCAAGACGGCCGTGCTCTTCGACGACATGATCAGCACGGCCGGCTCGATCTGCGGGGCCGCAGACGTGCTCCACAAGCACGGCGCGAAGGCGATCTACGCCGCGGCGACCCACGGCCTCCTGGTCGGGCCGGCGATCGAACGGCTCAAGAGCGCCCCGTTCAAGGGGATCATCATCACCGACTCGATCCCGCTCACGCCGGGCAAGATGCTCCAGAACATCACCGTGCTGTCGGTCGCCAGCCTGCTCGGCCAGGCGATCAAGCGGATCCACCGGAATGAATCTGTGAGCATGATGTTCCAGTAGTTCCGGGCGGCTGTTTCTGGGGGCGGATTCGGCCCTGTGCGGCCCGATTTCCGCCCTCCGTCGGGCCGGCCTTGCGGGGACGGCCCGGCATGGCACAATTGCGGGCTTCCCCCAGGAATTATTCGAGACATGAGCGACACGCTTGAAGTCATCCCCCGCACATCGGGCGGCAGCCGCGCGAGCCGCCGGCTGCGCCGGAGCGGAATGGTGCCCGCGATTCTCTATGGTCATGGCGAGGCATGCGTTGAATTGGCCGCCACCCGCGAGGCGGTCGATGCCGTTGTGCGGCATGGCAGCCGGTTCGTCGAGCTCACCGGCGCCGTCAAGGAGGGGGCGGTCATCCGCGAGCTCCAGTGGGACGCCATGGGCACGTTTCCCATTCATGTCGATCTCCTGCGGGTGAGCAAGTCCGACCGCGTCAAGGTGCGGGTGCCAGTCGACCTCAAGGGGGAATGCCCGGGCCAGCGGGCCGGCGGCACGGTCAACCTCGTCATGCACGAGATCGACCTCGAGTGCACCGCCGATTCGATTCCCGAGAAGATTCACGCCCAGGTCGGGCATCTCGAACTCGGACACGCGATCAAGGTTCGCGACCTGGAATTGCCCAAGGGTGTGCGGGCGCTCCCCGATGCCGAGGAGACGGTCGTGACCTGCACGATCGCCGGCCGCAAGGTGGAGGAGACGGCGCCGGCCGCAGTTGGTGAGCCGGAAGTGATTGGCCGGAAGGCCGCCGAGGAGGGAGAGGCCGCAGCCGAGGGCGCGTGAAACTCCTGGTCGGATTGGGCAACCCGGGTTCGGCCTACGAGGGCACGCGACACAACGTCGGCTTCGACGTCCTCGAGATCCTGGCCCGTCGGGCCGGTGGTCCCGGACGCCGGGCCCGGTTTCAGGGCGAAATCGCACAGGTGAGTATCCGGGGCTGCCAGGGCCTGCTCGTCTGGCCGCTGACGTGGATGAATCTGAGCGGCTCCTGCGTGCTCGCGGCCCGCGATTTCTACAAGACCGACGATGCCGACATGCTGGTGATCTGCGACGACTTCAATCTCCCGGCCGGAACGATCCGCCTGCGGCCGAGCGGCTCCGCGGGGGGCCAGAATGGCCTCGCCGACATCCTTCGGCGGATGGGCACCACGGCCGTCCCCCGGCTCCGGGTGGGCATCGGACCGGTCCCCCCCGCCTGGAAGCCGGCCGACTTCGTGCTGGGCCGGTTTTCCAAGCCCGAGCGGGAGGCGTTCGCCCCCACCCTCGAACGGGCCGCCGATGCCGCCGAGGAGTGGGCCGCGGTGGGTATTCAAGCGGCAATGAACAGGTACAACTGAGGCCGGGACATCTGAACCGGCCCATCTGAGCGGCACATCGAAGACTGGCCCACAATTCACGGTAGACTGATCGTTTTCACAGGAGCGAATCGACATGACGGTGTATGAAGGCATGTTCATCCTCGACCCGGGCAAGTATTCCCGGGATCCCGGTGGTCTGGCCCAGCAGATCAACGACCTGATCACCCAGTTCGGCGGTACCATCCTCGCCGCTCGTCTGTGGGATGAGCGGAAACTGGCGTATCCGATCAAGGGCCAGAAGAAGGGCGTCTACTGGCTGACGTACTTCAACATGCCGACTGCGAACCTCATCGCCTTCGAGCGGCAGTGCGAAATCACGGAAGACATCCTCCGCAAGCTCGTCCTGAAGGTCGAAGACCGGATTGCCGACGCCCTCGTGCAGCATGCCCTCGCCGGCGACACCGCCCAGCGCAAGCCGGCGGCAGCCAAGCCGGCCAGTCCCGCTGGCACGCCTGCCGGAACCGCTTCCTGAACGGCGTTGGTCGGTCTTGGACCCGGTTTCATCCGAATCAGGACGGGTGCCGTCACGAGGGAGTTGCACACCCGGCCCGAACGCACTAGACTCCCGCCATTGAACAGGTGTTCAGTTTTTTCCAGGGTATCCACAAAGGAGTCCTCCGCGAATCTTCATCGGAGGAATCCACCAATCTCCAGAGGAGGGCTCCGCAAAGGAGAACACTGTCATGGCGAGCTTCAATCGAGTGATCCTGATCGGTAACGTCACCCGCGACCCCGAACTCCGCTACATCTCCAGCGGCATGGCGGTCACCGAAATCGGCCTGGCCGTCAACGACCGGCGAAAAAATGCGTCCGGCGAATGGATCGAGGAAACGACCTTCGTCGACGTCACGCTCTGGGGCCGCACGGCCGAGGTCGCCGGCGAATACGTCACGAAGGGGTCGCCGCTGTTCATCGAGGGCCGGCTCAAGCTCGATACGTGGGAGAAAGACGGCAAGAAGAATTCGAAGCTCCGCGTTGTTTGCGACCGAATGCAGCTGATGGGGGGCCGCTCCGGTGAGGGTGGCCGTTCCAGTGAGGGTGGCCGTTCCGGTGAGGGTGGATCACGCAGCGAAGGCTCCCGGGGAGCGCGAAAGCCGGTGCCGAGCGGCAGCAAGTCGGGGGGTTTTTCCGGCGGAAACCAGGGCAATGACGATTTTGGGGCGGATGCTGGGTATGATGACGCCCCGTCGTCCGGAGGCTCCGCTGCCGCCGACGACGACATTCCGTTTTGACTTTTACGAATTGAAATATTGAAGACCGAGTTGAAGAAGCTGAGGAGTTCGTGATGCCTACCACGCAATCAACTATTGTGAACGGGGCAACTGTTGTGAACGGGGAGACCGTTGTCACCGGCGCCAAGCGTCTGCCCGCCAAACGACTGCCAAAGGGCAAACGCGGTGGCATCGAGTTGTTGCTCATCCACGCCGTCGAGCACCTCGGTAAGCAGGGCGACGTCGTGGAAGTGAAGCGTGGATATGCCTCCAACTACCTCCTGCCCCAAGGGCTGGCCACGGTCGCCACCGACCACCACAAACGGATGGTGGAGAAGCACCGCACGAAGCTCGAGGAAATTGCCCGCGAGCGGCTCGCGGGCCTCCGCGGCCTACTCGACGAGCTCGTCCGCACGAGCGTGACGATCGAGGCCAATGCCAACGACGAAGGTCATCTCTATGGCTCGGTGGGTGCCGCGGAGATTTCGCGGTCGCTCAAGCAGCAGGATCTGATGGTGTCTCCCGAGCAGATCATTCTTCAGGGCCCGCTCAAGGAAGTGGGGCTCTACACAGTGAAGGTGAAGCTCGCCGGGGAGGTCGAAGGGGATCTCAAGGTCTGGGTAGTGCCCACGAGCGGCGAGGCGGCGAAGTAGCAGGGCGCAAAGAAATTGGGTGCGAAAAGGAAACGTGGCGGCAGGATAGCGCGGTAGGCAGGCGGCGTTCGCAGGGAGGCGCAGAACGATGGTCGCATCGCGTGAGGCTGGTCGTCGCGAGAAGCGGCCCCGGGATGCCGCTCGGTCATCCTCTACTCAGCCATCCTCTCCTCAGTCACTTACGACGGCGTCGCTCGCGGATCGCGAGCGGCCCGCCAACGTCGATGCCGAGCGGGCCGTGCTTGGCAGCATCCTGCTCAAGCCCGATGTCTGCGACGATGTGGCGCTCCTCGTGCGGCCCGACGACTTCGCCGACGAGGCGCACCAGCTGCTCTATGGCCACCTGCTCTCGCTCCACGATTCCGGCAAGCGGATCGATGTCACGATCGTTCTGGAGCTGCTGCGGACGAAGGGCGATCTCGACCGCATCGGTGGCACGAGCGCCCTCGCATCGGTCGTGGAGGCCGTGCCCCATGCGGCCCACGCCACGCACTACGCCCAGATCGTCCGCGACAAGGCCCTGCTCCGCTCGCTCATCGACGCCGGCACTGACATTCTCCGCGATGCCTACGACTCCGTCGACGAGCCTCGGCAGCTGCTGTCCCGGGCGGAGGAAAAGATCTTCGCGATCCTCGAGCGGCGGAGTTCCGCGGAGGCCCAGCCGATCCAATCCGTGCTGGAAAACGTGCTCCAGCGGATGGACGCCCGGATGCAAAACGACCACGCGATCGGCGGCGTGGAAACCGGCTTCACCGATCTCGACACGCTCTGCGGAGGCCTCCACAACTCCGAACTGATCATCCTCGCCGCCCGGCCGAGCATGGGGAAAACCGCCTTCGCGATGAACATCGCGGAGCACGTGTCGATCGACCTCCGGCAGCCGGTCCTGTTCGTGAGCCTGGAAATGGCCGCGATGGAGCTGGCCGACCGTCTCCTCTGCTCGTCGGCCCAGGTCAACGGCCACCGGCTTCGCAACGGCACGATCTCCCAGGAAGACCGCCGCCGGCTCGTGCAGAAGTCATCGGAGATCAGCGCCGCGCCGCTCTACATCGACGACTCACCGGGCCGCACGCTCACGGAGATCGCCGCCGTGGCCCGCCGGCTCAAGCGGCGCCAAGGGCTGGCCCTGGTAGTGATCGACTACCTACAGCTGATCGAGCCCGACAACCCCCGGGATCCCCGCCAGGAGCAGGTGGCCCGCATCGCCCGCCGGCTCAAGGGCATGTCGCGCGAGCTCGACATTCCGGTGATGTGCCTCGCCCAGCTCAACCGCCAGGCGGAAGTCTCCCGCGACAATCGGCCGCGGCTCCATCACCTCCGCGAATCGGGCGCCATCGAGCAGGACGCCGACGTGGTGATGTTCGTGCACCGCGAGGAGTACTACCAGACCAACGACGAAGACCGCGAGCGGGTGAAGGGGGCCGCGGAAATCATCATTTCGAAGCAGCGCAACGGCCCCATCGGCGACGTCAAGCTGCTCTGGCAGCACGACTACACCCGATTCGTGAACCTCGAGCACCGCCCCTACGACGAATTCGAGTCGTTCTCGAATTTTTAGCACCCCGGCTGTCGCAGGCTCGGGGCGGTCACTTCGTGACCGACCTCCGGGTGCGGTCGGTGCCCGGGACGACGTCGAGGTCGAGGCCGTCGACGTCGCCCCGCTCGATGCGCTCCCAGGCGATCGCCCCCATCGCGGCATTGTCGGTACAGAGCGACTTCGGCGGGATCACGACGCGGCAGCCCAGGCGCCGTCCCAGGGCCTCGAGCTCCGCTCGCAGGAGCGTGTTGGCGGTCACGCCGCCGCCGATCGCCAGCGCGCGGCAGCCGGTGCGGTCGAGCGCCAGTTCGACCTTGGCGAGGATCGCATCGACGGCGGCCTGCTGAAACGAGGCGGCCAGATCGGCGCGGGTCTGGCCCACCGGGGCGGGCAGATCGGTCGGAGCGTTCGGCGGCCGCACGAGATACCGCACCGCCGTCTTGAGGCCGCTGAAGCTCAGGTCGAGCCGGTCGCGGTCGGTGGCCAGCGGCCGCGGCAGGCGGTAGGCCCGCGGATCGCCGTCGCGCGCGGTCCGCTCGATCTCGGGCCCGCCGGGATAGCCGAGGCCGAGCAGGCTCGCCACCTTGTCGAATGCCTCACCGACGGCGTCGTCGATCGTGCCTCCGAGCCGTTCGAGATCGAGCGGCGAACGCACGAGGAACAGCGAGGTGTGTCCACCGCTCGCTACGAGGCCGACGCAGGGATAGGGCAGGTCGGGCTCGGCCAGCCGGCAGGCATAGAGGTGGGCCGCGATGTGGTCATAGCCGACGAGCGGGATGCCGAGCACCGCGGCGAGTCCCTTGGCGGCGGCGAGCCCCACGAGGAGCGAGCCGACAAGCCCCGGCCGCACCGCCACGGCGATCGCCTCCAACTGCTCGAGCCGCACGTCGGCCCGCGCCACCGCCTCGGCGATCACCGGCAGGATGCGCTCGACATGCGCCCGCGATGCGATCTCCGGCACCACGCCCCGCCAGCGGGCATGCAGCGCCTCCTGGCTGGCCACAACCGACGACAGAACCTCGCGGCCACGGGTGATCACCGCGGCCGCCGTCTCGTCGCATGTCGTCTCGATCGCCAGCAGCATGACGATCAGAAGTCATACCACATGCCGATGCCGGCACGGTTCTGCGTAGCGTAGACGAACTCGTACTGTGGGTCGGAGCCGTTGAGATACTCGAAGCCGATCCGGAAGAGTTTTTCGCTGCGATCGCCCCGCCAGGCCCAGCCGGCCTGCACGCAGACGTTGCCGCCCCAATTGCGTTCCTGGCGGCTCATGCCGTTGATCGCCAGGAACGGCGCCCCCCGGGGGCCGGTGGGCCGGGCCTGGATGAGCTCGGTGCCGAACTGAAACTCCCAGGGATCCGACCCGCCGTCGTTGTAGAACGACCAGCCCACCTCGCCGTAGAGCCGCATCCAGTCGAACAGGTAGTACGAGTGGCCCCACACGAAGACGTCGCGGACGTAGTTGATCCGCTCGACGTCGGGATAACGCACCATCGCCTCGTCGCCGAGGTGGGCGCTCAGGTGGTAGTAGGCGAGCTTGGTCTGCCAGCGGCCCACGCCGTAGACGAGCGGGATCCCGAAGCGGAAGTCGCTCGACCGCAGGTCGCGGTCCTCCGCCGGATCGAGCCGGACGAAGGCCGCCCCCTCGATCTGCACCTCGAATCCCTGCGGATGCAGTTCGTTGTCGGAGCCGTAGCGGAGGATCGACGCCCGACCGCCGAGCGTCGAATCCCAGAGCCAGCCATTGGCCTGGCCCGGATTGAGCGGGTCGGCACCGGTATCGTCGTACCAGACCGTCGCGAACCGCGACTCCTTCGGACCGGCGAGGTAGCTCGTGTAGATGAGGTTGTTGGGCAGGAGCTGCCAGTGCCACGGCCGCGGTGCCCAGAGGTCGTCGAACACCCCGGCCGGCGGGCCACTCTGCGGCCACTGCCCGGGTTCGTAGGGCGGGTCGAGCACGACCGGACCCTGGGGCTGCGTCGGCGGCAGGAGTTCGAGCGGCTGCGCCCGCACCGGACCAGCCAGCACCAGTCCGCACAGCACCAGGCCAAGCACGGCCGCGGCCTTCGCCCTCCTGCCGACCAGAGGCAGAAGGCGGCTCGTGCCCGGCAGGCGGGGAGGCCGGCAATGGTCGGGGGCAAACGGCATGGGCACCAGCAGACGGTCGGGCCGTGCAGACACAGCGATCGGGCACCCCGGCGTGGGTTGCGAATCCGGCTCGCTGTGGCGACACTCTATACTCATCGTCGGTCCGGCGAGAGGGAAATCGGCTGCGTCGACCGCGGTTCCACATCGCTGTTGTCACGGCCCTCCAAGTCGAAATCACCGGGGAAAGCCGGGCAGAATCGCGAAGGTTCGGGTCTCGCCAGTCTCCTTATTCTTTTGTCACCACCCCCATGTCGCAGACGCAGCCAACGCCCCAGACTTCCTCCGCCCCTGCCTCCAGCGACGACGCCATCGCGGCGGCGCTCGGGCGGATTCCGAGCGGCCTCTTCGTGATCACCTGGCGCGACGCCATCGGGCCCGACAGCGGGCCCGATGGCGGCCATGATCGCGGCATGCTCGCGAGTTGGGTGATGCAGGCCGGCTTCGAGCCGCCCCTTGTTTCGATCGCCGTCGGCCCGTCTCGCGATCTGCTCGCGGCCGCCGCGGCTGGAGCGCACTTCTGCGTCAACGTGCTCGGGGAGTCGCAACGATCACTGGCCGGCCGCTTTGGGAAGCCCGGTGGAGCGGGCGACGATCCGTTCGCCGGGCTCGCCCTCGAACGAACGGCCAGCGGTACCGCCGCACTCAGCGAGGCCGTCGCCTGGCTGGAGTGCGCGGCCGTGGGAACGGCTGGCGGCGGCGAACGAGGCGATCACCGACTGCTCCTCGGCCGCGTCACCTCGGCCC
>Ga0114946_10000930_pt1 | contig 20174 bp, 24 predicted proteins | sample WalLakDeSediment_FD_88676 | JGI IMG/M metagenome (GOLD analysis project Ga0114946, IMG submission 88676) | Lake sediment microbial communities from Walker lake, Nevada to study Microbial Dark Matter (Phase II) - Walker Lake 11/02/13 Deep Sediment | ecosystem: Environmental > Aquatic >...
AGTGAAGTTGGTGATGGAACTACTACTGCTGTTATGATTGCTGGAAAACTTTTAGAAAATGCTGAAAGATTGTTAGATAAAAAAATTCATCCAACGGTGATTACTAAAGGTTATAGGATTGCTGCTGAAAAAGCTCAAGAAATTTTAAAAGAGATTTCCTTAAAAATTACCGATGGGGATGAAGCGGTTTTAAAACAAATTGCAATTACTTCTATGACTGGAAAAGGTGTTGAAGATTTCAAAGAAAAATTTGCAGATATTGTGGTGAATGCACTTTCTCAAATTCAAATAAATGGGAATGTTAATTTGAAAGATATTAAAATGGAAAAGACAAAAGGAAATAGTATTGGAGACACTGAATTAATTTCTGGAATTGTTTTAGATAAAGAAAAAATTTCTCCACTTATGCCTTCTGTTGTAAATGATGCAAAAATTGCTTTGGTTGATTTTCCTTTAGAATTAAAATCATTGGAAATGAATGCTAAAATTTCTATTTCTTCTCCAGAACAATTACAGGGATTTTTAAATCAAGAAGAAAGTGTAATTAAGTTTATGATTGAAAAAATTAAGTCTTCTGGAGCTAATGCTGTCTTTTGTCAAAAAGGGGTTGATGATTTTGCACAATATTTATTGTCTAAAAATGGAATTTATACTTGTAGGAGGGTTTCAAGAGTAGATATGGAGAAACTTGCTAAAGCAACAGGTGCAAAAATTGTCAGTAATTTGAAAGAACTTGATTCAAGGGAATTGGGAAATGCTAAAATTCTTGAAGAAATTAAACATGGCGAAAATAATTTTACTTATATTACTGGCTGTAAAAATCCAAAAGCTTTGACTATTTTAATAAGAGGTGGAACTGAACATGTTATGGATGAAATTGAGCGTTCTTTGAAAGATGCTTTAGGAGATGTTATTGTTTCTATGAATACTGGTTTAGTTGTTCCTGGGGGGGGTGCTATTGAAATTGAACTTGCAAAGAGAATTAGACATTTTGGGCAATCTTTAAGTGGGAGAGAACAACTTGCTGTTGAAGAATTTGCTTCTGCTTTAGAATTTATTCCTATTACTTTGGCAGAAAATGCAGGTATGGATCCTATTGAGGTTTTAACAGAATTAAGGTCTAGGCATGATGCTGGCGGGAGAAATGAGGGATTAAATTTAAATAAAAATTGTGTTGAAAATGTTTTGGAGGCAAGAATTATTGAACCTGCTAAAATTAAAAGCCAGGCGATAAGTTCTGCAAGCGAAGTTGCAATAATGATTTTAAGAATTGATGATGTTATTGCAAGTACTGGAAGTAATCAAGGTATGAGGGGATTAGGTTCTGGTTTAAGGGAAATGGATTAAAATGACAACATTGGATGAGCCAAAACTTTTGCGAAGAAAAACTTTGGCTAAAAATTTATTTGGAAAATCTCTTAAATATGATTTTTTGGGACATATAGGATTTACTCTTAGAAAGTATAAAACTCAAGAAGAATTTGTAAAGATTTTAAAAGAAAGTGGATTTCCAATTCTTGAAAATAAAGAAAATTTAATTGAGCAATTTTTGAATAAGTCTTTTATTTATCATTCTGGATTTTTTGAAAAAGGTTTTAATACAACAAAAATTGAATATGATTCTGATACAACAAAAATTGAATATGATTCTGATGAGACAGGTTATCTGTTTGAAACTTTTTGCAATTAACTTAAAATAGCATAAAGAACACAAGCAATTATAATTAAGGCAGAAACTATATTTTTCCAATTAAGTTTTTCTTTTAAAAATTTGTATGCAAATATGTAAATAAATATTGGACCTAGCATTATCATAAGCGTTGTAAAAATTATTCCTATATTCAGATAACCCCAGTAAATTACTATTCTGTAAATTGCCCAAATTGCTCCAGTAATCAAAATTATCCATCTTGATTTTTTGTCTATTTTTTTAATATTTGGTTTGAAGATAATTAAACTAATTAAGAAGATAGTGGAACATCTTAGAAAATAAAAGGTGATTGGAGAGTAAAAATTTAAAATTAATCTAGAAATTATTAATTCTAAGGCAAAAAAGAAACTTCCTATAATTGCTGCTACAATGTATTTATTCATGTAAAGATGATGTTTTTTTAGATTTGGGAAGATAATAGCTATACTTGCGATTAAGGCGGGAATTATTATTTTGAGATTTCTTTCGTATAAATTTCCGTCAATAAAAAAACTAAAGATTATTGCAAGTAAAATAACCATCAAGGGTTCTAACATTCTTGCGGGTTGTAATTTAGTTATTTTTTCCCATTTTAAAGAATAGAATATAAATAGATTTGCAATTAAAGAAGAAAGAATTATCATTGAAAAAATTAAAATGTTTTTTAATTCAAATGCTTGAGCATCTAATTTCCAAAAAAAGAAGAGGAAAGGTAACATAGCAAAGATAATTGAAAAAAAAACTGCTGTTTGATAAGTTTTAATATTAATTGATTTCTTTTTTAAAACAATTTTTTCTAAAATAGTTCCTGTTGCTAAACTTAATGATCCTAGAATTGGTATATGTATCATTTTATTTACCTCTTATTTCTATAGGAAATTCTCTTTAAAAAAATATGTTTATTTTAATCAGAATCTTTATAAAACTTTGAAGGTTATTGTTGTTATGAAAAAGAATATGAAAAAAGTGATGGATAAATTAGAAATAGATTCTGGTGCTAGGCCGTTATTTAGACAAATGTTGAAACATGGTTATAAGACTCGTCATATTTGTGAAGGTCATAAAAAAGGTATACTTGGGAAAAAATTTGGTGCTTATGTAACTTTTGATAAAAATACTGGAGATGGGTGGTTTGAAGAACATGCAGGAGATTATGGGCTTAAAAGAGATAATAGAATTTCTTTTAGAGAAGAATTATTTGGAGATAAAGTTGAAACTTATAGGGGAGATTCTATCCTTCATCCTGAAGAAACAAAATATATTAATTATTCCCAAGACATAAAACAAAAAGGACTTTTAAAAAAACTTTTTTCAATAATAGTAATAATTGGATTGGGAGGGGCAGTGTTTTTTTTATTGCCTAATTTCACTGGAAATACAATTACAAATTTAATAGCACGAAATTCGAGTATAATTGGTGTAGGGTTATTTTTTATTGGATTTTTAGTCTGTTTATTTTTAATTTATAGAAAAAATAATTTTTGAATTGTGCGTGGATAGTTTATTGGTAGAATATCTCGTTGCCAACGAGGTGAGCCGGGTTCGATTCCCGGTCCGCGCATTTATTTTTGTTTTTTTAAAGATAAAATGTTTTTGTCATTTTTTTCTTTTTTCAGAATTTAATCTTTTTTTTAAAAATGTTCCAAAATTTCCTGTTTTTTGTTTTCTTGCTTTTTCTAAAGAACTATTAGATTTAATTCGGATATAATCTTTAATATAAGCTAGAACTCCATAAATAAATTCCTTTGGAGATTCATGAGTATAAATTGGTTCAATTTTAAAATCCTTGTCAAGAAATTTTTCTTTTTTTGCTTTGTTTGTAAATAATTTAAATCTCCAATATTGTGTAGGGTTTGTCGCAATTTTCATTTGGTTAATTCCTTTAGTTTTTAATTTTTTTATGGAATATAAAAAATTTTCCAAGGTATCTTCTGATTTCCCTTCAATAATCAAATCAGAAGGTTTTAACATATAATTTTTTCTTAATTCTTTATAAATTAAATATTGTTGTGATCTTTTTTTTGGTTTATTTTCTTTATCACGTTGAATTTTCCCACTCACGAGAATATAGGGTTTATTTTTTTCATTTATATTTTGGTAATTTTCTATGGCCTTTTTTATACTTCTTTTTTGTGCCTTTGAAGTTTTTGTTGGAATAAGAATGCATTCCAAAGATTTATTTTCTACAAATAAAATAAGAGAAATTATAAAAAAAGTTAAGCCAAGAATAAAAAAGATTGTGTTTGTAATTTTTAAATTTGTTCCTATAAGTGCCCCTGTAAAAGTTACATTAATTGATAAAAATAAAAAAACAGATCCTATAAGCAATAAAATTAAAATTAATTTTTTCATAATATTTTTATGAAAGAAATATATAAAAAGTTATCTAAAATTTGGTGATTGGTTTTTATAAAAAGAGTTTAGTTTTATTTTTGGTTTTTGATTTAAAATTTATTTGTTAAGAGATTTTTTTATTTTTTTCTTTGAAAAATTCAATAAAACTTTTTATCCCTTTGTAACAAGTATGAATCGACAAAGTTCCAAATGCTCCAAATAGGATTCCTGAACCAATATAAAATTTTTCAAATAATTTAGCTACTTGCATATAATCTATTTCTTTTGCGATTCGTGCAACTTGAAAAGAATCATAATTAAGTATTCCAAAATTAATTGAAGTATATGTAAAAATAGTTGTTAAACTGAAATAACCTAATCCTTGCCAAAAGTTTATTGAATTAAAATGATTTTTACAATTTTCTAAAGAATTTTTTAATTCTTTCATAGCTTCTTGAACTTCTGGAGATTTTACTGCGTTTTCTAAACCTTTTTCGGTTATTTTTTTCATTTAATTTTAATCTTTCTTTTTTAGTTTTATAAAATTTCTTAATCCTTCATAACCCATTGCTCCAGAAAGAATTCCAGCTAAAGTCGAACAAACATTATAACCTATTGCAAAATTTTGATTTGGTTCTCCTATTCCTCGTTTACCTATTTCATGAGAAGCTATTCCAAGAATGAAGGAAAGCAATGAATGTTTCATTCCTTCAATTAAATATGATTTTATTTTTCCCCCTGAATTAAAATAATTTTCATAATCATCCATCTTTTTTTTAATAAAATCTTATTTATAAAAATTGTTGTGATAAATGGTCCTGCGAGGAATCGAACCTCGGTTTACTCGGTGTAAACGAGCCGTCTTAGCCGTTGGACTACAGGACCTTATTGATTAAAATAATAGTTGGTTTATAAAGATTATTTTTACTATTTTTTCAATTAATATTTTGCCTCGTGCCTTTCAGTCCTTTAAATTCTCATATTGTACAAAATATACAGAAATTTTTGTCGATAAAATATTTAAATGAATCAATTTTTTAAAATATTATGAACATAATAATAGAAAAAGCAAAAGATAAATTTTTTCAAATGATTGAAGATTTTGGTTCAGATCCATATTATTTACGATCTCATGTTCCTGAAGTTGAAAAATGGGTAAAGTATCTTTTGAAAAAGTTTCCTGAAGCAGACTCAGAAGTAGTTCTTTTAGCAGTATGGATGCATGATATTGGTTATTATCCGATTCTTGCTGAAATTGACCATGCTATTCGAAGTGAAGAAAGAGCAAAAAAATTTCTGGAAAATTTAAATTATCCAAAAGATAAAATGGAAAAAGTTCTACATTGTGTAAGAGCACATCGATGTCACGATATTATGCCTAATTCTATTGAAGCAAAAATAATTGCTTGTGTAGACTCTGCTAGTCATATGACTGAATCAGTGTATTTTAATCTAGCAAAAGATGATAAAGAAAATAATCGGGAATTCAGAGTTTATGCAAAAATGGAACGAGATTTTAGAGATTTAGGTGCTTTTCCAGAAATTCAAAAAGAATTAAAAGAACTTTTTGAAACATGGAAAAAATTGATACAGATATATGAAAAAATTGATTTGAATTAATAAATCAACAAAATTTTGTATCTCTTTAATTTTTAATCGCAACTTTTAAATACCTTTTAAGGTTTTTTTTACTATGAGTAAAGACAAAAATTCAGAAGAACAAGATATTCCAGAAATGAATTTGGAAAAAAAGGATACTATTAGTTCACCAGTTATTTCTGAGAGTCCAGAAAATGTTTCAAAGGATATGGAAAAAACTAAAAAAGAACTTGAAAAGTTGAAATCTTTTATTGTTAAAAAGTATAATTTTATTCAATCAATTAGTCTTCTTCCTCCGGTTTCTATACCTAAATTTATTGAAGAAGAAGAAGTTCCAAAAGAAACTGAAAAACATATGCATCTTTTTATGATTGTTCCGGAAAATAAAATTAAGGATATCCCCAAGATAAAGGAAGATGTGGTTAAACAAATTGAAAAACAAAAAATTTGGGTTCAAATTAAAACACCTTCTGATGTTTGGGAAACTTGTTTGGATGGTAAATTTGAATTAACTAGTGCAATTGCAATGTCTTTTCCTCTTTATGATAAAGGAATTTTGGGTGCTTTGAGAGTTGCAGAAATTCATAAATCTTTGGTTCTTCAAAAATTTGAAAAATATGTTGTAAGTTATGTTGTTGGGGGAAGTTTAGTAAGAGGTGATGCTGTAAAAACTTCTGATGTTGATGTTTTTGTGATTATTAATGATACTGATGTAAAAAGAATGCCGAGATTAGAATTAAAGGAAAGATTGCGGGGTATTATTTATCAATATGTTGCTGAAGCTTCTTCTCTTGCAGGAACAAAAAATAAATTAGAGCCCCAAATTTATCTTTTAACAGATTTTTGGGAATGTGTAAAAGATGCTCATCCTGTTATTTTTACATTTATTAGAGATGGAATTCCTCTTTATGATAGGGGAACTTTTATGCCGTGGAAAGCATTATTAAAAATGGGTAAATTGAAACCATCTCCAGAAGCTATTGATATGTTTATGTCTATTGGTGATAAAACAATTAGTCGTGCAAAATCTTCTTTATTGGATATTGTGATTCATGAAATTTATTGGGGAGTCACAACTCCAAGCCAAGCTTTATTGATGCTTTATGGTTTAGCCCCTCCAACCCCAAAACAAATTGTTGCAGATATGAAAAAAATTTTTGTTGAAAAAGAAAAAATGTTGGAAAAAAAATATGTTAATATTTTAGAAAAAATTGTTGGAATTTATAAGGATTATGAGCATGAAAAAATAAAAAGTATTAAGGGTGTAGAAGTAGATAAGTTATTACAAGATACTGAAGATTATTTAAAGAGACTTAAAGAGTTAAGGGAACAAATTGAAAAAAGAGTAATGGAAAAAACAGTAGAACAAATTTACAAAGATGTTTTTGCTTTATTAAAAGCAATGTTAGGAAATAAATCTCAGGCGATTTTAATTGATGATTTTGAAAAAGAATTTGTTAAAAAAGGTAAATTTTCTCCTCAACATTTGAGAATTTTGAAGAATATTATAAGTGCTAGAGCGGAATTTAAAAAAGGAAAAATGAATTCTCATAAGGTTGATGATGCTAGAAAAGAAGCTTCTATTTTAATTAATGATTTGATTGAATATAATCAAAGGATTGATTTGGCTAATAATAGCGAGCAAAAATAAATTAGTAATCTTTTTAAACTAATTCTATTGGTAATATAATATGGTAAAAATAAATTTAATAAAATTTTTCATTATTCAAGAATTGTGTGGAGGTTATTTTGAATGAAAGGAAAAGTAATCCAATTTAGGAGAGGAAAGAAAACAATTCATGAAAGACATTTTTTAATAGAAGTAGAAGGAACTAAAACAAGAGAAGAAGCAGGAAAATTTGTTGGAAAAGAAGTTGAATGGAAATCTCCTGCAGGAAAAATAATTAAGGGAAAAGTTTCATCTACTCATGGAAATAAGGGGGTTATAAGGGCTATTTTTGAAAAAGGACTTCCTGGACAGGCTGTTACAACAGAGGTGAAAATAAAATGAAAAAAGAAATTTTTTGTCCAGAGTATGGTTCTTGTGGTCTTTTAAAAGGAGGGTTTTTAAAGAGATTTTTAACTATGGAGAAATATTTAGGAATTAATAAATATATTTGTAAAAATTCTTTTGATAGATGCCCTCAACATAAAGAGAATTCAGAAAAAAAATTAGGTGAAAATCCAAATCCAATTAAATATTCTTCTTTTAGAAATAATTAAAATGGCGGCATTAAGAAGAGCGAGAGCATATTCAAAAAAGAAAGTAGTTCCTTTTACGAGAGTTAGTAAGCGGAGACAAAAATCTTTTATCAAGGTTGTTCCTCCACAAAAAATTATTAAATTTAATATGGGAAAAGAACCTTTGTATAGGGAAGGTAAACTTCCGTATGTTTTAACTTTGGTAACTACTGAAAAAGTTCAAATTAGACATAATGCACTTGAAGCTTGTAGGCAATTTATAAATAAAAAATTAGATAAACCTCTTTCAGGACAATATTTTTTTAAAATAGTTCCTTTTTGCCATCATATTCAAAGAGAAAATAAAATGCTTACTGGTGCTGGAGCAGATAGAATGCAGACAGGAATGCAATTATCTTTTGGAAAATCTGCAGGTAAAGCCGCAATTCTTAAGGAAAATGGAAGAATTTTATTTGTTGCTGTTCAAACTCCCATTGCAATTAGATTGGCAAGGAAATTGTTAAAACAGATTAAATCAAAATTACCTTGTAAGACTAAAATATTATATGAAGAGATAAAATAAAGAGATTATTTTAAAATGTTACTTCTATTAGAATCTTAGGTGGTTTTGATTGGGAAACTTTTGGATAATAAAATGAGATTATTTTAAGAAATAAAAAAATTTCAGGAGAAGCTAAGATTTATATTAAGAGATAAATAAAAGAAGATTTTCTTGCAGAAGTTTTTCAGATTTTTGAAGAGAATGGGAATTTTTATCTTAATAAGTTTAAAGAGTTACAAATAGAGATTTCTTTTGAAGATGAATTTGATGTTGATGTAGAAAGGTTTTAGTTTATCTCAATAAGAAGGTGAATGCAATTGAGATTGGGAGATATAAAATTTTTGCATTTAATTTTGCAATAATGGTTTGTTATAGGGTTAGGGGAGGAGTTAAAAATTGGTTAATTGAATCTCCTGATAGTGATAAGTCTTTGATTAAAACTTTAAAAAATAATAAAAATTCTTTATATAAGATTCTTAGAGTAAAAGATTAAGTTTATAAACTTAAAACTTAAGAAAGATTACATGAGTTTAGATAATTTATTGAGATATGAATCTGCGGCTGTTGCAAATATGAATGCAAAAAAAGAACCTGGTTTAGCTATTGCAGCAATGTATAATTTTTATAAAGGAATTTTAGGTGACGAAAAGGATCCTATTATTTACAAGGCTCTTGAAGAAGCCCAAGCTGGAGGAGAAACTGGAATTTCACATTCAGGAGTTATTCAAGCAATTGAAATTTATGGAGGAAAACATGAAGAATCTTTTTTTTCAACTGAATTATCAGAACTTGTAAAATATTTGACTCAAGAATTTAAAATTCCTGAAGAAGCTGAAAAAAGTTTTTCTAAATATTATGGAAAGAGTCTTGTCGAATTAAGTAAAGATGATAAATTAGATAAAGATGAAATACAAAAGACTATTGGAGCAATATCTATGCTAAAAGATAGAAAATTAAGAGAAAAAACTTTAGGAATTGTTAATCAAAATGTTTTTCAAAATTTGAATGCTTTTTATCCAAAACCAGATGTAGAAAAGAAATAATTATTCTATAAAATTTTTAACCAATTGTGCCATTATATTTAGGAATTCTTTTGTTTTTTCTTGCCAAGCATCAATTTCAACTCCTTTTAAATCATTGATTTCTCCATGGGCAATTTTTTTATGTAATAAAAGTAAATCTCTATACCAAATAACATATTTCATTTTTAATTTTCCGGAATTAACAAAATTTTCTTTTAAATCAATTGGAATATGTTCTGGAGATGCTGGCGGGATGTTTGCAGAGATTAAAGCAGCGTGAGCTGCATCTACCATGGCCCAATATAATCCTTCTATTGCATTTAATTCTGCGGCTCTACTTCGTGCAAGATGTATTGGTGCTCTTTGTAAACAATTATATATTGCTTCTGGTGTTGATTTTATTTTTCCTTTTATAAGTAATGCTTTAAGAGGATTAAAAAATCCTGCAAGATCAATCATTGCTTCTCCGCTTCTTAGAATATTGATTATAACAGGGTCTCCCCTCATTAAATCTTCCCACCAAGTACTTAATTTAATTGTGTTAATATGAATGCTTTTTCTATAGGGATTACTTCTTAACATTTTGTCAAGTTCTTGCCTATACCATGCAATTAATTCTTGGTCCCAGTTTATAGTTACATCATCAAGAATAACTATGATATCAATATCTGAACCTGCAACCGCGGTTTGTTTTACAGTTGAACCAAAAAGTATAACTGATTTAACTATTTTATTAAATAATTTGTAAATTTTTGTTGCAAAATCTAATGCTATTTCAGAATCTGTTTTTAATTGTAGTGTTGGAAGATTTTGGTTTTTAATTTTTTGAATTTTCTTTTTAGAAGATTCTTTTTTAGTTTTCTTTTTAGAATTTGTTTTTTTCTTCACCATCTTTATTTTAAAAAGTTTAAAGAGTTTTTAAATTTGTTTATTTATTTTGTTTTATGTTGATTTGATTATGATAGTGTCTTTTATTAAATTTTTTGAATAAAATTTTTAATTTTGTGAAAGTTTGCAAAGGCGTGACAAGAATTTCTGAAAAGATTTTGTAGAGTTGGGAGAAGGTATTTTTCAGAGGGGAAGTGTATCAAGAAGAATGAGATTCTTATTTACCAAGTCCTCCAAAATTTAATTTTTTACCTGGGTCATACTCAAAATGGTCAAAAGTGCTTGATTTTTTTATCCATTCTTCCTCAACTAATTCATTTAGACAATAATCTAACATGTCAATATTATCTATTTTGAGTTCTTCTGCTAAATATGATAAAGTGACATCATAACCTTTGTCTGATTTAAAAAATTCGATAATTCTTTCTTTTAATTTTTTTATTTTTAATTCTCTTAAATCATGTTCATTCATTTTATTATTAAAAGAAAACTGGTTAATATATTTTTTGGATTATTTTTTTATTGAGTGGGAAAGAAAAGTGATTTTATCGAATTTTTTATTTTTATTCCATTGGTCTTCCACTCATTCTTCCTCCAGATGCTCCTCCTCTTTGCCCTCCTAATTCTGTAGGAAGTTGTAAAAAGCTTGTTCCAAAAGTTTCATAATTTATTTGAGGAAGCCATGATCCTCCTAATCCTGAAGAATATCCCTGATATAATCCTATTGATTGATTCCAGTAGGGTGCCATTTGCATTGAATAAATCGGGGAACCAAGAGCTTCTAATGTTTCTTTGAAAGGAGGTGTTCTAAAATGTTGCCACCAATTTCCGGCTTCAATTATTTTTTTTGCCTCAAAACCTTTTTTACCTAATTTTTCCATTATTTCTTTTATTGGGACATTTCCCATACCCATTGGTAATTCTGTATGTTCAAATCCGAAATTATCTGATAAATGGACGTGTTTGAGTAAAGGGGCAATTTTTTCAGTTTCTTTTATAATATCTTCTGATTCATAGCCATATTTTTTCATCATATTTATATGTCCAACATCCCAAGTAACCCCCAATAATTTTTCTGCTTGTTTTTTTGCTTCTGATTCAGATATGCCTTCTTTGATTGCTCTTTGCACAAATTTTTCTCTTGATTTTTCCACTAGTTCTTTTAATTCTTCTCCTGTGCTAAATGCTCCTCCTATTGGAGGATTTTCAATACTTATTATTGGAGCTTTATCTTTAAAGGTTTTATAAGAATTAAATGCAACATTTGCAAAAGTTTCTGTTGTTTTTTCTCTAGCAAAATCTTCTAGAGGTTTATACGTTTCTGGAGGAGTTATTTCATTAAATATTCTTATTCCTTTGCTTATAATTTCTTTTCTCAATTTAGCATTTTCATAAATATCTTTTGTTTCTTTTAATTGAGAAACTTTGGAATTTATTTTTTCTAAAAAGTCATTTAATTTTTTTTTGTCTTGTTCTGAACCGTGTTTATTTGCTGTTTCGAATAAATTTTTTAATTGTCTATAAGAATCATTTAGATAAGTTGTTCCTACTTGGAAAGAAGATTCAGCTTCTTTTTCTACAGAGGTTATTTCTTTTCCTGCTTTTCTTTCGGCTTCAATGGTTTTAGCCATGATTTCGTGATTTTTAATTGCTCTTTCCCCCATATCTGCGTAATAAGAAAGGCTTCTTATGTTATCTCCCCATTGATCTTCATTTATTTTTCTTAATTCTTCTTTTACACTTATTTCTTTTGCTTCTCCTGGAAAAGATCTTGTTTTAAGAGGAATTTTTCCTATTGAGCCACTTTCAGAATTAATTACAAAAGTTTCTTCAGAATATTTTTCTCCTTTTTTTTTGATAGATTGAGGTAACATTGCTGAAGAATGAAATGTTACTGGAATACTTCCATCTGGATTTACATCGTGACTTCTTTCAATAGCCATGCTCATTTGTCTTTCGGTAGCTTCTCTATTTGATTCTGAAAATCCTTCTTTTGTTAATCCAGATGCTTCTATAATTGGAGCATGAACAGAAATATCAATTCCAGTTAATTTACTCAATCTATTTATTTCTTTTAATTGTTGTTTTGGGATTGATTCAAAAATTTCTGGAGAAACTGCGGATAGCTCAATTTGTTTGACTCCTGAAGAAAGTTTAGAAGAAACTTCTTGAAGAAGATTAGCATTTCTAGGGTCTGTTGTCATTCCAAGACTTCCACCACCCGATCTATATCCCGTAAATACATCTCCATAAGAAGGGGTTAAAGAAGAATATCCTCCCTGATAAAGGTCTTTAATTTTATAATCACCTGCCATAATTTATTAAAGTAAAATTTGTTTATTAATTTAACTAAAATTAAGTAATGAAATAATTTTTGTCTTCTTTTTCAAAAGGAAGTTTTTTTTTCTTTTTTAGGGGTTCAAAAAAATTTTGTTTTGATTTATTTTCATCTTGTTTTGCTGTTTGAGTGAGATAATTTCTTGAATTTATTTCATATTTTGAATTTTTATTAGAATAATCTTCTTGCATTGAAATTTGATAATTTTTATTTTCTTTTTTATTTTCTTTTTTTGGAATAAAAAAATTTATATTCTTTTCCAAGTTCTTTTCTTTTGGTTCTTCAATTTTTTTTAAAAGAGAGGTAAATGATTTTATTTCTGGAATTATTAAATTTTTAAATTCTCTTTTTTCGAATATATTTTCCTTTATTTCAGATTTTTCTTTAGAATTTTTTTCTTTTATTTTGAATTCTAAAGAAATTTCTTTTTTTAATTCTTTAAAAATTTTTTTATGTTTTCTCTTTTTTTTCTTAGTCATAGTTAAGTGAAACTTGTCATTCCATGGGCTTTTTTATAAATGTCAAATAATGTGAATGTTGTTTCTGAGGCATTTGTTTCTGCGAGAGGTCTTATATAATTAGATTCAATAAAATCATCAGGTTTAATTTTGTTGTTTTTCTTTTCTTCTTCTTTTGGTTTTTCTTTTTTGTCATAAAATCCAAATAATGCTAAGAAAGGGTTTGAAGTGTCTTTTGGTTTTTCTTTTTCTTTTTCGGTTTTTTCTTCTAAAAATAAATTAATATCTTCTTGTAATTTTTCTAAACTTTCTGTGGTAGTTCCTTCAATCAATCTTAATACGTCTTCGACTTCTGATTTTTTAAGTTCCTCTTCTATTTTTTCTAGTTCTTCACTATTTAAAGAATAACCTTTGAAAGTTACTTCTGCTTGTCCTCCAAAAGCGTAATCTCCTCTTTGAGTTACTCTTCTGGGAATTCCTCTAAAAGTAAAATCAACTAAGATACAACTATAATAATCTCTTTTTAATGTTTTTAGGAATTTGTCGTTTGCAAAATCTTTTGATAACTCTCCTGAAAGTGCAGCATTTTTTATGTTGATTTTGCTTTTTCCAAATAAAGTTAATTCTAAAATTGTTGTTCCAAATGTTTTTACTAATGCTGGATTTCTTCCGCCTTCTTTCATTTCAAGTTGTTGGGCTGCTTTTAAATATGGTTTTGCCCATCTTGAATATATTTTTAGACTATTAACTTGGCTTTTTAAATAGGTTAATTCAATTTCATATCTTTTTTGTAATTCTTTTTCAGATTGTTTTAACCAAATGTTAAATTCCTGAATTCTTGGTTTGAGAATTCTTTTTACTCTATCATTTAAATCTATTTTTTCAGCATCATCGACATCTTTTGCTGCTAGAAAAGCATCTATTAATGTTTGAAAACCTGTTTGGCCTAAACCCATTGCTTTTATACTTGAATTTCCTTTTGTAATGTCTACTTTGTCCATCCAAATTTGTTTCAATGTTAAAATTGCAGCATCTTTTTGGTTCTTGTCAGAAGAGTTAAGATCTTTATAATTTTGTAATCTTATTTTAAATTCCTTTAAATCATAAATAATATTAAGAACACTTCTTAAAACAGTATTAACGTCCCCAAGTAATTTTGCTCCTTGTTGTTGCATGATTGTTGCTCTTTGTCCTATTTCAGCAAAATGTCCTGAACCTGGAGAAGCCATAAAATTATCTACTAATTTTTCTGGTGCAAGTCCAAAATCGTTCATTAAATCTAATATGAAAAAATAAATCGGTTCTAATGTTTCTGAAGAAGAATCATATACTAATTTGTGTTCTGCATCTGGAACATAATCTAAATATCCTTCTTTTTTCTTTTTAGCTCTTTTTTGATAATGAGGTATTATTTCCTCAATTATATCAGACACGCTCTTTATTTCAACCATATCTTTTTAAAGTTTTTTTAATTTAAAATGTTTTGTATTGTCATTTTTATGACTAAATTTAAAAAACCTCTTGTCTTTTATAATTTATGGGATTATTTAAGTTAGGTAAAAAAGATAAGGTGTTGGATTTAACTGAGAGATATAGAAGACAACAGGAAAGAGCTTCTGAAATTAAAAAAGAAGTTATTCAACCTAAAGAAGAGGCTTCGGAATTTAGTTTTTTAGGAAATTTGGCTGAAAGTTCTACTTATCCTGAATCAGAGGATTCTTCTCAAGAGGAAAAGAGACGAAAGTTTGCAAAGAGATTAGTAGATATGACTAGTAAGATTGAGGATTTATCTAATCAAATTTATCATTTGCAACAAAGAGTAGAGCTTTTGGAAAGGAAAAGTAAAACTGGAACTTATTGAAAAGTTTATTAATGTTATTTCTTTTTTTTGAATATGAAAGATTTAATTAAGAAAGCAAGGGCTTATGCTTTGAAAAATGCTTTAACATATAAGGGAAAAGCAAATCAGGGTTCTGTGATTTCTTCTTTATTTAATGAAGGTTTGAAAAAAGAAGAAGTTAAGGATTTTGTAAAGGAAATTTCTAAAATAGTTTTTGAAGTAAATTCTCTTTCTTTTGAACAGCAACAAAATGAATTTGATAGTTTGAAGGATTTTGTAAGTGAAAGAAAAGTAAGAGAGAGTTTAGAAGAATTACCTTGTGTTAAAAAGTCTGGAGTTGTGATGAGATTTCGTCCGGGTCCTTCAGGAGCATTGCACATAGGACATATAATTTCAAATATGCCTTCTTCACTTTATGTAAAAAAATATGGGGGAAAATTTTATGTCATTATCGATGATACTGATCCAAAAACAATTATGAAAGAATCATATGATTGGATAAAAAGAGATTGTGATTGGATTTTTGGAAATGTTACGCAATATATTAATTCTTCAGATAGGATAAAAATTTATTATAGATATCTTAAAAAATTAATTGAAAAAGAGGGGGCATATGTTTGTACTTGTTCTTCGGAGAAATTTAAAAATTTTTCTGAATTCAAAGAAAATTGTCCTTGTAGAAATAATGAAGTTTCGGAAAATCTTATGCGTTGGAAAAAGATGTTGAATAAAAAAGGGTATAAAGAAGGCGAATCTGTTCTTAGATTTAAATCTTCTATGCAGAATCCTAATCCAGCATATAGAGATTTTCCTTTAGCAAGAATAGTTTTAACAAATCATCCTTTGCAAGGGAACAAATATCGTGTTTGGCCTTTAATGAATTTAGTTGTTGCTGTTGATGATATTGAATTGAAAATGACGCATATTATTCGAGGAAAAGATCATAGAGATAATGCAGAGAGGCAAAAAATGATTTATAAAATTCTTGGGTTTGAAAAAAAATTTCCATGGAATGCTTTTATTGGAAGGATTAAGTTTACAGATGTTAATTTATCAAAACGAAAAATTAAACAAGCTATTGAATCTGGAGAATATGAAAATTTTGAAGACGAAAAACTTCCAACAATTATTTCTTTGAAAAAAAGAGGTTACAAACCAGAAGCATTTGTAAAATTTATTGAACAGCGAGGGTTGACTGAAGTAGATAAGGTCATTTCGCAAAAAGATTTTTTTAAGGTAATTGATGATTTTAATAAACAATAATATTTAAAAAAGAATTTGTCTTAAATTAATTAGAAGGAGGTGTAAAATGAAAAATAAAAAAGGTTTGTCTGATATTATTGTAACACTTTTGATAATTCTTTTAGTTTTGGCTGCAATCGGAGTTGTTTGGGTTGTTGTTAGAAATGTGATTGCAAGAGGAGTTAATCAAATAAATTATGATTCAAAGTGTTTAGAAGTAAATTTGGAATTAGTCTCTTTTGGACCTAGTGATGATCCAGACGTTCAGAGTATCATTATTTTGAAAAGAACTGGAACAGGAGATACTCTTCAAGGAGTTAAAATGGTTTTTTCAAATCCAGATAATGAGTTTAGTATGGTGCTTGATGAATTAATAGATATAGAGGTTTTAGGTTCTGTAAGCATTGAAATAGGGGAAGATGTCGTGATACCTGAGAATTCTAATAAAATAGAAGTGACTCCTTACTTTTTAGATGAAGTAGGTTCTGAAAGATATTGTTTACCTATTCCTTTCCCAATTTAATTTTTTTAATTTTTTAATTTTTTTCTTTATTTTTTATAATTAGATAGACTTCGTCATTTTTTCTAACAAGAGGTAATTTTAATCCTATTTCGTCCCCTTTTTTTGCTTTTTTAATTTCTTTTTTATTTCTTTCAAGATGTTTTATTTTGGATTTTTTTAATCCTGTTGTGTTTCCCATAATTACTATTTCGTCTCCAATTTTTAATTCAGAAACTAATTTTATTGTTGCAACTTTTATTTTTTTGAAGTAATGTGTGACGTTTCCTATGAAGTGTTTTTTTTCTGTTGCTAAACTATGCTCAATTGTGGAGAAATCTTTTGAAGTTGGAGGTTTTAAATAAAATCCTGAAGAAAATCCTTTGTTATAAATTTTTGATAATTCTTTAAAAGATTCTTTAAGTTCTTTTTCATTTAGTTTTTTATCTAAGGCTTTTCTATAAATTCTAACCACCGTATCCACATATCTTGGATCTCTGTTTCTTCCTTCTATTTTGAAACTTTTTATTCCTGCATTTTTCATTTTCTCTATTAAAGGTAATGTGCATAAATCTTTTGCTGAAAGTATTTTGTTATTTTTTAATTTTAATTCATTTCCTTCTCCATCTTTTACTTGGTAACTTCTTCTGCAGGCATGAAGACATTCGCCTTTATTTGCAGATTTATCAAATAAGAATTGTGATGTAAAACATCTTCCTGAAATGGCTACACACATTGCTCCATGAACGAAACATTCTAAATCAATTATTTTTGAAATTTCTTTTATTTGTTTAAGATTTAATTCTCTTGCAAGAACTATTCTTTTTGCCCCTAATTTTTTGTAAAATTTTGTTGATTCTATATTTGAAATAGATGCTTGTGTAGAAATATGAAAAGGTATTTTATATTTTTTGCATAATTGAATAACTGCCGGATCCCAACAAATAATTGCATTTATTTTTCCTTTAACTTTTTTAAGGGTTTTTTCAATTTTTTTTAATTCGTTATTATATATAATCGTGTTAAGCGTTAGATATCTTTTGATTTTTTTTTGATTGCAAATTTTTTCTATTTTTTCTAAATCTTTTATTGTGAAATTTTTTGCTCCTGCCCTCATAGAAAATTCTTTTAGTCCAAAATAAACTGCATCTGCTCCAGCATTTATTGCGGTTATAAGCATGGGAAAATTTCCTGCAGGTGCTAGAAGTTCATATTTCATTTTAATAAATTTTAAAATTGATTTTTCTTTTAAAAGAGTATTCTATCATTTTATTTTTAAAGAAGTTAAGTTTAAAAATGCTTTTTATTAGATAGTTTTATGGTAACTGAAAAAATAGGGAGTTTTTCCCATCACCCTTAAGAATGATTTTTTTAGCTGTGCGAATATTTTTATACCTTATTTAATTAAATTAAATGTATATGGTGATTGTAGTTTAATGGTAGAACGTGTGGTTGTGGTCCGCAAAACGAGGGTTCGATTCCCTCCTTTCACCCTTAAAAAAGATGGAAACAATTAAAGGTTTTAGGGATTATCTTGGCGAAGATGCTTTGAAAAGAGAAGAATTGAAAAAAATTTTAACTAGTGTTTTTGAGAGATATGGTTTTAATCCAGTGGAAACTCCGATTATAGAATCTGAAGAATTTGTTAAGGGAGATAATCGAAGAGACGAGGCTGTTTCAGATATTTTTAAGTTAAAAGATAAAGGTCGGAGAAAGTTGGCTTTGAGATATGAATTGACTTTTCAGTTAAAGAGGATTTCTAATAATAAAAAAATACCTTATAAAATTTATCAAATTGGGCCTGTTTTTAGAGATGAGCCTGTTTCATCAAATAGGTTTAGGCAATTTACTCAATGTGATGTAGATAATTTAGGAAGTACTATAAAAGATGAATCTGAAATTTTGGCTTTAGCAAAAGATTTTTTAGATAAAGTTGGAATTAAATTTGTTATTAATGTTGGTAATCGGGAATTGTTGAATGAAATTTTGGAAAAAGAAGGTATTGAAAAAAATAAAGAACAAGTTTTAAGAGAAATTGATAAGTTAGATAAATTGCCAGAGAATAATGTTTTGATTAATCTTAAGAAATTAAAGGCAGAGAAAATTTTGAAAATTTTAAATCAGCCAGAATCTTATTTTAAGAAATATGATAGTTATTCTAGAGTGGAAGAACTTAGAGAGAATTGTAAAAATTATAATTTGGAAATAAATTTTATTCCGGGTTTAGTTAGGGGTTTGTCTTATTATAATGGAAATGTTTTTGAGATTAAAACTAAGAATATGAAGGAATCTATCTGCGGAGGAGGGGCTTATCAAATTAATGGAGTTCAATCTGTTGGAATAAGTTTTGGTTTGGATAGGTTGGTTTCTTTAGTAAATGTTAGAGATGGAAGAAGAAAGATTTTAATTGTTTCTTTAAATGAAGATAAAAAATCTATTGAGCTTGCAAGAAAATTAAGGAATGAAGGAAATTGTGTTTCTCTTTTTTATGGTAAACCTTCAAAGGCGTTGGATTATGCTAATTCTTATGAAATTAAGCAAGTTATTTTTGTGGGGGCTCAAGAAGTTAAACAAAAAAAATTTAAAATTAAAGATATGGTTACTGGAAAAGAGAAAATTTTAGTTCTTGAAAAGAAAAGTAAGAAGAATTTAGTTTTTCAACAAAAATGATTATTCTATATCTATAAGTTTTATTTTGAAATTAAGATTTTCTCCTGCGAGAGGATGATTTAAATCAAGTGTAATTTCTGTATCTTCAACATTTATTATCTTAACTGGCATTTGTTGTCCTTGAGGTGTTTGCATTCCTAAAACCATTCCTGGTTGAATTTTCTCACGAATTTCTTCAGGAAGTTGTTCTTTTGGAATTTTTTTTATTAATTCTTCTTTTTTTTCTCCGTAAGCATCTTTTGATTCAATTTTTATATTTTTTTCTTGACCTTTTTCCATTTCAATGATTGCTTTTTCAAATTCAGGAATAACATTTCCTTCTCCAATTACAAATTCTAGAGGTTTTTTGTGTTTTTCAGAACTATCAAAGATTTCTCCATTATCTAAACTACCTTCATATTCAACTTTAATTTTTTTCCCTTTTTCTATAGCCATTTTAATAAAATAAACAAGCAGAACTCATTTAATATTTCTACTAAAAAATAGACTTTTTTAAATCTTTTGGTTAATTTGGCTTTTTTAGAAAATTATTTTTAATTGTTAAATTTTTTTAAAATCAAAAATATAAAAAACTTGTTTTGAAATAAAAGAATATTTGATTTTAATTTTAAATTAAAAATATCTTTAAGGGTTAAGGTAAAATTATTCAAGTAATTTTTATTTCCCGTCTCCAAGAATTTTCACTTGTACTTATGTCTTTGAATGATTTTATTTTTAATTGTTTTTTGAATAAAGGGCAATCGAGAACAAATGTTTCAAATTCTCCTCCTTCTCCTGCAGGATGAATTTTATATTTTTCTTTTAATTCTTTAACTTCTCTGATAAAATTTTTGTTGATTTCTCTACCCAGC
>Ga0114946_10000932_pt1 | contig 20165 bp, 48 predicted proteins | sample WalLakDeSediment_FD_88676 | JGI IMG/M metagenome (GOLD analysis project Ga0114946, IMG submission 88676) | Lake sediment microbial communities from Walker lake, Nevada to study Microbial Dark Matter (Phase II) - Walker Lake 11/02/13 Deep Sediment | ecosystem: Environmental > Aquatic >...
CAATTGGATAATCAATTGGTGAGTCAATTGACAAGTCAATTACAAAATGTTGGAGTCAAAGAAATAAAAAATGTAACAAAGCGTAAAAATATGTTGCATTATGTAATAAATTATATTAAACTGATTTTAGCAAAATTGCTAAAGTAACAAACCTAATAGGAGAAAAGAATGAAATTAAGTAATGTAAAGGATGCGTTAAAATTAGCTACTGAAAGTAATGTTACTCTTGCTCTTGTGGGAGTATCGGGATCAGGTAAAACGTCAATCGGTAAACAAATTTATAAGGAACTTGGTTACGATGATTGCTTAGTATTACGACCATCATTAATGGCTGATCCCTCGGACTTAACAGGACTATATGACTTTGAAATGGTATCATTATCTACTGGTGAGACTGTAAAAACTACAGCATATGCAATGCCTAAATTTCTACCAAGGGGTGATAAAAAAATACTTATTATTTTAGATGAAATCAATCGTATTAATAAGGACGTTGCAAATGCTATCTTTGGACTAATCGAAGCTGAGGGGCCTACAATTGGCGAATATCGACTCCCAAAAGGATCGCATGTAATCGCTACCCTTAACCCTCCTACGTCAAATTATAGTGCTGTATTGGACTTTAAAGACAATGCATGGTCGTCTAGGATGGCTTTTGTAAAAATTGTACCTGATTTGGAAACATTTACAGATTATGGTAAAAAGACTGGTAATGTAAGTAAGCTAACATTAGACTTTTTTAATAAAAACCCTAAATTTTTTGGATCAGGTGAGGATTTTAGTGTTGAAATGTTCGGGTTAAATGCAGTTGACAATAACAGGTCAAAAGAAAAAATATCATTATTAGAAGTCAATGCTAAGAAATTTAATATTAATGACGATGTGTTATTTGAGTTAATTCAAGGTATTGCAGGAAAAGATATGACGGTTGCCTTTATGGAATATCGTAAAACATACGGCAAAGCAATTTCTCTTGCTGAATTATTAACTAATGCAAATAATGAAATTGATTCATTTGATTACAGTGAATTATCTTCTGTCTCTAAAATGCTTGAGGATGCTAATAAACTAATAGCAGATAAAACATTTAATATTGAACACTGTAATAATTTAGCAAAGTTTCTAGTAAGGATACCATTAGATACCATGTTACCTTTTGTTGACCATGTTAATGATATTTGTGAAGAAGAGGAGCAAGAGGATATTGATAACGCTAAGTTTAGAAAAGTAATTGCTCTCGAACTTGATAAAAATGATGAACTTATTGAAAGGTGTGATATGGCTTTAAAAATTAAGGAATCTACCGCAAAAGTTGAAAATAAGGAAAGTGTTGATGAACCTGTAATGAATAGTGATGATATACCGTTTTAAGGGGTAACAAATGAAACAAATACCTAGTGGTCAATTATCAAATCAATTGGGGAGTCAATTGGAGAATCAATTGTATAATCAATTGTGGAGTCAATTGAGGAGTCAATTATGGAGTCAATTGGGAAGTCAATTGGAGAATCAATTGGTGAGTCAATTGGGGAATCAATTGGATAGTCAACTAAAAAGGAGTAATTAATGAAACAATTAAATAGTAGGCGATTGTCAAATCAATTACACAATCAATTACATGACCACTTGGATAAAAAACTTTGGGATCAATTAGGATGTCAATTATCAGGTCAATTGTTAAATAAATTGTATAATCAATTAGAGAATCAATCAATCATTCAATTAGGGAATCAATTACGCAGTCAATTAAAAGGAGTAATTAATGCAAACATTAAATTTTATAAAGTATTCTAACAGAAAAATTTACAGTAAAGATTTAAAACGTTATGTAACATTATCAGAATTAAATGATGTTATTAGAGAAGGTAATAGCATAACAGTCATTGACAATGAAACAAGTAATGATATTACAGATACAATACTTAAAACCATTGTTAGTTTTACGATAACAAACATTAATACAAATGAATTGTATAATCTAATCAGGGGTTAATATGGGAAAGTATCTTGATCAAGCATTATTAAAACTTTACACTGATCCTAATGATCGTTATTACTCCTACCTATTTTTTCAAGTGGATAGGGTACACGATCCTAAAATTCCAACAATGGCTGTAGGACTCGTAAAGTCAAGGTTAACGCTGTTATATAATGAAACGTTTAATAAAGATATTATTGATAAGCATGGTATTGATGCTCTAATCACTATTCTTAAACACGAAGCGTTACATATTACCAATAAGCATTTATCAAGAAAGCAAGGTAATCTAAAATGTAAGTCTGACTCTCAATTAAACATGATAGCTGAGGATGTTACTATTAACCAATATTTAAACAATGATCACATTAATAATATCGGTGGTGTAACATTGGATAGGTTTAATGAAACGTTACAAGAAACAAAGCAAATTGCTGAACCTTACATGAGTAAAGAGTATTACTTTGGGCTATTAAAAAATGAAAGAGATGAACAACAAAAAAATGGTAAAGGTGACTTAGAGAAACAACTATCTGATCTTGAAATGGATGATCACAGTAATCATGAAGCAGAAATGGATCAATTAGAGGAAAGTATGATTGAAAGTATGATCAATAAATCAATTGATAACGCCAGAAAAGATGGTTGTGGTAAGCTTCCTGCTAACATTGAAGAGTTAATAAAAATTAGTAAGAAACCGAAGGTATCATGGGAGCGTGAGTTAAAACATTTCGTTGGTCAAACTAATAGAAGTAATAGAACACTAACTCGTAGTAGACGTAATAGACGCTATGGTATTAAGGTACAAGGTAGTAAAAAGGACTATACTGCTAGAATTTTAACAGTAGTAGATACATCAGGATCAATGGGTAATGAACGTATTGATAAGGCATTAAATGAGTTATACGGTATCTATAAGGGTAACAACAATATTACATTAGATATTGTCGAGTGTGATGCTGCTATTACTGAAGTATTTACATACAATGGCGAGGATGAGTTTAACATAAAAGGTAGGGGCGGTACTAACATGACTCCTGCACTAGATTATGCTAAGGAACATAAATATGATGGTGTAATTGTTCTAACTGACGGTGAATTTTATGAAACATTTGAAAGTAATTATCCTGTACCTAGTCTATGGGTTATTATGGATAACGATTACAAGTGTAACATTGGTAAAACAATTAACTTGAAGGACTATTAAATGAAACAAATAACTAGGGATGAATTGGGGAATCAATTGGATAAACAACTGTATAAACAACTGGGTAATCAATTGTGGAGTCAATTGGGGAGTCAATTGTGGAGTCAATTGGAGAATCAATTGTATGTTCAATTAAAAAACTGGGTAACAAATGAAAAAATCTAGCTCTATTAGAAAAACATTTACTGAAGCATATGAATTTGTATATGGTAAGAAATGGGAGTGGAGAAATGAGGACGGTACTACTAATAGTCCACAAGACTCAAACGATATAGAAATAAGGGCGTTTCATAAAGGATACATGTTAGCTAAAAAAGAAGTTAAATTTTACAAAGATAAACTAAATGAATTAGAATATGTAAAAAAACGTATTAGCGAACTTGAAAAGTCTATTAGGGAGGTATAATGTTTAAAGTTGGAGAAAAGGTTTTTTCAAAAGTGCATGGAAGGGGAATTGTTACTAAAAATTGGGAGAAAAATATTTATTCTATTGCTGTAAAGTTTGAAAGGCTAGGTTGTATTCTCAACTTTACAGAAAACGGAAATTTTACTATTAATTCATATTCTAACAATGATATTAACAAAGTTATAATGATCAAAACTAGGTATAATGAGGTTAAATATGTTTAAGGTTGGAGATAAAGTGTTTGATAGTTATTCGGGTTTTGGTGTTGTAGTTGAAATATGTGATAGAAGACAAACTTACCCAATAAGAGTAAGGTTATCCGCTAATAGATTGTTAACGTTTACTACTTCTGGTAACCGATTTACTAACGAATATATTGAAACAAGTCCTACAAGCATCCAATCATACATTACTAAATGTTCACGAATAAAAACTAAATTCAATCAACTAAAGGACGTATCAAATGATTAATCCAATTGAGTTTAAGCTTAAAAGTACTGAGTTTAAAATTTTACAGTATTTAAAAGTTAATAATATAATATCTCAGGAGGAAATTGCATATCAGTTAAACTTAGGAGTAAGGACTGTTCGAGATAATATATCAATGTTGAATAATCTTGGTGTAATCAATGTTGAAAAACATAAAGATATTTGTAAGCCTAGCACATATTATATTAATGATGTTGAACAATGGAGTATTCAGTAATGTTAAAAGTTGGAGATAGAGTTTATAGTAAACATTACGGTAAAGGGAAAGTTACTTTTATACTTAGTAAAGATTATACGTATAATGTTGGTGTCAGATTCACTACAGGAACACAGATATACACACCATATGGTTATCATGACATTAATAATAATGATACATCAAGAAATTTTATTAAAGTACCTCCTATTAATACTAGATTTAATCAACTAAAGGATACATATGTTTAAAGTAGGTACAAAAGTTTATAGCGAACGTTTCGGGTTCGGGTCAGTTGATGGTATATCTGATGGTGATACAATTGTTGAGGTAGAGTTTAAATCAGGTGCTCATTATTTCTTTGATGACCTAGGGTATTTTTTAACTTATCAAGTTAATGAAGTAGAAGCTGTTTTTTCTAGAATAAAGGTAACAAAACGTTTTAACACTCGATATAATCAATTAAAGGAAATGTATGTTTAGAGTTGGCGATAGAGTTTTAAATGTCAGATCAGGTTTAAGGGGAAGGGTTACGGATGTGTCATATATACCTCAATATCATTTTAACGTAGATGTATCGTACAATAGTAGATACTTTGGTTCATACACATCAGAGGGATTTGATCAATTATATGATGATGCTCCTGCAATTATTTTACTGAAAAGAATAAGTACAAGATTTAATCGACTAAAGGAAATGTATGTTTAGAGTTGGAGATAAAGTACGTAATTTTCAATACGGTATAGGCGTAGTTCGCAAATCTGGAGGTAGTAGCCTTTTTAATGTACATGTTGATTTTAATAATGGTTATACATGTACGTTTACTCGAACTGGGTCATTTAGTCATGCTAATATCAGGCATCGAACTCTTGACATTATTAAATTAACTCTTATTAACACTCGATACAATCAACTAAAACAAGGAGATCTAAATGGATAATCTACTTAATTTTCAGGTAAACTTCACTTACACTGATATTTGGAAAGAATTAACTAATGTTAAACAAGCTCTTGATAAAATGAAAGTAAAAGACCTTATTAAAAATATAGACAATATAGATGATACAATGTTTTCTGAAGTATATAAAGTAAACTTTACGAGCATTAAATCTAAGTATCTAAACGGACTAACAGTTGAAAAAACAGACATTGACTTTCTTAAAGTTGTATATATAATGTACTATACCCGAATGGGTTATGACGTTGACTATGATCCTAATACAACATTTGAACTAACTGATGACGAGGAGGATGATCTATGATTTTTACTTGTGTGGCAACAATTCTTATGAACATTTCAGGTGAACAATTCGGTATTGATAAAAGGGATATAAAATCATTAATGAGAGCTACTAATGTTTGTAGTATTGATAAAAGATACTCTGATACTCCCTGCTTGAAATACTTTAGTAAACGTGAGTCTGGAGTATATTGGGCTATTTGTGGTGAAAAGGAATTAGTAGATGAAACAATGCTTTAAATGTAATGATAAAATATTTTCACTTAGAAGGGGTGTTGGTGTTATAATGTTTATTGAATTAAGAGATGATAATTATCCTATTAAAGTTTTATTTAAGAACGGAATAATTGATTGGTACACTATTGATGGTAAATTATATGTTAGTGCTCTCCATCTTGACCAAGATTATATTATTAAAGCACATCCTATTAATACTAGATTTAATCAACTAAAGGAAAAGCATGTTTAGAGTTGGAGATAAGGTAAAATGTCACGATAACAACGACATTGGGACTGTTATCAGAATCTATAACGGAAACGCTCTTAATTATCCTATAATAGTACAATTTGGACACCGTAGTGAATCATATACTTCTGACGGGTACTTAACCTTTTCAAAAAGATACAATACTCGTATAACTAAACTGCCGTTAGTAGTCACACGATATAATCAATTGAAGGTAAAAAATGAAATTATATAAAAAACTAATAAACAAAAATACTAATAGGGAAATTAAAGATAAAAAATATAAGCTGACTATTGAAAAAGGAGCATATGCAACTTTTTACTCAGTCTACAATGGATTTGGTATGTTTTATAAGGACGATGTTGAGTTATATGTTGAAGAATGGGTAGATGGGTATTTATCTGCTACATTGGGTACTAGTAGTATGTCTGCATATTTTTATAGTGAAACAATTATAAATACCCGTTACAATCAAATAAAGTATAATAATAACAAAGTTATATTAGCCCACGATTATTTAAAATCTAACTATTTAGATGTAAACCCTATGGATATAGGCATTGGAGTAAAGATTCCTCTATGTGACGAATTAATTAATATTATTGAAAGGGATTTAAAATGATTTACTTAACATTACTACTAGTACTTTCTTTTGTTTTTGGTCAAACTTTAACTTTACATTACAAACAAAAAATAGTAAAATTACTAAACCAGAATCGGTTATTAAAACTTGAGATTATAAAATTAAGGAACAAGAAATGAAATTATCACACTCTTCTAAAAGTAAATATAAGGAATGTCCTGCTAGGTATGACTTTCATTATAACAAACGTTATAGGACTAAAAGTATAAATAGTAGCTTATTCTTTGGATCAGCGTTTGATGAAGCAGTAAGTAGGTTACTGTTAGATAAAAAAAAAGAGTTGACACCGAAAGAAGAACTAGACATGATGTTTACAGCAAAAGAACTGTTTGACCGTCACATGACAATTACCTCAGTAAATGGGGTAGCTGAGATCATTCCTGACTTTCTTTTAAGTAATTATACTAGAGCAGATATGGATGTTTCCCTATTGGATGATTCTGATTTACATAAGTACAATGATAAATTTAAAACATCGTTAACACTAGAGGGATTAAAAAATAATGGTCTAATACTAGATGAGTATTATAGATCATCCCCTTCTATGTTAGAAATTGAAGTGTTACAACGTAACTATATAGCTTGGTTGTGTTTATATAAAAAAGGGTTAATGTTAATTGATGAGTATGAAACTAATATTATGCCTAAAATTCATGAGGTTTATTCTGTACAAAAAGTAATTAGTTTAAAAAATGAGAATGATGATGAAATAACAGGGTTAATTGATATTGAACTATCATTTATAGATGAACCTGATGTTAGATATATTGTTGATAATAAGACTGCATCTGTAGCATACAAGCCTAAAGACCTTGATGAATCTGAACAACTTAATCTGTATGCTTATGCTGAAGGTGTTTCTAATATTGCATATATTGTTGCAGAAAAGGCAATAAGAAAGCGTGATCCTAGGGTTAGAGTAAATATTTTGAAGGGTGAAGTTGATGAAATATTTGCTGAAAGTGTTATAGATGAATTTGAGGATATTCTAACTAAGATTGAGAACAAAGAGTTTAAACCTAATTTCAAGTCTGGCTGCGTTTTCTTTGGTAGACAATGTGAATATTACAGTATTTGTCACCATGATGTTATACCAGATAGTCTGATAGTTTTACCTAAAAAAGAGGATAATTAATGAATAAGATTAAACATGTTATCCAAGGGCATTTTAAACAAAAAGAGGATTATGATCTATTTACTAAAAACATTCCTAGTGAAGTACTAGAATCTCCTTACAGATTACAAAAGGGAGTGTCAAAGTTTAAAAATGTAAAGTTATGTATTGGTGTCAGTAAAAGGGGATCGGTGCATGTTCTTGTTAAAAACGGCAACACATATTATATTAAAAAAACGGGAGATTTAGACTCTACAATCTCTAAGTTTCGTTTGGGATCAGAATATTATGTTGTATACGATAAAATTATTAACACTAGATATAACAGATTAAAAATGAACATTATACATAACCCTAACACTGAATTTATAAACATAGGATAAAATATGAAACTTAAAGAATTAAGACACCAAGTTATCAATTCTTTTAATAACTCAAGACATGGAACGACTGAAGTTATTTCTAAGGTACTTGATTTATTTAATAAGCATGACGAAACTGAACTAATACGTGGAAGTGTCACTAGTAATAAATGTTTGGCAGCATTTGGTTATATTAATTATGAACATATTAACCAATTTGCACTAAAGTATGGAGACTATATTTTTGTTTACGATGATGACATGGGTATTGATAAAATATACTCAGGATTTCGGGTGAATGAAATTGAATATGATGAAACTCATTTTTTTCTACTTGACAGAATATTAAATACCAGATATAATAGATTAAAACACATCACAAGTGATGTTACATCAACTTGGATTAATCAAAAGGGCTAACATATGAAATTGGAAAAACTACATGATCTTTTGGAGATGGACACTGAATCATTAAAGGTTCTAGAACTTAAAAGGGTACTGACAAGGGTTAAACAACTAATCAAGCTAGAAAAGGTTGATGAAGTGGTTGAAGAACTTTCATCAGATCACTTACCTTTCATTGCGGTTTCAGCAGTAGGCAATAAGAGTGTAACACTTAAGTTTGATATAGAGAGTAAAAAAGCCGCTATTACAGAAGTTAAAGAGGATACAAGGGGGGGACATATGGCATTTTATAATGCACAAATGGTGTTTAATGATAAAGTTAAAAAACAAACAAGAAAGGGGAATTAAATGAAAAAACTTGACACAGTACTTATTTCAGCACGAAATCAAGATTTAGCATCAATCATCGGTAATGCTAGATACTTGGAAAATCTATCTCTTGATGGTAAGAAACCAGAGGATGTTATTGGTGAGGCAAAAAGAGCCTTAAATCTTGCCGAGGATGAAATGGTTATGACTGAGGCTATTGAGAAGGTAAAGCTCATTAATCGCAAATCTACGCTATTAGCGAACCTGTTTCATGTGTTCTCTGAAGCTGAGAAATTGGGTTATCCAGTTGATAATGTAAATAGTTTAGCAGAAACCTTGACAAATGAAATTGCATCGGTGTATAATGTAGAACCAGATATGCTTTTCTTATCTGAGGAGGAATAAATGAGTAATTCAGTTTTATCAAAATTAGTTAAAATTCAATCTGAGTTAAAAGCACCTAAAACTCAGTTAAATAAATTTGGTGGTTACAATTATAGAAGCTTAGAGGATATACTAGAGGCTGTTAAACCATTACTCGCTAGGGAAGGGTTAGTTTTATTGCTATCAGACGAAGTCATAAGTGAGGGTAATAGTTCTAATAAAGATAAAAGTGGTGAAGACCAAAGTGAATCAAAGAATTATATCAAGGTTACCGCAACATTAAGTGATGGTACAGATTCTATTGTGGTCAGCTCAGTAGCAAGGGAAGCTAACAGTAAAAAGGGTGCAGATGCAGCTCAATTAAGTGGGGCAACTAGTTCATATGCTAGGAAGTATGCTCTAAACGGACTATTCTTAATTGATGATACAAAGGATGCTGATGCTACAAATGATCATGGTAAAAACACCAAGGATAACAGTGTAACATCTAAAACTATTATTAAAGAGCAGCCCCAAAGTAAATCTAGTGTTGAGGGTAATAGTACACCTCCATCTAAACGTTCATTTAGAAAACCATCTAAAGATAGTGGAGGTATCTAATGAGTAATACATTAGAATTAATTGATATTCAAATACAGGCTCTGGAAAAGGGTATTAAAGAGAAGTCTGAATCATTTGAAAAACTATTACCCTTTTTGAGTAAAAATCAATTAACAAGGTTACTAAAGAGTGCAGCTAGATTTCCTTCTTCAATTGAGACTACTGATAACAGCGAAGGTTCTGCACTAGAATTGCTTTACACAATTAAAGATATGCAAGTTGAAATGGCTATGCAAGTATTAACACGAATGTCACATGAACAACAAGGAGAAACCAATGTCGAATCGTAACGGTAAGAAAAAAGAAGGTAAAACTATTGATCTAGCCAAGGTTATAAATAGTGAAAGGGGCAAGTTTATCAGTTTTGATAACAGTATTAAGAGTATTACAATTACTAGAGAATTTGAAAGTAAGGGTGAGACAATTAGTCAAACACTTGATGTTATGGTTAACGATGCTGGCTACCTTGTACCTGTAAACTTAGAAACTCCTGAAGAGAGAGCTGAATTTAGATTTGAGAAGGGGTGGATAAATGAAGAACAAGCAGACAAGCTAATAAATATGTCTGAAAAGTATAATATTGTACAATTTTTAACAGTAAAGGTTGAATAGTTTACATTGTTAGTCACGGGACAATGTATGCTTATACCATAGGGAGAGTAGTGTAGTATTATTCTACTCTCTTTTTTAATTATGAATAAATTAAGTAACGAAATAAAAAATTTACAACATAGAAAGCAAAATATCATTGACTTGATGTTAAAAGATGGTTACAATGAGTATAACATTGCAGTTCTATGTGCAATGTGTTTAGTTCCAATATATGTTGCATATTACTTTATTTATGAAGAGACTAAGAATGAGGATGCATTAAATAACTGTAAACGACTTTGTGAAGAATATAGACTGGAGTTTGACCTATGACTAGAATCAACGTAATACCCCCATCAGAGCTAACTAGGGAGCATTTAATAGCTGAATATAGAGAGATTATGAGATTACCTAATAACCTTAAAAAATCTCTATCTAGGTCTATACCTTTCGATATGAAAGAAATACCTCCTGAGTATGTTTTAGGTAAAGGTCACGTTAAATTTTTTTACAATAAGATGTTATTTCTACAAACTAGATTTGAATCATTAGTTAATGAAATGACTGTAAGAGGTTACACAGCTAACTTTACTGATTCTAGTATATTTATTCCTAATGATAAACGATTTTATAATGATTATACTCCTGATAGTAGAGCTATCAAAATTAATAAAAGTAGAATTAATGAGAGATTGAAGAAATGAAAGCAACAACAGGTAAATATGCAAGTTACATTTACATTAAAGAACATGATGAAAATTTTAAGGTTGCTAAAACAAAAGAGCTTGCAAATGGCGTATATTTAGACTATGATGATAAAGGTGAGCTACTTGGTATTGAGATATTGAGTCATATAGATTTAGAAGAATATAATGATTAGTGTAACCTACAACGAGTCGGATTTTACCGGCCGTGCCTAGTGGTTAGGTAGTTGCTAACTCGATTGACTTCCGTAAGAAGTCACCAAACAATAGGAGTACTTATGTTAAAGTTTTTAGTTTTATTAGTTTTACTTGTTTCTTGTAATGACCCCCATGTTAACACATTTATTGATGAAGGTAGTAAAATTACTGAAAGTATGTCTAAGGCTCCTCAGCAGCTAGGAAGAGTTCTATTAGCAATTCATGATGATGATCATGGTAAACGTATAAAAGAGTTAAATAAAAAAGTTGATGATAATAGTAACCTGATTCAAAATCAAATAGAATCATTATTCTTCATGCTTGATGTATTACAGTCTGCAATTGATAACTTAGATTTCGATCAAGATGAGCTGCAAACAAACTTTGTAGATTTACAAATAACAGTAACTCAACTTCAACTTAAAAGTAACATTGTGGAAGTAATTGATCCTTGTGGCGATAATGTAGGTCATTTTGATGAGGTTGTACTAAGAACATCGGATAACAACTTTATTGCTTATTTTTTTCATGGAAATAAAAGATTTCTTACAATTCTTCCAAATGGGGACTATCAAACAACTGACAACCAAGCTTGCAACTTTAGCATTGTAAATGCAGGGACACCTGAAGCTGAGTTAATTGATTAAAACAAAAGGAGTAACAAATGAATAATAACTTATTAGAAATTATATCTCAGGGGATTGTAATACTTTTATTATTATTATCAGTAACATACTGTAGTGTTAATGACAGTAATAATAACTATGAACTACGAAAGCTACAGTTACAGTACAACTGTGAGGAGAAAAAATGATTGAAGGTAAAATAGCTAACCAAACTACTTTTAACAGGGTAAATGGTAATATATGTTGTGCTAAATGTATGAAAATAATTGATAAACCAGAAACAACATTTATCCCAACTGAAGCACATACACACCTTGTATCATCATATATTGGTACACCACATTTTGTTTATGAATCAAAGTCTGGTGCAGCCATTACATATTGTTCTAAGTATTGTGCAAGTAAACATAACCACAGATTTACAAAAAAGGGATAGTATATTATGAACTTCACTGATAAAAGAAAAACTCAACTAGGTATTCAAAGCCTTGGTGATTTAAGAAGAAACAAAACAGTAAGTGGGAAAGAAGATATTACCAAGCGTATCAATGGCCCTATGGAGATGGATTGTCTAACAAGGCGTTGGCAACGTGGTGATACCACTGGTATTTTATCCGGTTCTGGTACTGGTAAAACTTCAGCAGTATTGTATATACTTAAACATATACTTCTAAATAACCCTACTGGATATGTTGCATTTGTTTCACTTGAAATGACTGCATCAGAAATTGCAGAGAAATGGTTTAAAGCAACTGAAGATTACCCTGAAATAGCCGATAGATTCTATATTATTGAAAACTATGATTCCGAGGGTAGATCTAAAGAGTTGACCACACCGGATATAAAGCTTGAGTTATCAAAATTGAAGGACGTACTTGATGATACCCTACATGCCTTTGTTATTGACCACTTTCATGAAATCAATTCATGTGGTGCAATGGATTTAAACCCTATCGCTAAAGAGCTTAAAAACATCGCTGTTGAGCTTGATTCTCATGGGTTCATACTATCTCAAACAACTAAGGGGAAGGGCGTAGGAGACGTTCCTGTGCCTAAAGACGGCTGTTATGGTACAAGTAGGTATGAATGGCTTATGACTAACATTATAACATTCTTTCAACCATTAAAGCGTGTTCAAAGTGAGTGTGACTTACCTATACTAGGGTGGCAATATTGTAAAATACGTTATAAAAATGCAACTGATAAAGTCAAGGAAGGAATGAACTATTTATTACGTTTTGACTTTGATACTGAGGATTTGTTACCCCTAACTAGAGATGAAAAAACTAAGTTTACAATGTACTATGAGAAGGTGTTAGAACTTAGACAAAATGAAGAAAAATTTAAGTCTTTCCAGTTTGATTTATCTGAAACTATTAGAGGTAAAGATGGTAAGGATGTTACATTGACTAATATTTTTGGAGGAAATTCTAACGACAAAAACGAGTTATAAATGAAATTAAGTATATTCCCTAAAGCTCCTGCACTACCTTCTACTAAGAAGGAAAAGAAGGAAGGATCAATATTTACGTCAAACCCTTACTTACCTGAAGTTGTTGAGGTTCATAATGAGGATGAATTAATTGATGTTATTACACGCAATGCTTGGAGTCCTAGTATCTTCTCTGGTTTTAGGTCACAGAAGGAATTTGTAAGTACAGATTTTATGACCTTAGACATTGACTCAGGGATGACCATAGAAGAGGCAGAAGTGGCTGTAAATAAGCTTGGATTAGCATGTCTATGTCTACCTAGTACCTCACATACTGACGCTCTACATCGTTTTAGATTGATATTTCCCCTTGTTCATACTATTCATACAAAGTGTGAGTTTATTGATACAATGAGATACTTAACTGAATACTTCCCTGCCGATCCTCAATGTATTGGTGATACAGCTAGATTCTTTTTTGCTGGAAAACTGGTTGATGGTTTCTGGATTGAAGGAAAGTTACTTGCTCCAATTCAAGTGAATAAGCCCAAGTTGAAAACACTAATTAATATTAACAGGTCTACAAATGTTCCAGTAAGTACCGATATAAAAGATGTTGTTGAGTTTATATATGATACCCAAAGGGATACTGTACCTGAACAAGTTGAATATTTTATAAAAAATGCTAAAACTGGCCTAGAAGGTGAATGGCATAATTCAGCTAATAAGTTTATATTTACACTTGCATTACAGGGTGTACCCTTTGATAAGGTTGAAAGTGTATTTCAGTCCTTAGCTCCTAATGAGTTGGATGAACATGATATATACCTTTTAGAAAGATCATACAATGATGGACTAGACAAGAAGGAGCAATTGTTGTAAGATATAGGAGGAGGTGGTTATGCTGAGAGTTGATCAGGTTGTAAAGAATATAAAATATAAAATTTCTGAAAAATTAATAGCAAGTGGGCCACACTATTTAAACTCAGTATACCCTTTAAAAGGTTCAAAAACTTTTGATTCAGTAACCTTAACGGGACATTATCTTGTGGGTGAGAAACTTAAAACGTACTCGCCATATATTAACACTCGGTTCAATAGGATTAAATATGGAAACATTTAAAGTTGGTGACCTAGTATTTTCAAAATCTTGTGGAAAAGGTGTAGTAGTAAAAATTTGGTCAGAAAGTAATTATCCCATTTCTGTTAAATTTATAACTACAGTACAATATGCCGACTACACAGAAAATGGGAACTTTTATAACGATAACACAAACCCGTTAAATATAAATAAAACTAAGTTGATCAACACTCGATATAATCAATTGAAGGATAATTATGTTTAAAGTTGGAGATAGAGTAAAATGTAGCGGGGGTGAACTTGGAGTGATTGTTTCAATTGATAAAAATGGAACATACCCAATTAGTGTAAGATTTTTCAACTATAATAATGATCGTGCTAATGAAGGTGTATTTACTTATACATTTGACGGTAGAATGTCAGTTGGGTTTGAATATACTAATAAAATAACTAAAATGAATAGAATCAATACCAAATATAATCAATTAAAAAATAAAGAGCAATCATGTTTATAATTAATGATGAACAATCGTTTAAAGATTTTAAAGAATATCTAAGTGAAACTCCCACTATATTAAAAATTGAAGCTAACATTGTATACACCACTGATTATACAGTGGAGATAGAGGATCATTACAGTGAACTTTTAGAATTAGCTAAAAGTATGATACCTGTTGATAACGTATATGAAAACGACTTAATTTATGGTAAAGATAAAACTGAGGGAATAGTTGCAATTGAAGTAAAGGATAATGATATATGGTTATTTTTTAATGATGGATCTATCAATAAAATTCCTGCAAAGTTCTGGATATGTGCTCATGAAAAGCTAGATAAACACTTTCTACGGATGAAGGGAGAATCACATTATAAATATGTAAGAGTATTTACTGATGTAAAAGAATACAGCAAATATAGAAATATGTATAAAAATAGAGATATTTTCGTTGTTTACAATAATGAAGAGTCTCAAATGATTTCCAAGGGGATCACGTTATTCAAGGGCTTAAAGGTTGAGGACGTATCTGTACTATCATTTGATATTGAAGGAAGTGGACTAGTTAGGGATAACAACTCAAAGGTTTTTGTTATAACTAATACGTTACATAAAGATGGCGTAACAAGTGTTACTCAATTTAGAGAAGATCATTATAAATCTATTGGAGAAATGATTGATGATTGGTGTAAATGGGTTAGAGCTGTTGATCCTACTATTATCAATGGTCACAACGTATTTGGTTATGACTTGGATTATTTGAGGCATGTTGCAGATCTTTATAACACTAAATTATACCTAGGTAGAGATTCATCTGAAGCTAAGTTTAGCAGAAACACTAAAAATTATCGTGTTGACGGTTCCCAAACATGGGAGTATTATGACTGTAAAATATTTGGTAGACATGTCATAGATGGAATGTTTTTAGCCGTTAAACATGACATAGGTCGTAGCTACCCTAGTTGGGGATTAAAGGCTATTGCAGAGCATGAAGGGATTGTAAGTCCTGATAGACAATTCTATGATGCGTCTAAAATTAAAGATAACTGGTATGATCCAATTGAACGTGAAAAAATTGTCAAGTACTGTGAGGATGATGGTAATGACTCATTCGCACTGTACAAGCTGATGATACCCTCATTATTTTATATGTGTCAGAGTATTCCTAAGCCATTTCAAGTTATTATTAATTCTGCTTCAGGATCATGGTTAAATACTATTATGTTAAGGTCATATTTACAGGAGTTTAAATCAGTACCTAAATCTGATGATCCTAAGAAAGTTTCTGGAGGTATATCATTTGGTATTTCTGGTGTTCATGATAATGTATTTAAAATTGACATTAAATCAATGTATCCAAGTATTATGAGAAATTACCAAGTTAATGATCCATTAAAAGATCCTGAAAATAACTTCTTTAAAATGGTAGATCACTTCACAATAAAACGATTTGAGCAAAAATCTCAACATAAAAAAACTGGTGATAAGTACTATGATGATTTACAAGCAGCAAGTAAGGTATTTATCAACTCAGCGTATGGGATGCTAGGAACGCAGGGGTTAAACTTTAATAGTTTTGAAAATGCAGACTTTATTACTGGCATGGGAAGACAAATTATTCGTGAAACAATACGTTGGGCTACAGGTCATGATCTACCTCATTGGTGGCAAGACTATGATACATATAAAGATTATAAATACACTAAAGTTCTGCAAAGTAAAAAATATGTCTCCCATGATTATGTTATGGTAAATGCTGATACTGATTCTATCTCATTTAGAAAAAAAGATGGGAGTTTCATTGAAGAACAGGTTAGGATAGATTTAATTAATGAAATAAACGATATTCTACCAGACATTATTGAGTATGAGGATGATGGGTTCTTCTCTAGGGTTATCGTTGTTAAAGCTAAAAATTACGTTCTTAAAGACTATGCAACTGGTAAAGTTAAGCTAAAAGGAAGTTCACTTAGGGATCAAAAGAAAGAACCAGCATTACTAGAAATGCTACAGTCAGTTATTAAGGACTCCCTAATTGATGAGAAAATAGACTACGTTGATGTTTATCATAAATACATTAGTGAAGTTTTAAATATAAGTAATATAAACCGTTGGGCAGTTAAAAAGAGTGTTACTGAGAAGCTACAAGAGAGTGAAAGAGCTAATGAGACTAAGGTTATGGATGCTCTTGACGGTGAGGACTTCCAAACAGGGGATAAGATATACGTGTTTAACAAAGTAGAAGGGGAGGTACAGAAGTACATCAAAGGTGTCCCTGCTGTATATAAAAAAACCGGATTACCTATGATGATTCCTAATAAAGTATTAAGACTTGTGGAACAATTTGATGGTAGTTATGATGTTGATCACTATATCAAACGAGTTTACAACACTATAAAAATACTTGAGAACGTTATTGATATGGATAGGATTATAAATTACTCACTTAGTAAATATAAACCACTTTTGGAGAAGTTATGTATAAAACAGGAACCGTGATCGCAGTTTTCATGTTAGGATTAGGTGTTGGATTTCTGCTATGTAGTAAACTGTTAATTTCTGATAATTTTTCTATTGCAAAACAAAAAAGTTATGATATACTAAATAACGGAGGTTCTAATGAAGTTAAAAATTAAAAAATTACATGAAAATGCCGTAGTACCATCGTATGCACATGATAGTGATGCAGGACTAGATTTAACGTCAGTATCAGTATCAAGGGATGCTTCAAGTGAATTTATTGAGTATGACACTGGTTTATCATTAGAGATACCTGAAGGATATGTAGGACTGCTATTCCCTAGATCTAGTGTTAGTAAAACAACATTAACACTGGCTAACTCTGTAGGGGTTATAGACTCAGGGTATAGAGGTTCAGTTAAGGTAAGATTTAAACATATTGGTAGCGGATATATTAAACCATATTTCGTAGGGGATAGAGTTGCCCAATTAATTATTATTCCATATCCTAAAGTTGAGATTGAGGAAGTAACCGATTTGAATGACTCAGATAGAGGCTTAGGTGGATTTGGTTCAACAGGTGAATAAATGAAGCAAATAACTAGTGAACAATTCATTGATAAATACCGTCTCAATTTATTTAAAAATTTAGGACTTAGACTATCTAAAAAAACATATAAGAGGTTAATTGAAAAATTAGATAAGGTTGAACTACTTAACATAGAATTAGAATTAGAATGGAAGGTAAATAGTGAATGTACAACAAAAACGTAAAGCAATATTCTTCACATCAGATTGGCACTTATTCCATGAGAATAGCTTAAAGTTTGATCAGCGTCCATTTAAAGACATTGATCATATGCATAGAGTATTAATTAATAATTACAACGCTTGTGTACCAGAAGATGGAATTTGTTACTTTCTAGGCGATATGGGGTTTACAAATAATGAGAAGTTTAAGTCGGTTATTAAACAACTTAATGGAACTAAGGTACTTATACTAGGCAATCATGATAAAGGTTACAATGCAATGTATGATGTTGGGTTTGACGTTGTTTTAAATACGGCTACATTATATATAGCAACTGAAAGAGTAACGTTAACGCATTGTCCTTTACGTGGGGTATTTAGAGAAGATACTACTGGAATGAGAAATACCGTTGATGGTGAGATGTGGCATGGTGAAACTAGACATTTACAATATAGTGTTACAGATGAAGGACAATTTCATTTACATGGTCATATCCATTCAGGCCCTGCTAATAACAAGCTTAGAACAGATGGTAAACAAATGGATGTAGGAGTTCCTGCTAATGATTACAGACCTGTTAGCTTATCTCAGATTGAATCATGGATCAATAGAGTTAAAAATGGAACTTGGAGTGATAAATGAGTTTTAATTTAGGGGATACTGTATATTCAAAACAATTTGGGAAAGGAAAAGTAGTCATTATTAATCCACTTAGTGGTTATCCGATTGGTGTTAGATTTGCAGGTTCATTCAAAAGGGGTGATTACACGCCGGATGGTTGGTTTTATACAGATAACTCAAATATCACGTTAAATATAAATAAAACTAAGTTGATCAACACTCGATATAATCAATTGAAGGAAAAGTATGTTTAGAGTAGGACAGAGAGTTATATATTCAGAAGACGGTAGTATAGGGAAGGTAGTTTCAGTCAGAGCACATAGGCACTATCCAGTCTTAGTTAGATTTAGAGCACGTTTAAATTTACATTGGAGAGGGTTTTTTACAATTGATGGTAAAGGTTCCACTAATAGTAGTAGTTGTTCTATAACTAAATTAAAGTTAATAAAAACTAGATATAACTCACTCAAGGAGTCATAAAATGAAATTAGTGTTTATTTCAGACACACACTGTCAACTTGATAAAATTACTGTACCAGATGGTGATGTTCTAATCCATTGTGGTGATGCATTATCTAGTGGGAGTGAGTCCGAATTTAAAGAGTTTATAAAACAATTTAAAAAACTACCTCATAAACATAAGATTTACGTACCCGGAAATCATGACAGATATACTGAATTAAGTGAACAAAATGCAAAGGACATTATTTTCGACAACGACTTAATAATGTTAATCGACCAAGAAATTGTAATAGATGGGGTTAAGTTCTACGGTAGCCCTGTAACACCTAGATTTGGTCATAATTGGGCTTGGAATAGGGATATTAGTATAAACGGTAGACAACCAATATCCGATCATTGGGACTTAATTCCAGAAGATACTGATGTTCTAATAACTCATGGGCCACCTCATGGAATAATGGACATTTCAATATATCAAGGTAATAAATGTGGGTGCCCTCATCTACTAGAAGCAGTTTATAAAGTTAAACCAAAAATTCATGCATTTGGTCACATACATAACTGGCATGGCGTAAAGGTTTATGATGATATTACGTTTATTAATGCATCAAATTGTACAGAACAATATAAACCAGATTTTGAGCCGATTGTTATTGACATTTAATAATTAATGTTGTATTATAATTAAAGGAGGTGCTTATGAAATATTTAGTTTTAGCTTTTATGTTTATGTGTAGTTCGTATGCTTTTTATAAAACCGGTACAGCTCGATATTGTGTTGTAACTGATAACGGTAAAAGTTGTTTTTATTACACAGTAAATGAATGTGTTAATGTTGCAACAAAAATGAACGGTATCTGTGTGGTGAACGATGACTAGTAGACAAGATGAACTTTTAAACTATTACACTAATAACCAAGATGAGATTGAGAAGTCATTTAG
>Ga0114946_10000934_pt1 | contig 20150 bp, 26 predicted proteins | sample WalLakDeSediment_FD_88676 | JGI IMG/M metagenome (GOLD analysis project Ga0114946, IMG submission 88676) | Lake sediment microbial communities from Walker lake, Nevada to study Microbial Dark Matter (Phase II) - Walker Lake 11/02/13 Deep Sediment | ecosystem: Environmental > Aquatic >...
GCCAGGGCTATGAGCCCGAAGGGGTGATCGAGCGGGAGGCGGGCGTGCCGGACCTGCGCCCCTACCTGCTGCCGATGGCGCCCTGCACCGAGTCACGGGTGCGCGACGGCGAGCTGATCGGTGACCCCACCGAGGGGGCGCTCTACGTGCTGGCCCAGAAGGGCGGTGTCGATCCCCTCGCGGAGCAGGAGCGCCACCCGCGCATCGCCGAGATCCCGTTCGACTCCGCCCACAAGTTCATGGCCACCTTCCACCCCATGAAAGACCGGGTGGCCATGCTCGTGAAGGGCGCCCCCGACGTGCTCCTCCAACGTTCCAACCGCTGGGTGGGGGCGGACGGCGAAGAGGAGCCCCTCGACGAGCCGGTGCGCGCGGCGGTGGCCGAGGCCAACCAGGCCTTCGCCGACCAGGCCCTGCGGGTGCTCGCGGTCGCCTGGCGGGGCATCCCCGCCGCCGACTTCGACCCCGCCGAGGATCTCTGGCGGTGGGCCGGGGACTGGACCTTCCTCGGGCTCGCCGGGCTCATGGACCCCCCGCGTCCCGAGGCCGCTGAGGCCATCGCCCGCTGCCGCGAGGCCGGGATCCAGGTCAAGATGATTACCGGTGACCACCGCATCACCGCCGCCGCGGTGGCCCGCGAGCTCGGCCTGAGCGGCGAGGTGGTCAGCGGCGCGGACCTGGACGCCATGTCCGTGGAGGAGCTCGCCCAACGCATCGATGCCATCACCGTCTTCGCCCGGGTGGCGCCCAAGCACAAGGTGGCGATCGTCCAGGCGCTGAAGGCCGACGGGCACGTGGCCGCCATGACCGGCGATGGGGTCAACGACGCCCCCGCGCTCAAGGCCGCGGACATCGGGGTAGCCATGGGCATCACCGGCACCGCGGTGACGCGGGAGGCCGCGACCCTGATCCTCACCGACGACAACTTCGCCACCATCGTGCGGGCGGTGGAGGAGGGTCGGGTCATCTACGACAACATCGTCAAGTTCGTCCGCTTCCAGCTCTCCACCAACATCGGGGCCATCCTGACCGTGCTCGCCGCCACTCTGATGGCCCTACCGACGCCCTTCACGCCGATTCAGCTCCTGTGGATCAATATCATCATGGACGGCCCGCCGGCCATGACGCTGGGTGTGGAGCCCGCCCGCCCAGGCCTGATGGAGGAGCGTCCCAGGGCGCCTGGGGCTCAGATCCTCTCGGGCGGTCGACTGCTCCGCCTGGTCCTGTTCGGCGCGGTGATGATGGCCGGGACGCTGGGGATATTCGTCTACGGCCTGGACCACTCCGACCCGGCCTACGCCGTCACCCTGGCCTTCACCACCTTCGTGCTCTACCAGTTCTTCAACGTCTTCAACGCCCGCGCCGAGCACGGGACCGCCTTCAACGCCAACTTCCTGCGCAACGGCAAGCTCTGGCTCGCGCTGCTCGGGGTGGTGGGGCTGCAGGTGGTGGTCGTCCACTGGCCGCCGGCGCAGGAGATCTTCGGCACCAGGTCGCTCAGCGCGGATGACTGGCTCCTCGCGGCGGGGGTCGCCTCCAGCGTGCTGCTGGTCGAAGAGGCGCGGAAGCTCGCTGCAAGGCTCCAGCGGCGAGGCGCCGGTTCGCCCAAAAAGGCGTCAGCCCGCAAACGAGCGCAAATAGACGCAAAGGAAACATAGGGTTGCAAGGATCGGTCGCTCACCCACAGGGTGAGCGCGATCAGTCGACCACGCCTTGTTTTTCTTAGTTCTTCTTATGGACCAGGCACCCGAGCTGCCCTTTCTGGGGTTAGCGATATGCGGGGGCAGCGCCATCGACGGCCACCGCCGATCACGACCGGGTAGGCGGCCACAGGCGTGCGGTGTGCACCAGGGCCAAGATCCACACGGTGTCGGCCTGCACCTCGTAGACCAGTCGGTAGCCTTCGTGAGGGATCAGCTCGCGGGTGCCCGGGATCTGTCCGGGCCGTTCCATCAGGGGTGCTCGGCCAGTCGGCCGACGGCTGCCCCGAAAAGCTCATCCATGCGGATGGCCGCGAGCGGGTTGTCCTGGGCGATGAAGTCGACGATGTCGGCGCGGTCTTGCTCGGCGGACAGGGTCCACAGAACCTTCATGCGCCGGCGCCGCCAGCCTTGGCTCGCAGCGCGGCGCGACGAGCCGAAAAACGTGCCTCGACGTCGGCGTCACTCGCGACCTGGCCAGAGGCGATCTGCGCGCGCGCCGTATCGACCTTGGCGCGCAGGAACGCGTCGTGCTCGCGTGCCTGCCGTTGACGATCGATGAATTCGCGCATCAACTCCCGCACCACCTGCGACGCCGGGCGATGGCTGGCCTCGGCCATGAAGGCGTCGCGCAACTCGGGTTCCAGCTTCATGGTGAACACGGCTTCTTTTGACATGACTGGCTCCTGGAACGAATGTATGAACGCGGTATGTACAGCATCATCACCGGCCGCCATGTTGTGCTCACCGAAAGGAGTCTGAGCAGCCGGTCCCATTCAAGCGGGCTTGAATCTGCATCGGCACATCACAGCAGGCTTTCATACGGCACGGTTTCGGCCTCGATCCGATACCCCATCGCCCGGTATCCGCGCTGGCGCTTCTCCCACATCCGCAGCAACGCAGGGTGGCCGGTGTCCACGATGTCGATGATGCGCACGTCGGTCTTGGTGGCCTGCTGTCGGTGCAGGCGCCCGGCGTACTGCTGCAGGGTGCCCTTCCACGACACCGGCATGGCGAGCACCAGCGTGTCGAGCGGCGGGTGATCGAAGCCCTCGCCGACCAGCTTGCCAGTCGCCAGTAGGACGCGCGGCGCATCGGGCGGCAGCGCATCGAGGTCTGCCACCAGGGCCGCACGCTGCTTTCTGGACATCCGGCCATGCAGTACGAAGGGCGCAGCGGCGAGGCCGTCGAGGGCCGCTTCGATGGCGTCGAGGTGTTCCCTGCGCTCGGTCAGGACCAGTACCTTGCGACCCTGCGCGAAGGCGTTGCGCACCTCGGCGGCGATGACCTCGGTCCTGGCCTGATCGGTGGCGATGTGTCGGAAGACATCCTGGATGCCGGCATCCTGCGGCAAATCGATGCGAGCGTGGCGGGAGCGCGGCACCACCTCCAGATCGTGCGGCGCCCCGGCCGGCGTGGCCGCCGTATGCCGGATCGGCCCGCACTGCATGAAGATGATCGGCTGCTGGCCGTCGCGGCGGATCGGTGTCGCCGTCAGGCCCAGCACGTATTTCGCCTTGGTCCGCTTCAGGATGGCGTCGAACGAGACCGCGCTGACGTGGTGACACTCGTCGACGATCACCTGGCCGTAGTCCTCGACCAGCGGGTTCACCTCGCCCTCGCGGGACAGGGACTGCATCACGGCGATGTCGATCCTCCCAGTGGGCTTGGCCTTGCCGCCGCCGATGGTGCCGACCACACCCTTGCCGACACCGAGAAAGGCTTGCAGCCGCTCCTGCCACTGCTTCAACAGCTCGGTGCGATGCACCAGCACCAGGGTGTTGACACCCCGCCGGGCAATCATCGCGGCGGCGGTGACCGTCTTGCCGAACGCGGTCGGCGCGCACAGTACCCCGGCCTCGTGCGGGAGCATCGCTGCGATGGCGGCCTCCTGGTCGGGACGCAGACTGCCGACGAACGACACCTCCAGCGGCTGGCCGCCGAAGCGTTCGTCTCGCAGGTCGCAGGCGATGCCGTTCTCGCTCAGCAGCGACAGGGCGGCATCCAAACACCCGCGGGGCAAGGCGATGTGCTGCGGGTAGTTCTCGGCGCAGCCGATGACGCGCGGCTTGTCCCACACCGACATCCGCATCGCCTGCGCCTTGTAGAACTCGGGGTTCTGGAAGGCCGCCAGGCGGATCAGGCGATTGGCCAGGGGTTGAGGCAGTTGCGCCTTCTCGAAGTAGATCAGGTTGGCCAGCGTGACGGTCAGCGACTTCGGCATCGCGCCGGCCAGCTTCTTGGCCGACGCGGTCTCCCGTCTCCACGGCGTGGCCAGGTCCTCGTCGTCGATGAAGGTGACGTCCAGCGGATGAACGCCACCCGTGGCCCGCAGGATGGTCGGCTCGATGTCGTGCGCGGCCATCGGCTGGATAGAGGCCAGGAACGCCCACTGGTCCGGGTACGGTCGCAGATCGGCATCGACGAAGACGCTGAAACCCTGCTCCCTCGGCCCTTTCTGTAGCGGCAAGGCGATCAGGTTGCCGAACCCGCCCTTGGGCATCGTGTCTTGGTTGGGGAACAGCCGGTCGTAGGACGTGAGCCGAAGCTGCCGCGTGCGTGCGCAGGTGTGGCTGATGATGGCCGTGCCCAGGCGACGGGCGTCGCGCGCTGCCACCTTGCTGGCGAAGAACACCCAGACGTGTGCACCCTGGCCGGAGCGCGAGATCTCCAGTGCCGCCGGCACGCCAAGCTCGGCGCACGACTGCATGAACGCCCGGGCATCGTCCCGCCACTCGGCCTCGTCGAAGTCCACGGCGAGGAAATGGCAACTGTCGTCCTCCAGCAGCGGATACACCCCGACCGTCTGCGTGCCGGCCAGGTGATTGAAGATGACCGCATCCGACAGCGGCATCAGCAGGCGATGGCCGCAGTCCGCGCATTTGATGCGTCGCTTCTCGCAGACGCCGGCGCGCCACTCATTCGCGCAGGCCGGGGCGTAGCCCGACTTGCCCGTGGTCTTGCTCTCCCATCGGACCGGATAGACGTCGGTGCGACCGCGGAACAGGCGACGGAACAGCGCGATCTTCTCGTCAGTGGACAGTCGTGACGTCTCGACGGCCGGTGGGGATAGCGGTGGCCGTGCACGCCACTCGATGCCGTGCGATTCGAGCAGCGCGATCAGGCGAGCGTTCTCGGCGCGCAGCGCCGACAGATCATCGGGGGCCGCCATCGGATCCGTGCTCGGCGAGGCCCTCCGGCTGGCCAACCGCTTTCTTGTAGTCCGCGGTCGCCTTCTTGGCATTGGCCACCGAAATGTCCTGGTTCTTGAACACGTCGAACCAAAGCCAGCGGTCGATGGCGACCTTGTAGGGCTTCAGCACGTCTTCGCCCAGCCGGAAGCGGGCGTGCAGGAAGGCCTGGTGGTCCTTGCTGGCGGCGTAGAGGTCCTGCGCCAGGCCGATCAGGCCGGCGCGGTCGTAATCGGCGCGCTTGGCCTTGACGTCGGAGCATGTGGGAGCTGCTTTCTTCGACGTCATGCGACGCACCGTCAAGCGTAGGACTCGGACACTTCCTGGGGGACGACCTTGGCGCTGCCGATCTGGCCTTTCTTGCTCGTGCTCATTTCAGCTTCTCCTCGATCCACTCCCACCGCTTGTCCTTGACCATGACGAACCGGCAACGCCCCTCGGAAAGGCTCGCCCACAGGCCGCCGATCAACTGGTCATCCTCTGCACCCGTCCAACGATCCGCGCCCTTGTACTCGACGGCCAGGATCGGGCCGGGCTGGTTTGCGCTGCCGGGTAACTGACACAGGAAGTCCGGGTAGAAACGACCATCGGCCTTCTGCAGGAAGAACGAACGGCCTTCGCGCCGAACGAGGTTGCGCACCCAGAACTGGATGCGACCCTGCTGCGCCTGAATGTCCAGCCAGCAGGCGCACTCGAACTCCTCCTTGCTGTCGAAGTCGCCGACCCGCTCATAGAAGTGCTTGCGGAAGTCGAAGTGCCCGAAGCGCCCGTCCTAGTCGCGGCTCGGCGCGTAGGCCTGGGCGTGGAGCTCGAAAGCATACTGATCGGTTACCGCGACGCGCGATACCGCATCGTCGCCGAACAGCGCCTGCTGGTACGCCTTGCCCACTGCCTGCTTGCGCAGATCACGGATGCGCGCCTCCAGCAGGTTGCGGAGCAGGAACTTCTGCAGATTGGCGCGGGCCAGCGTGAAGCCCTCCCGGCGCAGCAGTTCGGTCACCCAATTGGCCACGAAGGCTTGCTTGCTGGCATGGGTGAGCGATGGCTCCGGCAGGTTCCGGCACAGCCACGTCGCTAGGCGTACCTCGTCCCAGTGCTCAGGCTGATAGACCAACCCCAGGTCGCGCTGCAGATCGGGCAGGAAACGCGAGACGACCTTGCCGCTCTCGCCATCGACATCGATCTCGCCGCCTTCGGACACCTTGAGGCCGGCGCCCAGCGCGCTCAGTTCGTCGCCGGTCGGTTCGGCGTCATAGGTCGACAAGTCCCACGGGTAGTCCAGCACCTCCGGGTCGTCGAACAACTGCAATTCGCCCTGCACACGAAAGGCAAGCTGCGGCACGCGAAAGCGCTCGCCCAGTTCAGCCGGCGTTTGGAAAAACTCGATGGCCGTGGTGCGGCTGATCTCGGCGGCTTCGACGATGGCCGCCACAGCGGTTTCGCTGTTGACCGATGCCTTGAGCAGTTCGGCCTCGTCCTCGGTCAGCGGCGTGCTGATGGTCAGCGTGCCCCGCTTGCCGTCCCAGCGCACCTTGTCGCGCACCGGCTTGGGGACACTCTTCAGGTCGGGCTTTTCCGACAATGTAATGGCCACTGGCCGGACGACCACACGCCCGGCGTGTCCTTGCAGGTCCAGCCGCGCTTGCTCGGCTTTCGCGGCGGTGACGAACTCGGTCACTTCACGCCGCTCGAAGCCGGCGCCCGCCACCAACCGGTCACGCAACGCACCTGCCGTCTCGGCAAAGTTGCGTGACACCACGAAGGCATAGGACTGATTCAACGCTTTGGCCTGCCGATGGCTGGCGCCGGGTTGACGCAGCACTCACCCAAGCAACTGCTCCACTGCCGTGGCCGATGACAGCGAGGCCATGCTGACCAGGAGGTAGGCGAAGGGGCAGTCCCATCCCTCGGCCAGCGCCTTCTGGGGGATGACGAACTTGACCGGGCAGGTCGGGCCGGCGATGCCCAGCTTGTCGTCGGCATCGATCTGCTCCAAGCCCTTTTCTTCGCCGGTAGCCACCACGATCTCGCTGGCCGGGATGCTGTGGTTGGTGATCAGCTCGTTGCGCACTCGCCCGAAGTCCAGCGTCTCCACCCCGGCGCGGCGCGGCTCAGACTGAATCAGCACGATGGGGCGCAAGTAATCTGCGCCGCCACGGCGCTCCTCATCAGCCAGCTTGTGCAGCGCATCGCGGCGGCCGATGGCATCGGCCAGACACTGCTGCCAGTTCGGCTCGGTTTCCAGCACCACCGGCAGTTTGATCATTTCTTCCGCCTTCAACTCGGCGGCGGAAACGCTGTGCAGCACGTTGCTCGGCGTACGCTCCAGATCGGGCGTGGCGGTCAGCTCCATGACGCCACTGGGGCGGAAGCGCGCCAGCATGTCGAAGGCCAGTTCGGTGCGGCTGTTGTGCGCCTCATCGACGACCACGAACGGCCGGCGCAGGCGCAGCACGTTGGCCAGCGCGCAGGGAATGGTGCGCTCGGCGCCTTCACCTTCACTCAACAACCCATCACGCTGGGTCGGCGATAGGTTGTCGAAGTGGTGCATCAGCGCGCCGCTGCTCTGGTAGACCTTGCGGGATTCCTCGTCCTCCACCTGGAATGCCTGCCGGGTGGCGACGATGAGGGTCGTCGAGGTATCCAGCGTCGTCCAGGTCCATCACCGTGATCGGGCCCGCCTCGCGCAGCGCCGCGTGGTACGGATGCAAGCGGTCGCGCAGGGCGCGCAAGGTCTGCTCGCGGATCGGCTTGCTGGGCACCAGCCACAGGATCACGCTGTGCTCGCAGCGCGGCAGATGCGTGTGTTCACCAGCGCCACGCTCTTGGCGGCACGCCAGGTCTTGCCGCCGCCGGTGGGCACGCGCAGGCAGAAGTACGGCATGTCGGCCGGGAAGCCCGACAGCGGGTGGTACGCATTGCCACGGCCCCACAGGCGTTCCGTGGTGGCGGTGAAGGCGATCGAGGGCGACGGCAGCTCGTGACAGGCGCGGAAATACGCCTCCACGCTGTCGAGCACCCGCTGCTGGTAGGTCTTTGGCGCGAACGTGGTCATAAATTGTCGTCGTAGGCTGCGGGCGGCTCCTGCACGGCTTGGGCTGGCACAGCCGCGTCGGGCCGGACTTCCTCAACCACGCCCCGACGGCTGATGACGATCGCCGTCCCGGTTCGTGCCGCGATTTCGCGTGCGCGCAGCGCTGCGCGCTGCATCGCCTGCGGGGACTGGCGCAGATCGGCGTCCTGCGCCGTTTCGATCGGTCGTTCGTTCATGGCTTCTCGTTCCAGTCCAGCAACACCGGCGTGGCACCCGCGTTGTCATACAGCGCCCAGGCGTCCACCAGCGGGGCATACAGGCGCTCGAAGTTCTCTCGACCGGCCGTAAAGCGACGCCGGATGGTGGCCTCCGGGATGTCGTGCCCGCCCTGACGGACGCGTTGCGCGACGCGCGCGATGGCCTCTTCCGCGCTGTCGAGTTGCAGGAAGATCAGCTTGACCCGGTAGCCGGCGGCCTGCCAGGCGCGGATGTGGTGCAGATGACCGCGACCGGCCAGCGTCGTCTCGAAGGCAAAGCTCTCGCGGGCCGCGAAGTGCCGGGCCAACTCGTGAAGCATCACGCGGCCGGCCTGCACCGCGGCGGTCTCCGGCGCAAACGGTGCCAGCCCGGCGGCGATCAGGTCGGCATTGACGAACACCGGGCAGCCGGCCTCGTTGGGCAAGAACTCGCGTGCAAACGTGGTCTTGCCCGCGCCGTTCGGCCCGGCGATGACAATGACCTTCAACTCGTCGGCCATCGCTACACCTCCAGCGCATAAGGCGTTTGCTTGAAGGTGATGCCCTCGCGTGCCGCGCGGCCGCCCATGCGGTTGGCCGCGGCGTAGATCACTTTCGGGCCGGCGAATTTGGGCAGCAGGTCGAACACCGGGCCGGTGAGCACATTGCCGCCCCCGACCGAGCGGTCTTTGAGGATGCCGTTGTAGAGCAGGTAGATTGCGCGGCCGTCGTGCACGCCGAGCAGCGGTGAATCGGTCTGCCCAGTGTAGCCGGCACCGGTCTCGGCAAACCAGACGAACCCGGCAAGCTGGGCGAAGGTCACGTCGCGGCGGATCTGACCCTCGGCATCGAACAGCGGTTCAGCCGACAAGCGGCAGAACTGGAAGCCGCCGCCGAGGTCTTCGACAGACTCGCCTCCATCCGGCGTATACCCCCCCGGCAACCTTTCGCACGCGCTCTGCAGCGACCCGGACAGCAATTCCGTCGTCCATCTCCACCAGCAGGAATCGGCATGTGCCACCGTCCTCCGCATTCTGCTCGAGCACTGAATGCCCCGTTGTGCCTGAGCCTGCGTAGCTGTCCAGCACCAGCGCCGACGCACGCGCCGCGCTGCTCGCGCGGGCGCGCTTTCGTGCCGCCCACTGCCCGGCGAGCCCGTGGGTGTTCGCGCATGCCGACGGCACGCGCATCGGCGATGTCAAGCGCAGCTTCGCCAAGGCGTGCGAGCGGTGCGGGATCGAGGACTTCCGCGTCCACGACCTGCGCCACACCTGCGCCGCCTGGCTGGTGTCAGCCGGTGTGCCGTTGGTCGAGGTGAGGGAGCTGCTGGGTCACAGCACGGTCAGGATGACCGAGCGCTACGCGCATCTGGCGCCGGAGAACGTGCGCGCCGCGGTGACCCTGCTCGAGGGTATCGAGTCACGTTCTGGTCACGTTGGGAATGGTCTGGCGGTCAGACCAGGGGCCTAAGCCCCTGATTGGATTGGTGGAGCAGAGGGGGATCGAACCCCTGACCTTCGCATTGCGAACGCGACGCTCTCCCAGCTGAGCTACTGCCCCGGTGATCGGCGGAAAGGGAACTGGTCGGCGGCCGGTCCTGTCGGTTGACAGCGGGCGCGAGGTCCCCATGACTGGGACGCGCGATTCTAGCACCATTGCTCAGTCGGCTGACAAGCACGCGAGGTCCCCGATGCTCGATTCCAAGCCGCTCCTCTTGCCCACGGATTTTCCGCCGCTCGCGCGCGCGCGGTTGGAGACGCTGCAGGTCAACCTGGGCTACCGCTGCAACCAGTCCTGCGTGCACTGCCACGTCGACGCCGGACCCAAGCGCCGCGAGGAGATGTCGGCGCAGACCGCCGACGCGGTGCTCGCCTTCCTCGCCAGCGGCTCGGTCGCGCGGCTCGACATCACTGGCGGGGCGCCCGAGCTCAACGCCAACTTCCGCCGCCTGGTGTCCGAGGCGCGCGGCGTCGGCGTCCATGTCATCGACCGCTGCAATCTGACCATCCTGGAAGAGCCCGGTCAGGAGGACCTCAGCGAGTTTCTGGCGACGCACGCGGTCGAGGTGGTCGCCTCCCTGCCTTGCTACCTGGAGGAGAACGTCGACAGCCAGCGCGGCAGCGGTGTCTTCGAGGCCAGCATTCGCGGCTTGCGGCGGCTCAACGCCCTGGGCTACGGCGACGCGGGCTCGCGGCTCCCGCTCAACCTGGTCTACAACCCCTTGGGGGCGGTCCTGCCGCCGCCTCAGTGCGCCCTGGAGGCCGACTACCGGCGGGTGCTCGCGGAGCGCTACGGGGTGCGCTTTAACCGGCTGTTCACGCTGACGAACATGCCGATCCGCCGCTTCGGCAGCATGCTCCAGTCCCAAGGGCGTTTCGCCGCCTATCTCGACCTGCTCAAGTCCGCCCACCGCGAGGAGAACCTCGACGGCGTGATGTGCCGCAGCCTGATCAGCGTCGACTGGCAGGGCTATGTCTACGACTGCGACTTCAATCAGATGCTCGACCTGCCGCTCGCCGGCCGAGGCGCCGGCCGGCCGCACATCAGCACCCTGGTGGCCGATGCCCTCGCCGGCCAGCGCATCCAGGTCGGCGAGCACTGCTACGGCTGCACCGCCGGCCAGGGCAGTAGCTGCGCGGGTGCCCTGGGCTGAGCATGGCCGACGTCTCCGTCGTCATCCCGGCGCTGGATGAGGCCGACCTCTGCGTGGCGCGTCTCGACGCCCTGCAGGGGCTGCGCACCCAGGGCGCGGAGCTGGTCTTGGTCGACGGCGGCAGCCGCGACGCGACACCCGAGCTCGCGCGAGCGCGCGTCGACCGGCTGCTCGCGAGCCCGCCGGGACGGGCGCGGCAGATGAACGCCGGGGCGCGGCAGGCGAGCGGGGAGGTGCTCTGGTTCCTGCACCTCGACAGCCAGGTCCCGCCGGGGGCAGTCGCGCAGCTCCGACAGGCGGCGGTCGCCGGACCGGGTTGGGGCCGTTTCGATGTCCGCCTCGACGGGCGGGCGCCGCTGCTGCGCGTGGTCGAGCGCATGATGAACCTGCGCAGCCGCCTGACCGGCATCGTCACCGGGGATCAGGGCCTCTTCGTGCGACGCGCGCTGTTCGAGCAGGTCGGCGGCTTCCCCGAGATCGCGCTGATGGAGGACATCGCCATCAGCGGCCGGTTGCGGCGCCTTGCACGGCCCGCCTGCCTGCGCCCGCCGCTCGTGACCTCGGCACGGCGCTGGGAGCGCGACGGGATCGTCCGCACCATCCTGCTGATGTGGCTCCTGCGTGCCGCCTACCGGCTGGGCGCCGATCCCGCCCGGCTCGCCCGCATCTACTACCCGTGCGACACCCCGCCGCGCGCATCCTGATCTTCGCCAAGGCGCCGGCAGCGGGTCGGGTCAAGACGCGGCTGATCCCCGCGCTCGGCCCCCAGGGGGCGGCCGAGCTGCACGCGCGGCTGCTCGGCGAAGTCGTCGCCCGGCTGAGCGCGGCTCGGATCGCCCCGATCGAGCTCTGGTGCGACCCAGACCCGGCGGCGGTGCCCTTTGCGCGGCTCGCGAGGGCGTACGGCCTCACCTGCCATCGGCAGCAGGGCGCCGATCTGGGGGAGCGGATGCGCCGGGCCGCCGCCGAGGCCCTGGGCCGCGGCGCCCCGGTGCTACTGGTCGGTACCGACTGCCCGCCGCTCGACGGGGCCTACGTCGCGAGCGCCCTGGCGGCGATGGCCGGTCAGGACGCCGTGCTTGGGCCGGCCGAGGACGGCGGCTACGTCTTGCTCGGGCTGCGACGGGCGGCACCCGAGCTCTTCGCGGACCTCCCCTGGGGTACGGAGCAGGTCGCGGCGATCACGCGCGAGCGCATGCAGGGACTCGGCTGGCGCTGGGCCGAGCAACCGGCCCTGTGGGACCTGGACCGACCCGCGGACCTGCCGCGCTACGCCGCGTTCAGCCCCGATGGAGGATGAGCTCCAGCACCGCCTTGGAGCCGAAGTAGGCGAGGATCAGGATGACGAACCCGGATAGGGTCCAGATGATCGCGGTGCGACCGCGCCAGCCATAGCGCAGCCGCCCGATCAGTAGACCGCCGAAGACCAGCCAGCCGAGCGTGGAGAGCACCGTCTTGTGCACCAGGTGCTGGGCGAACATGTCCTCCAGGAAGGCAAAGCCGCTCGCCAGCGCCAGGGTGAGCAGGACGAAGCCCGCCCCGATCATCTCGAACAGCAGGCTCTCCATGGTCTGCAGGGGCGGCAAGGCACGCACGAAGCCCCCCGGCCGGCGGCTGCGCAGGTGCTGGTCCTGCACCGCCAGCAGGATCGCCTGCACGCTGGCGAGCGTCAGCAGGCTGTAGGCGAGCATGGAGAGCAGCACGTGGACCTTGATGTCCCAGCCCGCGGCCTGGCGCATGAAGTCGATGCTCGGATAGCGTGCCTCTAGGAACAGGGTCAAGGCCGCGAGCGGCAGGAGCAGGATCCCGAGGTTTTCCACCGGCTTGGTCAGGCTGGAGACGAGCAGGAGCGTCACCACCGTCCAGGAGGTGAGCGCCAGGGCGTTGAAGAACGCGAGGTTGAGCCCGGGCTGGCTGAAGATCGCCTCGTATAACAACCAGGTGTGCAGCGCCAGCCCGGCGAACCCGAGCCCCAAGGCGAGCCACCGCCCGCCGGCGCCGATCGACTCCCGGCGGAACAGGCGCAACGCGATCAGCCCCCCCGCGGCGAGATACAACAGGATGGCGACCAGGGCGATCGTGAAGTGGCTCATGGCGCGGGATGATGGCACAAACCCCAGGGGCGGGAAACGCCGCCGGGACAGGATGGGCAGGACCCCGTCACCCATGGATCGGCCGCCGCGATGCACGCCCATCGCGCCCGATCGACCCGCCTCGCTCACCGTAAAACCTCCGCGCGACGGGTATACTTGCCGGTCTCTCGGCCGGGCACCTGCCCCGGCCTCGAACCCATCCCCGGCGAGGGCACCCCAGCCAGCCCCGCCATCCCCGACGAGGTAGCCGATGTTCGAGAACCTTCAGCAGCGCCTCGGCCGCGTGCTCACCAACCTGCGCGGCCAGGGTCGACTGACCGAGGACAACATCAAGGACACCCTGCGCGAGGTGCGCATGGCCCTGCTCGAGGCCGACGTGGCGCTGCCCGTGGTGCGCGCCTTCGTCGAGCAGATCCGGGCCAAGGCCATGGGCGAGGAGGTCATGCGCAGCCTCACGCCGGGCCAGATGCTGATCAAGATCGTCCACGACGAGCTGGTGCAGGTCATGGGCGAGGCGAGCGCGGGCCTGAGCCTGGCGACCCGGCCGCCTGCGGTCATCCTGATGGCCGGGCTGCAGGGCTCGGGCAAGACCACCAGCGTCGCCAAGCTGGCCCGCTGGCTCATGGAGCGGGAGAAGAAATCGGTCATGCTGGTGAGCTGCGACGTCTACCGCCCGGCCGCTATCGACCAGCTCCAGACCCTGGCCGAGGAGGTCGGCGCGGCCTTCTGCCCCAGCCGCGGCGACCAGGACCCGCTCGCCATCGCCCGCGCCGCGCTCGACGCCAGCCGCAAGCAGTACAAGGACGTGCTGATCGTCGACACCGCCGGGCGCCTGCACGTCGACGCGGCCATGATGGACGAGATCCGCGCCCTGCACGCCGCGCTCGAGCCGGTCGAGACCCTGTTCGTGGTCGACAGCATGACCGGCCAGGACGCCGCCAACACGGCCAAGGCCTTCGACGATGCCCTGCCACTCACCGGCGTGATTCTGACCAAGGCCGACGGTGATGCCCGCGGCGGGGCGGCGCTCTCGATCCGCCACATCACCGGCAAACCGATCAAATTCCTGGGCGTCGGCGAGAAGACCGGCGCCCTGGAGCCCTTCCACCCCGACCGGATCGCCTCGCGCATCCTCGGCATGGGCGACGTCCTCTCCCTGGTCGAGGACGTCCAGCGCAAAGTCGATCAGGATCAGGCCGAGAAGCTCGTCAAGAAGCTCAAGTCCGGCAAGGGATTCGACCTCACCGACTTCCGCGATCAGCTCCACCAGATGGGCGCCATGGGCGGCATGGCGGGCCTGCTCGACAAGCTCCCCGGAATGGCCCAGATCCCCGACCAGTTGAAAAGCCAGGTCAACGACCGCGAGGTGGCCAAGCTGATCGCCATCATCAACTCCATGACACCCCAAGAGCGGGCCTTCCCCGACATCGTCAAGGGGTCGCGCCGGCGGCGCATCGCCGCCGGCTCGGGCACCCAGGTCCAGGACATCAACCGCTTGCTCAAGCAGTTCACGCAGATGCAGAAGGCGATGAAAAAGATGAAGGGCGGGGGCATGGCCAAGATGCTCCGGGCCATGTCCGGGCAACTGCCAGGCGGCCTACCGGGCGGCCTGCCGCCGGGGCGCTTCCGCCGCTGAGCCGCCACGGCGAACGCCGCGCTTCCATTTCTTGCCCATTTATGTAGACTTGCGCGTTTACCTGCGCCGCGATCAGCATTTTCAGGAATCCGAGTAGACGATGGTCACGATTCGCTTGTCCCGGGGTGGCGCAAAGAAGCGCCCCTTCTACCAAATCGTTGTCGCCGATGTGCGCTCTCCTCGCGACGGGGGCTACATCGAGCGCATCGGCTTCTTCAACCCCATCGCCGTCGGCGGTGAGGCGCGGCTGCGCGTCGATCAGGCCCGCGCCAAGCACTGGATCACCCAGGGCGCCCAGCCGACGGAGCGGGTGGCCCAGCTCCTCAAGGAGGCCGCGACGAAGGCCGCCGAGGAGGCCGTGGCTCCCGCGGCCTGACGTACGCCAGCGGGGCGGCCGTGGCGGCGCCGTCGGGGTCCCGCATGCTGGTGCTGGGGCGCATCACCGGGGTTTACGGCGTGCACGGATGGGTCAAGGTCTTCTCCGAGACCACGCCGCGGGAGAACATCCTGAGCTATTCGCCCTGGTACCTGGGCGAGACCGGGATACCGAAGACGGTCGCGGAAGGCCGGCGTCAGGGCAAGTTGGTGATCGCGCGACTCAGCGGCTGCGAGGATCGCGATCAGGCGGCGGCCTTGATCGGGCTCGACATCGGCATCCGCCGCGACCAGCTCCCGCCCCCGCAGGCCGACGAGATCTACTGGGCCGACCTCGAGGGCCTGGCGGTGGAGACCCTGGAAGGGGTCCAGCTCGGGCAGGTCGACCACCTACTCAGCACGGCCGCGAACGATGTCCTGGTGGTGCGAGGCGAGCGCGAGCGGCTGCTGCCATTCCTGTGGGAGCGCGTGATCCGCGAGGTGGACCTCGAGCGGGGGCTGATCCGGGTCGACTGGGACCCCGAGTTTTGAGCAGACGCTGAGCGATCGGCGGTTCTGGCCGAGATCAGCGGCTCCTAAAGCCTTTGCCCATCGAACGGGAACGGCCCCGATGCGGTTCGACGTGGTCAGCCTCTTTCCCGACCTCTTCCAGGTCCTGCGGGGGCATGGGGTAACGGGTCGGGCGATCGAGCGCGGCATTGCAGAGCTGCACCTGTGGAATCCGAGGGACTACGCGCGGGACGCGCATCGCACCGTGGACGATCGCCCCTACGGCGGGGGACCGGGTATGGTAATGACGGTCGAGCCCCTGCGCGACGCCATCGAGGCGGCGCAGGCCGCCGCACCGGCGAGCCGGGTCGTCTACCTGACGCCTCAGGGCCGGACCCTCGACCAGGCGGCGATGGCGGAGATCGCGACGGCGCCCGGCTGGATCCTGGTCGCCGGGCGCTACGAGGGGGTCGACGAGCGCCTGATCGAGCGCTGGGTCGACGAGGAGTGGTCCATCGGCGACTACGTGCTGAGCGGCGGCGAGCTGCCGGCGATGGTGGTGATGGACGCGGCGATCCGGCTGCTGCCGGGGGCCCTCGGGCACAGCGACTCGGCCCAGGAGGACTCCTACGCGGACGGCCTCCTGGACTGCCCGCACTTCACGCGGCCGGAGGAGATCGACGGCCTGCGGGTCCCCGAGGTCCTGCTCTCGGGGGATCATGGGGCGATCGCCCGCTGGCGGCTCCAGCAGGCGCTGGGTCGCACCTGGCTGCGCCGCCCCGAGCTGCTGCAGCGGCGCGGCCTGAGCGAGCGCGAGCAGGCGCTGCTGGATGCCTTCATCCAGGTGCATCAAGACGCCGGTTGAGATTTTGGAGACGGGAAAACATGAACATCATCGAGCAGATCGAAAAAGAGCAGATGACCCGGGAGATCCCGGATTTCGCACCCGGCGACACCGTGGTGGTGCAGATCAAGGTCAAGGAGGGCGAGCGCGAGCGCTTGCAGGCCTTCGAGGGGATCGTCATCGCCAAGCGCAACCGCGGGCTCAACTCGGCCTTCACCGTGCGCAAGGTCTCCCACGGGGAGGGCGTGGAGCGCGCCTTCCAGACCTACAGCCCGGCGGTCGCCGCCATCGAGGTCAAGCGCAAGGGCGATGTGCGCCGCGCCAAGCTCTACTACCTGCGTGAGCGCAGCGGCAAGGCGGCGCGCATCAAAGAGAAGATCTGAGGCGCTCGGCGGGGCGCCCGCAATCGACCGGACCCTCCCGCCGACCCCAGACCCCGCGACGCCCCGGTGGCTCATAGCTTCTACTGGCACGATTACGAGACCTGGGGGTCTGACCCCCGCCGAGACCGTCCCGCCCAGTTCGCCGGGCTGCGCACCGACGAGGCGTTCAACCCGGCCGGGCCGCCGCTGGTCCTGTACTGCCGGCCGGCGGAGGACGTCCTGCCCCAGCCCGAGGCCTGTCTGGTCACCGGGATCACCCCCCAGCAGGCCCTGCGCCTGGGGGTGGTGGAGGCCGAGGCTGCCGCCGCGATCGAGCGCGAGCTGGTCCAGCCGGGCACCTGCACGGCGGGCTACAACAGCATCCGCTTCGACGACGAGGTCACCCGCAACCTCTTCTACCGCAATTTCATTGACCCCTATGCCCGCGAGTGGCAGAACGGCAACTCGCGCTGGGACCTGATCGACAGCCTGCGCCTCGCCCATGCCCTGCGCCCCGAGGGGATCGAGTGGCCGCAGCGCGAGGACGGCGCCGCCTCCTTTCGCCTGGAAGACCTGACCGCCGCCAATGGGATCCCGCACAGCGGGGCGCACGATGCCCTCGCGGATGTCGAGGCGACCATCGCCCTGGCCCGCCTGCTGCGCCAGCGCCAGCCGCGGCTCCTCGACTACGCCCTGACACTGCGTGACAAGCGGCGGGTCCAGACCCTGCTCGAGGGCCCCGGCCCGCTGCTGCACGTCTCCGCCCGCTACCGGGCCGAGCGCGGTTGCATCGCCCCTGTGCTGGTGGTGGCCCGCCATCCGGTGAACAGCAACGGCTACATCGTCTGGGACCTGCGCGCCGACCCGCAGCCCCTGCTCGACCTCGGGATCGACGCGCTGCGTGCGCGCCTCTTCACACCGGCGACCGAGCTCCCCGAAGGCGTCGAGCGCATCCCCCTCAAGACCGTCGCGACCAACCGCTGTCCGATTCTGGCCCCGATGACGACCCTCACCCCCAGGGCCGCGGAGCGCTGGGGCATCGACCCTGGGCGGGTCGAGCGACACGCCGAGCGGCTGCGGGCCGCCCCCGGACTCGCCGCCAAGGTGCAGGCGATCCACCAGCAGGCCGACCGCCCGGCGGAGATCGACCCGGACCTGATGATCTACTCCGGCGGGTTCTTCAGCGACGCCGACCGGCGCGAGATGACCCGGATACGGGGCCTCACACCGGCGGAGCTGGCGCGGGCGTCGTTCCCCTTCCAGGACTTCCGCCTGCCGCAGATGCTGCTGCGCTACCGCGCCCGCAACTGGCCCGAGACCCTGAGCGAGGCGGAGCAGGAGGATTGGGACGCCTACCGACTGGCCCGTCTGACCAGCGCCGAGGGCGGCGGGAGTATCCAGATCGAGGAGTACGAGCGGCGTCTCACGGCGCTGCGGCAGACCCACGCGGGCGACCCGCACAAGCTCGCCGTACTCGATGCCCTGGAGACCTGGGGCGAGCGGGTGATGGACGCCGCGGCCTGATCCGCCGCCAGCTCGCTGCCGCCTATTCCGGCTCGTCGAGCCACCGCTGCAAGGCGGCGATCAGGGCCTGCGCCTGGGCGGGGCTGGAGATATTGAACTTCGACTGCTGGCGGAATTCACCGCCGCGCTTCTGGTAGCGGCGGATGCTGTACTTGTCCGGGCCATAGGCCCCCTTGGCGGGCTCCCACTCCCGATAGCGAAAGAGGATCGTCGTCCAGGCCCCGCGGGAGAGGATGGCCTTGTCGAGCTCCTGGACGGTCTCGACCCCGCCCTCGCTGTAGGCGACGGTGAGCTCATCCAACTTGTCCGTCATGATCTTCTCCAGCGAACGGCTAGGTACGGTTCATTAATCAGTGAAAAAAGTCCATCAGGAGCTACCTTTCGCACCATTCTCGCTCTCGTTCCCGTTCTCGTTCTCGTTCTCGTTGTCGTAATCGTAATCGTAATCGTAATCGCAATCGCAACCGAGGCTATCCTAGCGAAGCGGTCCCGCGCGTGACGATCGATGCCACGCAAACGCTTGGCGGTTTCGTACGCACGCCCAAGCCCAGGTACCGGAGCGAAACCCGATCGATATCGAGCCGCTTATGCCCGAATGGCGTCGCTTCTCCGATTACGACAACGACAACGACAACGATTGTGTGCGTTGTTCAACTTGTTTTTGGCTCGTTAGTTACCGTGAAACCTGGCCGAAGGCGCTCCTCGTCCCGCGCTCCCGCTGGGAGAGGGCCGGGTTACCAAGACAACGCGCCGCAGGCGCCCCAGCCCCGTCTTTCCCCCCGGGGGAGGCCCAGTCTGGCCGTCAATCGATTGCCACGGGCGCCGCGGCACCGAAGCGCCGCAGCAGGGCGATGATCTCGCGATCGCCGCGCGCCTCGGCGATGGCAAGCGGCATGCGCCCCTGCGCATCCGGGAGATTGACGTCGGCCCCGGCCTCGACGAGCCGCCGCACCAGCGGCAGGCCGCCGCTCTCCACCGCGACGTGCAGCGCCGCCGAGCCCCCCTCGCCGAGGGCATCGAGCCTTGCCCCCTGGCGCAGCAACAGCCCGAGCGAGTCGCGGTCGGCAACCCCGGCCTCGACCAGCGCGAGGAGCAGCGCCTGGCGGTCCTCATCGGGGGCGGCGGCGAGCAGCACCTGGGCCGGTTGGGTCTTACCCTCGGCGAGCGCCACGAAGAGCGGCGTGCGCCCGGAGGCGTCGCGTGCATCAAGCCTGGCCCCGCGCCGTACGAGCTCGCGCACGATCACCTCGCGCCCGCGGCGAACCGCGACGTGCAGAGGGAAGTCCCCGTTCGCATCCGGTTGATTGATGTCGGCGCCCCAGTGCAGGTGCCGTTTGAGCTGATCGAGGTCACCGTGGTCGATCGCCCGGTACAGGCTGATGGTCGGCTGCTGCGGCTCGCCGCACGCGGCCAAGAGCAACGCGACCAGGATGGTTGCCAAGATGCGCGCGAGCGCGGGCCTTGGGCTTGGCGTGCTGGGGCTGGCTGGCATGACGCCGGCATGGTAGGCGAGCCACCCGGCGGCCGCAACCGCCAGGGCAGGCGCCCGTGGCTGGCGAGCGCCGGCACGTGCTACCTTTACCGGCGATGCTCGGAAAGATCCTCCTCACCCTGGCGGTGATCCTCGGCGCCTGGCTGGTGATCCGCCAGCGCATGGAGCGCGCCCGCACACCCGCCCCGCCCCCCGGCGCTCGGCGGCCGCTCTTGCCGCCGACGTTCGTGCGCGCCCTCGCCTACGGATTGGTCACCGTCATGGCCGCCGGCAGCCTGCTGTGGCTTTATCTCGACTGGGAGGCCGGCCGGGGGCTGGTCAACGTGCGCGTGATCAACGCCAACACCGGCGAGGTGACCAGCTTCCAGGCGCGCCGCCAAGACATCGAGGACCGCCAGTTCACCACCCTCGACGGCCGCCGCGTCACCCTGGCCGAGATCGAGCGCATGGTCCTGGAAGACGCCCGCTAGCCCCTACCCCCTACCCCCTACCCCCTACCCCCTACCCCCTATCCCCTATCC
>Ga0114946_10000935_pt1 | contig 20121 bp, 19 predicted proteins | sample WalLakDeSediment_FD_88676 | JGI IMG/M metagenome (GOLD analysis project Ga0114946, IMG submission 88676) | Lake sediment microbial communities from Walker lake, Nevada to study Microbial Dark Matter (Phase II) - Walker Lake 11/02/13 Deep Sediment | ecosystem: Environmental > Aquatic >...
AATTTGAATTGTCGCCAGGGATGCTGATGCTGAAACCGGATGACCTCCAAAAGTAGTAATGTGACCCAATAGGGGGTTGTTTTTGAACACGCCCATGACCTTCTTATTGGCAATAAAGGCACCGATAGGCATTCCTCCTCCCATTCCTTTGGCACAAACCAGGATATCAGGTTCGATATCAAAATGTTCAAACGCCCAGAACTTTCCTGTTCTTCCAAAACCAGCCTGAATTTCATCAAGGATCAATAAGGTGCCGGTTTCATTACATTTATTTCTTAATGCCTGAAAATATTCTCTACAGGCTGCCCTTATTCCGGCTTCTCCCTGAATGGTTTCAATTATTACAGCTGCAGTATCTTCGGTGATGGCTTTTAATTGTTCGAAACTTCCATACAGCACATTCGTGATTCCAGGAAGTAAGGGCCGGTAAGCCCTTTTGAAAATCTCATTTCCTCCTACGGAAAGTGAACCATGAGAGGAGCCATGGTAGGCATTGATACAGGAAACAATTCCCCTGCGGTTTGTATATCTTTTTGCCAATTTTAGAGCCCCTTCGACTGCTTCACTTCCTGAATTCACCAAATACACATTATTCAGGGAGGGGGGCAAGGTTTCACATAATGCCTTGGCCAATTTGACCTGTGGACTTTGTACATATTCCCCATATACCATGAGATGGAGGTATTTATCCAATTGATCCTGAATAGCCTGAATGACTCTTGGATGCCTGTGGCCTACATTGCTCACTCCGATTCCTGAAATTAAATCCATATAAGATTTCCCCTCCGGACCATACATATAAATTCCCTCTGCTTTCTCAATTTCTATCATTAAAGGGAAGTCTGTAGTTTGGGCCAAATGGCTTAGGAAAAGCTGTCTGTTATTCATTCTGAGGGTTTCAAATATCAAATATCAATTATCAATTACAAATGATGAATTACCAATTATCAAATCATTGTATTTTCCGAAATCTGAAGAAAATGCCTAAGGGGAGTTTTTTTTCATACCTATCCACAAGATAGAGTTCTCCATGTTCTGCATTGTTGACTTCTTTGAAGTTGGATTTGACAAGGTTGGCAGCAATCATTGAACTGAAACTCAGTGAATACATATTCAGGATGAGGAAATGGTGTTCCTGATCCAGAAGTTGCGCACAAAGTTTCAGCATTTCATTTATCTGCTCCTCCAAAATCCATTTTTCTCCATCAGGTCCCCTGCCATAGGCGGGAGGATCCAGGATAATTCCATGATAGGTATTGCCCCTCCTTACTTCACGTCTGATGAATTTCATGGCATCATCTACAATCCAACGTATACCATCCAAACCTGAAGATTCCATATTGTGTTTGGACCAGGTGACAACCTGCTTGACAGAATCCAAATGGGTAACATCTGCTCCACAGGCCCTTGCCGCTACTGAAGCTGCCCCTGTATAGGCGAAGAGATTCAAAACTTTTGGGTTTTTAACCGGGAATTTATTGAGGGTATCAGAAATATAGTCCCAATTCACTGCCTGTTCCGGAAAAAGACCGATATGTTTGAAAGAGGTCATGGCCAGATTCAGTTTCATTTTTAAGCCATCCGGATTTTTATAGCTTAATTGCCAGTTATGAGGAATTTTTCTTAATTCATGCCATTGGCCTTTTTCAGGGTTGTTTTTTTCTTTGGTAAAATGTGCATCAGAGAGTTCTTTCCATTCTGATTCGTCCATGCTTTTGTCCCAAATGGCCTGTGGCTCGGGACGGCTTAAAATATAAGAACCAAATTTCTCCAGTTTTTCGAAACCTCCTGTATCTATCAGTTCGTATTCTTCCCAATGGAGGGGTGTTAAAGACAAAATACTTTCTTTCATCTGTTTATCATTTGATTTTTAACGTTCAGATGGAATCTCGCAAGGAGGATGTCATTTCTTTGGGTGAAGACAATCGTCAATCTCGATTTCATGGCACAAAAGTAATGATATAATGGGTTTTGATTTTTATTTTGAGAATTGATTCGGAAATTAGCGTATAAATTATAAATATCATGAAAAGTGTTGTAAGATTAGTTGGTGTAGTGGTGTTGCTGCTTGGATTATTGAATTCTGAATTGCTTTTTGGACAATCCATTACCACAGTACGTTCAAATGACGTCGATTTAGGAAGGGCATTTCGCTTCAATGTGAAAAGTGATGGTGTAAAGGGAACCCCTTTTCTTTACGATGAGCCCAAATCGGCTAAAATTTCCCTAGATGGCGGCAAGGTTTATGAGGATATTCCATTTAACATATTTCCTGAAAAAGAAGAAATCTATATTCAGACCGGCGGAGAGGAAAGCGATCCATTGGTACTTAAAAACTGGAATTGGTTGGAGACAATAGAAGATTCACCAAAGTTATTCCGATTGGAATACATTGATGGAAAGCAAAGAATTGTCGAAATTCTTTTTGAAAAAGAGCGTGATAAATATGTGGCTTTACACACCAAATATTTGGTGAAACCTTCTAACCTCAAAGATGGATACACTGGTCCCCAATTCGATACCTATAAGCCTGATGTAAAATTTTACAAAATTAATGGCCTGCAAAGTAATGAATTCAAAGGCAATACATCAGGATTGAAGGATTTGGCCAATAACCGGTATAATGAGGTTCGGGATTACATCAAAACAGAGAAATTGAAACCTGAAAATGCTGAGGATATGAAGAAGGTATTGGTATTTTTGTTTGACTGAGACGTTAAAGCCAATTCTCTACCATTTCCTCACTTATTTCCCAAAGTTTTTCCCTTAAATCCTTCGATCTTGCCATTCCAGATGGTGTTAAGGGTTTCTTTTTTTTGAAATAATAACCGTTCTGGTTTTTTGGCATATTTGATTTTGCGAGGAATATAGAGGTTTGGGCACCTTCCTTAGCTGTAATCATAAAGGGGGAGGCCAGTTTCCAGAAAATTTTGAAAATACCGTCGGCTTCTTTCCCAAAATTTGTTTTGACCACCCCAGGATGAAGGGCATAGGATTTCAGTCCTTTATCACCATATTTATTCACCAATGCCTTGGTAAAAAGGATATTGAACAGTTTTACGTTTGCATAAGCATTGAAAGAAGAATACCCGGTATTGGCATAGTTTAAATCAGAAAAATTTGGATTTGCTGCCCGATGGGCTTCAGAACTGACATTGATTACTTTTGGATTTTCGGATTTAAGCAACAGTGGCAATAGTAGATTGGTCAGTAAAAAATGTCCCAGATGGTTCGCGGCCAGTGTCAATTCAAACCCATCTTTGGTTATTTCTTTTTTTGGGAAAATACCACCCGCATTATTTATCAGGACATCGATTTGAGCTGTTTTACTTGAAAGGATTTTGGCGGCATTTTTCACGGAATTCATATCCGCAAGGTCTAAGGGGATAAAAATTACTTTCTCCTTTTGACTTTTCGGGATGTTGGCAATAAGCTGATCCGCTTTTGTTTTATTTCTTGCCAATAGAAAAATCTGATCAAACTCGGGACACAATTCCTGGAATGTAACTGATCCTATGCCGGATGTCGGACCTGTGATGGCTAAATTCATAGTGGACGAATTAATTACTACTTTATAACTGTTTAAATACAAATTGGTTCAGAAATAAAATTTGGCCATTTCATATTTTTCTTAATCTGTAACTAAAAATTTGTAATTTTAGGCCTAATAAATTTTAAAAAATCATCTAATTCAGAAACTGGTTAAGGTCAGTGGAATTTCTTATTCTTTGGAAATCAAAGTTTTAAAAGAAACTTAGGTGGTTTTTTTTGTTTATAGTAAAAGTTAAAAAGGGACGTGAGAAAACCATTTATAGATATAGAGCAGGTACTTAAGGACAAAAATGCCAAGCTGCACAAATGGCTGCCTGGATTTGTTATCAGATATATCAAAAGGATTGTCCATGAACCCGAAATCAACAGGGTCATGGAAAAGATAGGGCATTTGCAGGGGATAGATTTTGTGAATGCTTTGATTGAGGAGTTTGGTGTGGAGGTTACATTGACCGGGGAAGAAAATATTCCCTTGGAACAACCGGTGATTTTTGCTTCAAATCATCCATTGGGGGGACTTGATGGAATTGCTATAATGTATGCAATAGGAAAATACAGGACAGATATTCGTTTTCTTGTAAACGATATATTGACCAATATTAAAAATTTTGAGCCCATGTTTATTCCGGTGAACAAACATGGCGCCAATAGCAGAGAAGTAACCAAACTGATTGAGGAAACCTATGCGGGAGACCATGCTTTGTTGGTTTTTCCTGCCGGTCTGGTGTCAAGAAAGCAACCTGGAGGAATAAAGGATCTGGAATGGAAAAAGAGTTTTATATCAAAGGCGAAAAAATACAAGAAGGATGTCATTCCGGTTTTTATAGAAGGAAGGAACTCAAATTTCTTTTATAATTTCGCCAATTTGAGAAAAAAAATCGGTATCAAATCAAATATTGAAATGTTTTATCTGGCAGATGAAATGTTTTCTCAGAGAGGTAAAAAAGTTGTTATACATGTAGGAAAACCGATTTCTTACAAGTATTTTGATAATTCAAAAAATGAAAATGGGTGGGCCGAATATGTAAAAGAATTGGTTTACGAAATGGCCTAAAATCAAGAAATATGGAAGTTATTATCCCCGCTGTTGAACGGACACTTTTAAAAAGTGAATTGACACCTGAAAGATTTTTACGGTATACTAATAATGGTAACAATCATATTTATTTGATTGATTACCATAATGCACCCCATACAGTCAAAGAGATTGGAAGATTGCGTGAGATGACATTCAGAAGTGCCGGAGGGGGAACGGGTTTGTCTTTGGATCTGGATGAGAATGATACGCATGACAACTGTTACGAGCAGCTGATTACCTGGAGTCCGGAAGATGAGGAAATCGTAGCGGGTTATAGGTTGATTAAATGTAGACAGGCAGGTTTGGATCAACATGGTAAAATAAATCTTTCTACTGCTCATCTTTTTAATTTTTCAGAAAAATTCATCAGGGATTATTTACCCTATACCATTGAATTGGGCCGCTCTTTTGTTCAGCCGAAATATCAACCCAGTATCGATAACAGGAAAGGGATATTTTCATTGGATAATCTTTGGGATGGATTGGGAGCTGTGGTCATGTTAAATACAGAGATCAAGTACCTATTTGGAAAAGTGACCATGTACCCGCATTATCATAGGGAAGCAAGGGATATTTTACTTTACTTTATGCATCATTATTTTCCTGATCATGATAACCTGGTGAGGCCTTATGAGCATCTGAAACTTACTTATGAGACAGAGGAAAGAAACTATTTAGGTATGTTTGATGGGATGGATTACAAGGATGGCTATAAATTATTGAACAGTAAAATTAGATCTCTTGGAGAGAATATTCCGCCACTGATCAATACCTATATGAATCTTTCTCCCACTATGAAAACTTTTGGTACCGCCTTGAATGATGAATTTGGTGCAGTGGAAGAAACAGGTATCATGATTACTATAGAGGACATTTATGAAAGTAAGAAACAACGGCATCTGGAAACCTTTGAACGTGATAGGGTGTTTGGAAGTCGATGAGTATGGAAGATAAAAAGACGGTTATTTTTGGTGCTACTGAAAACCGTACCCGATATGCTTATGTGGCAGCTGAAATGTTTGCCGAAAGAAATATTCCATTTATTCCCGTTGGGATCAAAAAAGGAGAAGTATTTGGAAAGAAGATTCTCGATTTGAAGGAAAAGCCTGAAATTGAGGATGTACATACCATTACACTTTATATAGGTCCGCAAAATCAGGTGGAATGGTATGATTATATTATTTCATTAAAGCCCAAACGGATAATTTTTAATCCGGGAACCGAGAATCCGGAATTAATGGGTTTAGCTGAAAAAAACGGTATACAGGTTTGCAGAGCATGTAATTTGGTTTTGCTAAGTACCGGGCAATTTTAATTTCTTCTTGTTTCCAGGAAAAGGTTCATGTACCAAATATGGGGTGCAGATATAAGGGAAACCAGGATAAAAAATAAAAGCATCAATTCATCTGCATCGCTTCCTGGATAAAAAACCGCCAGGATTATCCACATTCCACCAATGCTGGCAATTGTAAATGGCATCATTCGTTTGATAAAACTCTTCAGTTTGTTTTTACCAAAATACAATTTCAAAGATTTGTACTCTTCGTTCATGCTTGGAAGAGCATGCCAAAACCCAAAATAAATTATAAAGCCCACAAGTAAGGGTAGCTGGTAAAGTATGGCGCCCATTACCAGCATCTCTAAAGAGAATATCAGCCATTTATCAGAGAAGTTTTTAATCAAAAGAAGGTTGCTGATAAGGAAACTTCCCAAAATGATAAACCATCTGTAATCAGAAATAGGATCTATATCTACCAGGTTTTTCAAGATAGCAGCCGTATTGTCAAAATCCCCCCACAAGATAACACTGAGGTAGAAAATCCCTGTTGTGAAATAGCTGGTTTTTTTCAGATAGGTCATAGGCATTCCAATAAAATGACTTTGCCCAAAATGGTAAGCCGACATCGCCAGAAAAGCGATCAGTGCAGGAATAGGCAAGAACATCCAAACCATTAAATATATCAGAATGATAAGCAGGTATTTGAGTATGAATTTCGCCAGCCCCTTATTGTTGATTTTGGGATTCAGCAATAAATGGTCCAAGGCACCATGAGGAATGCCAATAGTCAATAAAACCGCTCCGAAAAGAAAATATTCAAAAATTTTATTTTCCTGAAAGAAAGCCAGATAAACCAAAGCAATAAACAGCCCGAAAATTTTGCCAATATTTTCAATGTTTCTCATAATGGATCAGGGATTTGATGAAAATGGGAAACTTTAATCGGGACAACAGCTTAAATTCATCCAGAAAACTCGTCTCTTCACTAAGGAAGCGTAAAATTTCAGGACCAGAATTGGTTTCGAATAGGTTATAAAAGACCTGGGGTAATTTTTTTGGCCATTTTTTGGCAATATTGAGCAGGATGTTATCGTAAAATTGAAACCTCAGTTTCCCATGCCAAGTCAATTTATCTGAACTGGTTTTCTTTTCAAGATTTTTGACAATGGAGTGGCAGTGCTTTTGGATGTTATGAAAGGTGAACCCAGTGCTTGGTTTGCTGCAGCCGGCCAATATACCCAAAGGGATAATGTTCTTGGAATCTCCAATGGACAAAGGATAGGTGGTCATTGGAATACTTCCCTTTTCTTTGAAAGTGATTTCAAATTCTTTCTGAACCAGTTTTTCCCGAATAAATCTTCTGATGGAATTTTCCATTGAAGACTGTTCAATATCCCCTGTGCTGAAAACAGTATATTCCACCAGGGCCTCTTTTTCATTGAAAGGTAAAATGTAGAAGAAATCGGTTTTTTCATTTGATCCCTGAACAAAGTCCATCAAGACAGCTGTTTCAGGATCGAAGCAATTTTCTTTTGTTTTGATTTTCCATCCAACAAAAAGCTGCTTGATAACATCTTTATCAGAAGGAATAAGAGAACTGTCCGGAATACTGTTGAAAACTGTTTTGGCAAAAAAAGAACCATTTTTGGATGTTGTCACTTTAACACCTACCTCTTGATTTTCTTGCCAAGCAATTACAGCGTCCTGGATAAAATGGATATTTGGAAACCCTTTGATCAAATCTTTGATCTCCTTGTAAAAATCAGAAGATCTGATATGAAAATAATGAAGATGTCCCAAAGATTTTGTGATAAGATTGTTTCCATTTGAGATACTGATATTTTTCCAAGAAACAATGGTTTCATTTTTAGGATGTATTTCCAGGGGAGCTTCAGCCCAATAACACCAGGTTCTATCATTGGAATTCTTGTCAGAACTGTCAATAACCAGGACCCTGCGATCTTTCAACGTACTGTTCAGGAGATAATATACCAGGCTCATGCCTGCACAGCCGAATCCCGTAATAATAAAATCATATGTCGAACTGGGTGGATACATGGTTTTTTGGGCTGTTTTTTTTGCCTACCGAGGTAGTAGGAAGGAGAAAAGCTGCCCTAAATTTCCATTTAAGGCAGCTTTTAAAAATTAGGCGGCTAAAGCTTTTCTGTTCTTAGCTGTTTCAGCTATAGCTACAGAATAGATTACCAGACCAAATCCGATTTTGTTGATAGCATCTGCCAAGTTGTAGAACAGGTCAATACTACTCACTTCAAAGGCACCTGATAATAAATTTCCAGGAAGAACCATGTATCCGATTGGATAGATAGACCAACCTAATGTAATAAAGATTTTCAAAAGGAACATGGCCTGACCCAAAGCAGGGCTGTCGGAAGTTTTAGCCAATTTTGCCACATCACCGGCAAATACCTCATAGACAATATAAAGATAACCTATAGTGGAAATGATACCCCACATCACATTACTTTCAATTCCCGAGGTCTCTCCAATATAACCAGCTACCAACATGAGGAGGGAGGCAACTATCAATTTGAACAAAGTACCACCTTTAGCTCCGAAGGGTTTGGTAAGAAGATAAAATTCCACACACATCAAAGGAACTGTTAAAGTCCAGTCAACATACCTGAAGGCAGTCGGGCTTTGACCCGTCTGGAGATAGAAATCCCTCATGTAGTAGTAATGTACGGCAGCAATTCCTGTGATCAATCCAGAAACCAATAAAGAGGTTTTCCACTTTCCGTCAACTGATCCTCTTTCAACGAAAAAGAAGACAGCGGATGCAAACATAGCCATGTAGCCTATAAAGAAAGTAATGGCGACCGGGTCACTATTGATGATCTTGTCCAGACCAATCAAATCTGCGGTTAAAATGGTGTTCATAGTTAATTGTTTTTTAAAGTTGAATATTTTTAAAATAATGTTTTGGGTAATACACCTTCTATAAGTTTGTCAGAATAATTTTTGTTTAAGGTTAAATTGAAAAAGTTACACAATTGTAAATAAACTGCTGAAAAGCAAGTTCGAACAGGGATAATTAGTCATATTTAAAAATCTGACAATGTTGGAAAAATCAAGATTAGTAAAATTAAATTTGGTAGTGTAAGTTTTATAAATAACCTAAATTCGTTTGTTTTTTTGAACGGATTTCATTCCTGAAAAAGGTGTGTGCTCTCGAATTTTTTGCGTAATATTACGGGTTGATCAGCGAATGAAATAATTTCTTTTTTTAGAAAGGAATTGGCATTTTAAACAAGTTATGAGCGAAAATAAAGAAGGAAATCAAAAGGATTATTCAGCTGGAAATATCCAGGTATTAGAAGGTTTAGAAGCAGTAAGAAAGAGGCCCGCCATGTATATTGGAGACATAGGGTTCAAAGGATTACATCACCTCATATGGGAGGTAGTTGATAACTCTATTGATGAGGCATTAGCGGGCCATTGTGATACAATCCATGTTTCGGTTAATGTTGATAATTCAGTCACAGTCGAAGATAATGGCCGGGGAATTCCAACTGACATGCACCAGAAGGAAAAAAAATCAGCCCTTGAGGTTGTAATGACGGTATTGCATGCCGGGGGTAAATTCGACAAGGATACTTACAAAGTATCAGGAGGTCTTCATGGCGTGGGTGTTTCCTGTGTAAATGCACTATCCACTGACCTAAAGGCAACAGTACATAGAGAAGGGAAAATTTACGAGCAGGAATACAAAATCGGTGTTCCCCAGTATCCGGTAAGGGAAATAGGAACTACAGATAAAAGGGGCACAATTATTCACTTCAAACCTGATAACTCAATTTTTACTGTAAGTGAATTCAAATATGAGACCATTGCCACAAGATTGAGGGAAATGTCCTTCTTAAATGCTGGTATCAGAATATATTTGAGGGATTTCAGAGAAATTGAGGATGATGGTCAACCAAGAAGTGATGAGTTTTATTCTGAAGGTGGTTTAGTGGAGTTTGTCAAATATTTGGATGAGACCAAGGAAAAAATCATTGAGGAGCCGATATATATAGAAGGGGAGAAAAACGGCGTTCCTGTACAGGTGGCCATGAGTTATAATTCTTCTTATTCAGAAAATGTTGTTTCCTATGTCAATACCATTAATACCTATGAAGGAGGTACTCACGTATCAGGTTTTAGGATGGCATTGACCAGGACTTTGAAGTCGTATGCTGATAAGTCCGGAATGCTGGACAAGCTGAAGATAGATATTGCAGGAGATGATTTCAGGGAAGGACTTACTGCTGTTATTTCGGTAAAAGTTGCAGAGCCGCAGTTTGAAGGTCAGACCAAAACCAAATTGGGTAATTCAGATGTCCAAGGTGCTGTCAACAGTGCTGTTTCGGAAACACTCCAAAGCTGGTTGGAGGAGCATCCCCGAGAGGCCAAGACCATAGTCGGAAAGGTTGTTCTTGCCGCCCAGGCAAGGCATGCTGCCAGAAAGGCCAGGGAAATGGTCCAAAGGAAAAATGTACTTGGGGGAGGAGGACTTCCCGGAAAGCTTGCTGATTGTGCCAACTCAGATCCTGTTGTTTGTGAATTGTATTTAGTGGAAGGTGATTCTGCCGGTGGGTCAGCAAAACAGGGTAGGGACAGGGATTTTCAGGCCATATTGCCTTTGAAAGGTAAGATCCTTAATGTGGAGAAAGCCCATGAACATAAAATATATGACAATGACGAAATCAAAAACATCCTCACTGCACTGGGGGTGAAATTTGGTACAGCGAATGATGACAAGGAGCTGGACCTTTCCCATTTGAGGTATCATAAAATCATCATCATGACTGATGCGGATATAGATGGTTCACATATCCGTACATTGATCCTTACTCTTTTCTTCAGGTACATGAGAGCATTGATTGAAAAAGGATACGTATACATTGCCCAGCCACCACTTTATTTATTGAAAAAGGGTAAAGATGAAAGGTATTGTTGGACAGAGGAAGAGAGAAAGTTGTTGATGCGGGATATGGCTGGAGAAGGAAAGGAAGATTCAATCAATATACAACGTTATAAAGGTCTTGGAGAAATGAATCCGGAACAGTTATGGAGCACCACTATGGATCCCAATACAAGGACACTCAAACAGGTCACCATTGAATCAGCAGCAGAAGCAGATCATTTGTTCTCCATGTTGATGGGTGATGAGGTAGCACCAAGAAGGGAGTTTATTGAGAAGAATGCCAAATACGCTAAGATTGATACATAATTTTCATAAAATATCAAAAAGGGGGCGTTCAGCCCCTTTTTTGTTAATAAATTGTTAAACTTAATTGTAGTAAACCAAGTATTAAGATTTGTAGATTTGAAGAAACATCCCAATGCTTATGAAAGTTGCAAGCAGAGATAAATTTGACAGTATCATTGAAGGTAGTGATTTGGTCAGCCGGGACCTAAGTTGGCTCAAATTTAATGATCGTGTTTTAGACCAATCCAAAAAGGACAATAGGTCAATTTTGGAAAAGTTGAAGTTTTTGGCGATCACGGCTTCCAACCTGGATGAGTTTTTCATGATCAGAGTGGGTTCTCTTTACAATTATCTGGATTATGATAAGGAGCGTGTTGATTATTCAGGCTTAAGGGAGGATCCTTTCAAAATGAAACTGATGTTGGAGTGCCAGCAATTTCATAAACGTCAGCAGGAACATTTTCTAAAGAACCTTTTGCCCAAAATGGCAGAATCGGGCTTTATACTGAGCAATGTCAAAAACCTGGAACATGATGAAAAGGAATATATCAAATCCTATTTCATGAAAGCGGTTTATCCGATGTTGACTCCTATGGTATTTGATGGATACAGGACTTTTCCAATCCTTATGAACAAATTGTTGATTTTTGGAGTGGTTACCTTGGCTCCTGGGGATAAAAAAGAAAACAGAAAGCTTTCTTTTGTTCAGATACCGGCAAACATCCCCAGATTTTTTGAAATTGAAAGGGAAGACATGGTGGTTTATGTACCAATAGAGGAGGTGATCAGAGAAAATATTGTTTCTCTGTTTAGAAACGTCAACATTGAGTCAATCAATTTGTTCAGAATTACCAGAAACGGAGACTTCACATTGGAAGAAAGTGAGGATATGGATGCCAACTTTCTGGAAGAAGTCAAAAGAAAGCTTAATGAAAGGAAGACCGGACGTGTGGTAAGGATTGAAATTGAAGAAGGATACAGTAAGTGGATGATCAACCTTTTAAAGGATAGATGGAAAATAAAAGACGATAGTATTTTTAAGGTTGAAAGATCAAGCATGCTTGATTTTACCGGTTTATGGCAGGTAGTGGGAAACAAAAGGTTTAAGGATAAATTGACCCAAATGCCGGCCCCTGTACCTCCAATTTCCTATCCTGAAGAAGGTTCGGAGGATATTTTCCAGATATTAAAAAATAAAGATATACTCTTACACCATCCCTATAATAACATAGATCCTATTTTGGATCTAATAGAAAAGGCATCAGATGATCCTGGCGTAATGGCCATAAAAATGACGATTTACAGATTGGCTAAGGATTCAAGGATTACAAAGGCCCTTTTAAGGGCGGCGGAAAACGGAAAACACGTGTCCGTGCTATTTGAGGTTAAGGCAAGATTTGATGAGGAAAACAATATCAGGGAAGCCAAAAAACTTCAGAAGGCAGGCTGTTTTGTGATCTATGGAATAAGTAACTTAAAGACCCATACCAAACTGTTATTGGTGGTCAAAAAAGATGAAAACAAGGTGACAAGATTTGTTCACTTGGGTTCTGGAAATTATAATGAAGATACTTCACGTATTTATACCGATATTGGTTTGTTGACAACCAATGAAGTGTTGGCCAATGATGTTTCCGAATTTTTTAATGTAATTACTGGGCATTCCATGCCCAGTGTTTATCAGAATTTGATTACAGCTCCAAGGGATATGAGGAACCAGCTTATTCACTTCATAGAAGAGGAGGCAGAGCATGCCCGTCAAGGTCTGCCCTCAGGAATTTTCATTAAAGTCAATTCTTTAGAGGATTCAGAAATCATCTATGCTTTATACAGGGCTTCACAATCAGGGGTAAAAATTAAATTGATTATAAGAGGTATATGCTGTCTTAGGCCCGGACGTCTTGGCCTGAGCGACAATATTGAGGTACTTTCCATTGTGGGTGACTTTTTGGAGCATTCAAGAATTTACCATTTCCATAATAATGGAAATACAAAGACTTATGCCGGTTCTGCAGACATGATGGTCAGAAGTTTTGATAAAAGGTTGGAATCCCTGTTCCGTATTGAAGACAATTTATTGGAAAAACAATTGATGAATATTCTGTATTTTAATTTAAAAGATAATGTTAATTCTTACCGGATGTTGGAAGACGGGACTTATGTTCCAAAAATACCACAAGCAGATGAAGAGGAATTTAACGTCCATAAAGAATTTTTCAAGGTAAAGGCAGAAGATGTTCTTAATGTTAAGTTGGTATAATCTTCTTTCTAGAGACAAAGGAGCATTTTGAAGGATTCCATCTACTTGAAGGATTTCAGTCTTTCTTTTTCCTGAAATTTTCGTGTAGGGAACCAATACGTTCCCAAAGGACGGGAAATTGTAAATATTTCAGTTTTTGGGACTTGATTGTTTCCTCAGACTGGGTCACATTGGTAATCTATAGTATAGTTGCAATGGAACCCATACCAACTCACCAAAATCTATTTTTTTTAAGTTGGTGGAAATCCAAAATGGCTAAAAGGAGTAAAATTGAACCCTTATTTTTTTCTATTGGTAATTAAGATAATGACACCGGCTACAATGGCAATTCCTCCTGCATAGTCGGGCCAATCAAGGTTATGTTTTTCAGTTGAATTAATTTGAACTGGACCCATGTCTACGATATTTTTCTCCGTTTTAAAGCTAATTCCCGGAATGAAAAACATGGCAAAGCCAACTACAATTAGTATTATCCCTAAAGTTTTCATTTTTATATTGAGTTTGATGATTCAAATGCCATAATAATGCCAATGGTAGTCAAGATTAAAAAAACATGCTAAATGCTTGAAAACAAATGAATTAAACTTCAATATAGGTGTTTTAAATCATGTAATGGTTTTTTGTTCCTTATATCTTTTCCAGGAAAAAACTATACTCAACATAAGAATGGAGAAAACAATTAAGAGGGACAAGGGAGAGGGAATATGGAAGGTGGCTGATAGTATCATTTTTAAACCTATAAATCCCAAAATAAATGATAACCCGTGTTGGAGATAATGGAACATCTCAAAGCTGTTGGCCAATAAAAAATACAGTGCCCGAAGGCCTAATATGGCGAAAATATTGGAAGTGTACAGGATAATCGGGTCTTGGGAGATGGCGAAAATTGCAGGGATAGAGTCCACGGCAAACAACAAATCCGTAAATTCCACTACTGCTACGACCACCAAAAGTTGTGTGGCAAATCTTTTTCCATTTATTCGTACAAAGAATTTTCCTTCATGATAAGAAGGATCTACCCTGAAAAAGCCATGAATTACTTTTATGCCTATGGAGTCTGAAAAATCCCGTTTTTCTTCCTCATTCTCACTTTTCCAGGATTTATAACCGGCTATCAAAAGGAAGAGGCCAAAAAGGGTCAAAATGATATTGAATTTGAAGATTCTTCCCAAAAATTCAAACTCTGGAAGATAAGTCAAATTGATCAAAGCAATTCCTGAAAAGATAAAGATACCTCTCAAAACAATAGCTCCTAAGATACCATAAAAAAGCACCTTGTGCTGGTACTTGGAAGGAACTTTAAAGTACTTGAATACCAGGATGAATACAAATAGGTTATCGACACTGAGTGCCTTTTCAATGAGAAAAGCTGAATAGTACTGGGTGGCTTTCTCTACACCGAAATCCAGGTAGATGTAACCTCCAAATATCAAACCAAGACCAATCCATACTATTGACCAATTAAGTGCCTCTTTGGTTGATACTTTGTGTGCCTCTTTGTTGAATACATAAAGGTCCACTGCCAAAAGACCAAGAATGACCAATGCGAAGGAAATAAGAATGTGTCCTTCTTCCTGAAAATAATTCAAATTGTGAGGAGATAAAATTAATATTTGGTATAAAGGTAATACTACTTGGCTAAAGCAAATTACATTTTTTGATAATAATGTTTTTTCAGTTTTCTCTTTACTCTAAAGTAACTGTAAAAACCCAAAAGCAACATACCCAAACTTAAGGCAAAGGCTAGGTAGCCCAGGTCACTGATATGGCCCAATGCTCTTACTTCCATTAAAGCAGTACCACTTACCAAAAAATACAAAGACGTTCTGATATATGACAATAGGGTTCTGTCATTGGCCAAATTGGTTCTTTGCCTGGCGAGGTAATCCCTCACTATCAATTCATTTTCGGTTAGATTATTTTCTCCCATTTTCAATTTTTTTACAAACTTACAAATGTCTTTATTAATGCCTTAATTTTTTGTAATTACGGTCACAATAAATAAAAAATCTGAGTATCCCCAATGATACACGTAAGTATATATGACCGATAATCACGAATTGTTCTGTTAGTGAATATCCTAATATCCATTTAATATCGATGAATATCAACGCCTAACAAACAGATTATTAATTACGTGCAACTTTCCGAAGAGTCAGTATAAAGAATATGTATATCCGCAATTCCACCACTAATCAATTAAACAATGGTTCTTTAGGAAACCGATATTAATAGATACCTGCCGGCAGCAGGCCGGTTGGATATTCATGGATATTGATTAAAAACATAGGTTAATTCTATAAAATAGATTCTACTGGTTTGATTGCGGATAATCATAATTATAAAAATGATTATTGGCGATCCAGCTGTAGGAATTAAATAAGGAAAATCTATAATAATTCCTCCATTATGTTCCGAGTTTAACTACTTTTGATGCCAGAAAATCTCAGTAATAATTAATATTTAATCTTCTGTATGGTCAGACCGCATTTTGATGATATTTTCATGGAATTGGCAGTAAATTTGGCAAAAAGGTCTCATTGTATCAAAAAACATGTTGGGGCTGTTCTCACAAAGGATACAAGAATCATATCCATTGGTTATAACGGTCCACCATCGGGGACCCATAATTGTGATGAAGAATTTCCGGATACCGGTTGCGCCAGAGATAGTAAGGGCAGTTGTACTCTCGCCATCCATGCTGAGCAAAATGCAATTTTGTATGCAGTCAAAAACAATACATCAGTAGATGGTTCGACACTTTATGTTACCCTGGCACCCTGTTTAGCCTGTTCGCGAATTATTTTTTCAATGGGAATTGTCAAGGTAGTTTATATGTATTCTTATGCTGAATACAAAGGTTTGCCTTTTGATGAAGGCTTGGCATTTTTGGAAAAGTTTGGGGTAGAGGTAGTAAAATATCCCAAGGAGGTAATTTTTGAAGATCCTTTGATTTAGAGAAAATTTACTTCAGGATGTAGTTCAATTCCGAATTTGGCTTTTACAGAATCCTGTATTTTTTGACTCAATATTTTAATATCCTCTCCATCTCCACCTCCGTAATTTACCAAAACCAGGGGTTGATGAACATGGACTCCGATTTTCCCAAAGGTTTTGCCTTTCCATCCGGCTTGTTCGATCAGCCATGCAGCAGGCACTTTCATTCCTCCCTGATTGGGGAAACCCGGAATTGAAGGATAAGATTCCTTTAACTGGTGGAATATTGGAATGGGTAAGGTTGGGTTTTTAAAAAAACTGCCCGCATTGCCAATTACTTTTGGATCTGGAAGTTTGGTTTGTCTGATCTTGATAACAGCATCACTGATATGTTTTAGGGTCAGGTCCATTATTCCCATTTCCCTTAATGTTTCCCGGATTGCTCCATATTCTGTATGAAAAACAGGTTTTTTACTTAACTTAAAAATCACTTTAGTGATGATAAATTGGTCCTTAAGATCATTTTTGAAAACACTTTCCCTGTAACCAAATCCACAGGCTTTCCAATCAAAGGTATTTTCTTTCAGGCTCTCCCTATGAATGGCAGTTAATTGATGAAAAACCTCCTTGATTTCCACTCCATAAGCCCCGATATTCTGCATGGGTGAGGCACCAACTGTTCCGGGTATCAAAGAAAGATTTTCAACTCCGCCCCAGCTTCTTTCAATACAATGGATCACAAAATCATGCCAGTTTTCTCCTGCACCTGCTTCCACAAGAATGTTATCTTCATTTTCTTCAATGACTTTGATTCCTTTGATTTCAATTTTCAAGACCAATGCATTCAAGTCTTTTGTAAGCAGGATGTTGCTTCCACCTCCCAAAACAAGAAGGGGTAAATTTAACTTTGTTGCTTCCTTTAAGGCTGATTTGACATCATTTTCCGTTGTGGCCTGAACAAAATATTTGGCTTTTTTATCAATCCCAAAAGTATTATATGGAAGAAGAGAGATGTTTTCTTGTATATTCATAAGCTCAAATGTACCTGCGAATTAAACAAGAATTTGACCAAATTGAAAGATTAGGAAAGCATTTACCATAATTAAGATTATGAAAGAAATTGTCATCAATGGGGTTCGTATCCGACCTGGTCAATCCCTGAACATAGAAATTGCTATTGCACGACTTCCAACCCATACCTTGATTGATTTGCCCATATTCATAAAAAGGGCAAAAGAAGAGGGGCCTGTGGTGTTGATTTCAGGAGGGATTCATGGGGATGAAATCAATGGCATTGTATCAGTGAGAAGGCTATTGGAAGAGGAGGTTATTAATCCCATAAAAGGAACGATTATTTTTATTCCATTAGTCAATATTTATGGTTTTTTGAGTAATTCAAGAACCTTTCCGGATGGTAGGGACCTCAATAGGAGTTTTCCCGGCAGTAAAAAAGGTTCCCTTGCCTCCCAGATTGCTTTTATCCTTTCCAATGAAATTATACCCATAATTGATTATGGAATAGATTTTCATACAGGGGGTAGAATGTTATCCAACTTCCCACAAATCAGGGTAGATTACAAGGATAAGAAAGGGGTTGAGCTCGCTCAAGCGTTCGGAACCCATTTCATTCTTAATTCTCCCCATATTGAAAAATCCTTCAGGAAGGAAGCCTATAAAAAAAGAAAACACATTTTAGTATATGAGGGGGGAGAGTCTATGCGTTTGGATGAATATGCCATGGAAGAGGCAATTATGGGGACCAAGAGAATGCTGATGTATCTGGGAATGATAGAGGGTAAATTGGATTCCAGAAGCACCATTATGGTAAAGGAAAGTTCATGGGTCAGGGCAAAAGTTTCAGGAATATTCACCTCTTCAGTCAGTTTGGGTAATGAAGTAAAACAAGGTCAGGTTTTGGCAAAGATTTCAGATCCTTATGGGCAGTCAAAAATCCCGATAAAGGCCACTCATAACGGATTTGTAGTAGGATTGAACAATAACCCTGTTGTCAATGCAGGAGATGCCTTGGTGCATGTAGGGAGAGTTGATGATGTATAGAAAGAATCCTTCCATAACAAAAAAAATCCACCTTTTTGAAAGGTGGATCTGATATTGTATTCCTTTGGTCGCTATTTATATTCTTGATTATCTCAAAGAGACAAGATTTGGGAGAAAAAATTCTCCGCCTGTTATGGTGTAAGCTTGTCTGGCGGAAAGCTCTGAGGTCTCATCTTCAGCGTCAAAGACCAATGCCTCAAAAGTACCATAACTTCCTTCCCTGTTTATTTCTGTAAAGGTTAAAGATCCATCATCTCTTGCCCCGGGATTGGAACTTGCCAATAAATAGGCAAGAAATGGTTTGCCATTTTCATCAAAATATACAAATGAAACCTGTGAGGCTAATGTACCTTTAACAATAACAGGAACCTGCATGTCATAGGTGACCCCGACCCGAGGTGAATCAGGTGTAGTCAACCCAATAATAATTGAGCTTTTTGCAGGATCTTTTTGAGATACCATGGTTAAGGTTGCAATCTGTAAACCTCCATCTTCGATGAAAACGATATTGGAGTCATTCGTCGCTCTGAATTCTTTTTGGACGCCATCGAATCTGAACCTGAAGTAGTAATCCGGTCTTTCAGGATCTTTTTCACAGCCGGTCAGTGCAACAATAAGTAAAGCAAATGTGACTATTTTACCGAGGATTTTCATAGTTAGATAAGGTTTTGGCAATTCTTTACACGGAAAGGAGGGGGCCTTGGGTTTCAAAGGCGCGTCAAAATTAATCGAAAAATTAAATTATTGTTAAGATTTCGGTAAATTAAAACAATTAGAAGGGATTTTCTTTTTTTTGAGTAGAGGCAAGAAACAAGAATCAAGAGACGAGAAGCGAGAAGCGAGATGTGAGAGACGGGAAGCGAGATGTGAGAGAACAATAATTTCGGAATTTGGAAGGCGGATTGCGGAGATAGAAGCAATTAAGAATGAGGAATTTTGAATTAAGAATGAATCAATCACAAAACGGTCAACACTATTCAGGGATACACAATCAAGAAGTGATTGAATCCATGAAGTTGTATTTGCCCCTGGTGAAACCCGGAGGTAAGAGATGATGTTAAATATTGATGATCCCAACCCTAAAAGGCCTGCCTGGCGGAAGACAGGGTTGAACTATTGGGATAAAGGCATGAAAAGTGTCAAGAAAAATCAGGACGTGAAAAGAGAATAAACTTAAGGTAAAAGTCGGGTTTATTGGATGGAGAGAGTATAGTGTGTAGGAACACTTTATTAAATTGAGATTTAGGATAAATGTACATTTGGCGAAATGAAAAAAGCACCGCTGATGCTTTTAAATCAACGGTGCTTTTCATTTTTTTGGAATCTTATTATCCGAAGTATTTCTTCAATCCTTCCAGTTTTTTATCCAACGAAGCAGCTACAGCATCATATGCTTCCCGGTTTGGGAGGGCTTCATTGACCGAGAAGTAGTATTTTATTTTAGGTTCAGTACCGGAAGGTCTAGCGGAGATTTTGCTACCGTCTGCAAGGTAGAACTGGATAACATTTGATTTGTCCATAGCCAGGTCAGAGGTTGTTCCGCTGACCAGATCATATACCTTGCTTTCTTTTACATCTACCACTTTCACAACTTTGATTCCGTTCATTTCGGTAGGTCTATTGGTTCTGAATCCGGCCATCAAAGCTTGGATTTGTTCCGCTCCATCTTTACCTTTTTTGGTTACAGAAATCAATGATTCCCTGTAAAAACCAAATTGCATATATATTTCTGCAAGGACATCCTG
>Ga0114946_10000938_pt1 | contig 20095 bp, 2 predicted proteins | sample WalLakDeSediment_FD_88676 | JGI IMG/M metagenome (GOLD analysis project Ga0114946, IMG submission 88676) | Lake sediment microbial communities from Walker lake, Nevada to study Microbial Dark Matter (Phase II) - Walker Lake 11/02/13 Deep Sediment | ecosystem: Environmental > Aquatic > Freshwater...
GCCCTTGGGGCCCGATCCCTGTGTCCCGAAACCTTGTAGTACGCCCGGTACAACTGCGGTTTCGGTCCTTGGTCTCGGGCCCCAATGACGCACTCTGAGCCGCGATGGGTTTCACCACGGGCTCCTAGCTAACGAACTTCGGGGCTCGACCACCCCACGGTTTGGCGCGAGATGCAGCGGCAGCAGGCGAGCATGGCCGAGCTCACCGAGTTATTCGCGGCGGTCCCCGAGGCGCTGGACTGGTGAGAGCCGCCGCGCTCTGATCAGGTCAGATCAAATCAGAACAACCCGGTGCGTCAGCAGGATCGTGGCCCAATAAAAGTCCCCCGCCCTGGTCGAGCGCCCCAGGGCCAGGCCCCGGTCCGAAAAAAATCACCGAGCCCGTGTAACGCTTCACGGCGCCAGAGCATGTGCATGGGGACCCCGAGGACCCATGCAAACACGACCCCCGACCCCCCGACCCAACCCTGCTACCGTGGCCGACGTGCGCGTCGAGCTCTGTTTAAACCCCGGCAACGAACTCTCAACCGCCTGGCTGGAGGCTCCGGGAGAGCGGGCCCGCACGATCGACCCCGCGACGATCGCCCGGCTCGACGAGCTCGCCCGAACCACGGCGGAGGCCGAGGGCCGGCGGGAGCCCGGAGCGATCCTCGTTGCCCGGCGCGAGCTCGGCGGGGCGCTGTTCGAGGTGCTCGATGGGCCCGAGCGCGCGCTCTCTCGTCGGCTCGAGCAGGCCGCGCTCGACGGGGATGCGGGCGCGGCCGAGGAGCTGTTCGGCCGCTATCGTGGCAAGCTGATCGCCTACGCGCGCCGGGTTGGCTGCCCGAACGACGCCGAGGACTTCGTCCAAATCGCATTTGTTGCCCTGCTATCCACGGCGGCCCTCACCCTCCATTTCAATGTCCGCGCCTACCTGTTCACGGTCGTCCGCAACCGCATAATCAAGCAGATTGCCCGAGACGCGCGCGAGCCAGGGCTCGACGAATCTGCCACCTTAGCCGACGAAGCGGCCCACGATCAGCTGGACCGGCTGATCCTCCAGCACGACCTCGAGCGGGCCGCCGAGCGCATCGAAGCGCGCTGCAACCCGGCTGAGCAGGCCGTGCTGGCGCTGACCCACGCTGAGCGAAGCGCCGCGGAGATCGCCGCGGCGCTCGAGATCACTGCGGGCAATGTACGCGTCATCCGCCACCGCGCGCTCGCCAAGCTCCGCGCGGCCTTCAATGAGGACCCATCGTGACTCCCGAGACTGAGACCGCCCCAATCGGCTGCCGCGAGCCCTCGCTCGGCGCCGCCGCGAGCCAAATGCTAGCAGCCCGCTGACGGCGACGCTGCGTGAGCACGTGGCCGTGTGCCTGGCCTGCCAGCTCGAGCGACGCGCGTTCGAGCGCTTTGACCAGGGCGTTCAGAACAACCCGGGGATCATCCGCCAGCGCACGCGGCTGCGGTAGTCATCCCAATACTCCCCATACTTCCGGGCGCAGCGCTCGTCGTCGCGCAGCGCCCGGTGGGTCAGCAGGATCGTCAAGAAGAACAGGTAAAACCACGGCAGGGCGTGGTTGAAGCCGACCGGCAGGGTCCACGCCAAGGCCAGGCACAGCTCGGGGACGTAGTGGAAGTGGCGGGCGACGCCCCACCAGCCCGAGGCTAGCAGCAGGTTCTCGCGGGGTTGGCCGTCGGCGGGGGTGTAGGTGGCGCGGATCAGCTGGGGGGTGCGGCCCCAGATCTTGGTGTCGCCATTCGTCGCCCGGACCCGCTGGCGCTGCTCGTCGGCGGCGTAGTTGATCGCGATCGAGAGCAAGCCGAAGGCGATTAGGGCCAGGGTCGTGAACCAGCCGAGCGGCCGCGGGTGGTCGACGAGGTACAGGCCGTGGATGGTGTAGACGATCGGCAGCCAGGCGCACACGCCCCAGCAAATGTAAAAGCCGAACCGGTCGTGCATGATGTCGAGGGAGTTGAAGTAGCCACCCTCCCACAGGAAGAATTTGAAGATATAGACGACCTGGAGCCCGACGCAGACCATCATGGAGGTGCTCAGGTGGCCGTGCAGCTCGACCTGGGCCGCAGCGTAGCTGAGCAAGATGACGCTCCAGCCCATCATCGCGAACCGACAGTTGAACAGCTGCTTGAGCTCGACGCCGAGCAGCCGCGGGTGGAGCTCGGTGCCCCAATAAAAGTCCCACAAGAAATTGCCGGTCCCGCTCGCGTCGGTGCTCGACGGGAACCGCAAGCCCTTGACGTAGAGCCACCCGCACAAGACCAGGGCGAGCAGGCTGGAGGTCACGATCAGCTCGCCAAAGTGGTGGTAGATCACGCCGCCCTTGAACAGGCCCAGGCCGGTCGCGGCGAACCATGCGATGTGGGTGACGATGAACGCGGCGATCCCGTTTAGCCGATACTCGGGCTGGTTGCCGCGGGGTGAGACCGGGCCGAGGTGGCGCTTGCCGGGGAGCACGCGCAAGAGCACGAGCTGAAACCCGAGCCAGCCGAGCAGCATCGCGACCGCGGTCAGGCTCGGCGTCGGGAACTTGACGAGCAGCTCGATCGGCGAGCCGCGCAGCGCCGCGAGCACGCTGCCGTCGTAGTGGGTGATGATCACCCACAGCAACGCGGCGAAGGGCGGGCACGCGACCAAGAGCAGGAGCGGGACCAGATGGGTGGTCAGCCAGGTTCCGTTGCCTGCGAGCCAGTCGCCTTTGGGTTCACCGCTGGTTGTCACCGGTGCACCTTCACCGCGAAGCCCGGCTCCAGAAAGTGGTCGGCGTCACAACCGGGGCAGGGCCTGGCTGTGAGTTTGCGGGCGGTCCGCCCCGGGCCAAGGCCCGGATTCACCGCGAAGCACGCCAACCACCGCTCACCCGTACAGGGGCCGCCAAGCGGTCGTGTTTGCGCCAGTCGAGGAAATCCCGGCGCCCCGCTATACTCGCCGCCCCGATGGCCCCGGCGAACGGCAACTCGCAGGCTTCGGGAGAGCCTCGATGATCAGCGACGAGCCCCCGGAGATCGAGCCGGATGAGCGTCCCACCGCGAAGGACGGATCGCCCGAGCAAGGCCCAGGGGTTGGCAACGTGCTCGGGTTTGCGCTGCTGTTTCGCGAACGCCGGGCCCTGCTCGCGCTCACCCGCCGCAGCCTCGCGACCGGCGTGCGCCTGCGCGACTACGAAGCGGTGATCCCCGGGGTTCGGTTCCCGCTCCGCGGGCCGCTGACGGCGACCACCTTTCGCAACCGCCGCTGCCGGGTGGTCCGGACCACGCTCGCGGTCGAAGATCGAGCCCTGCGTCCGTGGCTGCGCGCCCGCTTGATCGGCGAGGAGCTGCTCGGGATCCGGATCAGCGAGCTCGAGCTCGATCTGCGCCGCGAGCTGCCCGAGGCCACCCAGCCCCGGCCGTGCTTGATGATCAGCGGGGCCGCTGGCGATGGCGGCCAGACCTGGCTGCTGGTCGCGTTCGACATCGAGCCGGTCCATCGGCTGTTGATCCTGCGTCCGTGTCGGCTGTGGCTGGTCGGCAACCTGCCGGGCCGCCCGGGGGCCGAGGGCGATCAGGCCTCGATCGATCGCCACGGTCGCGACGCGAGCGCGCGGCGCTTGTGGCAGGCCGTCGCGACGCGCCTCGCCGCGCGATCGATCGCGGGCATCAGCGACGGGCTGCTGGTCAACGAGGACGGGACGCTGACCGTCGACGCCGGCCGGCTCGCGATGGTCGGAGCGTTCGCGAGCGTCGGCTGGAAGGCGCCGAACCTCGAGGGCTGCGCGATCGAGGGCCTGGTCCCGAGCCGGCGCGGGCTGACCATCGAGCTGCGGGGACCCTTGACCGAGGCGGAGCCCGGCGAAGCGGAGGAGTTCGGCGAGGGCGCGACGACGCCGGCGGGCCAGCCAGCGGCGAGCGAGGCCGCACGCGCGGCCGTGGCCCCGAGCGCCGGTGAGCCGGGGCTGCTCGACGAGCCGATCGCCCGGGGCCTCGATCACGCCCGCGATCTCTTGCGCGCGAGCCGGGTCGGCGACGGCGAGCTCGGCCCGACGCTCGAGCGGCTCGCGACCCTGAGCCGTGAGCTGGCCGAGTTCCCGGCGGCGCACCTGGCCCTGGTCCGCTGGCGCGTGGCCCTAGCGCGGTTCTTGGATCGGGACGCGTGCCTCGAAGCGGTCCACGAGTGGCTCGATCTGCAGCCCAGCGCGAGCGAGCCGCGGCGCTTGATCGGCGTGTTGTTGGGGGCCCAAGGCCGGGCGCAGGAGCTCGCGCGGCTGCTCGCGGTCGAGTGCCGCCAGCCGCACGAGCCCGTCGTCCAAGCCCGGCTCGAGCTCGCGGTCGCGAGCTTGCTGATCGATCGGCTCGAGGATCCGCGCAGCGCCCTGACGATCGTCGGGCCCTTGACCCAGCGCCTGCGTGACCAGATCGGGGTCCGTCGAGATCGCCGCAGCGCCCCGCGTGGACCGGGCCCGCACCCGGATCCCGGGGCCGCGAGCGACGCTGCCCTGCGCGAGCTGCTGCCCGAGGCCCTGGTCGTGCTCGCCCGGGCTCGGGTCGCCGAGGTCGCCCGCGAGGGTCGATCGCTGGCCACGGTCCCGCACGTGCTCGAGGCCCTCGACGAGGCCCTCGACGCGACCCGCAACCCCCTGCGTCGGGCCGAGCTGCGCGCGGCGGTGGCCGAGAGCTTCGCTCGCTACGGGCGCGAGCACGGCGACGATCGCCGAGGCGACGCGCAGGCCCTCGCGCTGCTCGAAGCGGCGATCGCCGACGCGCCCGAGGACAACGAGCTGCTCGATCAGGCGATCGAGCTCGCGACCCGGACCGACCAGCACCACACGGCGACGCAGCTGCTCCAGACCCGGCTCGCGGCCGCGAGCCCGCGTGAGCGCGTCAGCTTGCGCAAGCGGTTGATCGCCGTGGCCGGTGAGCTCGATGATCGCGAGCACCGCGAGCTCGCCCGCCAGCAGCTGGCGATCGCCCTCGAGCTCGAGCCAGACAACCCCGCGCTCTTGCGCCGAGCGGCGGTGCTCGAGCGCAAGCTTGGGGACGCCCGCGCGGCGGCGGAGTACCTCGGTCGGCTGCTCGAGCTCGACGAGTACGCCGAGATCAACCTCGACGACCGCGACGCGCTGATCCTCGATCGCGCCCGGCTGCTGCGCCGCGCCGGGCAGATCGACGAGGCCTGGGAGAACCTGCGCGCGGCCCTAGCGGTCGTGCCCGACCAGCCTGACCCGAGCCACGACGAGGTCGCGCGCCAGTGGATCGTCGACGTGGTCGAGCTCGCCCTCGAGCTCGCGCCGCCGACCGATCGCCCGCGGATCCTCGATCTGTTGATCGTCCACGTGAGCGGCCAGCGGCGCGGGGCGGCGCTGATCGAGCGCGCGGCCCAGGCCCTGCGCGTCGACGAGCGCCTCGCCGATCTGTGGGCGGCGATCACCGAGCTCGACGATCCGCGCAAGGTCCTCGCGCAGATCGAGCAGCTCCTCGACGAGCGCGACTACGAGGGCCTGGCCCGGCTCGCCGAGGTCGCCGGCCGCCTGCGCGAGCGGGCCACGGAGCTGCACGCCCGCGCGCGGCTCGGCTACGCGCTGCTCGAGCTCGGCAGCGACACCGCCCGTGGTGAAAGTCCTCGCGCCGCCTCGCTTGGCCCTTTCGCCGAGGGCGGTGTCGCCGAAACTCGTAGTACGCCCCTCGCCCTCGCCGAAAATTCCGGCGCGGGGCGCCCCGAGGACTTCCACCACGGGCTGCTAGACCACGCGAGCGCGCAGCTCGAGCGCGCCGTCGAGCTCGGGCCCGATCGCATCGATCTTCGCCGCGCCCTCGCCCAGGCCTACGAGCGCAGCGATCGCGAGGATCAGGCGATCCCCTTGCTGCACGGGATCCTGCGCGACGATCACGACGCGACCCCCGATCAGCGCGGGCGCCTGAGCCTGCGGCTCGCGGCCTTGCTGCGCAACGCCGGGGCGATCGAGGACGCGGCCGAGCTGCTCGCGAGCTGCGAGCGCGAGCTCGCCCGGGTCAACCCCGAGCTGATCAGCGAGGCGGTCCGCGAGGCCGTCGCCGATCAGTCGTTCGCCGCCCTGCGCGAGCTCGCCGAGGACGATCGGGCGCTGACCGTCGCCCTCGAACAAGCGGCGGCGCTGTGGGCCGAGGCCAACGATCCGGCGACCGCCGAGCCCGAGCTCGCCCGCCGGCTCGGCGCGTGGCTGGCCCGAGCCGCGCGGGTCCTCGACGAAGCCGGCGTGGAAGAGATCGGCGAGCTCGCCCAGCTCATGGGTCAGCAGCCCGGTCAGCGCGTCGAGCTGCCCGAGTCGCTGCCGCGCACGCGCGTGACCCTGCTCGAGCGCGCCGTCGCCCTGCGCCCCGGCGACAGCGAGCTGGCCGAGGGGCTCGAGGCGGTGCTCGTCGAGCTCGGCGACTCCGAAACGCTCGAGCTGCACCTGCGCGAGCAGATCGATCGCAACTCCGATCCGCAGCTGCGCGCGAGCCTGGTCGAGCGCTTGATTGCGACCATCGAGCGATCGGGCGAGCGATCGGGCGAGCGCTCGGACGAGCTCGCCGAGCTCCTCGAGGACCTCTTGGTCCTGCGCCCCGAACACACCTCGGCGCTCTTGACCCTCGGCCGCCTGCGGTTCGAGTCCGGCGACGCGAGCGAGGCTCGGCAGCTGTGGAGGGTGGCCTGCGAGCGGCTCGAGCCCGACGATCCGCGGTTTTATCGGCCGGCGCTCGAGCTCGGCCGCGACGCCCTCGACAGCGGCGAGCTCGAGCTCGCCCGGACCCTAGCCGAACGCGCCCGCGCGCTCGAGCCCGAGCTCAGCGAGCCGCTCGCCCTGCTCACGGCGATCGCCCGGGAGCTCGATGATCCGCGGCTCGCCGCCGAGGTCCTCGGTGAGCACCTGCTGCTCGATGACGAACTCGACGAGCATGCCGGCGCGCGGCTCGATCCGCTCGCCCGCGCGCAGCTCGAGCTCGAGCGCGCGACGGCCCTCGCCGCGGTGTTCGAGGGCGAGCCTGACCCGCAGGTCGCGAGCGCGGCGCTGGCCCACTACGCGGCGGCCGAGCTGCTGATCCCAAGCCACGCGCGGGTCGACGATCACGACCGCGCCCACGCCTGCGAGCGCTGGCTCGCCCTGGCCCTCGCGGTCGATGATCGCGCGGCCCAAGCGGCCGCCCGCGCGGCCCTGCGCGAGAGCTTGGGTGATGCCCTCGAGATCGACGCGCTGGTCGCCGAGATCGAGCTGCTCGACCGCGGCCTCGATCGTCCGCTCGCTGCGCTCGAGCGCTGCGAACACGGGCTGACCCACCGCGCGGCCGACCCCGCCTTGGTCGCGGCGCTCGGGCGCCTGCTCGAGACCCGCGATCAGGCCGTGGACTTGGCCGAGCGCGGCCAACGGATCCTGCGCGCGGTGATCAAGCAGGTCGCCCCGGGGCCCGGCCGGACCGCCGCGGCCGAGCTGCTCGTCGAGCTCGGCCGGCGCCTCGAGGATCCGGCCAGCGTCGCGTTTGGCTTGGATCAGCTCGCGCCCGAGCGAGTCGAGCACGCCGAGCTCGCGCGCCTGCGGGATTGGGCGATCCGCAAGCTCGGCCGGGTCCACGAGGAGATCGGCAGCGTCGAGTCGAAGCTCGCGAGCGGCGGGCTCACGCCCGAGCGCCGCGAGCTCCTCGGCCAGCGCCTGCTCGGGCTGCTCGACGACGATCGCGAGCAGACCGGCGCGCACCTGCTCGCGCTCGCCGATCAGGCCGAGCGCGAGGTCGCGGCGCTGCTCGCCGACGCGGCCTTGCGCACGCTCGAGCCCCTGCTCGACGACGCCGAGGCCCGCGGTGATCAGCGCCTGCTCGAGCTCGCGATCGCGGGGCTTCGCAAGCTCGCGCGCAACGGCACCGCCGACGCGGTGGTCGAGCGCTGGCCGCTGGTCGAGTACGCCGTGCGTGAGGGCGTCGAGGCCGGGGCCGGGCTGCGGCCGCTCGCCCACCTCGTCGAGCTCGCTGCCGCCAGCGATCACCCGACGCTCGCCGCCCGCGCCGACGCGCTGCTCGCCGAGCAGCTGCCCGACCACCCCGACGACACCCGGCTGCTGCGCGGGCTGTGGACGCGCTCGTCGGGCGAGCTGCTGTTGCGCGAGGGTGAGCGCGGGCGCACGAGCATCGTCGCGCGGGCGGCCGCGTGGCTCGAAGATCTGATCGCCCGGCTCGAGCTCGACGCCGAGACCGCCGCGCGGCTGCTCGACGGGCTCGCGTCGCTGGTCGTCGAGGAGCTCGATGACGACGCCGCCGCGACGCTCCTGCGCCAGCGCGCCGAGGCCCACGTCCGCGACACCTCGCTGTTCACGGCCCTGCTCGCCCGGCTCGAGGCCCGCCAGCGCTGGCCCGAGCTGCTCGCGTTGCTGGCCCACGCAGCCGAGCTCGAGCTCGCGCCCGCCGATCAGCCCCAGACCTGGCTGGAGCTCGCCGACGCGGCCGGGGCCCACGGCGACACCAGCAGCGAGATCCAGGCCCGGGAGCGCGCTGGCGAGCTGCTCGGCCGCCGCGCGGGGCTGTTCGTGCTCGACCACGAGGGCGATCAGGCCATCGATCCGGCGCTCGCCGATCGAGCGATCGCCGAGCTCGCGCGCGCGCTCGAGCTCGCGCCCGACCACGCGGCCCTGCGCTGGCGCCTCGGTCTGGCGCTCACGCGGCTCGGCCAGACCCGCGCGAGCTTCGAGCAATTCATCGTGATCTGGGATCGCGAGCAGTGGTCCCAAGCCGGGGTCGAGATCGGCGAGCTGGCCCTGCGCTGTGGCGAGCTCGCGGCTGAGCTCGGCGAGCGTGAGCGGGCGGTCGAGCTGCTCACGGCCGCGCACGCCCGAGCCGGCGCCGACCGCCGCGAGCTCGCGACCGACGGCCTGTTCACGGCCCTGCTCGCCCTCGATCGCGCCGATCAAGCGGTCCAGCTCGCGAGCGCGCGGGCTTCGGAGCTCGAGGATCCTGCGGCGATCGTCGCCTGGCTGCGACGGGCGGCGAGCCTCGCCTCGGGCCCGCGCAAGGTCGAGCTCTTGACCCGCGCCCACGAGCTCGCGCCCGAGCGCGACATGGCGCTGCTCGACGAGCTCGAGTTCGAGCTGCGCGAGCTCGGTGATCTCGCGGCCCTCGAGGCGCTGCTGCGCGAGCGCGTCGCCCAAGCCCACGCGAGTGGGTCCGAGGGCGATCCAACCGGGCTCGATCCCGCCGTCCGCGACGCTTGGCTCGCGAGCATCGAGGCGCTGCTCGAGCTGCTCGGCCGTGACCGCGGGCCAGACCTCGCTGGCGACGACTTCGAGGCCAGCGAGCAGGCCGAGCGCGAGGCCGAGGCCAGCGGCGAGATCGTCGCGCTCCACGAGCAGCTCTTGCGGCTCGCCCCCGATCACGTCGAGGCCCTGATGATCGTCGCTGCCGATCACCGCAGCAACCACCGCGACGACGAGGCGCTCGCGCTGTGGGCCCGGGCCGAGCCGCAGCTGCGCGACGATGATCCGCGCCTGTTCGAGGTCGCCCGCCAGCTCGCCGAGCGCCGCGCGAGCGAGCGCGAGTTTGGCGAGGCCCACCGCTTGCTCGAGCGCGCCCTCGGCCAGCGCCCCGACGACCTCGACGCCCTCGCCCGCCGCCACGAGCTCGCCTGCGCCCTCGATCAACCGGCGCGGGTCCTGGCCGCGGCCGCGGCCCTGCTCGGCCACGCGCAGGCGGACACGCTGCCCGACCAACGGATCGCCGAGCTCCACGGCGACGTCGTCCGGGCGCTGCTGCTGCTCGGCGACGTCGAGGCCGCGCTCGCGGCGATCGAGCGCGCCGTCACCCAGGTCGAGCTCGGCGGCGCGCTCCACCGATCGCTAGTCGAGCGCTGGCTCGAGCTGCTCGCGCGGCCGCCCAGCGCCAGCGCCCCCGAGTCGAGCGATCCGCTGGCGTCCGCGAGCCGCGAGCTCGCGGCCCGAGCCGAGCTGCGACGCGCCCTTGGCCCGGCCCTGACCCGCGAGCAGTCGCTGCGCGAGCTCGACCTGCGCGGGATCCTCGGCGAGTGGGACAGCGCGAGCGAGCTGCTCGAGATCATGCTGATCGCCGAGCCCGACGCGGCCGACCTGCGCGCGCGGCTCGGGGAGCTCGACGGCTCGACCACCACCGGCAGCTTGGGTGAGCGGGGGCTTCGATCGCTGCGGCGGGTCGTCGACGCCCTCGACCCCGGATCCACGCGCGACGAGCTCGCCCGCGAGCTCGCCCTGGGCTGCCGCGCGATCGAGGCCGCGCGATCGGCCCTCGACGCCCTCGACCGGCTCTCGGGCGGGGTCGCGGCCGAGCCCGAGATGCTCGACTTGCGGGTCTGGGCCGTGCGCAAGCTCGATCGGGTCGAGGACGAGCTCGCCGAGCTCGACGCCCTGCTGACCCAAGCCGGCGCTGACGCTGACGAGGCCCGGGTCGGCGATCCGATCCTCGTCGACCGGCTCTTGCGCGTGCTCGAGCACGACGCCGAGGCCTGCGCGACCCGGCTGACCGAGCTCGCGACGGGCGTGAGCGATCCCCCGGCCCCGATCGCCGCGCAGGTCTGGCTGCTCGAGTCGGCCCTCGCCCTGGTCCGCGAGCACGCCCCCGATCGCGTGGCCCTCGGCGTCCGGGCCCTGACCGCCCTGCTCGATCGCCTCGCTGACCCGGACCTGCGCGTCGAGATCAATCATGAGGTCCGGCAGGCCTGGCAGCAGCTCGCCCACGCCGCCTTGACCCACGCCGGCCGCGATCGTCGGGCGCTCGAGCACGTCCGCGCGCTGATCCACGCCGCCGATCGAGCCACGGCCGCGGAGCTGCCGGGCTTCACCGAGCTCGGCGACACCCTCCTCGATCACGCGACCGTGGAGTTCCCCGATCACGCGGCCCTCCACGCCCTCGCCCGCGAACGAAGCCAGCTCGACGTCGGCGCCGCGCTGACCCGAGTCGAGCGCCTCGCCGACAGCCACCGCATGGACCCCCGCGGCCGCGCGCGGCTCTACCTCGGGCTCGCGGCGACCCTCAGCGACGAGCCCGAGCAGGCCGATGAGCCCGGCTCCGGTGAGCTCGAGCCGCGCTCGCTCCGGCGAAAATTCCTGCGTGACCTGGCCGGCTACCACTCGGCCGAGCCGGCGATCTTTGGGCCCTTGCGCGAGGCCCTGCGCCAGCTCGGGGCCTTCGCCGAGCTGCTCGCGGTGCTCGACGCGGTCTCGGCCGACGCCGAGCAATGGCTCGCGCTGGCCGAGGACGCCGGGGCGGCCGGCGACGGCGGGGCCGAGGCCGCCGCCCGACGCCGGGCTGGGCACGCGCTGTTCGAGCGGTTCGTGGCCGAGGAGCGCTCGCCGTCCTCGGCCTACTCCGGCGCCAACGATCTCGAGCTCGCGTGCACCCAGCTCGCCCGGGCGCTCGCGCTCGAGCCCAGCGATCCCGCGACCGAGTATCAGTACGCCCGCGCGCTCGAGCGATCGGGTCGGTTCGAGCAGGCGTTTCACTTGCTCGTCGCGCTCATCGATGACCAGCGCTACGCCGCCGCGGGCGTCGAGCTGGGCCTGCTCGCTCGTCGCTGTGGCCTGCTCGCCCTCGAGATCGACGAACGCGAGCGCGCCGCGGGCTTGCTGCGCGTGGCCTACGACGCCCTGGCCAAGCCCCGGGCCCGGATCTCCGTGGCCGAGCGCCTGTTCGAGCTGCTCACCGACCTCGACCAAAACCATGAGGCGTCCACGCTCGCTTGCGAGGTCGCGGAGCTCGTCGAGCGCGAGTCGACGGCGAGCGCGGGCCCCGATCCGCTGTTGCGCCCGCTGGCTTGGCTCGCGCGCGCCGCTCGACTCGCGCGCGACGAACACGAGCGGGCCGAGCTCTACGCCAAGGCCCTCGCCCTCGGCGGCGACGAGCGCATCGCCGAGGCCTACGAGACCAGCCTCCGCGCCCTCGGTCAGACCGAGACCCTCGCCAGCTTGCTGCGCCAGCGCATCGCGACGGCCTCGCAAACGGGTGATCGCGCCCGCACGGTCGAGCTGCTCGAGCGCCTGCTCGCGCTGCTCGAGCCCCTCGCCGAGCTCCGCGCGGCCCTCGAGTCGGGCTCGCCGCGGACCCAAGAAAAAATCCGTGCCCGCGCCGAGCTGCTCGAGCAGCTCTTGCGCCTCGCCCCCGAGCGCCTCGAGTCCCGGCTCGAGCTGGCCTCCTTGCGGATCCTCGAGGGCGACCGCGAGGCCGCGGCCGGCCACTGGCGCATGCTCGCCCAGCGCCTGCCGAGCGACGATCGCCGGTTCCTCGAGCCCGCCCGGGCCCTCGCTCGCTTCGCCCTCGACGCTGGCGAGCTCGACCAAGCCCGGGCCTGGCTCGAGCGCGCGCAGGCGATCGATCCCGATGATCGTCAGAGCCTCGAGCAGCTGCTCGAGGTCGCCCGCGGCCTCGAGCAGCCCGAGCTCGTGCTCTCGACCAGCGCGCTGTTGCTGGCCGACGCCTCGCAAACCAACAGCAGCAGCCGCGCGGCGCTCCTGCGCGAGCGAGCCCAAGCGCTCGAGCGCCTCGACCGACCTGACGAGGCGCTCGCCGAGATCCGTGAGGCGGCCACGATCAGCGCGCCGGGCTCCGATGATCACGTCGAGGCCGCGCGCCAGTGGCTGCGCCTCGCGACCCGCGACGGCATGCGCGTGCTCTTGCGTGAGGACGACGCCAACGCCCAAGCCGAGGGTGAGGCCGAGGCCCGCGCGCAGCTGCGTGAGGCGCTCGGCGACGCGCTCCCGGCCCGGGCCTACATCGCCGAAGCCGAGCTCCTCGCCGATCGTCTCGAGCGCCCGGCCGAGGCCATCGACCTGCTGTTCGCCGGCCTCGGTCAGCACCCCGGCGACGCCGATCTGCTCGCGACCTACGAGGAGCTGTGCACGGTCGCCGGCGAGCAGCGCCGGTTCGTCCGCTCGCTCGCTGATCTGCTCACCGTCACCGCCCTCGACGATCCGCCCACGCGCGTGCGCCTCGGTGAGAAGCTCGCCCGCGCGGCCCGGGCCATCGACGACCCGCGGACCTGCCTCGAAGCCCTCGAGACCCTGCCCGATGACGTCGCCGAGCGGCCCGAGCTGCTCGAGCTGCGCGACTGGGCCGTGCGCGGGCTCGGCAGCGTCGACGAGGAGCTCGAGCGCCTCGAAGATCGGCTGCTCGGCCTCGACCCCGGCGCCGCCCCCGAGCGCATCGCCGCCCTCGTAACCCGAATGCTGCGCTTGCTCGGCGACGCCGGTGAGCCCACGGCGACCCGCTTGCTGGCCCTCGCCAAGCGTGACGAGGCCGACGCGGAGCTCGCCCGCGCCCTCGCTCGCGCGGCCCTGCGCGTCGCTCGGGAGTACGCGCCCGAGCGCCTCGAGGTCGCGATCGCGGCCCTGCGCGCGAGCGCGGACCAGGACTCGATCACGGCCGTCGCCGCGTGGTGGCCCGGGATCGAGAGCCTCGCGCTCGAGGCCAACGAGCTCGGGCCGCTGACCGAGCTGCTCGCGCTCGCGGTCAGGGCCGAGCGCGACGGCGGCGGCGCCCAAGGTGACCGCGCCGATCGTCTGACCGCCGCCGCGATCCGGCTCGCGCCCGCCGATCCAACCGTGCACGCGCTGATCTTGGAGCGCTTGATTCGGGCCGGCGGGGCCGAGCTCGACGCCGAGCTCGACGCTGTGCTCGCGCGCGTATGGGCGAAGCTCGATGGCCTGTCGAGCGCGCTCGAGCTCCACGGTGACCGGCTCGCGCAGCTGTGGTCGGCCGCCCTGAGCCTGCTCGAAGAGCGCTACGAAGGGGCCAGCGCGCTGCCCGATTCAATCGCCGAGGCCCTGCGCGTCCGCGTCGAGGCGGCCATCGATGACCCTCGCGCGACGGCCAGCAGCGATCGTCCCGCGCTGCTCGATCTTCTCCGCCAACGCCGGCGTTGGCGGACGGTGTTCGAGCTGCTCGCGCGCGCCGACGAGCGTCACGGCGACCTCGAGCTCGGGCAGCTCGACGCCCTCGCCAAGTCAGCCGCGAGCGACGGCGAGCACGAGACAAGGATCCGCGCTCGCGTGGAGCTTGGCCTGCGTCGAGCCGCGCTCGGCGACTTCGCTGGCGCCGCCACTTCGTTCGCCGACGCCTCGAGCGTCGCCGGCGATCGCCCCGATCTCCAGTACCGCCTCGGTGACGCCCTCGCGCGGGCCGGCCGGGCCGACGCCGCCCTCGAGCAGCTGCTCGCGCTGCTCGACCGCGATGATCTCGACGCGGTGCTCGAGCGCGCCGCCGCGATCGACGACGACGGTCGAGCCGTCGACCTCGTCGCCCTCGCCCGTCGCTGCGCCGAGCTGCTCGTCAGCGTCGACTCCCACGAGCGGGCCGCGAGCTTGTTCGAGCGCGCGTTCATGACGAGCGGGGCCAGTGATCCCCGGCGCCACGCCATCGCCGAGGCGCTGTTCGAGACGTGGGTGCAGCTCGGCGAGCACGAGCCGGCGGCCAACTTGGCCGCGACCGTGGCGGCCGAGCTACGCGATCAACCCGAGCGGCGCGTGACCTGGCTCCTGCGGGTCGCGCAATACGGCGACGACCGCCGCAAGCTCGACGCCCTCGCCGACGCCCACGCCCTGCGCCCGAGCGACGAGCTCGCGGCCCGGCTCGAGTCGGCGCTCGAGGCGTTCGGCGAGGGCGAGCGGGTCGAGGCCCTCGTCCGCACCCGCGTCGAGCAAGCCCGACTCGCGAGCACCAGCGAGCACGCCAGCGAGTCGGTCCGCGCGGCCGCCCGCGAGCGCGGCGCCGAGGCCGTGCGCAAGCTGATCGAGCTGTCGCGCGCGCGCGAGCTCGAGACCGGTGAGCCCAGCGATCCCCACCAGCTCGCCCAGCGCTGGGCGCTGCTGCTCGAGTTCGTCCCCGACGATCTCCAAGCCTGCCTCGCCCTCGCCGACGCCCACGCGCGCGCCGGCGATGTCCTGGCCGCCGCGCCGCTGTGGCGCCGCGCCGCCGAGCAGCTCCCGGCCGAGGATGAGCGCGCCTTCACCCCGGCCTCGCGGCTCGCCGCGCTCGCGCGCGAGCAAGGCGAGCTCGACCAAGCCCAGGCCCTGCTCGAGCGCGCCCTCGCGATCTTCCCGGGCGATCACGACACCCTCGAGGCCCTGCGCAGCCTCGCCCTCGCCAATGATGATCCCGCCCTGCAGATCCGCGCGATCGAGGCGCTCCTCGAATACGACGCGCCCGAGCGCGCCCACGAGCGGGCCGAGCTCGAGTTCGAGGCCGCCCGGGCCCAGGCCCTGCTCGCCGTCCGCCGCTCGACCACGGGCGAGCCCGAGCCCGAGGCCCTCGCCGCGGCCGTCGCCGCGTTCGAGCGGGCCGCGTCCGCGTCCACGCCCGGCGAGCTGCTCCACCGCGAGATCACCAAGGCCTGGCTGGCGCTGGTCGCGACCGACTCGGGCCCGCTGATCAGCACCGACGCCAGCGACGAGCCACGCAGCTCGCCCGAGCAGCGCCAGCAGTTGAACCTCGCCCGCGAGCGCGAGGCCGCGGCCCGGGCTCAGCTCCGCGCGGCGTTCGGCCCGAGCTTGGCCCCCAGCGATCTGCGGACCGAAGCCGGCCTGCTCGCGCTTGGGCTCGGGCGCGTCGACGAAGGCCTGAGCCTGGTCGAGGCCGCGCTGCTCGACAACCCCGACGATCCCCTGCTGCTGTCCGCGTTCAAGGATCTGTGCCTGGCCACGGGCGCGCAAGAGCGCTACGCCCAGGCCCTCGACGCGGCGCTCGCCGTGCTCCCCCCTGGCCGCCACGACACCCGCGATCGTCTGGCCACCGAGCTCGCGTTCACGGCCGTCGAGCTCGAGGACGCGACCCGCTTGCTCGCCCAGCTCGAGCACATGTCGCCCGAGCGCGCGAGCTCGCCGGAGCTCCTCGACCTGCGTGAGTGGGCGATCCGCAAGCTCGGCCGGGTCGCCGACGAGCTCACAGAGATCGATCGAGAGCTGCTCGCGAGCGCCTCCAACGAGGACACGGCGGTGCTCGTCGAGCGCCTGTGGCGGATGCTCGATCAGGACTACGACGAGACCGGTCAGCGCCTCGTCATGCTCGGCGCCCGAGCCGAGCCCGCCGTCGCCACCCGCCTGCTCGACGCGGCCCTCGAGCTCGCCCGCAGCGCCGAGCCCAGCTACTTCGACGTGCTGCTCAACGCCCTCGAGCAGGCCCTCACCGCCGCCAGCCCCACCCAGCCACCGACCGCCAAGATCGCCGAGCACTGGCCGGCGATCGAGAAGCTCGCGCTCGAGCGCAACGATCCCGGGCTGCTCTCGATGCTGCTCGATCTCGGCTTTCGGGCCGCGGACTCGGGCCTCGCCGGGCTGTTCACCCGCGTCGGCGAGCTGCGTGACCTCGCCTTGATCCGCCACCCCGAAAGCCCCGAGCTCCACGCCTTGGTGCTCGGCCCCCTCGAGGTCGAGCTCGCCCCGCTCGATCGCGAGACTCGGCTCGCGCGAGCCGATCAGGCCGTCGAGGAATTGGCCGCGCGGCTCGGGGTCAGCGGCCGCAAGCGCGCGCTGCTGTGGGTCGGCTTCGCCAAGCTCCTCGATCGCCGGGACGGCGCCGGCTTGCTCGCCCGCCGGGCCCGGGCCGAGTTCGACGACAACGCCGTGTTCCTCGCCCTCGTCGACGCCCTCGAGGACACCAACCACTGGACCCGCGCGCTCGAGCTGCTCGAGTTTCGCGTCGCCCGCGACGGCGATCCCAACCGCCAAGTCGACGACCTCAAGCACCTCGCCCACCTGTGCGCCGACATCCTTGGTGATCCCGACGCCGCGACCAGCCACCTCGAGGCCGCGCTCGTCCACGCCCCCGAGGACCCCGACTTGATGCTGCCGCTGCTCGATCACTACTACGCCCAGCCGCAGCTCGATCGCGCCATCGACCTGAGCGATCGGGTGCTCGAGCACGTGCCGATGGGCGCCGTCGCGTTCGCGGCCCTCGGTCACCGGGCCGCCGACGCGGCCCTCGCGACCGGCGAGCACGGCCTCGCCGAGAAGCTCCTGCGGCGGATCCTCGAGCGGGTCCCCGACGACTCCCGGACCCGCGATCGGCTCCGCGAGCTCGAGCAGCTCGCCGATGATCCCGAGCACCGGGTCCGCATGCTCGCCGCGATCGCCAACCGCACGGCTGGCAGCGCCCGGGTCGAGGCCCTCGAGGAGCGCGCCCGCCTGCTGATCGCCCCGCTCGGCCGCCTCGAAGAGGCGATCGCCGATCTCGAGGCCGTCACCAACGAGGCCCCGGGCCGCCGGGCCGCCGTCACCACCCTCGCCACCCTCTACGAGCACCGCCAACGCTGGCCCGCCCTGATCGCGACCCTCGAGCGCGAGTACCCGCGCCAGCAGGGGCTCGAGCGGGTCTTGACCCTCGAGCGCATCGCCGCGATCCAGCGCGACCGCCTCGACGAGCCCGCCCGCGCCGAGAAGGCCCTGCGGCTCGCGCTCGACAACCTCGACAGCGTCGGCGTCGATCGGCTCGCCGAGCAGATCGACGAGCGACCGCAGCTGCGCGCCGAGCTGATCGAATTCGAGGGCGCGGCCCCGCCCGAGCCGATCAGCGCCGAGCTCGAGGACGACGACCTGTTCGACAGCGTCGTGTTGCCCGACATCCTGATCAGCCCGCCCGCAGCCGAGCCCGACGCCGATCCACGCGCCGCGCCGGTCGAGCCGATCTCGCTCGAGCTCGCCCGCCGGGCCTGGTCGCGCCTCGCCGATCGGCTGCACCTCCAGATCGTCACCTGCCTCGAGCGCCAGGGCCGGTTCTCGGAGCTCATCGCCCACCTCGACACCGAGCTCGCCGCCGAGCTCGACGGCGCCGCCGATCCGCTCGCCCGGTTCCCCGGCGCCCCCAACCACCTCAACCCGCGCCTGCACCTGATCCAGCGCCTCGCCAAGGCCCTGCGCGATCACATCGACGACGGCGAGCGTGCCGCCCAGGTCTACGTCCGCCTCGAGCAGCTCGACGCGCTGCCCGACGAGGGCCTCGCGACCTTGGCCCGCTGGTACCGGGGCCAGCAGCGCTACGACGACCTCGTCCGGATCTTGACCGTCCGCTCGCGCAAGCTCGCCCAGCTCGGCGACTCGGATCGCAAGTCCGAGGCCGACTTTCGCATCGGCGAGCTGCTCGAGGGCCCGCTCCGACGGCCCCACGAAGCCGCCCGCTTCTTCCTCGACGCCTACCTCGCCAACCCCCGCGAGAACCCCAGCGCCGGCGCCCGAGCCCGGGTCCTGCTCGCCGGCACCGACTCGGTCATCAACGTCCGCAACCGCTTGCTCATGCGGCTCCCCGATCTGCGCGAGGACTACCAGCCCGCGCTCTTGACCCTGCTCGCCGATCTCCTCGCCCCCCACGATGATCACGAGCTCGAGGCCGAGCGCCGCTACCGACAGGCCCTCGACGCCGGCCCCGAGCTCGCCGGCGCGCTCGAGGGCCTCGGCCGCCTGCTCTCGCGCCAAGGTCGGCTCGAAGAGGCGATCGAGCCCCTGACCAAGGCCGCCCGCAGCCTCGACATCCCCGACGAGCGAGCGGCCGACGACGCCGCCTCGGCCGCTCGCGCGCTCGTCGAGCTCGACCGCGGCGACGAGGCCGAGGCCGTGCTCGAGCAGGCCTTGGTCCGCGCCCCCGACTCGCAGCGGCCCTTGCTCGAGCTCGCCCGCCTCTACGATCGCCTCGACCGCAAGCCCGACGAAGCCCGGGTGCTCGAGCGGCTCGCCGGCTTGCCGCTGTCGAGCATGCTCCGCGCCGAGGTTGGCTACCGCCAGGCCATGCTGCTCGCCGACGAGTTCCGCGACGACCCGATGTCCGAGGCCGGCGAGGCCGCCCGCGCGCTGCTCTTGGAAGCCGTCGGCGCCGACGCCATGCATGCCCAAGCGCGCCAGGTCCTGCTCAGCCTCGCCAGCGCCCGGAGCGAGTGGTCGATCGTCGCGCACATGCACTTCCTCGCGATCCGCGAGCTCCCGTCCGGCCCGCGCCGGGCCCTGACCCACCTCGACCTCGCCGAGACCTACCTCGATCGGCTCAGCGACTCGCAAAGCGCCGTGCGCAACCTCGGCGCCGCCCTCCAGCAGGCCCCGAGCGACGTCGTCGTCGTCAACCGGGCCAACGTCTTGGCCGCGCGCCTCAGCGATCCGGGCGACGCCGCCACCCGCCTCGAGCAGTTCTCCCGCAGCCCCGGCCGGCCCGAGCTCGGCGAGACCCTCAACGACGCCGCCCGAGCCCGGCTGCTGCTCGTCGCCAGCGACCTGCACCTGCGCAACGACACCCTCGAGCCAGCCGAGGCCGCCGCCCGAGCCGCTGGCGCCCTCGACGATCTCCCGCCCGAGCTCCGCCGCCAGACCGCCCGCGCGCTCGAGCAGATCATCCAGATCGATCACGGCGAGTTCGACCTTCGCAAGCGTCGCAAGTCGCTGCTCAACAAGCTCGAGCAGGCCACCGATCCAAGCGAGCGCCTGCAGGTGTTCTCCCGCCTGCGCGAGACCGCCCGGACCCTCCACGACGACGCCGATCTCGAGGACCTGACCCGCGCCCAGCTCGAGCTCGCCCACGCCCTGCTCGGCGACCGCGAGGCCAGCCAAGACGCCCGCGACGCCGCCTTGTCTGCGCTGCGCGACGTGTTCGCCGAGTCCGGCGACTACGCCCGGGTCGTCACCCTCTACGAGGAGCTCGCCGCCCGAACCGGCGACGCCCACGAGGGCGCCGGGCTCTTGACCTCCGCCGCCCGCTTCGCTTGGTCGGGCCTGCGCGACCCCAAGCTCGCCGTTGCGATCGTCCGCCGGGCCCTCGATCGCGCCCCGACCCACGCCCCGGCGACCGAGCTGCTCGGCGAGATCGCCGGGGCCTCCGACGAGCGCGAGGTCGACGCCACGATCTGCGACGAGCTCTCGCAGCTCGCCCCCCGCCAGCGCGCCCCGCTCTTGACCCTGCGCTTGGCCGAGGCCGCCTTGCGGCTCGAGCGACGCGAGCAGGCCCAAGGCGTGCTCCGCCAGCTGCTCGCCGGCGAGGCCTCCGTCGAGCTGCGGCTCCAGGCCTTGAGCCTGCTCGACGGCCTGCTCGACAGCGCCGGCCGCACCCACGATCGGGTCCCGCTGCTCGAGGAGCGGCTCGAGCTGTGCCGCCGCCACTGGCCCGATCGCGCCGCCGACGTCGCCTTGGA
>Ga0114946_10000939_pt1 | contig 20090 bp, 15 predicted proteins | sample WalLakDeSediment_FD_88676 | JGI IMG/M metagenome (GOLD analysis project Ga0114946, IMG submission 88676) | Lake sediment microbial communities from Walker lake, Nevada to study Microbial Dark Matter (Phase II) - Walker Lake 11/02/13 Deep Sediment | ecosystem: Environmental > Aquatic >...
CGATAAGGACGGTCCGTAGTTAACGCATCATAGCTGTCGGATATGGCGATAACGCGCGCTACTACGGGAATATGGTCACCTTTAAGGCCATCGGGATACCCACTGCCGTCATAGCGTTCCTGATGGGAACGTATAATTGGCAATACATCACTCAATGTTTTTAATGGCTTGCATATGCGTTCTCCGGCTTCAGGGTGGGTTTGCACAATTCTGAACTCTTGATCCGTCAGGGGACCTGGTTTCAGCAGAATATTATCCTGTATGGCAAGCTTTCCAATATCATGCAGAATACCGCCCCGGCGGACAGCGCGCAGGTCACGGGTATCCAAACCAATCCGTTCGGCAAGTAAAGTGGCATAATTGGCTAAGCGATTACAATGGCCCTGTGTGTGAGGATCCTTTGCCTCAACAGCAAGTGCCAGACTGAAAATAATCTGCTCAGCCGATTCCAGTTGATCGGTATACTCTTTTAATCTCAGCAGCGAAGCAATTCGTGCCTTTAATTCGAACATATCGATGGGCTTTGTAACAAAATCATCGACTCCCAGTTTAATTCCCTTTAATTTGCTCTCGCGATCGTTCATACCCGTAACCATAATTACCGGTATCAGACGTGTTTCAGGATGGGATTTGATTTCAGTTAGAACCTGATAACCATCGATTCCCGGCATGATGATATCCAGCAGAACCAGATCGGGTGGTTGATTTTGAAGAATATTGAGGGCATCCTCTCCGCAATGAGCGGATTTAAAATTATACTTCTCATTAAAGAGGAACGTTTTAATCAGTTCAATATTTTCAGGAAGGTCATCCACAATTAAGATCGTTGGCCGTGTCAACCTTGAACTCCATTTTTTAATTGATTGAGGTGAAATCCGTTTTTAGAGTTATCTGTTATGAATCGGAAGGAAAACATAAAACTTAAAAAAAGGCGGTAACTTTACCGCCTTTTTTTCATGAGGAAAGACTATTTATTTTTTTTTAAATCGCTGGCGGTGTCTTCGCTCGCTGGGACTTAAATAATAGGCCTTTTGCTGCGATATCTCCAGAACCTGGGATTTTCTGACCTTGGCTCTGAAAGCCTTAAGAGCTTTATCGAAATCCTTATGATTTCGTACATTGACGGTTATCATTAAACACCCCCTTCCAGGAATTTATTATTTGAAACGAGAATTAAATATTTATGTTTCAATTCCAGGAGTTCGAACTATGATAACATATCACCGACACTCACCATGTAACCGTTAAAAAAATCCCTTACGGAAAGTCGCTTTTTACTTTCCAGCTGGACTTCTAATATATCAATGCTTCCTTTTGCACATTGTACGGTAAACCGATCCTTGCTTTTTGCGATAATCTGGCCGGGCTCTGCCGATGATTCGGTCTTCCCGGATGCAGCTGCTTTATAAATTTTTATCTGTTTAGCGTCATGATAACAATATGCCCCGGGGTTAGGACTCAGGCCCCGGATAAAATTATAAACATTCTCAGCCGGTTGATTGAAATCAACGCGACACATGGCCGGTTTTAACTTGGGTGCTTTCGTGATTTCCAAAACATTTTGAGGAATAGGTTGAATCGATTTTGAAAATATCTTTTGCAATGTTTCCACAAGCAAATCTGCACCTGATTCAGCTAAAAGATCATGCAATTCGCCGGCAGTCATCTGTGGGCTGATAGATACTTCCCGCTGCAGAAGTAAGTCGCCACTATCAACTTTTTCATTAATCAGGATGGTGGTAACACCAGTCCGTGATTCACCCCTGATGATCGCCCAGTTTATAGGTGCAGCGCCCCGATATTTTGGCAGTAGCGAGGCATGCAAATTAATGGTACCTAATGCCGGGATCGTAAATACCGATCTCGGTAATATACGGAAGGCAACCACTACAAATAAATCGGCGTTTATTGCTCGAAGTTCTTCCAGGAACGATTCATCATCCAGAGCTTCGGGTTGCAGGATGGGAATTTTCACGGATAAAGCGTATTGCTTCACCGGTGAAACTTGCACTTTTAATCCACGCCCTTTCGGCTTATCCGGGGCGGTAACCACGGTTATAATATCAAAACCATCCTTAACCAATTTTTTTAGGGATACGACGGCGAATTCCGGTGTTCCCATAAATACAATGTGCATACTAATTTTTTTGTCCCACGGGAATTACAACGGCAATGGCATTCTTATCGACATTTATTTTCACATTATCGTCAACTTTGAGGATGACCGTTTTATTTTCATCGGCAAAACCCATCACCTTGCCATGGATTCCGCCGCTGGTGACTACATTATCCCCTTTTTTGAGGGCTTCGATCATGCGTTGCTTTTCTTTTTGTTTTTTAGCCTGCGGACGAATCATCAGAAAATACATGATTAAGATGATTAAAATGAAGGGCAAAAATGAAATCAGCGGATTGCCACCGCCTTCACCCTGGGCTCCGCTTTGGGTCATTAACAAGATAAAATAATGCATACGTTCTCCTTAATTAATTAGTTGATTATCATTGTGGTTATTTCAGGAATTAATTTAGTTTTCCAGGTTGAATAATTACTACTCAAAATTTGCTTGCGGGCTTCGGCAACCAGATCCATATAAAAATGAATATTGTGCAGTGTAGCCAGACGTAAACCTAAAATTTCACTACTATTCAATAAATGCCGCAGATACCCCCGTGAAAAATTCTGGCAAGTGTAACACCGGCAGTTTTCATCGATGGGTTTTTGATCACGCTTAAAACGCGCAGCCTTAATTACCAATTTCCCTTTCCAGGTAAAAACCGTCCCATTACGGGCATTACGTGTTGGAATGACGCAGTCAAACATATCAACACCAAGGTCAATAGCCTCAATAATATCTTCGGGCATACCAACGCCCATCAGGTAACGTGGTTTCTCAACGGGTAACAGGTCGGTACATAGACCGGTAATGGAAAACATGATATCCTTTGGTTCACCAACGGCTAATCCACCAATCGCATATCCGGGGAATTGCATTTCAATTAACTGACGGGCACTTTGTTCCCTTAAATCGAAGAAAATACTGCCTTGCACAATCCCAAACAACCATTGTTCATGATCATACAATGGTTTTGTACATTCAAAAATTTCCCTGGATATTTTGGCCCATTGCATAGATAAACGCATGGACTCCAGGGCCTGATTTTTTGTTGCCGGGAAAACGGTACATTCATCAAGAACCATCATGATATCACTACCAAGATTTCGTTGAATTTCAAGAACGTTTTGGGGTGTAAATTTATGCTTGCTTCCGTCTAAATGCGACTGAAAATGAACTCCACCCTCTTCAACCTTCCTCAAATCCTGTAAGCTGAATACCTGATATCCCCCGCTATCAGTCAGAATGGGCCCCGTCCAGCCCATAAACTGATGAAGCCCACCAAATTCCCTGATCAGTTGATCACCCGGTCTGAGATAAAGGTGATATGTATTCCCGAGGATAATCTGCACCTGACTTTCCGACAATTCACGGGGAGATAGTGTTTTCACGGTTGCCTGAGTGCCAACCGGCATAAATACCGGAGTTTCAACATCGCCATGACCCGTCTTTAAAACACCTGCACGCGCCCTGCTATGTATATCTCTATGTATCAAAGCAAAGTGCAAATTCGCAACCCCTACCCTGCTAAAAATTATGATTTAATTTCATTGCTATTCTAAGAAAAAGGTGTCCTGAATCAATATATCCGGGACGTCCGAAACCTTCCTTTCAATTATAACTACCGGCTATTTGGGAAAATCCAACATCCCGGAAACATAGCAAATTGTGAATTTACGTGCCCGTTTGATTTATATGCAAATTTTTCAGGATTATGATGTTCCATTGCCATTAAATCAACATTCAGGAATGTTCAGGTATAGGGCTAAAGAACAGTGGCGATCGATCATCTTACATCAATACCTGAAAATTACGAGGTATGATTCTGAGAGATCTGTATACGGCAATCTCTCTGCCATTTATATATTTGACTCAAATGCATTACAGGAGTTCGATTAGTCTAGAGGTACAAGAAATCTGAGGTTATTTCTGAGGAGTTAAAATGGCCAATATACCCAGATGACGCTGTTAAATGTTTATAAAAATACCGGCAGATATTTCTTGTTAATTCCGAAAAGTGAACGATACTTGGGAATATTAATTCTATCCATGTAAAAAAGATCTTCGAGAATCAGACCAACTGCACCAAGAATACCGGCATTGTCATCCAAAGCAGCCGGCTTTATTTTTACGGCGTGACTGGGTGTTCTGAGAGTATCCAACCTGATCTTTTCAGTGATATAATGTAATAGTAAGGGCTGCTTGAACAGATTCTTGTATCCACCGATCAGAATTAATTCCGGATTCAATGTATTAATCAAATTAATGCAGACAATACCCACCAGGTATCCATATTCTTTAACTACTTCGAGGGCGAGTGGGCAATTATTTCTGGCCGCGTTGAAAATACTCTCGATGGTAATCTCCTCCTCATTAATAAGATGCGGATATTTTGCCTGAACCCCCCTTTTTAAACCATCCAGTAATACATTACTGGACAAGATAGCGCCGAAATTACTCTGGCCGTTATACAGTAAGTTATAATCATTAAAATTATTTATAAAACAACCCAGCTCATAGTACCCAATTTCTCCGGCGCTTGCTGAAATACCGCGATATAATTCACCATTTATAATGATTCCGGCACCTAAACCATCACCAATCCACAGGTAAACAAAGTTCTGTACGTTTTTTCCGTTCCCGAATCGGCACTCACCAAGACAGTTTGCTTTAACGTCATTTTCAACCCGGGTTTCAATGCCTACTCTTTTCTCAAACGTGTCTTTTATGGGAAATCCCTGCCAGTTTTTAAGCGTATCGGATTCCAGAATCTGACCAGTCTTGTAGTCGATCAATCCCGGAATGGCCACTCCGATCCCCATGGGAGTCGCCGTTTTGATCCAGCGTTTTTTAAGAAAAACATCGATGATCCGGCAGAGTTGCTCAATAACCAGTTCAAGGGCCGTTCCACGTTTGAAAGCGATAATCTGACGGGCATTGATTTGAGCATTCAAGTCAGTCAGGGCAACCGTAGCATGATCACGTTTTATCTCTACCCCTATGGCATAGCCGGACTTGGGATTGAAGGATATGAGAATGGGTTTGCGCCCTCCCAAACTGGTGGAGGAACCAATTCCGGTCTCGATAATATAGCCTTGCTGAAGGAGATGGCCGACAATTTCAGAAACGGCTGCTTTTGAAATACGATACCTTTTAGCTAATTCAGCCCGAGATATCGGACCTTCATTTTTAATAAAACGGAGAATATTGAGTTCATTGTACTCCCGGACCACTTTTGGTCCGTAGCCACTATTGTTATACATAATTGTCCCGATAATACGATTGAATGGAGAATTCTTATCTATTGATTTGGATAGTAATCTAACGCCTGTAAATTCAGCGCAATAAAAACCGATTTGAATATCATAGCGTTGCTTTAAGATAAGCATAAAGATTTATAAATCAAAGCCAAAGTTTGAAATATTCAAGACAAATTGGTTTGCCATTTAAAAAAAATTCATCTATTTTGAGCACTTATTTTTAATCATACTATTTTGGAGACAATAATGAGTCGAATCATAAAAGGTCAATTGAGCGATATAAGCCAGGACTTCGTTCAGGAAGATTTGCGATACAAAAAAGATGATCCTTATTATTTTCGCAATCTGCAGACCGACAGTTCAAAATTCAGCTCTCTTTCGAGCAGAGATATTGAGATTTTGGTTAAAAACAATAATACCGCGGAGAATTGGGATAAGGTTCTCGTTTCCGCTGATTTTGATCCGACACTTGTAAGAAATTGTGATTTCTGGGGAATGGTTCGTCTGGGCAATTTAACGGCCAGTTTCCTCGAATATAACCAATTGCGATTACCGGTGGGATTAAATAATTGTACCATCATTTCCTGCGACATTGGGGATAATGTCGTGCTCCGTAATGTGCACTTCCTTTCCCATTATATCATTGGTGATGAATGTATCCTGTTCAACATCGATGAAATGATCACTACGGATAATGCCCGTTTTGGCAATGGAATAATCAAAGAAGGCGAAGAGGAGAACATTCGCATCTGGTTAGAAATCGGAAATGAGAACGGCGGGCGTAAAGTTTTGCCCTTTATCGGCATATTACCTGCTGATGCCTATTTATGGTCAAAATACAGAGACGACGAGCAATTGATGCAGCGTTTTGTGCAGATGACGGATCAATTAGGCGACACACGCCGCGGTTATTATGGCGTTGTGGGCAGGCACAGTGTTATCAAAAACAGCCGGATCATCAAAAACACCAGCATTGGAAGTAACTGCTACATTAAAGGAGCCAATAAATTAAAGAATTTATCCATACTCTCAACCCAGGAGGAACCAACTCAAATCGGTGAAGGATGTGAATTGGTTAATGGCATCATAGGACTAAGTAATAACATTTTTTATGGGGTTAAAGCCGTACGCTTCGTAACCGGCTCTAATGTACAATTAAAGTATGGCGCACGGCTCATTAACTCGGTTTTAGGTTCGAATTCCAACATATCCTGTTGTGAGGTTCTGAATAATCTGATCTTTCCCTTTCACGAGCAGCACCACAATAATTCGTTTCTTATTGCTTCCACGGTGATGGGCCAATCCAATATTGCCGCCGGGGCCACCATCGGGTCGAACCATAATTCACGGGCAGCCGATGGCGAAATTATTGCCAAACGGGGCTTCTGGCCGGGATTGTTGAGCAATTTCAAACATAACTCCTATTTTTCCTCGTTCAGTCTTATCGCCAAGGGCAACTATTATAACGAACTCAATATCACCCTGCCCTTCGCCCTGGTCAGTATGGGTGATGATCCTTCCACGATTCGTCTCTTCCCCGGATTTTGGTTCCGGCATAATATGTATGCGCTTATTCGTAACGCCTGGAAATTCAAAAGTCGGGATAAACGCAAAACCAGGGAGCAGATGATCGAAACGGACTTTTTAGCACCAGATACCGTCGAAGAGATGTTTCAGGGTATTGAAATTTTGCATGAGGCAATCCGAAAGGCTCTCAATAAAAAAATCACACTAGAACAAATTGTTAAAAATGAATCTCTGGACAAGGAGCTGGAATTGAAGCTGGATCATATCATCTATAAAGGTAAAGCCATTGTTCATAAACCGGTACAATCCATACGTCTTTACCAAATGATGATTTTCCATTATGGCGCTCTGGAATTAATCAAATGGCTATCGGCGAATAAGGACACCACCGATTTTTCTCAAATCCTCGCTGAATATGAACCACCCGAACGCATCTGGCACAATATCGGTGGTCAGCTGATAACCGATAGTGATCTGAACAGGATTCTTGACGACGTTAAAACGGAACAAATCGAATCCTGGAATATTCTGCACCGGCGTTATTATGATCTCTGGCAGGATTATCCCCGGCAACGTCGTAATCACGCCATTTTCAGCCTTTTGCAGGTTGAACAACTCAGTCCCGGTGAGCTCAAAGCCGAAACGATCAAAACGATATTAGCGAAGGAAAAAGAAATAATCGGAAAAATTGAAGCCTGGACTTTCGAATCCCGCGAGAAAGATTACAGCAACGAATTTCGAAAAATCACTTTCCGTAATGAGAAGGAATTAGAAGCTGTGCTGGGGTCAATTTCCAATAACTCCTTCCTTATTGATTTTAAAAAAGAAAACGATTATTTTTGCACAGAAATCGACCGATTAATTTCCAGATTATAATACCTGTGGGATAAACTTACTACCATGTACTTTGCAGCTAAACACAAGGAACCCTTATGGCGAAGAAGAAACGCCCGGTAAAAGCCTATAAAAACCTGGATTTTCTAACCAGCAATAAAGCCCGTCCCATAAGGATCCTGGCTGAATTCAGTGAACCCTATCACCGCTTTTTAGAGCATGATATCGATTCTACCATTGTGTTTTTTGGTTCGGCGAGAATTAAACCAAAAGCCAAGGCCAAACGGGAATTATTAGCCCTCGCCAAAATCTATGAGCGAAACAAGACCAGGGAAAATGAAGACAAGCTATCGGCGGCCCGCTTACAATTTCGCCTTTCCAAATACTATGATGACGCTGTAAAGCTCGCTCAATTATTAACCGAGTGGTCGATGGATAAAAAAACAGGTAGGCAAAAGTATTATGTTTGCTCCGGCGGGGGACCCGGCATTATGGAAGCCGCGAATAAAGGGGCCAAATTAGCCGGTGGGAAATCCATCGGACTGAATATATCCATTCCCATGGAACAGGAACCCAATCCATACATTTCCGAAGAATTGATGTTTGAATTTCATTACTTTTTTATGCGTAAATACTGGTTCGTTTATTTGGCCAAAGCCCTGGTTATTTTTCCCGGCGGTTTCGGCACGTTGGATGAATTAATGGAAGTATTAACCCTGATTCAAACGGAGAAAGTTTTAAAACCGCTTTTAATTTTGGTGATTGGCCAGGATTACTGGAAAGAAGTGATTCATTTTGAAGCCATGGCCCGCTGGGGAACCATAGCCAAAAGCGATCTTGATTTGCTGAATTTTGTCAATTCGCCGGCAGAGGCTTTTTTATTGTTGAGTGAGTTTTTAGAAAAGAATTATCCCAAGGTATAATAATATTCCCTTGGTTTAATTTTTCGCACAGTTTATCTTCTTCTCTAGTTCCAATGTTTACTCAAAAAAAATCAAACAATGGATTTTTAATGGTTTGCCTCAAGAATTTCTCCATTGTTTTGCAAATCGATTGAGGGTGTTGACCATTTCTATTTTTTTCTCGAAAGGCAATTCGGCTTGTTCTTTACGGTAAGCTTCTTTTGCTTCAAATAATCTACTTCTGTACTTATCCAGTTCTTTTTTATTCTTTAAAACGATCTCTTTCAACGTTCACCTACAAAATGATCAAATTTTTCTTTTAAACCATGTCGCAATAAAATATCTGCCAGGCGATTTTCATCGATTTCCGCTTGTTCCAATATTCTAATGATTTTTTCCCTGTCTTTAAACCTGAAAACTTAAATAACTGAATTACCCCAAAATGCTGAATCTTTTTTAATAGAATAGAATTGCGGCAAGTTAATCTTTGATCAGGTCAAAGGCCTGATCGAAGTAGTCGAAAAAATTGACTTCTTTCAATTTTTCATTGACTACATCATTCTTAATGTATTTTGACCAGAAATCCATTCCTACCAGGTCTTTACTTATGGTATTGAATACGTCCCGCAGTAAGATGGCAGAAAACAGCACGTGCTTGTCGGTCCAGCGATCCATCATCGATACTTCAACTTCGAGTTTCGGGTTGGTGCGAATCTGAATTTCATTAAGATTTTCAAAATAGCTCTTAAACTTATGATAACTCTTATTGAGCGCGCTTTGTGTAATCCGTGAACCGGCTATCTGAATGAATTCGCTGAATTTTTCATGCAGATAAGCGGACAGAATGTGCGGGAAGGTAAGATTTTCTGAGGTGGATGCCGAAATCTCCAATTCTGTTGTATCGGAAAATTTAAAAATACTGGGCTCAATGATGAATTCGCCTCCGGACCAGGAGAGGATTTCATCCATGGCCTCCCCTTCACTTTTCCCCTGGTAGTCAATTTTTTCCAGTTGTCCTTTTCGGTAAAAAAAATTGGCAATCCTATCCTCATTTTTGAGAATTAATTTACCGGACAGTGAATTCTCTTCGGCAAATTTCAAAAGCTTGACAATATCGGTTTCCTGCAGGGTTCCACGCGGCTTGATGCGGCTCTTATAATACCGTTCTGTGTTTTCACGGGCTTTATTGGCCATCTGCAGGCGTTGCGTCAGGACATGGGTAAGCGAAAGGGATATATTAGGGTTTTTCAGGATAAGAGCATCAAAATCGGCCTTACTGAGCTGAAACAGTTCAACATCGCACTCGGCTATTACCGACGCTGAACGCGGCTCGCCGGTTATCAGGGACATTTCGCCGAAATAATCGTCTTCATTCAGGTAGGATAAGATGATTTCCTCGTCGTCCGGCTCGATCACTGTTACCACACGCACGCGTCCCTGTTTTATGAGATAGAGATAATTGCCCGCATCTCCTTCTTTAATAATGCAGTCACCCTCTTTGAATTTCACGGTAACCAGTTTTTCGGAAATATGCTTGAGTTCATCTTCCGATGTTTTTGCAAATAGCGGAATAAGCTTGAGATGATTGATAAGTTTTTGAGCCATCTTAGATAAAATTTTCCACTAGTTTTACAATTTCACTAACCTCATGGGTTTTAGTCAATTCGGCATTTGCCAGATTGGACAACGCCGATTCAAAATCGCCCTTTCGGGAATCATCTGTAATGAACACAAAGGCGATGTCGCCACTCTTGCGGGCTTTGTGCAGAAAATCCAAACCATTGCCATCGGATAATTTGATATCCGAAATTATGACATCGGGTTTGGATTGAGAAATTGCCTGCAATGCACTGGCCACATCCGGCGCCGTGCGGACATCGTAACCCAATCCTTTAAAAGCGCGCTCGACAACTTTCCGAACCACCAGCGAATTATTGACGATCAAAATTTTTCTGATGGTCACTTCCGCTTTTACTTTGGCTTCCTTTTTCTGTAAGGTAAGAGGCCGCACACTAATCTGAAATTGACCGTCATCCCATTTTAACATTTCGTCCAAAGCTATATCATCGGTAAAACTACCCATTTTTACCTTCTGTAACTGGCCGTTTTCGAATTCGAAATAGCCTTCACCGGCTTCACCGCGCAGGGTCATGCTTCCGGTGAGAGAGTTGGATTCACAAAAACTGATTAAATCAACCAGAGGGATATCTTTTAAACTACCCGAGGGGCCGCCCTGGGTGGCTTCCAGTTTATCGGTTTTAGGCATCTGTGTGGCTTTTTTGAGCGTGTCACGTAAACGCTGGCTGACGATTTTACCCATGCTCAATGAGATGGATGGATATTTTTCCAAAATAACATCAAAATCATTTTTATGCAGAACGAACATTTCCGACGGTTCAACGGCAATAACGGAAGCCGAGCGTGTTTCGCCGGTAAGCAAAGCCATCTCACCGAAATAATCACCCGACCCCAGAGTGGCAACGATCTGCTCCTTATTCTGCTCTCCATAAATACAAATTTTGACTTTACCACCGATGATGATGAACATTTCATCACCGGGATCGCCTATTTTACAGATGGTGTCATTGCCATCGAAGGTTTTAAATTTTAAGCGATCAACGATGAAGTCGATACTTTCCTTGCCCAGCATACGAAAGATGGGAACCTGTCGTAGAATCTTTCCTATTTGAATCATCCTCTGCCTCCAAATTGAGGAAAATTAAAATCGTTTCAAGAAAAAAAATAAATACAATATGATGAAGAACAGTGCCAGGGTCCAGTATAACGGACGCACCCGCTTTCGGGGAAGCCGCTCGATCTTTATGCGCCTTTTCGCACCCTGCTCATTCTGATTATAGTTACCAATTTTGAATTTTCTGGATTCTCTCCGGGTAAACAAATCGATTTCCTTTTCATTTACCTTGCGGTGGAAGAGATGCCATCAACTGATTAGCATTCTCGGAGTCAAATTAAAAAAAATTAATACTATTTGCCAATCTATGTCGTCGTTTGTTTCCGGCGGCCTATCCTAACCTAAAAAAAGGGCTGCCCGATTTACAGCCCTTTCCTACATCATTCTGCCCGATCACATGGCGAGTATTTTTACGGGCATAATATTTCCAAATCTTCTTTTAATCGGATTTAGCTTTCTTCGAATCCCAATATAAATAAGCCAGAAGTATGGCAAACATGAAAAAGCTGAGTATTTCAGCACTTGCAGACTCAACCCATCCCGCCGTGCCGATGGCATGCATGATATTCCAGTGGCCGTCGCCGGTCCACATTTGTCCGAAATAAACAATGGCGGCTGCCAATACACCCATGATCGCTCCACCGGCAATAAAACCGGAGGCGATCAGTGTACCCTTCTCTTTTCGGGCTGCTTGTAAAGCCGGATCCGAAGTGCTTTTTGAAACCAGATGGGCAATAATCCCGCCGGCCAGAATCGGAGTGTTTAAGTGTAAAGGTAGATACATCCCCAGTGCAAAAGCCAGGGGAGGAACACCAAGAAATTCAAGCACAATAGCCAGAATGATCCCCGCTAGATACAGTAACCAGGGGGCAGGCTGACCGGTCATCAGGGGCTCCAAAACCGCGGCCATGGCTGAGGCCTGAGGCGCTTCCAGAGCATTGGGACCAGCTGCGGCACCAAAGCCGTAAGTCTCGTTTAACATAAAGATCACCACTCCCACCGAAAGTGCTGCCAGAAGGGTGCCTAAAAATTTCCAGCGCTGTTGCGTCCTTGGTGTGGTGCCTAACCAATAACCAATTTTCAGGTCGGTGATGAATCCGCCGGCCATGGACAGCGCCGTACAAACCACGCCGCCGATAAGCAGGGCGGAAAGCATGCCTTTTTCATCTTTCAGGCCGATACTGACCAGAATAACGGAGGAGATGATTAATGTCATCAATGTCATTCCTGAAACGGGATTGGTACCGACAATGGCAATGGCCCGGGCGGCAACCGTAGTGAATAAGAAGGATATCACCGTAACTATGGCCAAACCGGTCAGGGCGTAAGTGATATTGCCTTCGACCACAAAAATTAAAAAGAAAGCGAATATTCCAAGCAAGGTGGATACAATCAAAACCACCAGCCATTTCATTTTGATATCAAGCTGGGTGCGTTCCACTTGCACCGGTTCGGATAGGGTAGCTGATTTTCCGGTAAATTCCTGGGCAGCCAGTTTAAAAGCCCCCCAGATAATTTTTCTTGATTTAATAATACCGATTAAACCGGCAGCAGCAATTCCACCGATACCAATATGACGAACGTAAGTACTGAAAATTTGCAGGGGATCCATAGCGCCAATAGGATGATCGGGGATTAAGTAACCGATATGATAAAAACTCGGCAAAATAACCCACCAGGCCAGGAAGGAACCGCTGGCGATGATGAGCGCATATTTCAATCCGACGATATAGCCCAACCCCATCACTGCCGCTCCGATGTTTAAGCGAAATTCCAGCTTACTGAAGGTTGCTAATTTTTCGCCCCATTCAAATACCCGGCTGGAAACAACCTCCCTCCAGAAACCGAATCCGGATACAAAAAAATCATATATACCACCGATAACCAAAGCTTTCAATAAAATTTTAGCTTGCTTGCCTCCGGTTTCCCCGGCAATCAGCACCTCGGTGGTTGCGGTTGCTTCAGGGAATGGGAATTCGCCGTGCATGTCTTTCACAAAATAGCGACGAAATGGGATTAAAAATAATATCCCTAAAAATCCGCCGAACAACGAAGCGAGAAAGACTTGCAAAAATGTAGCATCTAACCCCAGAATATAAAGTCCGGGGATTGTGAAAATGGCACCGGCTACGACAACTCCGGAACTGGCCCCGATGGATTGCACAATGACATTCTCCGAAAGGGCATTCTTGCGACGCATTAATGATGACAGGCCAACGGCCAAAATAGCGATGGGTATAGCGGCCTCAAAGACCTGACCGATTTTCAACCCGAGATAGGCAGCTCCCGCCGAAAAAATTACGGCATAAAACATACCCCAAACTAAAGAATAGGCGGTAACCTCCGGAAGAGGTGCATTCGCAGGTACAACCGGTAAATAAACTTCTCCCTCTTTAAGTGGACGATAGGCATTTTCCGGTAAACCTTTCACCGATGTCTGATGCTCCATAGGCGCTCCTTGTTGTTGGTTTATTGAGTAAGTTTAGGTGCGGTTAAATAATGCTGTAAATTATGAAATTGAATTATATATGTAAAGCCGTTTATTCTGTATTTGTTTTCATTTATCATGAAAAACAGCTACCGGGATCGCTGGATCAGATGAACAGGCAGTTGCTTATCGATAAAATTAAATCAGTTGATTACTTTTTCCAGTGCTGGTAATAGGATTTTAAAGGTGGTCCCTTTGTTCTCTTTGCTCTCCACCATAATTTGTCCACCATGCTCACGGATGATCTGGTAGACAATGGACAATCCCAACCCCGTCCCATTTGATTTTGTGGTATAAAAGGGATTGAAAATTTTATCCAGCATATCTTGTGGAATTCCAATGCCGCTATCGGCGATGGATATCTCAATAAATTTACTGGAAAGCAGGCTGGGCATCGTGCGCCGCCTGTCTATCATGGGCTCCGAATTGAGGGCGTTGGCGGCGGCGATCTGCAGCCGACCTCCTTTCGGCATCGCATCGATGGCATTCAAAAATAAATTGAAGATAACCTGCTGTATCTGATTGGAATCCACAAAGACGTCAAACAGATTTTCCTCGTATTTTTCTTCGATGATGATATTTTTATCCTGCATTTTACGTTTGAAAAGTGGCAATACCTCACTGATAATATTTTTAATTTGCTGGGCATTGGGATCAGGCCGCTGGGGACGGGCATAGGAAAAAAAGGCCCGAAGCAGTTCGTCGAGGCGGTTCACCTGCCGCAGAATACGCTCGATGTATTCCAGATGGGGTGATTGGGGACCCATCTGCTCTTCCATCGTCTGCACCACCGCTTTGATCCCGGCCAGCGGATTACGTATTTCATGGGCAATCCCGGAGCTGAGCACGCCCAGGGAGGCCATGCGGTCCATGCGGATTATTTCGGCCTGGATGCGTTTGGTTTGGGTAATTTCTGAGAAAATAAAAATGTATTTCTGTCTTTTCTCATTATCCATGTGCCCGTAAATGGAAAACCCGATGTAATAGTGCGGTAAATTTTTCTGGGATAATTGTATCTCTTCGCGGATGATGGGGAGTTCCTTCATTTGCAGAAGGGACTTAATGTGTTCCAGCTCCTCTGTTTTAAAAAAATCACTCATCCTTTTCACGGCTTTTTTATTAACGGTTCGTTTGAGAATTTGCTCGGCTTTCTTATTGATAAATTCAATATTGAAATTGGAGTCAAAAACCACAAGTCCAAAGCTGACAGAAGCCATGATCTGCTGAAAAAAATTCCATTCCTGAAAGATCTTGTTTTCACTCCCAAAAATGGATGTTAATAGAACCTGCTCCTCGGAATCTGTTTGAATTTTTTCCAGGTGAATTTTTTCCAGTTGAAACGATATTTTTTGTGCGGCCATCAGGGAGAAAGCTAGGTCACTCTCAGAAAAATCATTACGGTAAAGTTTATTGATAAGAATGATCGCCGCCCGGGGGCGGTGAAAAAGATGAACGGGGATGAAGAGTAAACTCTCTACTTTATAACCCAGGGATTCCTGCAGTTCCTGGATGAACAGGTCACCGGTATCCCGGGTAGAGAAGATGCGCGGCAATTGCTGGGCGATCAGTTTTAAAATGGATGAATTGGACAAACGAAAGGTCTGACGTTTGATGACCGCTTCACCCTTTTCATCATAGAAATCGATGGCTAATGCCTCAATATCGGAACTGTAGTTTGCAAAGATTGCCGTTTCCACCGCCAGGGTCAATTCCAGCCGTTTTGCCCATTCGATATTAAGATACCGGATTAATTTATCCTCGCTGGTAAATTGTTCGATATGGCTCATTTCCAAAATATCATCCAGGTAGGAGATCAGTTTTTTCTCCCCATCCATGATATCGCTGTAAATGGAATTACTCTTTTCGAGTTTGCTGGTATGCAAAGCACCGCCGACGGCCGATACGAAGGTAAATTTATCAACCGGATCCGTAACCATTATGTTCCGGGGGTTTTTATATATCTGGCGCTTGATTTTCTCCTGGGAATGTTCAATAACAAATATAAAAGGTATTGCGGCCAGTTTCTTATCGGAGCGGATGATTTCGAAAAGACGGTAATCGAAATTTTTTATACTGATACAATCCAGAATAACCAGATCAAGCGGTTCCTCAAACAGGGCATTTTGAGTGGCCTGGGCAAAGGTATGAACATTAATTCTCATGTGAGCGTCCTTGAGTAAGGACAGAAATGTCTGAGCCCGATTCTCGGCATTACCAATGAATGCGATATTAATGGGATAAGAGTGCATAAAATGACAGCGACGCGAAACCGCCGTTATGAAAAATCCTGACGGAAACGCTCATAATTAAGAATAATTAATTTGCTACCTTCTTTACGAACATATCCAAGTTGTCCCAGTGATTTGATTACCCGTGATATGGTTTCACGACTGGTTCCGGCCATATTGGCCAGATCCTGTTGCGGAGGCAGATGGGCGATCTCAACCTGGCCTTGCTTGATTACGCCGGAATCATCAGCAATTCGAACCAGGGTGGAGGCCACCTTGCCAAGGGCATTCTGCAATGACAGGCTTTTGATCTGTGAATCACTGCGGCGCAACCGATGGGCTAATTCTTTAAGAAGATTTATGGCTATCTGGGGATAATCACGTAACATGCGCAGAAAATTCTCACGACGAATAATCATGAGTTCCGTATCTTCAAGGGTCATCGCATTGGCACTGCGGGTTTGACCATCCAGTATAGCCATTTCACCAAAAAAATCGCCATCCATTAAAATCGAAAGTATGACCTCACGACCTTCTTCACTGATGCGGGAAATTTTTACCCGGCCGCTCAGGATGATAAACATGGTAGAACCGATCTCTTCTTCAATCAGAACCATATTATCTTTTTTATAAATCTGCGTGACACTGCATTGAATGATCTCTTTTAAGTCATTTTCATTCAATTCAGAAAAAAGAGGTATAAATCTTAAGTCCCTAATCTCCATAGCCCTACCCTATTGTTTAATTATCCGAAATTTAAGATCATACTTTTCTTTAATTGTATTGGCATATTTCAGTGTTTCTTCAAAGGATGACGCTCCATCTAACCAGACACAATATAATTTTTTATTCTCGACCATTCGTTCGACAATCTTAGATTCAATATTTTGCGTGGCTAACATTTTTTTTAGTTGGTCGGCATTCTCCGGCAGGCTGAAGGCACCGACCTGAACAAAATAGGTTTCAGCCGCGGTAACCGCTTTTGGAACCGGTTGTTCCCGGCGTTCGGGAAGAGTCGATACGGTGGATGGCGGCGCATCCGGCTCTTTATCCGTCAAAAACTCATGATAACCGGCTGCAGTGGTATACAACCCCCGGGCATAATAGTAATCCATCAATTTTTTGGCGGCCAGACTTTTAACCTTACCTTTACTGTTTTCAAAAACGTATTGGAATTGATCTTTGGCTTCTTCCGCGCTTTCCATAAAAAGCGCCCGGAAAAAGGCTATTTCAATGGACGACTGATCACCCGGACCGATAACTTTTAACTGCTTTTCTATTTCAGTATAATTCTGATTATCAAAATAATTAAACAAGGTACTGACAGGGACCTGCGCAACGGCGATCATCGCCGAAAATAGCAGGATTATGGATATGAAAGTGGTTCTCATCGTATTTTTTACCACATGATTTTTCGGGATTATTCCTGTGCCGGTTGTCCGGACTGAAAAGGGCCGGAGCGCTGTAAACTTTCGATTTCACGCAACAGCTCGCTATTTTCCTTCCTGAGATGGCTCAACTGACTTCTGACCTTAAATACCTGGGCTACCAATAATAAGGCTCCTAATATGACCCCCACAAATAATGTTAAAAAAAACACCATCACCAGATTGACACCGTAAACTTTGTAACCAAATAAGTTTAGATCAACATTCTGGCCCAGGTTCAGTGTGAAAAACCAGAGAACGATTGCGCCGAATACAATCCAAAAAAAAATACCCAGCAATCGCATAGTAAACCTTTCCTTTAGAGTTCTATAACTGATTGAAAATAAATATTTTTAAACTTACTTACAAGAGAAACCAAAAAATAATGGGAGTGTGTAGCCAATTTACCTGGCTCAATGTGACATATCGTGCCCTGTATCATGATCGACTGAACGCTGACAGAATGAAGCCGATTGAAATTCAGTTTTACCGGAAAGCTCTGCTTAAACCAGAGGCAAAGCCAGGTAGAAGGTGTTAGTATCGGTATCGGTCTTCACCAGAAAGTTGCCGTTATGTCTTTTGACGATATCCATAATAATCAGAAAACTAATCTGGGTAGTATGGTCCAGGGCGCATTTTTGATTATTCTCGAACAGGCCAATCAAATTTTCCTGACTGATATCGATGGCAGCAGAACGATAAGAAATCAAAGCCAGCTGTTTCGTACTCTGAAGTCGTTTCAGCCATGATTTGGCGGATTGGCATTGCAGCAAACCGCTGAATCCTCTTTCCGACCAATCCTTGAGATCCATCCGCTGCGTTTCTGTTTCAATCGAACGATTTTGGTCGTGAGCCATTAATTTAAAAAAGATCTTGGCCACATTCAGATGTATTTGCTGAATCTGGTGGGCGTCGCCAAGAATAAAAAGATCACTTTTGGAATAAATGGTGTTCAGTTCAAAAATTTTAGGTTTGATGATTTCCAATATCAGCATAGTCTCGGTGATATTGGTATTCAAATCGAATTTACGGTAATCATCATCATCCGGATGAATCATAGTCCGGAATTGTCCAAGAAGGTTGGAAATAGAAGAAACCAGTGGTGGTATTTTATTGATTTGCAGCAACATCTCTTCTTTGGTTTGGGCCATTTCCGCCAGTTCCGCATAACCTGAAATGCCCATCAATGAATTTTTAAATTTATGGACAATTTCAGGATAGAATTGACCGGCGGCTGATAATTTCTCCAGACGACTGCAAAGGCTATCCTTTTTCTGCAGCATTTGCTTTAATTTATCGCAGCGGGCCTCAAGCTTCTTCAACTCCATAGTCTGCAATGTGGTTTTAGGAGTGGATTCGTTTAAATCATCAATTGAAGTGTTGCTGGATCTGTTTATTTTGTCCATAGCGCTCTGTTTGGGTTTGATGTTGGCTCTCTTTTAATATTTCCCGTTATGATGATTCATAAGCCCCTGATCATTCGAGGATAATCAGCGGGTGATCCGGGTTATGAATATCGAGATGGAAATTGGATTAAGAAGAAAATTTATTATCATCACTTCGCGTTTGCGTGATTGTTCAAAATAGTTTAAAGAACAATCGCAATCAAGACTCTGGTAAAATATATTGCTCCAAATTGCCGATGATGAGTTGAAAATGTCATCTTTGTCACTTGGCGGATAAAATTATTCAGGCAAGTTTTTTTATTGTTACATTAGCCCAGAAAAGAATGAGTTTGATCAGATGGCTTTTTTAAATGTGGCGGGGAATTCAATGACCTTATCAATAAAAAATTTGATGAGATCGGTATTAAAACTTTTCGACGCTTCTGTTTCCAGAATATATAATACCTCACGGGTGGTATACGATTTCCGGTAAGGCCGATGGGAAGTGAGGGCATCATAGACGTCAACGATGGAGACGATTTGAGCCATCAAGGGAATTTCATCTCCTTTAAGCCCTTGCGGATAGCCCTGCCCATCCCAACGCTCATGGTGATAAAATACCACATCGATAACATCTTTCATGGATTTTAAGGGCTGGCAAATTTCCTTTCCGATTTCCGTGTGGGTTTGTATAATGCCATATTCGTTTTTACTGAGCCGGCTTGGTTTGTTGAGAATGCGATCGGGAATACCAATCTTGCCGATATCGTGTAAAACACCGGCTTTGTAAAGAGATTCGTTTACATCCGGCGTCAGGCCTAACATGAATCCGAATTTTTTGGACAGTTCGCCGACGCGATGGGTATGATTTTCCGTATAGCGATCCTTGGCTTCAACGGCCTTGGCCAGGGAGAAAAGCAGATTCCAGGAGTTATCCAGCTTATCATTGAGGCGCTTTACCCGTAATAAGGCTTTAACCCGGGCGATCAATAAGAATTTATTTACCGGTTTGATCATAAAATCATCCGCGCCAATTTCAATACCCTTAATATAGCTGTCATTGTCATCCAGACTGGTGAGCAGGATGACCGGCGTTAAGCGGGTCTGTTCATCGGATTTGATGGCCTTGCAAACGGAAAATCCATCCATCTGGGGCATGACCACATCGGTAATGACCACGTCGGGTTGGGTCTTAAAAAAAAATTCCAAACCCTTCCGACCATCAAAAGCGGA